>ERZ869909.189-NODE-189-length-90792-cov-11.486854_pt1 | contig 90792 bp, 90 predicted proteins | sample MGYA00520892_ERZ869909 | MGnify/ENA primary metagenome ERZ869909 (study PRJEB32215, sample SAMEA104723947) | bioreactor metagenome | biome: bioreactor; feature: anaerobic bioreactor; material: water | place: China | collected 2015-03-12 ... | reverse complement strand
TGGCGCTTCTTGCTGGTCTTTTGTGGGCAGGTGTGACGATCGGTCTGCCTGGCTGCGGGTTTGCCCATGGGAATCGGCTAGAAGGTGGTGGGAATGATTCTGGCTGAACTGCCGGCCAAGGCCTTTGGGAAAAACCTCGATCCCCGGATCTCCCAGTTGATGCGTGGGCCAGGGGGAAGAGGAAAACGGCTCATGGCGGGATTCACTCAGGGAAAGTTTGTTTGGTAAATGTCTATAGCATTAAGTATAGATGACAAGGTAAATTCAAGTCAACGATTTGGGATATGACAAAGTGGGGCGGTCGGGGTCGACAAAGATGGGCGATCGGGGTCGTCTCCCGTCTCGCGTCTGAAGATCGCAAACTCCGTTGGGTCGCGATCCACACAGGTAGGGGCATCGCACTGCGAAGCAGGGGGGGGCGCATGCGCGCGGTGATCCTCGCGATCTTCCGCGTCGGTCGCGTAGCCCGTGGCCCAATGAGCAAGTGCGCAAAGGGCAGTCTGCACGGGTGTATGGATGTGGCTTACCGTGACGGTCCGCTGCAGGCTCATCGCGGCAGTGCCGCACGCCTCGTCGCGTGATGCGACCCGGCATCGAGTCTGATCCAGTTTGACGCCGTCGAACGGCAGGGCGGGATCATGGTGTGCCGGCTCATCGCGGCCACTCAGACGCCTGTTGCGCTGAATTGCCCCTGTGCAACGACTCAAGCGATTGCCTCGCCCGATTGCAGATTGCCCTGCATTCGCTGCCGATCACTGCTACAATTGCGCCCGTGGCGGGTCTCCCCGCATCGCAGCGCGGTGAACCTGGTCAGGGCCGGAAGGCAGCAGCCACAGCCGTTCCCTGTGAGTGCCGGGGGTCGGGCTCGCCACCCTCATCCCCCTCATTCTCTCCCTACTTGAGCTCGAACCCGAGGTTGCGCAACGCCTCGACCAGACGGTCACGCCCGGTAAGCGTTTCCGGACCGGCGATGCGCTTGGCCGAATGCACCGCCCAGGTGCCGTTGACGTTCATCTGCTGCGATTCGTAGAACGCCGCCATGCTGCGGTTGTAGTCCTCGATCGCGGCTTCCTGTTCGGCCAGCGGGCGATAGCGCTCCTGATGCAGTACCGCGGCCTGCGGCATGCGCGGCTTGATCGCGGCCGTCCCCTGGCTGTCGTCTTCGACTCCCAGCGTCATGCCGAACACCGCGAAGACGCGTGGCGGTAGTTCGAGCAGTTCGGCAACGCGCTCCGGCTGGTTGCGCATGCCGCCGATGTAGCAACCCGAAAGTCCCAGCGACTGTGCCGCGGCCAGGCCGTTCTGGGCGGCGAGGGCGGCGTCGACCGCGCCGATGATGAACATCTCGAGATAGTCGAGCGCGCCGTGCGGACGCTCCACGCCTTCGGCGACGTGTGCCAGCCGGGCCAGATCGGCGAGCCAGACCAGCACCAGCGGCGCGTCGCGCACATGCGCCTGATTGCCCGAGCATTCGGACAGCGCGGCGCGCTTGGCCGGGTCGCGCACCGCGACCACGCTCCAGGCGTGGAGGTTGGACGAGGTGGCAGCGGATTGCGCCGCGGCGACGATTGCCGACAACTGCGCATCGCTGACCGGGTCCGGGCGGTAACGCCGTACCGAGCGGTGGGTCAGCAAATGGTCGATGATTGGCGACCACGTCTCCGGTGCGGGCAGTTTGCCCGGGCCGTAGCGCAGATCGAGTCCTGTCTGGGCGTTGGAGGTCATCAGTAATCCGTCCGTCTAAAAGGGGTCATTCTAACGGCCACGGTGCGGTGGCGCGCGTCGAATCGCCACGCCCTGCCACAGGCGCGGGCCGATAGCTGGGGCAGGGTGTGCGACCGCACGGTGAATGACCGTGACGGTCGAGGCAGGTTCAGCCGAGCACGGTGTCGAGCGTCATCATGATCACGAAGCCGAGAATCAGCCCGGCGGTGGCAAGCGTCTCGTGCCCGCGCCGGTGCGATTCGGGGATGATCTCGTGGCTGACGACGAACAGCATCGCGCCTGCGGCGGCGGCCAATCCCCATGGCAGCATCGCCGCCGAAACGCCGACCATCGCCGCGCCGAACACCGCCGCAAGCGGTTCGACCAGACCGGACAATGCCGCGACGGTGAACGCGAGGACGCGTCCGTAGCCAGCCGAAGCCAGCGCGATCGCAACGATCAGGCCTTCAGGCACGTTCTGCAGGGCGATCCCGGTGGCGACCGCGTTGAGCGTGCCCGCCTCGCCGGCCGCGACGCCAATGGCGAGCCCTTCCGGAATGTTATGCACGGCGATCGCGAACACGAACAACCACACGGCGCCGACGCTGAGCGACTGGCGGTCGGGCGAATGCGTGTGTGGCAGCGCGCGATCGAGCGCAAGCAGCAGCGCCGCGCCAAGCGTCAGTCCGGTCCCCACCATCATTGCGGCGCCGATCGGGCTGGCGCCGCGTTCGGTGGCGACGTCGAACGCAGGGAGCAGCAGCGAGAACACGCTCGCTGCCAGCATCACGCCGGCTCCGAAACCGAGCATGGCACCTTGCACGCCGGCGCCGATGCGCCTCAGCAACAGCACGGGCACGGCGCCGAGCGCCGTCGCGCCGGCCGCCATCGCGCCGCCGAGCAAGGCTTCGCGCATCGGGCCCTCGATGCGCTCGAACGCGTTCGCACCCTGGATCGTGAGCAATACGAGACCGGCGAAGACAATGCTCCAGCCGGCGATTGCGCGTACGAATCCCGCCGTGCCAGGGGGCTGGAAATGCAATCTGGCGACTTTGGCAACCATGGCATGCTCTCCTCAACTTGAACGATGCGGGAACGCCCGCGGATCCTGAATCAAGTATGGAGAATCATTATCAATAGCGCCAATTAATCGTTCTTAAGAATCTGATTGATTGAAGCTTTCAGGGTGGCGCTTATCGACCGATGCGCCGGTAGCCACCCGGAACACCGAGCGGTGACAGCATGATCTGCCACAACTGGGTGGTGCGCGCCCGAAAGGTGCCGGCACAGGCCAGCAGATAATAACGCCACATGCGGTGGAAGCGCTCTCCATAGCGTTTGGCGTGGCGAGGCCAGGCGGCCTCGAAGTTCGCATGCCAGGCCATCAGCGTGCGATCGTAGTCGGCGCCAAAACTGTGCACGTCTTCGGTGACGAAGGCGTCTTCCGATGCATCGGCGATCTGGCCGAGCGAGGGTAGATCGCCATTGGGAAAGATGTAGCGATCGATCCACGGATCGGTGACGTCGCGGCGCAGATTCTTGCCGATCGTGTGCAGCAGGAACAGGCCGTCCTCGGACAGGACCCTGCGCGCCACGGTGAAGAACTCGCGGTGGTTCTTGTGACCGACGTGCTCGAACATGCCTACCGACGCGACGCGGTCGAAACGTCCGTCGATCTGCCGGTAGTCCATCAGCCGGAACGCGATGGGCAGGTCGCCGGCGAGGGTGCGGGCATGTTCGGCCTGCTCCCTGGAGATTGTCACTCCAACGCAATGGACGCCGTAGTTTCGCGCTGCGTGTCGCATCAGGCTGCCCCAGCCACAGCCGATGTCCAGCAGACGCATGCCCGGCTCGAGGCCAAGCTTGCGACAGATCAGGTCGAGCTTGGCGGTCTGCGCCGCGTCGAGGTCGCCGCTGTCCTCGATTCCCGCCCAGTAACCACAGGTATAGGCCATTGTCGGTCCGAGCATGTCGGCGAAGAAGTCGTTGCCGAGGTCGTAATGTGCCTTGCCGACCTGCCACGCGCGACGCAGATTCTGCAGATTGAATAGCCTTGCGCGCAGGCTGTGCACGATCAGCCCCGGTGTGCGCACCTTGCGGTCGATCTGGTGAAGCAGCAGGCGATGGATGAACTCGTCGATCCGGTCACAGTCCCACCAGCCATCCATATAGCTCTCGCCGAGTCCGAGACTGCCGCTGGCCAGGATGCGGCTCGCCGTTTCCGGGTGGTGTACACGCATGTCCCAAGCGCGATCGCCATCGATGCGGATATCGGCCTGGGCCAGCAGATTCGACAGCAGCACCATTGACTGCGAGTTGGTGCCGCCGGGGCGGGATGCGTCGTCGGTGGGTGCCCTGCTCGCGTGGCGAGCGCTGGGGGTGAGCGTGGCGGGAGTGCCGGCAGGAGCGGCGGAGACTTCGTGGGGGGCCTTTTCCATCGATGTCCTCATGCGCAGCGGACGACGCGAGGGGGCCGCGCGTCATCGACATCTGGATACTAGACAAGGATCCGGGAGCGCTCCAATAAACTGACCCAAATGACGGAATAGGAGGTTTCAATTGTCGCGCATCCAGGTGTGCCAGCCGTGCGAATGTCCGGCAGTGTCGTCGCGAAAGCGATAAAATCCCCGCCCATGAGCTATCAGGTCCTCGCGCGCAAATGGCGCCCGAAATCGTTTTCCACGCTGGTTGGCCAGGAGCACGTCGTGCGTGCGCTGTCGCATGCGCTGTCGACCGGGCGGTTGCACCATGCCTGGCTGTTTACCGGTACGCGCGGTGTCGGCAAGACCACCATCAGCCGGATTCTCGCCAAGGCGCTCAATTGCGAGAGCGGGGTGACCGCGGAACCGTGTGGCATCTGCGCGGCCTGCACTGCGATCGACGCCGACCGCTTTCCCGACTACGTGGAAATGGATGCGGCGTCCAATCGCGGTGTCGACGACATGGCCGCCCTGCTTGAACAGGCGGTCTATGCGCCGGTACAGGGGCGTTACAAGGTTTACATGATCGACGAAGTGCATATGCTCACCGGGCATGCCTTCAACGCGATGCTGAAGACGCTCGAGGAGCCGCCGGAGCACGTCAAGTTCATTCTCGCAACGACGGACCCGCAGAAGATTCCCGTCACCGTGCTCTCGCGCTGCCTGCAGTTCAACCTGAAGCAGATGCCGCCAGGACACATCGTCGACCATCTCGGGCGCATCCTCGAAGCCGAAAACGTGCCCTTCGAAGCGGGTGCGCTGCGCCACATCGCCAAGGCTGCCGCGGGTTCGATGCGCGACGCCCTGTCGCTGCTCGATCAGTCGATCGCCCATGGGGCGGGCGAGGTCGTGGCCGCACAGGTCGAAAGCATGCTCGGCACGGTCGGCGACGATCACCTTTATGCCGTGCTCGATGCGCTGGCCGCCAGTGACGTGGATGCGCTGCTCGCGGTCGCCGACGCCATGGAGGCGCGCAGTCTGTCGTTTGATGCCGCGCTGCAGGCGCTGGCGTCGCTGGTACATCGAATCGCGCTGGCGCAGTTCGCGCCCGAGGCCATTGCCGATCGCGACGAACGGGCGCGGCTGATGCCGTTTGTCGAAGCTTTCGATCCGGAGTTCGTTCAGCTGGCGTATCAGATCGCAGTGCATGGGCGCAATGAGCTGGCGCTCGCACCGGACGAGTATGCAGGTTTTACGATGACGCTATTGCGTCTGCACGCCTTTCGACCGCAGCAACCTGCGCCGCTGGAGCGCGGTGGAACCGCGCCCGGCCCCCGCGGCAACGCCGACGAGCGCAAGCCCCTGCCGAAACCGGAAGGGAGCCCGATGCGTGACGCAGAGAACAGGGCGCCCGCGCCACCCCGACCTGTCGAGCGCGCCGAGGCCGTGTCGCCGGCGTCGCGGCAGGCCCCCGAAGCCGTTCAGGGTGCAATGATCGCGGCTGGCCGCAACGGCGGTGACGTACCGCCATGGGAGGCGCTGCCGGAGGAGGCGTTGGGCGCGGAAGCGGGCACGGATCACGACGCGTCGGCCGTCCCGATGGACGCTGCGGTGATGCCTGCCCCCCCGGAATCGGGCGCATCGCGCGGCGGGAGGTCGCCGACCGAAGATTCGCCGCTGGAAATCGCGCTCTCTTCCTCGCGAACGCCCAAGCCCTTTCGCGATGCCATGGCGTTGCCGGGTGCCGGATCGCCGGATGGCGAGCGGCGCGACGGAGGTCGAGTCGCTCCGATTGCCGCGTGCGAGGAAGAAACTGCTGCCGACGCGGCACGTCTACCGGAGCCCCCGGGCGCTAACTCGCCTGTCGGCAGGGTCGTGCCTTCGCGCGACGACGTGGTCGAGGCGTCGCCAGCGCCGAGCCGCGATGGCGACAGTGCGGTCGACGCCGCGCTCGACGCTGCCGACTGGCATGTGATTCCGCGTCTGCTCGGATTGGGTGGCATGGTGCGTGAGCTGGCCCAGCATTGCGAATGGGGTGGAATGGCGGGCGGCGTGCTGCAGCTGCGGCTGTCGCCCACGCACCATCACCTGCTGGACCTCAACCCGGATCTGCCCGGTCGCCTCGAAGCGCTGCTGGCGGAGCGCTCGAGGCGTGCTCCGCAGGTGCGCATCACGCTTGCCGACGCCGCCGGTGACACCCCTGCGCTGCGTGACGAGGTCGAGCGGCGCGCGCGCCATGCGGCGGCAGTGGAGGCGCTCGAGCGCGACCCGTTCGTGCGCGAGTTGATCGAACGATTCGACGCCACCCTGGAAGAGGCGTCGGTAAAACCCCTTTGAATACCGTTGAAGGAGAATCCAGCCATGATGAAGGGCGGAATCGCGGGTCTGATGAAGCAGGCCCAGCAAATGCAGGACAACATGAAGAAGATGCAGGAGCAGCTGGCGTCGGTCGAGGTCGAAGGTCAGGCCGGGGCCGGAATGGTCAAGGTGACGATGACGTGCAAGTACGATGTGCGTCGCGTCTCGATCGATGAATCGGTGATGGACGACAAGGAGATGCTCGAGGATCTCGTGGCTGCGGCCGTCAATGACGCGGTTCGCCGGGTCGAGACCACCACACAGGAGAAGATGGCCGGGTTTACCGCCGGTCTCAACCTGCCGCCGGGCATGAAGCTGCCTTTCTGATGACACCGTCCGCGCTTGACGAGCTCGTCGAGGCATTGCGGTGTCTGCCGGGTGTGGGGCCCAAGTCCGCCCAGCGCATGGCCTATCACCTGCTGCAGCGCGATCAGCGCGGCGCGGCACGGTTGGCCGCCGCGCTTGCGCGGGCGCTCGATACCCTGCAGCACTGTGAACGTTGCAATACCTTCACCGAAGCGAAGATCTGCCAGCGCTGCGCCAATCCGCAGCGGGACGCGCGTTTGCTGTGCGTGGTTGAAATGCCCGCAGATCTCGCCATGATCGAGCAGACGCAGGCGTATGACGGCCTGTATTACGTGCTGATGGGGCGGCTGTCCCCACTTGACGGCATCGGCCCGCGAGAACTCAAGTTCGACAAGCTCATCGCGCGTGCAACGGACGGTGTCGTCGAGGAAGTGGTGCTCGCGACCAACTTCACCAACGAGGGGGAGGCGACGGCACACATGGTGTCCGAGTTGCTGCAGGCCAGAGGGTTGCGCGTGTCGCGGCTGTCTCGCGGCGTACCCGTGGGCGGCGAGCTCGAGCACGTGGATGCCGGCACGATCGCGCAGGCGCTGATCGAACGGCGTTCACTGTAGCCAACGCTCCCGATGGCGTGCCGTGCACGGGCGTCCGGAGCGCAGCGGGCGGATGCGCGCCGATGAAACAGTGGATGCTGCAATGCGCAAAAAGAACACATAAACAAGGATTTCGCATCACCGTCAGCCCCGCTTAAGGTCTTGATCCATCGGACTCTTGGGCGCAAGTGCTTTTTCTGCTGCGGGGTTTCCCCTATAATGTCGCGGTTTTGTACCGGTATTTGCACTCCTTTTCAGGAAGAGGTCATGAGCGTGGATCAAAAGATGGACAGTAGTCGGCGATCATTGCTGATCGCGACTTCAGCGGTGGGGGGCGTCGGTGCCGTTGCCACGGCAGTGCCGTTTGTCGCCAGTTTGACACCGTCGGATCGGGCCCGGGCCGCCGGCGCGGCGGTCGAAGCCGACATCAGTCAGCTCGCTCCCGGCGAGATGATGACGGTCGAGTGGCGAGGCAAGCCGGTGTGGATTCTGCGTCGCACCGAGGAGATGCTCGCCTCGCTTGACCATACGGAGTCGCTGGTCGCCGACCCGGAGTCGGATCGTCAACAGCAACCCGACTACGCAAAGAATCAGCACCGTTCAATCAACCCCGAGTACCTCGTCGTCGTCGGTATCTGCACCCACCTCGGGTGCTCACCGTCGGAGCGTTTCCGCACCGGCGCGGCAAGTGGCATGGGTGACGACTGGCAGGGTGGCTTCTTCTGCCCCTGTCACGGTTCGTCCTTCGATCTGGCCGGTCGCGTGTTCCGCAGCATGCCCGCGCCGTCCAATCTCGTAGTTCCCCCGCACACCTATCTGACCGATGCCACGATTCTCGTGGGTGAAGACGAGGCGTAATCGATGACCACCAAATCTCAGGCTTTGCTGAACTGGATCGATGAGCGCTTTCCGCTCACGTCCACGTACAAGGCGCACCTGTCCGAGTACTACGCGCCGAAAAATTTCAACTTCTGGTACTTCTTCGGCTCGCTGGCGCTGCTGGTCCTGGTCATCCAGATCGTGACCGGGATCTTCCTCGTCATGCACTACAAGCCGGATGCCACGCTCAACGCTTCGGGCATCTCGATCGCCTTTGCCAGCGTCGAGTACATCATGCGTGAAGTCCCCGGCGGCTGGTTGATTCGCTACATGCATTCGACCGGTGCGTCGGCGTTCTTCATCGTCGTCTACCTGCACATGTTCCGTGCCCTGCTCTACGGCTCCTATCGCAAACCGCGCGAACTGCTGTGGATCTTTGGCGTGCTGATCTTCCTCGTGCTGATGGCCGAGGCCTTCATGGGCTACATGCTGCCCTGGGGCCAGATGTCGTTCTGGGGGGCGCAGGTCATCATCAACCTGTTTGCTGCGATTCCGATCATCGGCGAGGACCTGTCCACGGTCATTCGCGGTGACTTCGTCATCAGCGATGCGACGCTCAACCGCTTCTTCGCGCTGCATGTCATTGCCGTGCCGCTGGTGCTGCTTGGCCTGGTCGTCGCGCACATCATCGCGCTGCACGAGGTTGGTTCGAACAACCCGGACGGGGTCGAGATCAAGAAGAAGAAGGACGCCAACGGCATCCCGCTGGACGGCATCCCGTTCCACCCGTATTACACGGTGAAGGACGTCGTCGGTGTCGGCGTGTTCCTGTTCTTCTTCTCGGCGGTCGTGTTCTTTGCGCCGGAGTTTTATGGCTTCTTCCTCGAATACAACAACTTCATCCCGTCCGACCCGCTGAAGACGCCGCCGCACATTGCGCCGGTGTGGTACTTCACCCCGTTTTACTCGGTGCTGCGTGCGGTGACCTATCCGCTGTTCGGGCTCGATGCCGCATTCTGGGGCGTCGTTGCAATGGGGGCGGCCGTGGTGATCCTGTTCTTCCTGCCGTGGCTCGACCGCAGTCCCGTCAAGTCGATCCGGTATCGTGGACCGATCTACAAGACCGCACTGACGATCTTCGTGATCTCGTTCTTCATTCTCGGCTACCTTGGTGTCCAGGAGGCTACGCCGGCCCGCACCGCCGTGGCGCAGATCTGCTCGGTGCTGTACTTCGCCTTCTTCCTGCTGATGCCGTGGTACAGCAAGCTCGACAAGTGCAAACCCGAACCGGAAAGGGTGACGTTCAAATGACAATCGGAATGCTGAAGAATTTGAAGCGGCTGTTTGCGGTCGCGCTTTTCGCCCCCGCGCTGGCGCTGGCGGCCGGTCCCATGGCGCCGCTGGACAAGGCGCCGGTGAGTACCGATCCCGCCGCGTTGCAGCACGGCGCTGCACTGTTCGTCAATTACTGTATGAACTGCCACAGCGCAAGCTTCGTTCGCTACAACAAGCTGACCGAGATCGGTCTGACCGAGGACCAGATTCGCGACAACCTGATGTTCACCGGCGAGCGTGTCGGCGACCTGATGAAGATCGCGATGCGGCCTGCGGAGTCCAAGGAATGGTTTGGTGCAGCACCGCCCGATCTCACGTTGATCGCACGTCAGCGCTCCGGCCATACCTACCCGGGCGCCGACTGGCTGTATACGTACATGCGCCAGTTCTATCGCGATCCCGAGCGTCCCACCGGCTGGAACAATCTCGTCTTCGAGAACGTAGGCATGCCCCACGTTTTCTGGGAACTGCAGGGTGACCAGGTGGCGCATTTCACCGAGAATGGTGATGGCACCACGACCGCAACGCTCGAACTCGTGCGTCCCGGCCTGATGTCTGTCGAGGAGTACGACAAGGCGGTCGCAGATCTGGTCTCGTTCCTGGTCTGGATGGGTGAGCCGGGGGCCGAGCGTCGCAAGAGCATCGGCTACATCGTGCTGCTCTTCATTGCGGTGTTTACAGCACTGGCCTATGCGCTGAAGAAGAATTACTGGCGCGACATTCACTGAGTATCCAGTGCTTCGCTTCGCCCCGATTGTCTGCGATCGGGGTGAAGCGGGTTGCCGACGCACCACGCGTTTTTCGCGTGGTGCGCTTTGTTTTGTAATACGGAGTTATAAACATGATGACGCTTTATTCCGGCACGACGGACCCGTTCAGTCATCGTTGCCGGATCGTTCTCTTCGAGAAGGGGATGGACTTCGAGGTGATCGATGTCGATCTATACAACAAGCCGGAAGATGTCGCCGTGATCAACCCGTACAACCGGGTTCCCGTGCTGGTTGACAGGGAACTGGTGCTGTATGAGTCAAACATCATCAACGAGTACATCGATGAGCGTTTCCCGCACCCGCAACTGATGCCGCCGGATCCCATCATGCGGGCACGGGCGCGTCAGCTGCTGCACACCTTCGAACAGGAACTGTTCTCCCACATCGAGACGCTCGAGGCGGGTGGCAAGGGTGCCGATCGCAGTCGTGCGGCGGTGCGTGATCAGCTCGTGCAGTTTGCGCCGGTGTTCGCAAAGCAGAAGTTCATGCTGGGCGAGGAGTTCTCCATGCTGGACGTCGCCATTGCGCCACTGCTCTGGCGCCTCGAGCACTACGGCATCGAACTGCCCAAGACCGCCACTGGCATCATGAAGTACGGTGAGCGCATTTTCAGTCGCCAGGGGTTTATCGACGCCCTGACGCCTTCCGAAAAGGTTATGCGCCGCTGAATCCGCGAGCGCGAATGGATTCCGGCCCCGTCGGTGATGGCGGAGCCGGACATGGGATCATGACTACAGTTTCGACCAAGCCTTATTTCATCCGTGCGTTGTACGAGTGGTGTGTGGATCAGGGGTTCACGCCGCATCTGGCGGTGAATGTGGACGATCGCGTCGTCGTGCCCCCGGGGTATGCGCGCGATGGTCAGATCGTGCTCAATATCGGTGGCGACGCCACGCAGAATCTGTTGATCGACAACGAGTCGATTACGTTTCAGGCACGCTTCGGTGGCGTACCGCACAGTCTCTACATTCCCATCGGTAGTGTGCTGGCGATTTACGCGCGAGAGAACGGTCATGGTATGGCCTTCGAACTCGACACGCGAGGACGCGACGATGAAGATGCCGACTCCGGTGGGGCAGTGCTTGCGGCGGTGGAGTCCGCGGCAGATGAAACCTCTCGCGAGGAGAGCGCCGGGGAAAAGGTGACCGAGACCGACGGAAGCGACGATCCTTCTCCGCCCAAACGAGGCCATCTCAAGGTGGTCAAGTGAGTGCAGGGACGTGGATCGCGACCACGATGTTCGCGGACGACACGCGTAGCGCAGGCAGCAGACTCAGGGAGGCAGCGCAATGGGATTGATGCAATGGTCGGATTCACTCGAACTGGGTCTGGCGCCGATGGACCAGACTCATCGCGAGTTCATCGAGTGTTACAACGCCATGGCGAGTGCGCCGTCGGAGCAATTGCTCGAGCGAATGGACGCCTTCATCGCACATACGATCGAACACTTCGAGCAGGAAAACCAGTGGATGGCAATCGTCGGCTTTCCGGGTTGCCACAAGGCCGAGCATGACCGGGTGTTGGCGGTCATGCACGAAGTACGCAAGCGCGTCGTCGACGGCGATCTTTTTCTGGGCAAACGACTGATCGAAGAGTTGCCTGCGTGGTTCGAGAACCATGCGGGCTCGATGGACGCCGCGCTCGTGCAGTACCTGCAAGCGGTCGGTTTCGACCCGGTGACCGGGCAGTTCAGCAAGGCGGCCCAGGGGGCGCCTGCGCCGACACCCTGCGGCTGAACTTCAAGGGTCGCTGAGTAGAGCTTGATCGATTTGCTGGGCGAGACATTGGCCGGAACCGCAGGCCAAGGTCCAGCCCAGCGAGCCGTGCCCGGTGTTCAGCCACAGATTGGAGCGCGTGCCGCGCCCGATGATGGGCACGTTGGAGGGCGTCGCCGGGCGCAGACCGGTCCAGGGGGTGGCCGACTCGATATCACAGGCGCCGGGAAACACATTCTCCACCCATTGTGCGAGCCCCTTGCTGCGGGCGGGATGGATGGACAGGTCGAATCCGTTGATTTCCCCGGTGCCCGCGACTCGCAGACGGTCTCCCAGTCGCGAACAGACTATGCGGCGGCTCTCGTCGGTCAGGCTCGTTCGCGGAGCCCGCTCCGGCGCGATGACCGGGAGCGTGAGGGAATAGCCCTTTAGCGGATAGATCGGCAGGTGAACACCCAACGGCTGCAGCAGCGCCCGGGAGTGCGGGCCGAGACAGACGACGAAGGCGTCAGCGGTCAGTGACCGTGTCGTGGCATCTTCGGTCGTGGATACCTGGAGGGCGTCGATTTTGCCCCGGGATTCGAGCAGGGCCTTCACTTCATGCTGATAGTGAAAGCGGACGCCTTGTTCGGCGAGCAAGCTTGCGAGCTGGCGTGTGAACTCGCGGGCGTCACCCGACTCGTCATCCGGGGCGTGAATACCGCCCGCAAGCCGGGACGCGAATTGGCTCAGCGCGGGCTCCAGGGTCACGCACTCGGCGACGTCGAGTACGCGGGCGCGTATTCCCAGCCCGCGCAGGCGCTCGGCACGTTTGATCAGTGCACGGTGGGAAGCCGGGGCATGTTCAAGGTGCAGAATACCGGTGCAGTGTTGGTCGTACTCGATTCCCGTTTCCTCGCGCAGTGCGCGCAGGCAGTGCCCGCTACGTACCGCCAGTTCTGCGATCGCGCGGGTGTTGCGGCGGAACCGCCACGGCAGACATTCGCGCAGAAAGCGCAGGGCCCACAGGTAGCGCTCCGATTCGGCCGCATGGTGGAAACGGAAAGGGGCGTCGGCCTGCCCAATCGAGCGCAGGGCGATCAAAGGCGCCGAAGGGCTGGACCACGGTTCCGGATGGCTGATTGAAATCTGCCCGCCGTTGGCGTGGCTGGTTTCAAGTGCGGGTTCGGCCCGTCGTTCGACGACACTCACCCGGTGCCCGGCGCGGTGCAGGTACCAGGCGGTGGTCACGCCGATGACACCGGCGCCAAGAACCATTACATGCATACGTTTTGCGAAGAAAGCGAGTTTGGGGCGCGCGAGTCGTGATTGCGAGGTGAGTGCGATCATACCGGCTTCGGACGCGTAGCGGATGCGCTGTCGTGCGACACGGGCGATAATGCGCGCATGAACAATGTCCGGCAAGGCCGGCAACCGATATGGAGCTGCAACATGGCACGCGTCACCCTCACCCAGTATCTGATCGGCCAGCAACACGCCGGCCGGATCAACTCCGACCTTCGCCTGCTGATCGAGGTGGTGGCCCGAGCAGTCAAGGCCATCGGGGTCAATGTCTCGAAAGGTGCGCTGGCCGGCATTCTTGGGGATGCGGGTTCGGACAACGTCCAGGGCGAAGCCCAAAAGAAGCTCGACGTCATCGCCAACGAGATTCTGCTGCAGGCCAACGAATGGGGTGGGCACCTCGCGGCAATGGCTTCGGAGGAGGTCGAGGAGGTGCATCAGATCCCGTTCGACTATCCGCGCGGCGGGTATCTGTTGCTCTTCGATCCGCTCGATGGCTCCTCGAACATCGACGTCAACATCTCGGTCGGTACGATTTTCTCGGTGTTGCAGAACCCGACGGATGGAGCAGACCCGTCCGAGAACAGCTTTCTACAGCCCGGGCGTGACCAGGTCGCCGCCGGCTACGCGCTGTATGGCCCTTCGACGATGCTGGTACTGACCCTCGGGCGAGGTGTCCACGGCTTCACCCTCGATCGCGAGATGGGAAGCTTCGTGTACACCCATCCGTTCATGACCGTGCCGGACGATACCCATGAGTTCGCCATCAACACATCGAATGAGCGCCATTGGGAACCTCCTGTCCAGCGCTATGTACGGGAGTTGCAGCAAGGCAAGACGGGCCCTCGCGGCAGGGACTTCAACATGCGCTGGGTGGCATCGATGGTGGCCGATGTACATCGCATCCTCACCCGCGGTGGCATTTTCATGTACCCGATGGATGAGAAGTGCCGCGACAAGGGCGGCAAGCTGCGTCTGATGTACGAGGCCAATCCGATGGCCATGATCATCGAGCAGGCCGGCGGTAAGGCCACCACCGGCCGTGAGCGTCTGCTCGATGTGCAGCCGACCAAGCTGCATCAGCGGGTACCCGTGATTCTCGGTTCGGCCAACGAAGTCGAGCGGGTCTCGCGCTATCACGACGAGAGCTGACGGGTCGGCTTGCGCGCATCCGCGATACTCGGAACGGCGCGGCGCCCGTGGCGGGGCGACCGCGCCGTACTCACTGCATGGGCGGTGTGAAGCTCAACTTGCGAGCTTGAGCTTCAGTGCATGCTCGTCCTCGATCAGGCGCTGTAACAGCCGTCTGACCTTCACCGGAGCCACATCGCTGCTCATCAGCACGGGGTTGAGGCTGAACAGATCGGTCGTGCCCATCGCCGCTTGCTGCATGTCCAGTATCGGTCCGTCCTCGGTGACGAAGGCCTGATGCATCGCGTCGATCTTCATCCGGTTGTACTCGGCATCTTCGATGTTGTGATTGCGGCGCGTGGCGAAGAAGTAGTGCGTGGTGGTTTCGGTCTCCGGGGTGCAGGTGTGGAGGTCGTACTGCCCGGTGGTGTCATCCAGATCGAGGTTGCCGGGCCCTTGTATCGCGCCGACCGAGAGCTGGATGTTGGCCGGCGGAGTGTAGGTGATGTCGAAGAAGTGGCGCGCCTCGGCTTGCGGGTCGGCCAGAAAGTTGGCGAAGATCAGCATGGCCGGCGTCTGCTTCCACTCCCACCGCGCCGAGACCGAACGTGCCCCTTCGCGCAGCTTGGGCACCTGCGGCGACAACTGTCCGCGAGTGCTGATGATCTCGCCGTGCAGGTGGTCGATATGACTGAGATCCATCACGTTGTCGACCACGAGCTGATAGTTGCACGCTGGATGCATGTAGGTGTAACCGACGCCGTTCGGGTCGCCGTCGGTGAGCGGACCGAAGTCGGGTAGCTGCGCTGGGTCGGCAGCCTCGTCGCCCATCCAGATCCACAGGAATCCGTATCGCTCGAGCAGCGGGAACGCATGTACGCGAGCCGCGTCCGGGATATGTCCGTTGCCGTGCGGGTTGTGATTGCAACGACCGGAGCAGTCGAATTTGAGGCCATGGTAGGCACAGAGTACGTCGTCGCCATCGCGCCGGCCCGCGCTGAGGGGCACGAAACGGTGTGGACAGCGGTCGAGCAGGGCTACCGGCGTGCCGTCCTGCTTGCGGTACATCAGCACCGGGGTGTCGAGCAATCGGCGACTGAACAGGCCTTCGGCATCGACCTCGGTCGACAGTGCCGCGACATACCAGGCGTTCATCAGATAGTGGCTTTTTTTCGTTGTCTCCATTGAACTACTTCTCCTCGTGGGTGGATGCCGGGAGTCCGCCCGGCCGGGAACGGGCGCGCGATGCATGCGCCGTAAGGCTAAAGCTGAAGCAGTAGTGATGCGGTTTGCGCACGTGAACAGCAGGGGGTGAAGCGATCATTGGCTGTTCTTTCGTCGTCGCTGAGGAAGAGATCGCGATGCTCCGGGGTGCCCTCGAGTACGCGCGTCACGCAGGTGCCGCAGATCCCCTGTTCGCAGGAAAGCGGCACGTCTATGCCGTGGGCACGCATGGCTTGTGCCGCCGTGATGCCTGGGGGGACGAGGATGCTCACGTCGCGCCCGGCCACGCGGATCTGGAAGGGTCTGTCAGCGGTTGTGGATGCCACCGCAGGCGCGCCAAAGCACTCGGAATGAATGTGGTCGTCGCTCCAGCCAAGCTGCTTCGCGGTGCCGATGATGTGATCCATGTAACCCCGCGGACCACAGACATAGAGATGAGTGGTCGCATCCGGGGCGCCGATCGCAGCGGTGGCGTCGAAGCGCTGGGTTGCCGCGCCGTCGTCGAAGTGAAAATCCACATGGGGCGCAAAGGTCGCTGCACGGATTTGCTTGATGAAGGCGGTGCGGGCCGGCGTCCTTCCGCAGTAATGCATGTGAAAACCCGCGCGCTGGCGCGTCAGCGCGTATGCCATTGCGAGGATGGGCGTTACGCCGATACCTCCAGCGAAAAGCAGCGACCGCCTTGCCGGCACCAGACCGAACAGGTTGCGTGGCTTGCCGATGCGGATCTCGCTGCCGACGCGGATGTCGTCATGCGCGCTGATGGAACCGCCGCGGCCTGCCGGATCGCGCAGAATGCCCAGCGGGTAGCTTCCCGCCCGGGCGCCGTCGCCACACAGTGAGTACTGACGAATCAAGCCGTTCGGCAACTCGACGTCGATGTGCGCGCCGGCGCAGTAGGCGGGTAGCGGAGTGCTGGTGGGAGACACCAGCTCAAGTCCAATGATGTCATCCGCCAGTACCGTTCTGCGTCGCACGCGTACGGGGAACAGTGTGCCTTCTTCCTGTCCGGGCATGGCCTCCTCCTGTTGAAAGCGTGGTCTTGTTGTCGGTTTCGTGCCCGTTCGAACGGGCGATTACCGCTACGCAAGCCACATGCCAGATGCCGAAAACCCCCTTCATTCTTGGTTATTATCGATATTGTTGCTTTTCATCGAGAAAGTTGCGTTCAGGGGGATGGGGTGATTTTCTTCATTTGAAGAATTTTTTATTCGCAAATAAGAAAACTTTTTGATATACCGAAGTGAAGCGATCAAGGAGATCATTCCAAATGGCCCGTTGCAGTCACGGCCCACTGACGTCGATTACCGACGTCATTGACGATCAGGCACTGGCCCGCAACATTCGCTTTGCGCCGGACAGTGGGCATATCCTGCTGTTCGATAAACGCATGCTGCTGATGCATGGTTTCTCGCTCGCGGCCTTGCGTTGCGAACTGATCGAACGCCTGGGGCTTGAACGGACCCGCGAGTTGTTTACGCGCATCGGCTACCAGCAAGGCGTCGAGGACGCCCGTTGCCTGCGTGAGCGGGAAGGCAGTGATCTGACGCGCACACTGGCTCTTGGGCCGCGTTTGCGGGAGATCGAGGGCTTTGTTCGCAACCAGGCCGTCGATCGCATGCGGTTCAACACGGAAAGTGGGGAGTTCTGGGGGGATTACTACTGGCAAGCCTCGTGGGAAGCGGAAGTGCATCTGCAGCATTTCGGCGTCAGCGGTTCGCCCGCATGCTGGATGATGACCGGGTACGCCTGCGGTTTCACGACCACGCTGATGGGTCGTCCGATTCTTTGGCGCGAACTGGAATGTGTTGCCACCGGGCACGCGCGTTGTCGCGTGATCGGTCAGCCCCTGGAGGAATGCGAGGATGCCGAAGAACATCTGCGATTCCTGCAGATCGAGGATTTCGTCTCCGCTCCACGCGCCAGACCTTCAGTCATGCCCGTTCGCAAACGCTCGACGGCGGCGGTCGCGGAGAGTGTCCTGCCCGATCTGGTGGGCGCCTCGGCCAGCTTCAACGCGATGGCCTATCTGATCAAGCGTGTCGCGCCCACCGACGCGACCGTGTTGATCCACGGCGAAAGCGGTGTCGGCAAGGAGCGTGTTTCCAAGACGTTGCATGCCATCGGACCCCGTGCCGGCAAGCCCTTCGTGTCGGTGAACTGCGCGGCCATTCCGCAGGAACTGGTCGAGGCCGAACTGTTCGGGGTGGAGAAGGGGGCCTTTACCGGCGCCACGGCTTCCCGCCCCGGGCGTTTCGAGCGGGCCGATGGCGGCACCTTGTTCCTCGATGAGATCAGCAGTCTACCGCTGCACGCGCAGGGCAAACTGCTGAGGGTTCTGCAGGAGGGCGAGGTCGAGCGTGTTGGCGATACCCGGGTGCGGCCAGTCGACGTACGCATCGTCGCAGCGGCGAACCGGGATCTTCGCGCGGAGGTCGAAGCAGGGCGATTCCGGGAAGACCTGTTCTTTCGCCTCAACGTCTTTCCGATCAAGATCCCGCCGTTGCGTGAGCGGCGTGACGACATCCCGCTGATGGTAAACGTCTTCGTGAAGCGTTACGCGCAGCGCTTCGGCAAGCGCTTGTCGGGCATTACCCAGCGAGCAAGCGAGGCGCTGCGGACGTATGAGTGGCCGGGGAACGTCCGTGAGCTCGAGAACGTCATCGAGCGTGGCGTAATCCTCGCCGATGATGGCGCCAACCTGGATGTACAGCATCTGTTTTCGGGTGGGGAGCGCGTGCCCCAGCGCGATTTCAAGCTGAGTCCGGGAGGGCGTCTGATGCCGGACGCTGTTGCGACGCCGTCACCGCCAGAGGCAATGAGCGAGAACGGGGGAGGGGGTCGCGCTACGATCGCCTCTGGCCCGGTGTCTGATCCGGCAGAGCTGAACGCGCTCATCGCCGCAATTGTGGATTCGGTGGGCTCGTTCGATGAGATCGAAACACTGTTTCTGGACCATGCACTCGCGCGTAGCGGCGGGAACGTCTCTCGTGCAGCCCGGCTGCTGAAGCTGCGCCGCGGGCAGTTCGACTACCGGGCTCGCAAGCGCGAGGCGCGTGACAAGTCCAACGCGGAGTTCAACTTCCAGTTGAAGGGAAAGCAAGAGAGAGATTGAGCAGGTCCCTTGGGCGGATCTCAAAGCAATCGTCGTCGGCGCTGGCCACTCGGTCGCCCAGGAGGGACTTCGATCCGGGGCGTGACACCATCACGGATGCTCCTCTTTAAAGCTGGCGAGGAGGTGGTATCGCGGCCAGCAATTCTCCTTTTCGAACGTTCAGCCGTTCTTGCCGACCCTGAGCGCGCCGAGTGAGGCGATGAGGTCGCCAAAGCGCTCGCCCTGCACCGAGACGTGCTCGCGCAGCAACACGGCAGCTCGCTCGCCGTCTCCCGAACAGATTGCCTCGACAATGCTGTCATGCTCGTCGAAGGAGACTCTCACGCGATCCCGCACATGGAGTTGCAGGCGACGATAGGGGCGCAGTCGCCGTTGCAGCAACAGCGCTTGCTCGTGGAGGAACGTGTTTTGACTGGCCGCATAGATTGCCTGGTGAAAGGTTTCGTTGAGGTAAAAGTAAGCGTTGGGGTCGCCGCGATCCCGGGCAGCCCGGCTCGCATCGTGGGCTTTCTTCAATGCACGTTCATCCTGGGGGCTGATGCGGCGTGCGGCCAGACGGGCGCACATTGCTTCGAGCTCCGCCATCACCTCGAACATTTCACACAAGCGTTGAGGTGGAAGTTCCACGACCACCGCGCCGCGCCTTGGACGCATGTCGATCACCCCTTCTGAGTTCAGCTGAATCAGCGCTTCGCGGATTGGCGTACGTGATACGCCGAACTCGTGTGCGAGCTCGTTTTCGTCGAGTCGAGTGCCGGGTGGAAATACGCCGGTGGCGATCCGTTCCTCGATCTCCTCGCGGAGTTGATCCGATCGGCGACCGGTCGGGCCATTTGAAACAGGCGTGTTCATCGTGAATTCCGTCCTCTATCGGTCCTGTTGCATCGCTTGAGCAACGATTGGAGCCATCACGTGAGAGAAGGGTCTGCCCTGGTTGTTCGCGAAGCGTCAGGGAAGCGAAATCTCGACGGCTGCTGGATGATGACTAAATTATACAAGACTGTTGACATGGAACACATACCAGCTATTCTTGTATACACGAAGCGCGAACGTGAATACATGGGATCAATCGAATTCACGGCTCAATTGCTTCGGACGCGGGTCAGACCTGGCATTCTGGCGCTTTCCAGCGGTCCAGGTTCGACTTGCCCACAATACTAAGCATGGAGGAGACAAGGTGATGTTTCGAACCCTTTCGCTGAGCCGCCGGAAAGTTCTGAGAACCGCCGCAGGCGCGATTTCGATTGCGTTGACCGCAGGCTGGGTAACCCAGGCCGCCGCCCAGCAAACGCTGCGCCTGTCACATCAATGGTCCACCAACGACATCCGCCACAAGGTTGCGGAGGTTCTCGCCTCTGAACTGGAGCAAGCCGAGGTTGGCCTGAATCTGCAGATTTTTCCCAACCAGTCCTTGTTCAGGGCAAATGACCAATGGGGGGCGGTCGCATCGGGCCGCCTCGACATGACGTTGATCCCCTTGTCCTATGCGGGAGGGCGCCACCCCGAGGTCAATCTGACTCTGATGCCGGGGCTGGTCAAGAATCACGAACACTCCAGGCGGATCAACGAGTCTCCTTTCATGGACAAGCTTGAGGAGGTGTTGAATCGCGCTGGTACGGTAACCGTCGTCAAGGGCTGGCTTGCCGGCGGCTTCGCGTCCAAGCGCAACTGCATTCTCGAGCCCGAGGATGTGCGTGGGCAGCAGATGCGGGCAGCGGGAAAGGCGTTCGAGCAGATGGTGGCCGGCGCGGGTGCCTCGATCGCGTCGATGCCGAGCTCGGAGATCTACAGCGCAATGCAGACGGGTGTGCTGGATGCGGTCAATACGAGTTCATCGAGCTTCGTCTCCTTCCGTCTGTATGAGCAGGTTACGTGCTATACCCCGGCGGCAGACTATACGCTGTGGTTCATGTACCAGCCGGTGATGATGTCCAAGCGTAGCTACGACCGTCTCAACGATGCTCAGAAGGCCGCCCTCGCGGCCGCGGCGAGCAAGGCCGAGGCCTTCTACGTGGCAGAGGCGGCCAAGGAAGACGCTGAATCCGCGGAAGTTTTCCGCAAGGCCGGTGTCGAGGTCCGTGAAATGAATGCGGAGCAGTTCGCGATGTGGCGCACCCTCGCCGAGACCACCTCGTACAAGGCCTTTGCCGAGGAAGTGCGAGGCGGCAAGGAGCTGCTCGACCTGGCCTTGTCGGTCGACTAAGCCGTTTGCGCGGACTGGTGCCCGCCCGGGCGCTGGTCCGCGCATTTCGTTGTTCATTCCCTCGACCGGGAGATTCATCATGATTGCATTCGTGAGGGGTGTTCGTGCCCTGTCGCGTCTGAGCGGAGTCCTCGCCGCGGCGATGATACTGATCTCAGTGTTGATCGTTTGTCAGATGGTGTTCATGCGCTACGTGTTGAACGCCTCGACAGTCTGGCAGACCGAGGTCGTCATCTACCTGATGATTGGTGCCACCCTCGTCGGCATGCCGTACGTGCAGTTGCTGCGCGGCCATATCAATGTCGACCTGCTGCCGATCTACCTGCCTCTCCGTCCGCGCAAGATTCTGTTCGTGGTCTGTGTGCTTGTGCAAATGGCGGCATGCGGTGCCATAGGCTATTACGCGTTCCTGTTGTTCCTGGAGGCGTTTCAGGGTGGCTGGCGTTCATCGTCGGTGTTCGGTACGCCGTTGTGGATTCCCTATCTGGCCATGCCAATGGGCTTTGGCCTGTTGATCCTGCAATACCTTGCCGACCTGATCATGCTGCCGCATACGCCGGATCCGTTCGTAGCCGCAGCGGAGTCTGCTTCACCCGAAACCGGTGCGCAGCTCGCGCCGACTTCCGATTCTGCATACAGGAGCCATTGATGGATGCCCTGACCCTGAGTGCCCTGGTAGGTATCGTCACCATTGTCGTGCTGTTCTCCGGCGTATCGGTCGGTTTCGGTTTGATGATCGTTTCGATGCTGTTTCTTCTTGCCGTCGAGGGAGTCTATGGTCTCGCGGTGCTTCCTGAAGTCCTGTTCGGCAAGCTGGACAGTTTTGCCCTGCTGTCGATCCCGATGTTCATTCTGATGGGGGCTGCAGTCGCTTCATCACGTGCCGGTTCGGACCTGTATGCCCTGCTCGAGCGCTGGCTGACACGTGTTCCGGGTGGCCTGGTGATCTCCAACCTCGGTGCCTGCGCGCTGTTCTCCGCCATGTCGGGGTCGTCGCCGGCGACTTGCGCCGCGATCGGCAAGATGGGGATTCCGGAGATGCTCAAGCGCGGCTACCCGCAAGGGGTTGCGTCCGGTTCGATCGCGGCGGGCGGCACGCTCGGCATCCTGATCCCGCCCAGCGTCACCATGATCGTTTATGGCATCGCGACCGAGACCTCGATCGGACGGCTATTTCTCGCCGGCGTAATCCCGGGCCTGATGTTGACCGGCCTGTTCATGGCCTGGGCGATCTACTCGACCTGGCGCCAGACCGACGGTGGCGTCGTGATGTCGCGCGTGGTGTATTCATGGAAGCAGAAGTTCGAGCTCGTGCCGCACGTGCTGCCGTTCTTGTTGGTGATCGTGGCGGTGCTGTTCGCGCTCTACGGTGGAGTCGCGACGCCGTCGGAGACCGCAGGTGTCGGAGCGGTGCTGTGCGTGTTGCTCGCGGTGGTGATCTACCGCATGTGGAAGGCCGATGTTGTCTGGTCGATGTTCCGCGACTGCACCAAGGAGTCGGTGATGATCCTCGTCATCGTCGGCGCCTCGGGCATGTTCAGCTATATGCTGTCGAGCCTGTACATCACCCAGACGATCGCGCAGTGGATCATCGACATGGAGCTCAACCCATGGATGCTGATGATCTGGATCAACATCTTCTTGCTGGTGGCGGGTTTCTTCCTGCCGCCGGTGGCGGTGATCCTGATGGCCGCGCCCATCCTGCTCCCCATCGTCATCGAAGCCGGCTTCGACCCATACTGGTTCGCCGTCGTGCTGACGATCAACATGGAGATCGGACTGATCACGCCACCGGTTGGGCTCAACCTCTACGTCATCAACGGTATTGCGCCCGACATCCGACTGCAGACGATTCTGTGGGGCTCGTTGCCCTACGTCGGCTGCATGGTGCTGGCCATCGTGTTGCTGTGTGCCTTCCCAGGTATCGCTACCTGGCTACCGACCTATCTGATGGGGCCGGCGATCTGAAGGCCGTCACCCGGGTTCTGCCGCCAGGCGACTACCTCGATTCGCGTGCAGGACCAGACACCCCGAGAACGGAGGAAACACGAATGAAACTGGACGACTCCGCCTTCCGCGTCCGCCCCGCCGACAAGGCGGCGCGCAAGGCGCGTGCCGCCGATATCGCCACGGGCCACAGGGTTGCGGCCGAGAATGCCACGACCTTGCTCCAACGGCTAATCCGGCCAGGCGACCGCGTCTGCCTGGAGGGCAACAACCAGAAGCAGGCGGACTTTCTCGCCCGCGCACTGGCGGCGGTCGATGCGACACACGTCCATGACCTGCACATGGTTCAGTCGGTTGTCGCATTGCCCGAGCACGTCGCGCTGTTTGAGCGCGGTATTGCCCGCGAGATCGACTTTTCGTTCTCGGGGCCGCAGGGCACGCGACTGGCCTCGCTGGTGCAGGCGGGCAAGATCCGTATCAACGCCATCCACACCTATCTGGAGTTGTTTGCCCGCTATTTCGTCGACCTGACGCCAAATGTGGCGCTGATCGCCGCCGAGGCCGCCGACGCCCAGGGCAATCTCTACACTGGCCCGAATACCGAGGATACGCCCGCCATCGTCGAGGCCACGGCCTTTCGCAACGGCATCGTGATTGCCCAGGTCAATGAGTTGCGCGAAGGCGGCCTGCCACGGGTCGACATTCCGGCCGACTGGGTCGACTTCGTCATCGTCGCGCCCAAACCCAACCACATCGAACCGTTGTTCACTCGCGACCCGGCGCAGATCTCCGAGATCCAGGTGCTGATGGCGATGATGGTGATCAAGGGCATCTATGCCGAGTACGGCGTCAAGCGTCTGAACCATGGCATCGGCTTCGATACCGCGGCCATCGAGCTGTTGCTGCCGACCTATGGCGAATCACTTGGCCTCAAGGGCAGGGTCTGCACGCACTGGGCGCTGAACCCCCATCCGGCGCTGATCCCGGCGATCGAGGCGGGCTTTGTGCAGTCGGTGCACAGTTTCGGCTCGGAGTTGGGCATGGAGCGCTACATCGCGGCGCGGCCGGATGTGTTCTTTACCGGCGCCGATGGTTCGATGCGTTCCAACCGCGCCTTCAGCCAGGCCGCAGGCCATTACGCGTGCGACCTGTTCATCGGCTCCACCTTGCAGATCGACCTGCATGGCAACAGCTCCACCGCCACCAAGGGGCGTATCGCCGGCTTTGGCGGTGCGCCCAACATGGGAGCCGACGCACGCGGCCGGCGCCATGAGAGCGCCGCCTGGGTGAAGGCTGGCGAGGAGGCACGCCAGGGCCGCGACATCATGCCGCGCGGGCGCAAGCTGGTGGTGCAGATGGTCGAGACCTTCCGCGAGCACATGGCACCGGCCTTCGTCGAACGTCTGGACGCCTGGGATCTGGCCGACAGCATGGGGCTGGCCAATCCCCCGGTGATGATCTTCGGTGACGACGTCACCCATGTCGTCACCGAGGAAGGCATCGCCAATCTGCTGTTGTGTCGTGACCTGGGCGAGCGCGAACAGGCGATCCGCGGTGTGGCCGGCTACACCGAGGTCGGCCTCGGGCGCGACCGGAGCCAGGTCGAGGCGCTGCGCGCGCGCGGCGTGATCCGTCGTGCGGAAGATCTGGGGGTGGCGCGTCGCGATGCCACCCGCGATCTGCTGGCGGCACGCTCGGTCAAGGATCTGGTGCGGGCTTCGGGCGGGCTCTACGACCCGCCCAGCCGCTTCCGCAACTGGTAAGGAGGTGAACATGGAAACACTGCATTACGTCCTGCCCAGCCGGGCAACAACGCATCCGGGGAGGGAGCCGGTGCTGGTTGGCGTCACCGCCTCGGGCAACTGCGAGGTGCTGCTCGAAGCCGCTGCGGGCGAGACCTGCGCGGTCGCGGTACACACCTCGGCCCTCGGGTTTGCGCCGATCTGGCAGGCGGTGCTCACCGACTTCAGCGAGCGCCGCGCGGCTGGCGGGCTGAGCATCGAGATTCACGACGTCGGCGCCACGCCGGCGGTGGTCAGCCTGCGCCTGGATCAGGCGATCGAAGCCTGGGAGGCTCGACATGGCACATAGCTTTTACGAGGCGTCCGCGCGCGAACGTGTGGCCGGCATGGTCGATGCCTGCAGCTTCCACGAATTCCTGCCACCGGCGGCACGGGTGTCCAGCCCCCACATGGCCATGCTCGACCAGCCGGTGGCTTTCGACGACGGGCTGGTGATCGGTCGCGCCACGCTGGGCGGGGCGCCGGTGCTGGTGGCCGCGCAAGAGGGCCAGTTTCTTGGCGGAGCGATCGGCGAGGTGCATGGTGCCAAGCTGGTCGGGCTGATCGAGCGGGCCCGTCGCGATCGCCCGCAAGCGGTGTTGATTCTGTTCGATTCAGGTGGCGTGCGCCTGCACGAAGCCAACGCAGGCTTGATTGCGGTGTCGGAGATCATCCGTGCGCTGCTTGGCGCCCGTGCCGAAGGGGTGCGCTTCATCGGCCTGATTGGTGGCGCCGGCGGGTGCTTTGGTGGCACCGGGTTGATTGCGCGTTGCTGCGACACACTGGTCATGTCCGAAGAGGGCCGCCTTGCAATGTCCGGGCCGGAAGTGATCGAAACCGTGCGCGGCGTGGAGGAGTTCGACTCCCGCGATCGCGCGCTGGTATGGCGCGTCACGGGGGGCAAGCACCGCTACCTGCTGGGCGAGATCGATGCACTGGTGGCCGACGACATGGCGGCTTTTCGCAGCGCGGCGCTGGCACGGCTCGACCGCCCGACGCACTTCTCGCTCGATGCGGTGGAGGCAGAGCACAGGCAGCTGGCCGAGCGATGGGCGTCTTTTTCGGTCGCCGACGATGCGCTGCCGATCTGGCGCGAACTGGGTGTGCGGGCACCCGAGACGGTGCCGCTGCTCGAGGCCGAGGCCTTTGTGGCAATGGTGGACGAATGCAGGAGGGCGACGGCATGAACCGCGATTCGATGTTGCAGGCGCTGTTTCCGCAGGGATGGACGCGGCGGGCCGACGAGGACGATTTCTTTCAAGGCGAGGCGGTGCTTGGCGACACCCGGGTGTGTGTGATCGGCACTGCCGGGCGCGCAGAGGTTGGCGCCGACCTCGCGCTGCGCATGGCCGCGGTGGTGCTCGAGACAGTACGCCTGCAGCCCGGCCTGCCGCTGCTGTTTCTGCTTGACACTCAGGGCCAGCGCTTGCGCCGGCGGGACGAGTTGCTCGGACTCAACGGCTACATGGCGCATCTGGCCAAGTGCGTGGAGATTGCCCGCCAGCGCGGGCACATCGTGCTGAGCGTGGTGTATGGCGAGGCGGTCAGCGGCGGGTATCTCACCACCGGCATGATGGCCGATGCCTGCTTCGCGCTGGCCGATGCCGAGATCAAGGTGATGAACCTGCCGGCCATGGCACGCATCACCAAGATCCCACTGGAACGCCTGGAAGCATTGGCCGAGCGTTCGCCGGTGTTCTCGCCAGGCGTGGCCAACTACTTGCGCATGGGACATCTGCGCGCAGTCTGGCAAGGTGACGAGGCCGCCCAGCTGGTCGACGCGCTGAGAATGCTGCAGGCGATGCCGTCCGCCGAACGCATGCGCGATCCGCGCATGATCGACGGCGAGGCGCGCGGCGGCCGTGGCATGGCGGCCGAAGTGGTGCGGCGGGTGATGGATCATGCATGACCGGCCGTTGCAGCGACACGACCTGGTGTGGCTACGTCCCGACACGGCGGAGCAGGCCGTCGCGGCCGCGTCGTGCGCGGTGGTCGTACCCCGGGCGGTGACGCTGCTGGCAGACTGGGTGGCGGCTGGGCGCCCCTTGATCGCGACCACCCAGCCCGCCGCCCTCGGGGTGGGCCGGGCACGGCTTGGCCTGGCCTTGCCGCCACAGCAGGGCAAGTTCAGGCTGGCCTTCATCCTGCCCGCGTCTGCCATCGCCCGGATCGAGCGCCCCCCGCTGTTGGCCGACGTTCAGGACGCGCTGCCGCCAATGTGGCGGCGTGCGGCGGAAGATCTGCGCGCTGCCTTGCCCAACGAACCCTGCGCGCCCAGGGTCTTCGGCTCTGCCGCGATGACCGCGCATACCGGCCTGCGCTGTCTGGGGCCGGAGTCGGATCTGGATCTGCTCTTCGAACCGGTCGATTCTGGCGCTGCCCGTCGTCTGCGCGAAGCGCTGCGAGCGCATGCGCCAGCTGCCGGCGCACCGCGTATCGACGGTGAAGTCCGCAATCCGGTCGGCTGTGCGGTCGCGTGGCGGGAGTGGATCACATCGACTGGCCAGGTGCTGGTCAAGCGCGACCGCGACACGCCCGCCCTGATGGCGCGCCGGGAATTCGATGCGGCGTTCGAGCATGTAGAGGAGTCGCTGGCGTGAGGCATCCCGTGTCCGTTGTGTCCGTTTACCCCGCGGAGGTCATTGCTCTGGCTGAACAGGTCGACGCCCTCGCGTGCGATGCCCTGCACCGCGAACTGGCGCTCGAAGGCAAGCCCGGTCTGGTGACGCCGAGCAGCCGCGGCAGCCATCACGACATGGACCATGCATGCTTCAGACGCAGCATTGCTGCAATCGCCGGTTACTTTGGTGACTGTCTGCTGCTCGGAGCGCGCGGCTGTGATCTGAAGGCCTTGCAGGCATGCGGCCTCGATGCCGAGTACGCGATGTTTCGCGCGACGGGTGGGGTCAACACCCACAAGGGGGCGGTGTTCACGCTGGGTCTGCTGAGCGCCGCGGTAGGGCGGCAGCAGGCACGCGGCCGGATCGACGTGTCAGCGCTGGGGGAGGTCGTGGCGCAGACCTGGGGCGAAGCCATTCTGCGCTCGGGGCGAGAGGCGGCCATGGCACGGGCGGACACGCATGGGCTGAGGCTGCGCATCGATCATGGTCTGCCTGGCGCCCGGGAGCAGGCCGCGGCAGGCTTTCCAGTGTTGTTCGAGGTCACGCTGCCGGCGCTGCGCAAGGCCGGATCCATACGCGGACGGTGGGGGAGCCGCAGCGCTCTGCACGCGCTGTTCGCCACCATGGCCGTTCTGCCCGACACCAATCTTGCGTACCGCGGCGGGCTGGAGGGACTGGTCTGGGCGCAGGCGCAGGCGGCCGGCTTTCTGGCCGCTGGCGGACTTTCGGCGGCCGATGCCGCGGCACGGATCGCGCACATGGGCGAGGCCTTCGTTGCGCGCTGGTTGAGCCCGGGCGGCAGCGCCGATCTGCTCGCGGCGGCATACTGGCTGGATGCGCTGGAGCGGCTCGCCGAAGCGGGCGCAGGCACGGCCTTGGGTGATGCTGTTGCGCTCGATGAGGCGGGGGTATGAGCATCATCCATCCGCACTCGCCGGCACGTCGACCACTCAGGCATGGGAGGAGGGTTCGGTGAGCCTGTGCCTGCTTTGTCCTGGCCAGGGTAGCCAGACGCCCGGCATGATGGCGCGGCTCGCGTCGGATCCCTTGCTCGCGCCGCCGCTCACGCGGCTGGCACCGCTGGCCGGTGAGGGGTTGCTCGCACTGGCGGCCGACGAGCGTCGCTGTTTCCTGAACCGCCATGCACAGCCGCTGGTGGTGTTGTACGGCCTGGTGGTTGCCGAGGGCTTGTCGGCGGCTGGGGTGGAGGCCTCTCTGGTCGCTGGCTACAGCGTCGGAGAGCTGACTGCCCATGGCGTGGCAGGGGCACTGACTGGACATGATGCGCTGCGCCTTGCGCATTGTCGTGCCGCGGCGATGGATGCGGCGGCGCCGGTGGACGGCGGCATGCTGGCGGTGCGCGGGCTCGCCCTGGATCGACTGGCTGACAAGGCAGCGGAGGTCGGCGCGACGATCGCGATCGTGAACGGTGAGGATCATGCAGTGCTGGCTGGCGCCACTGCAGGCCTCACCCAGCTGGCGCAATGGCTGACGGCCGGTTTCGGCGCCCACGTTGTGCCATTGCGGATCAGTGTGCCGGCGCACAGCCCGGTGCTGGCTGCTGGTGCTCAACTCTTTGCAGCCGAGCTGGTGGCCAACGCCTGGTTGCCCCACCGTTGCCCGGTGCTGGCCGGCATCGATGCCCGCCCGGTGCACGACCCGACGAACGCGATCCAGACGTTGTCGCATCAACTCGCGGAGCCCATTCTGTGGTCGCGCGTACTCGACGCTGCCGTGGAGATGGGCGTGCGCTGCTTCTTCGAAATTGGTCCCGGCAATGGCCTGGCACGCATGGTGCGCGAGCGTCATCCCGATCTGCCGGCGCGGGCCCTCGACGACTTCTCCAGCCTGACGGGTGCGATTGCCTGGCTGCAACGGCATCAAGAGTAGGTAACCCGAATGCTGAGCACAGTGATGGGCTATCTTGCGGTGGGTGCGGTATCTGGTTTTTTTGCCGGCCTGCTCGGTATTGGAGGCGGCATCGTCCTGGTGCCCGCACTCGTATGGTTGCTGGCTGGGAACGGCTATCCAGCGGAGTTCGTTTTCCAGGCTGCGCTGGGAACGTCGATGGCGACCATCCTGTTCACCGCGGCCTCCAGTCTGAGGGCCCATCACGCTCGTGGAGCGGTGATGTGGCCAATCGTGCGGATATTCGCGCCAGGCGTGCTCATTGGGGCGCTGTTCGGTTCGGTGTTGGTGCGACACATTCCGACCTTCAGCCTGACGGTTGTCTTCTGCGCTTTCCTGCTTTTCGTCGCACTTCAGATGGGGCTTGAGTTGAAACCCCGCGCCGGACGCCTCTTGCCCGCCTGGCCCGGACTGCTGGCGGTGGCTGGGGGTATTGGCGTGATGTCTTCGCTGGTCGCGGTGGGAGGTGGGGCGATGACGGTCCCCTTTCTGGTCTGGTGCAACGTCTCGATCCGGCACGCAATCGGCACTTCAGCGGCTGTCGGTCTGCCGATCGCCGTCGGCGGCAGTCTGGGCTACGTGATCGGTGGCTGGCCGATTGCGTCGTTGCCGGCCGGTAGCCTCGGCTTCGTCTATCTCCCTGCGCTGTTGTGGACCGTACTGGCCAGTGCGTTGACTGCACCGCTTGGTGCGCGGGCGGTAGCCAAGCTACCCGCCCGGGTTCTCCGACGGATCTTTGCGTTGCTGTTGATTGGGGTCGCGGTCTACATGTTGTCGCGCTTGAGCCGTGCCTGACGTGTGGCGCAACCGCTGTGGCCTTGCCCGCAGGCGAGATGCTGAAGCAATTCCAACGGTCCCCGACGTTGAGCACGGGCTCTGGATGGTCATGACCATCCGGCATCCAGCGCGACCAGCACACGGGGTGGGCATGGAACCGCTGGTGAGCGATGGATGGCGCCGCGCCCTGCGTTTCCCTGCCACAACGAACCCTTGAGCAGGGCGACGGAGAAGGGCGGTATGGCCTCGATGCGAAAGCCCGGCCGCAGCAGCCCTGACATCAGGTCCGGCCGGCCACCCGAGCCTGCGCCGAGGAAGCGACGATCCACGTCATGTTCCTCGACCCATTCGGTTCCGGCGCCGAGATAGGTGCACAGCATGCGAATGCCGACCCGGTCGACATGCAGGCGCGGGCACATCGCCTGGCGGATGACCTCCAGCCGCAATCCGATGGTCGGAGCATCGAGCAGCTCGCCGAGCATTTCAGCCAGGAGCCGGAGATCCTCGGCGAGCGCTTCACGACCCGCTCCGGCGGGAAATCGTCCGAGCTCGGGCTTCTGGCCAGGCGACAACGTCTGCCGCAGACCCGTGCCGAGGCTGTCGCCATGGGCGTTGAGCCAGTCGACGATTTCCGGTGCCGGGGGTCTGCGCCACTGCGCAATCTGTATTGCCGGCTCGAAGATTTGTGTCAGATCGAGTGCGTCATCGCTGATCGAGGCGCATGTCGTGGCGTGTCGTGGGATGGGTGCGTTCATAGGGATTCATCCGTGGATGGACGGGGTGGCTGTCAAAGGGCGAACGTCAGTGGCTGGCCACGGCAGTCCGGGCGCAGCGCGCCGTCGTGCCAGGCAATCTGCCCGGAAACGATGGTGGTGTTGACCCGACTACGGAAGCGGTAGCCGGCGAAAGGGCTCCACCCGCAGCGCGTGAGTACGCGATCCTCGGCTGAGTCGGGCGACCGTGGTCCGACCAGCACGAGATCGGCCCAGGCGCTCTCGCGCAGGTAGCCGCGATCGACGATCCCGAAGAGGTCCGCCACGCGGTGACTGGTCTTGGCCACGAGGGTTGGCAGATCGATGACCCCGTCGTGCACCAGTTCCATCAGTGCCGGCAACGCGTGCTGCACCAGCGGCAGGCCGGCAGGCGCGTCGAAATAGTCGCCGGACTTCTCGTCGAGCGTGTGGGGCGCATGGTCGGTACCGATGACGTCGATCCGGTTGCCGCGCAGTGCGGCACGCAGCGCCGACCGGTCCTGGGGGGACTTCACCGCCGGGTTGCACTTCAGCAGACTGCCGAGCCTGGGGTAGTCGCGGCTGTCGAACATCAGGTGATGCACGCAGACTTCTGCGGTGACCCGCTTTTCGGCAAGCGGCTTGTCATCGAACAGCTCGAGTTCGCGGGCCGTGGTGATGTGCAATACGTGCAGCCGCGTGCCATGCCGGCGTGCCAGGTCAACCGCCATGGACGAGGACAGCCAGCAGGCTTTGGCATCGCGGATGTGCGGATGCGCGGCCATCGGCACCTTGCTGCCAAGCCGCTTTCGCCACTGCGCCTCCTTGTGCCGGATGCGGGGGGTGTGTTCGCAGTGAGCCAGCAGAATCGTGGGAACGGTGGCGAACAGTCGCTCCAGGGTGGCGGGATCATCCACCAGCATGTCGCCGGTGGAGGCGCCCATGAACACCTTCACCCCCGCCACCTCGCGCGGATCCAGCGCGGCAACCGTGTCGATGTTGCCGTTCGACACCCCGAAGTGGAAGGCGTAGTTGGCACGCGCGTCACGGGCGGCAATGGCCTTCTTGTCGGCAAGCGCCTGCAGGTCGAGCGTGGGCGGTCGGGTGTTGGGCATGTCCATGAAGCTGGTGATGCCACCGGCCACCGCTGCGGCGGACTCGGTCGCAATGCAACCCTTGTGTGTCAGGCCCGGTTCGCGGAAATGCACCTGGTCGTCGATCATGCCGGGCAGCAGCCATTGTCCGTTCGCGTCGATTTCCTCGTCGGCCGCTGCGTCGATGCTCGGCGCGATCTTGTCGATGCGGCCGCTGCGCACAAGCAGTTCGGCTTCGGTGATATGCCCTTCGTTGACCAATCGGGCGTTGCGGATCAGCAGGGTTTTCATGCGGCTGAAGCGGCTCCCGAGCTCATGTCGTGCACTGTCTGTGCTCGTTTGTCGGCGTCACCAGTCGATGCCAGGTGGTGCCGGCCGCGCTGTCCTCGATGCCGATGCCGAGTGCGCGCAACTCCTGGCGCAAGGCGTCGGCCCGCGCAAAGTCCCTCGATGCCCGGGCCGCATCGCGTGCGGCAATCAGCGCCTCAATGCGCTCGACGCCCGGCGCATCGTCTGTCTCGGGGACGCCTTGGCGCCACTGGCTGGGCAAGTGCTTAAGCAGACCAAGCAGTTCGGCGCCATCGCGAAGCGTGTCGGTAAGTTGCTCTTGCTGTGCGGGATCGGTTGATCTGCGCAGGGCCGCCGCGGTCTCGTGCAGGCGGGCGAGTGCGAGTGGGGTATTGAGATCGTCGGCCAGTGCCGCCTCGACGTCATGGGCACGTGGGCGGGTGATCGGCGGCGGTCGACGCTCGTGTGGCTGCAGGGTGCCGTAGAGGCGGTCCAGCGCCACGCGCGCCTGATCGAGGGCAGTCAAGGAAAAATCGAGTGGCTTGCGATAGTGCCCGGCAAGCAGCGCATAGCGGATGACTTCACCCGGATAGTGCTGCAGCAGGTCGCGTACCGTGTGAAAGTTGCCGAGCGATTTCGACATCTTCTCGCCATCGACGGTGACATAGCCGTTGTGCACCCAGTAGCGGCAATACTCGCCGCCATAGGCGCCTTCGCCCTGGGCGATCTCGTTTTCGTGATGCGGAAAGATCAGGTCCTGGCCGCCGCCGTGGATGTCGATCGAGTGCCCGAGATGGGTGTGGATCATGGCGGTGCATTCGATGTGCCAGCCGGGGCGGCCGAAGCCCCACGGGCTGTCCCAACCGGGTTGCACCCCGGTCGAGGGCTTCCACAGCACGAAGTCTGCCGGGTCGCGCTTGAAGGGCGCGACCTCGACACGGGCGCCAGCGATCATCTCGTCGCGTCGCCGCCCGGAGAGCTTGCCGTAATCACCCAACGAAGGCACATGGAAGAGCACATGCCCTTCGGCCACATAGGCATGACCACGCTCGATGAGCTGCTGCGCGAGCGTGATCATTTGCGGAACGTGATCGGTCGCCCAGGGCTCGATTGCTGGCGGCAGCGCATTGAGTGCGGTCATGTCCTCGCGATAGGCGGCGGCAAAGCGTTCGGCCAGCACGCGGATCGGTTCGCCCGCGGCCTGCGCCGCGGCGTTGATCTTATCGTCGATGTCGGTGATGTTTCGCGCGTACACGACCTGCGGGTAGTGGCGGGAAAGCAAGCGGTAGAGCACGTCGAACACCACCACCGGCCTCGCATTGCCGATATGGACGTAGTTATAGACCGTGGGGCCGCACACATACAGGGTGACGCGCTGCGGATCGCGCGGTATGAAGCGCTCCTTTTGTCCGCGCAAGGTATTGTGCAGACGGATCGCGTCCGGATGGTGTTGATCGGACCAGTGCTCTGCGGAATCGCGGTTCATCGAACGTCTCCGTGCCGGGAAGGAGGGCTGTTCAGAACGACGAGGTGCTGACTGTCGACCCGATTGTAGAAACAGCTGCGGCGGCCCGTATGACATGCCCCGCCAAGCTGGTCGACAAGCAGCAGAACGGCATCGCCATCACAGTCCAGTCGAACTTCCTTGACTGTTTGCGTACAGCCGGAGGTTTCGCCCTTTCTCCACAATGCCTTGCGGGAGCGTGACCAATAACAGGCGCGTCCGGTCACCAGGGTTTCCTCGAGTGCAGCGCGGTTCATCCAGGCGAGCATCAACACTTCGCCTGTGTCGAACTGCTGGGCAATGGCGGCAATCAGGCCGTTCTGATCGAATGGCAAGGCGGCGAGCGCCGCATTGGTGGCAACGGCCGTGCCGGCGTTCGAGGATTCAAGGCTCTTGAACATGATCCGCTTCAGATGGGTGTTGGAGTGATGTTATAACATTGCGTTCAATCATTCCATGTTCAGCTTTCCGCTCCTGTATCAACACAAGCCGAAGAATCGGAACTGACCGTCTTGACCCTCCGCCTCGTCGAAACTGCAGGAAAGGTTTCGAAGGTCAGGCACGCCGCCTGATCTCCGGGTCGCGCATTGTCACGAACTCCTCAGCCGCCGTCGGGTGGATGCCCACGGTGGCGTCGAAGTCTGCCTTGGTTGCGCCCATTTTCAACGCGATGGCGATACCCTGGATGATCTCCGGCGCATCCGGACCGACCATGTGGGCGCCGAGTATCCGGTTGGTGACCGGGTCGACGACAAGTTTCATCAGCGTGCGCTCCTCGCGGCCCGAGAGCGTGTGCTTCATCGGTTTGAAACGCGAGCTGTAGACAGCGATTTCTTCATGGCGATCGAGAGCGGCCTCCTCGGACAGTCCCACGGTGGCGACCGGTGGCTGGCTGAACACCGCCGATGGCACGCAGTCGTGGTCTGCGACGGACTTTTCTCCCCCGAACAGCGTTGTCGCCAGTGCCTGGCCCTCGCGGATGGCCACTGGGGTCAGTGCGATGCGGTTGGTGACATCGCCGACCGCATGGATGCCGGGGACGCTGGTCTGGCCGTATGGATCTACGATGATGCCGCCGTGGGCATCGGTTTCGATGCCAAGCGCCTCCAGGTCGAGTCCGACGGTGTTCGGCACCCGTCCGGTCGCGTACATGACGAGATCGAACGGTTGTCGCGCCGCAGCGAGGTGTTCGCCAGCGACGTCGAGCAGGCCGTCATCGCGCCGTCGAATTGCGCGCACCGTGCTGCCGAGCGCGATGTCGATGCCCTTACGGTGCATCTCCCCGCACAGGTGGGCGCGCACGTCGCCGTCGAAGCCGCGCAGAATCTGCTCGCCGCGATAACTCAGGCAGACTTCGGTACCAAGCCCGTGAAAGATTCCGGCGAATTCGACCGCGATGTAGCCACCACCGACCACCAGCACCCGCCTCGGCAGGGTCTTGAGTTCGAACACCTCGTTGGATGTGGCGGCATGCTCGGCACCCGGAATGTCTGGTACGAAGGGCCAGCCACCGGTGGCGATGAGGATGTTCCGACAGTGGAACTGCCGTTCACCGACCACGACCGTACCTGGTGCGAGAATGCTGGCCGTGCCGCTGATGATCTCGACACCTGCGTCGGTCAGCAAACGCTCGTAGATCGCGCTCAGGCGCGACACTTCACGGTCGCGGGCCTCAACCAGTCGCTGCCATGAAAAACCGGGGTGGGTCGGTTCCCAGCCGAAACTCGCCGCGTCCTCGAAATCCTCGCCAAAGTGGGCGGCGAGCACCATGAGTTTTTTCGGCACGCAGCCACGGATCACACAGGTTCCACCCAGGCGGTGGTTTTCGGCGATGGCCACGCGTGCGCCGAGTCGCGACGCCACGCGAGCGGCACGTACGCCGCCCGATCCCGCGCCGATGACGAAAAGGTCGAAGTCGTGTCCATCCATATCGCTGAATATCCTGTCTTGAGTTGCGGTGAGTCGAGGCGGCGCCCGTAACGGCGCGCCCGCGATGGCCCGAACATCGTACCGATAGTGGGTCGGACAATGGTGCACCGTGGCGTGGACACTGTCGTAAATGCGTTCATGCGTTTGTGCGCAGTATGCCGTGTCGTTTCGTGATGGGTGTTTGTCGGACTGATCGGTGACGACTTACTGAGGGGGGGTGATCAGAATGAAACCAAGGGGGAAGGGCGCGCGCGGCCCTGAGAGCCAGACGGGGCAAGGGAAACAGGCCCACGACGCCCCCGCGTGAGGTTTGAAACAAAACGAGAAAAGCGCTCGTAGACCGCGCAAGAATTGAAACCAAACGGGGCGAAGTGCTCAGGGAACGATCAAACGCTGCCTGAAGGGCTGGCCCGTGGCCCTGTGCCAAATACCGCGCAACAATCGGCGGCAATCAGTCGGCAATCAGCGTTACTGCTTCGGATACCTTGGCCTGATCGACCGTCCCCGAGTCTTTGAAGATTTTCACCAGCCTGAGGGCCAGTCGGATGTATTTATCGGGCGGAAGCTTCAGCCCCTGGTGGCGCAGTGCGGTCCCTATCTCGAACAGAACAGCATCCAGAAGCTGTGAATGCTCCAGAAGGGCATCGATCAGCGCTTGCCGCTCTTCGTTTGAGACAAACCCGCCCTTCCAATCGTTATCCTGGTCGTTGGCCTCATCCTGTGCAATCAACTGGATAATTCCAAGTACTGTCTGCGAACCCAGCGCCGGGATGCGTTTCTCCACGCAGTCGAACACGCGCAGAATCGCGTTTCCCATCTGCCGGATGTGTTCAGTTTTCCGGCCATTCACCAAGAACGGCACGTCCGCGCCAGCTTCTTCAGCAGCAGCAAGGTAGCGAACATCCGGGCATCTATCCCCGGATTCATAGTTTGCCTGTGCTCTCTTGCTCACCCCGCACGCGGACGCAAATTGCTCCTGAGTCATCCCCAGCCGGGACCGCTCTCGTTTCAGTCTCTCCGAGAAGTCCATCTCTCGCCCTTGCAAATGCACGTTTGTGCATGTAGTGTACATACGTGCATTTGATGCACGTCACGACTTCATTGTAAGGGGTTAACCGCCATGAAACGCTTGAAAACAGAAGAAGAGGTGTTGAACGAGCTTTCGTTCAACGGGCAGACCATAGCCGGCTGGGCAAGGGAGCACGGCTTTCATCAGGCACTCGTACGCAGAGTCATCAAGGGGGAAGTCTCAGGCAGACAAGGAAAAGCGCACAACATCGCCATCCTGCTTGGCATCAAGGAAGGCGTCATTCGCGAGGCGAACGGCCATGAAAACGCCTGAACAGATCATCGCAAGCGCTCAGGCGCATGGGGACCGTCGCAGTCCTGTGTACTGGCGCGGTGCTCTGGATGTGCTGCGCTTTCGGCTGGAAGGAGTGCGCATTCAGTGCCCGTTCAAGGCCGGAACGGTTGAATTCGACGCGTACTTCTCGGGCAATGACCGGGGGCATGCACTCTGGCGTCAGGTGTGCTGTGACGCTGACAACTTGCTCCCCAGTTTAACGGCAAAAGTTCCGACCCGGCCGGGTGAAGGTCGGAACCAAGGTCGGAACCGTTCCGACCGCTCGAAAAGTCAGGTGCTGCAATGAGTTCACGGAGTTCCGAGGCTATGCAAGTGATGCAGCAAGGTCGGAACCTTGAAGCGAACATTCTACCCGTGCGGGAAGCAGCTGAACTTGCAAATTGCAGTGACCGTGCTATCCGCAAGGCATGCGCTGAAGGTCGCCTGAAGGCAGAGCGGACGGTCGGCAACGGTGGCACGCAATACCGTATCGACCTGGACAGCCTGGTTGCGCTGTACGACCTGAATCCGATTGAGGTGGCGAGGTGGCAGGCCCACCGCCTGACGGGGTTCGATATGTCGCCTGAAGGGGACAAGGCCCGTGCGCTGGCACACAACGAACGCGAGCTGAAGCGGGCACGTGAAGCCGTTGAAGCAGGCGAACCCGCGCCACGCCTCAAACTGGCACCTGTCGCAATTGAAGACCTGGAAGAGATCGAAGCCCTGTGGGAGAGGTTCAACCGCGCCACGCCGACAAACCGGGATCGGGCGACCAAGGCGGTTGCCGTACTGATGGCCTTTGAACGGATGAAGGCCGAAGGCAAGAAGATCGACAGCGAAATCATCCCCGCGCTGCGTGTCGAGTATGAGAACGGCGTATCAAAGGCCACCCTGTGGCGTTGGCGGAGAGCCGTGCAGGGCCAGCGGCGCGATATTTGGGCACCTTTGCTGCTGGCAGACTGGCAGGGCAAGCTTCCATGTGAAATCCCGGAGGCGGTGTGGTCGCACTTCATGGAGCAATGGGGCACCACGTCCGGGGCGTCTGACAAGGCGTGCTATGACCGGACGGTGATTTGGGCCAAGGCGAACGGTTTTGAGAGCCTGCCGTCGTGCGACACCTTCAGGAAGCGACTGAAGCAGATTCCGCTTCCGGTGCGGGTGAAGCTACGCCAGGGAGAAAAAGCCCTGGAAGAGCTGTATCCATCCATGCGCCGCAACTATCTTTCGCTGAAAGTGCATGAGATGTGGTGTTCGGATGGTCATGTCATCAACGTGCACTGCCGTTGGCCGGATGGATATGTTGGCCGTCCGGTGATGGTCGCCTGGGTGGACTTGCGTACGCGGGTGTTTCTCGGGTGGCGAGTGGACAAGTCCGAGAACGCGGACATTATACGGCTGGCATTCATGGATGCAGCCAGAACGGCGCAGGCGCTGCCCGAAGTTGTGTATCTGGACAACGGAAGAGCGTTCACCGACAAGGGCAACACGGGGGGAACCCCTACGCGGTATCGCGGCAAGGTGCTCGCGGATGATCCGACCGGCCTGTTCGCCTCGCTTGCTATTCCTGTCGATTGGTCCAAGCCACGGAACGGGCGGGAAAAGCCGCTGGAATCGCATTGGCGGGTTATTGCTGACCGTACCGCCCGCCGTCCGGAGTTTGTCGGGGCGTACTGCGGAAAGGATGCCCTGTCGAAGCCCGAGGATTTTGACAAGGCAAAGGCGGTGCCGATTGAGTTGATTCTTGAGGCCATCGCGGAAGAGCTCGAGATGTACCACAACCGCGCGAACCGTGGGGACGGAATGGACGGCAGGGCACCCCGCGAAGTGTACGAAGAGCTGATTCAGCATACCCCGGTGCGCACGCCTACGGCCCGCCAACTCTCAGCGTGCTTGAAGCGCCGGGAGAGCGTCAAGCCCGACAGGAACGGCGTGTTCACCATCCTGGGCAACAAGTATTGGTCTGAGGCGACTGTCGCCCTGGAGCGCGTCAGCTACACCGTAGCCTATGACCCGGACGACCTACATGCCGACATTGAAATATCGAAGGGGGATCGTTTCATGTGTACGGCGCAGATCAAGGAAAAGTCCGGCTTTCGGGATCGGAGCGCAATGCGCGAATACAGGAAAACGCGCAACGAGTGGAAGAAGTCGATCAAGCAGCAAGCCAAGGCTGCACTGGATTTGGTGCGGGCAGAACTGGCGATGGATGAGGCATCGGAAGCATTTCTCGATACTCAGGCGAAAGCGGTGCTCCCCGTCCCGAAAGTGGTGGCTCCCGTTCGCACTGAGGGCGTGACGATGCCGCCCCTAAAGGTAGTGGAAGACGATACGGAGGTTCTGTCGGATGAAGAAATTGAACGCCGCATGGCCGCAGCCCGCGCAACAAAATTGCGGGCTGCGAGCGGCATGTGAAATGCGGGAAACCCCTTTCCCTGCACCAGCGGGCGGTAGCCGCCGCCCCATTGCACTGATGAGGAGTGAACAGTAAATGAACAGCGTTACTGAAGTCAATCAAGCCGCTCTTGAACAGGCGGAACCGATCTTGTCCAAGGCCAAGATCAGAAGCCGGGTGATGGCGCTGCTTGATGCAGGTTATACGGTGACAAGGCTTGCGACTGAAACCGGCTTGACTCGAAACGATATCAAGGCGTGGCAGAAGTGGGATGCATCGGACGATGTGGATGCTGTCCTTGGGCGTTGGCTCGGGGAAATCGAGCAGGCTGCACGCGAAAGTGAGCCCGGATGGTTCGATGCCCCGACCGCTATGGGGTGGCTGAGTGGCTTCCAGCATGCACAGTCGGAGCCGAGCATCTTCATTGGCGCTTCGGCCGCAGGGTGCAGCAAGACAACATCGAAATTTTACTATGCTGAACATGTAGCGCGAGGGTCTGTTCTTCATATCTCGGCCAGTCCAGCAGTCAAGACATTTACTGCGGTGCTGGACATGCTGCTACGCGAACTGAACGGATACGGCAATGTGGCGGATTCGTATCGAAAAATGACGATGATTGATGCTGTCGTTCGGGAAATGAGGGGAAGGTCTTTGATCATCATCGATGAGTCCCAACACTTGGACTATGAGGCGCTCGAAGGGATGCGCATCTTTCTTGACGATTATCAGATCGGGCTTGCTTTTCTCGGAAACGAGAAAACATACAAGGATTTTTCGGGTACAGGACAAGCTGCAAGGTTTGCGCAGCTTTCGTCACGTGTTGGACGCAGGTTGATGGTTCTCAAGCCGGATGAAGGTGACATTGATGCAATGCTTGCAGCTTGGGGCGTGAAGGGGCGTAGAGAGCGCGAGTTTATGCAGTTGGTGGGCATGCTTCCGGGCGCATTGCGTAATGTCCACAAGGTGATCAAGACAGCGCGTGAACTGGGTGGAACTGAATTGGTTCACCTGAAGAGCGCGGCCAAGTACATCGGCTTGGGGGTTCAGTCATGAAGGCATCTTCTAAGGCGGAGAGTACGCAGTTGATCAACGCAAGCAAGATCCGGTTGATCAAGACCGCAGTTCGGCAACTTGGCATGTCCGATGACAACTATCGTGCAATGCTCCAGCGTACAGCGGGGGTGTCGTCGTCCAAGGGCGTCACCCTGGAAAGCTTCGATGCAGTCATGGCGGAGTTCAGCCGGCTGGGCTTTCAGTACCAACCCAGCCGGCGAGTTCCAAAGGGGGCAGCATCGGGGAGCGCTCCAAACAGGCCCAGCCCGGCACAGTTGCGCCTGATTGAGCACCGTGCGCGTGATGTGGGCTTTGAAGGTATGGACGATCCGCGCTTCATCAACTGGATGAAAGCACGCGGTCACGTCGAGCATCCCCGGTTTCTCGACGCCACTGGGGCGCGGCGTGTGATTGGGGCACTGGGGAACTGGATCATGAATAGCAAGAAGGGGCTGCGATGAGCAACGAGAGAACCGGGGTATCCACTGTCGTGAATGCGGCGTTCGATATCGAGAACCGTGCGTACGAAATTAGCCGTCTTGGTGCGGGGTTGCAGGCGCTCGCGGTGCTGATGCAGTCCAGTGACCCCGATCGAACAGATGGTGCCGTTGACACACCTATCCTTCACGGACTGGGTTACCTGGTCGAAGTGGTTGGCGAGCAGTTTCAAGCCCACGGCCGAATGCTGACGGATCAGGCGGGTCCTTTGATTCGGAGTGCGTGCACAAAGGCCCCCGCGCATCCGGTCGAAAACGATGCGTCCGGTTTGGCTGAAAAGGCGCGCGTCTTCGCTCAAGAGTTGGCGAAGGTCTGACCGTAACCCGCGTTATCGCCCCCGCTGTCGCGTTACTGATTCTTCGTCCATACCGATAGCAGGGTAAGCCGCTTGAACCGCTCAGAAGCCCGGATTCACCATCCGGGCTTTTTCTTGCGGCCGTCGAGTAGTGCAACACTGCACCAAGATCAATGGGCAATCTTGCACCAATATGAACCCGGTCATCATCACGGATCGGGCACATGATCAAACTACCGTTATCCCCACTGGGAAGCAAGATTGCCGAGCTGATCGGCGCCGAGGCCGCCGTGGAGCTATTCCAGAAGATGGCCGGCGACCGGGTTTACATGAGCCGCGCCCCATCACAGAAGACCAGGAGCTATCAGCGCCTGGTCGAATCCATCGGATTCAAGCATGCCGAGCTGCTACGAAAGTGGTGCGTCGGGACCGTGCTCGAAATTCCGAGGGAAGCCGAAGCGGTGCGCTTGGTGCGCAACATTCGAATCATTCATGACTATTCGAATGGTATGGCACCTAGCGACCTATGCCGAAAGTACAAGCTCGCTCGGCGAATGATCTTTTACATCCTGAAGAGCCCTATCGAGATTGACATGGAGCGATCCAAATGAGCCGACAAACCTACGCCGCTTGTACGGTCCCCTTGACCAGCACCGGCAACACCATCCAGCTGCTTCCAGCGGGGCAGTTCCGCACCAAAGATGGCAGGCCGGCCGAGGTAGCCGCCTGGACGCTGGATGCGACCAGCGCCGCGACGCTGATTGATTCTTCGCCACGCACCAACCGGATTGTGATCGACTACGAGCACCAGACCCTAAACGCTCTGGCCAACGGCAAACCGGCTCCAGCCGCTGGCTGGTTCAGTGCCATGGAATGGCGCGAAGGCGATGGACTTTATGCCACCGATGTTGAGTGGACCGACAAGGCCCGTCAGATGATCCAGTCCGGCGAGTACCGGTATATCTCCCCGGTCATCGCTTACGACAAGGAAACCGGCGTCGTCACGCGCTTGATGTCCGCCGGACTGACTAATGACCCTGCGATTGAGGGCATGGAAGAGGTCGCCGCTTTATCTGATGTGCGTTCGCACCCGAGGGACGAGAGAAGCCACAAGTCGGAGGATGTTGCCGCATTGGTGCGTACATCGAACGAACTGCTCGCGGCTCTGAAGGCCAAGACCGCCGAAGCCGACCAAAGCAAGGCGGAGTTGGTTGCACTACGCAACCAGATCGAAGGGGATCGCCTGGAAGGCCTGATTGAGCAAGCACTATCGGATGCCCGCCTGTTGCCGGTACATGTCGAAGCGGCTCGCAAACTTGGTCAAGCGGACTTCGCCGCGCTGCGCACTTTGCTTGACCGCCCCCCGTTGGTGCCGGCCTTGCTTGGCAGCCAGACCGAACGACTGAGGAAGACAGGGTGGACGCCGGAGGCATCGTCAAAACAAGCCGCCTTGACTGCCGAGGAACTGCATGTGTGCGCGTTGGCCGGGCGGGCACCACAGGAGTACGCCGCGCTGAAGCGCCGGTTCGATTCTGAAGACACCGGCTTCACAGACTGAAGGAGTACAGCATGATCATCACCCGCGTATCCATGGAAGCGGTATTCAATAACTTCCGTGGGGACTATGAAGCCGGTCTTCTTGCGACCAAGCCCATGAAGGACCGAATCGCAATGACCGTTAACAGTGCGGCCAAGGAGGAAACGTATGGATGGCTTGGAAATTATGCCAGCATGCGTGAATGGCTTGGTCAGAAAGTGCTGAACAACTTGGTTGTGAGCGGCTTCACCATCAAGAACCGCACCTTTGAAAACACGGTGACGGTGCCTCGCGAAGACATTGAAGACGATCGGATCGGAGTCTTCTCCGGAGCGTTCAAGATGTTGGGGCAAGAAGTTGCGCTTCATCCCGATGAACTGGTGTTCGATCTTCTGCGCAACGGCACTCATCAACCGTGCTATGACGGTCAACACTTCTTTGACACCGATCACCCCGTAGACCCCGAGAATGCGAACTCCGCCGTCGTATCGAATGCGGACATGGATAGTGTCGGTGGCGTGCCCGGCTGGGTGCTGCTCGATACGTCGAAGGTGATCAAGCCGTTCATCTTCCAGAAGCGGCGCGACTACAGCTTCATCCGCAAGGACCGGCCGGGCGACGACAATGTGTTCTTCGAGAACGAGTATATCTACGGTGTCGAAGCGCGGGTCAATGCCGGTTATGGCTTGTGGCAACTGGCCTACGCGTCGGACAAGGAGCTTGACGCTACACGCTTTGCCGCCGCGCGTGCTGCGATGATGAGCCTGAAGGCACCGACAGGCAAACCGCTTGGCATTACGCCTGACCTGCTGATCGTCGCTCCCACATTTGAGGATGATGCACGGAAACTGCTCAACCTCGATACATCGCATTACAAGGGAGCACTGGAGTTGGTGGTGTGCCCCTGGTTGTCCTGACGAGGGTATCCTGTGTGTGAGGCGGTTGTTTCCAATGGGAATGGTTAGAGGTAGTCCGACTACATCTATGATCCGGTTCGAATCCGGCACCGCCTCGCCTCAGTGCCGCTGCTGCTGCCCGCAGTGCCAATGCCGGCAGTGCCAAATATCCTGCAACTTCTGAACGCCCCCCACGGTGTCAGGCAGCCCGCACGTTCCAAACCATAGCCGAACAAGGTTTCAAACCTTTCGCGCGCTATCACTTACAGCGTTCGGCACCCTCGTTGCGTCTTCAACAAAAAATTTGCTCCGCTGGCCCTTGAAATCCCGAAGGGGCGTCCATATTATTAGCACTCGTTGGCAGTGAGTGCTAACAGTCGTTTTCCCGTGAATCGACTCTTAGTCGAAAAACAGTCAAGTCGAACGTCGCGGAAGTTTCCGCAACCTGTTGAATCTGAATTCAAAAAAGGAGTGAACTCGATGAACATTCGTCCCTTGCATGATCGCGTGATCGTCAAGCGTCTCGAAGCCGAGCGCAAGACCGCCAGTGGCATCGTGATCCCGGACTCGGCTGGCGAGAAGCCGGACCAGGGCGAAGTGGTTGCCGTCGGCAATGGCAAGATCCTCGACGACGGCAAGGTTCGCCCGATGGCGGTCAAGGCCGGCGACAAGGTCCTGTTCGGCAAGTACGCAGGTCAGAGCGTGAAGGTCGAGGGCGAGGAACTGCTGGTGATGCGCGAAGAAGACATCATGGGTGTCATCGAAGGCTGAACGCTTGCATTTTCTGCATCGATCAACGAATTCAAGGAGTAATGAACAATGGCAGCTAAAGACGTCAAGTTTGGTGATTCCGCTCGTGACCGCATGGTCGCTGGTGTCAATGTCCTGGCCAACGCGGTCAAGGTCACCCTCGGCCCGAAGGGTCGTAACGTGGTGCTCGAGCGCTCCTTCGGCGCCCCCACCGTGACCAAGGACGGTGTTTCCGTCGCCAAGGAAATCGAACTGAAGGACAAGTTCGAGAACATGGGCGCGCAGATGGTCAAGGAAGTCGCTTCCAAAACCTCCGACATCGCCGGTGACGGAACCACCACCGCCACCGTGCTGGCCCAGTCCATCGTCCGCGAGGGCATGAAGTTCGTCGCCGCCGGCATGAACCCGATGGACCTCAAGCGCGGTATCGACAAGGCCGTCATCGCCGTCACCGAAGAGCTGCGCAAGCTGTCCAAGCCGTGCTCGACCAGCAAGGAAATCGCCCAGGTCGGCTCGATCTCCGCCAACTCCGACGAGGACATCGGCCAGATCATCGCTTCTGCGATGGAGAAGGTCGGTAAGGAAGGCGTGATCACCGTCGAAGACGGCAAGTCGCTGCAGAACGAACTCGACGTGGTCGAGGGCATGCAGTTCGACCGTGGCTACCTCAGCCCGTACTTCATCAACAACCCGGACAAGCAGGTCGCGATCCTCGAAAATCCGTTCGTGCTGCTGTTCGACAAGAAGATCTCCAACATCCGTGATCTGCTGCCGGTGCTCGAGCAGGTTGCCAAGGCCTCCCGTCCGCTGCTGATCATCGCCGAAGACGTCGAAGGCGAAGCGCTGGCCACCCTCGTGGTCAACAACATCCGCGGCATCCTCAAGACCTGCGCGGTCAAGGCACCGGGCTTCGGCGATCGCCGCAAGGCCATGCTGGAAGACATCGCCGTGCTGACCGGTGGCCAGGTGATCGCCGAGGAAGTCGGTCTGAGCCTCGAGAAGGCCACGCTGGAAGACCTGGGTCAGGCTTCGCGTGTCGAGATCGGCAAGGAAAACACCATCATCATCGACGGCGCCGGCGATGCTTCCCGCATCGAAGCTCGCGTCAAGCAGATTCGCGCGCAGATCGAGGAAGCCACCTCCGACTACGACCGCGAGAAACTGCAGGAGCGTGTCGCCAAGCTGGCTGGCGGTGTGGCCGTGATCAAGGTGGGTGCCGCGACCGAAGTCGAGATGAAGGAGAAGAAGGCACGCGTCGAGGATGCGCTGCACGCCACCCGCGCTGCGGTGGAAGAGGGTATCGTCCCCGGTGGTGGTGTCGCGCTGTTGCGTGCCCGTGCCAACCTGGGCGAAATCAAGGGCGCCAACCACGATCAGGATGCCGGTATCAAGATCGTGCTGCGCGCGATGGAGCAGCCGCTGCGCGAGATCGTCGGCAACGCGGGCGATGAGCCCAGCGTGGTGGTGAACAAGGTCGTCGAAGGAAGCGGCAACTTCGGTTACAACGCTTCCACCGGCGAGTACGGCGACATGGTCGAGATGGGTGTTCTCGATCCGACCAAGGTCACTCGCACCGCGCTGCAGAACGCCGCTTCGGTTGCGTCCCTGATGCTGACCACCGACTGCATGGTCGGTGAAGCACCGGAAGAGAAGCCCGCTGGTGGCATGCCCGACATGAGCGGCATGGGTGGTATGGGCGGCATGGGCATGGGCATGTAATTCGCCCTGGACCCGCGCGGGGAGGGGAAACCCTTTCCGCTTGCCCGAGAACGGCTCCGCGTTTCGATGCGGGGCCGTTTTTTGTTGACGTCGTGACTTAGGTGAGCACTCGGCGGAGGCGCCACAGCGTGGCGCGATCGCCTGCGCCAAGCTTCCTCAGTGGGTATCCAGAGAAATTCAGTCGGGACCCGGAGGCGATGCATTGCGATCCGCTGGCGCCGGTGTTCGCACGCATGCGCGCAAACCGTGGGATAATGGATTGTTGAGTTCGGAGCGGTGCCGTCGAGGGAGAGCGATCCGGTACTTGCCGGAAAAAGGCGGCGGGAAGTGACCGAAGGCCACTTCCCGGAATGCGGGGTCCGAGGACCGAAGCATTCCCTGAAGACCGAATAAAGGAGAACAGCGGGATAAAGTTACGCCCGCCCCCTTACATACAACTTACATCCGGGGAATCATGCGCATTCTGCTTGCCGAAGACGATCCGGTCATCGCCGATGGCCTGGCGCGTGCCCTCAAGCGGGGCGGATACGCGGTGGACCACGTGGCCTCCGGTGCCGACGCCGACGTCGCGCTCGTGTCACAGACCTATGACTTGCTGATTCTCGATCTCGGCCTGCCCAAGCTACCGGGTATCGAGGTGCTCAAGCGCCTGCGCGCGCGCAAGTCGGCGCTACCGGTGCTGATTCTGACCGCTCAGGATGGAGTGGACGATCGTGTCCGTGGGCTGGATGCAGGCGCCGACGATTACCTGACCAAACCCTTTGCGCTTCCCGAGCTCGAGGCGCGGGTGCGGGCGCTGACGCGACGTGGAACGGGGCAGCCGCGCTGCATCGAGATCGGCAGCCTGAGCTATGATCAGGCCGATCACGTGGTACGTATTCGTGGTGAGGTGGTTGAGTTTTCCGCGCGCGAGGTCGGTTTGCTTGAAGTATTCGTGCTTCGGGTGGGGCGCCTGGTCAGCAAGGACCAACTGGTCGATCACCTGTGCGGCTGGGGAGAGGAGGTGTCGAGCAACGCGATCGAGGTGTACGTGCATCGCTTGCGCAAGAAGCTCGAGGACAGCGGCGTGCGCATCGTCACCGTACGTGGTCTGGGCTACTGTCTGGAATGTCCGGATGCTGCGCAGGCTTCGAAGGCCTGACAAGGGCGGCGGAAAGGGGAGTGGAAAGGGCGGCGGAGCGAAGCGGCCCGGTCCGCCCAACTCCCTTTTTGGCGAGATTCTCGACTGGATGCTCGCCCCGCTGCTGTTTCTGTGGCCGATCTCGATCATCATCACCCACAACGTCGCCGGCAACATTGCCAATCAACCCTACGATCTGGCGCTCGCCGACAATGTGCGCGCCCTCGGACGCCTGGTGGCGCTGGTCGACGGTGAGGTGACGGTGGACTTTCCGGCGCCGCCGCGCGCGCTGTTTCGGTCCGATCAGGACGACGTGATGTACTACCAGATCGCCATGGAAGGCGGGCGTCTGGTGACCGGAGATCATGAAATCGCCTGGGTGGAGCCGCCCCCGCACGTGATCCCGGAACAGATCGACTACCGTGACGATTTCGTGCTTGGCGAGGAGGTTCGTGTCGCCTATCAATTTCTGCAGGTGAGTGCAGGTAACGGGCCGCTGGTACTGGTTCAGGTCGCCGAAACCCGCAACAAGCGCAGCAATCTGGCGTCGCGCGTGGTTACCGGCGTGCTGTTGCCGCAGTTCGCGATCATTCCGCTCGCGGTGGTGCTGGTCTGGGTGGGGCTGACGCGTGGCATCGCACCGCTGAACCGTCTGCAAAGCCGGATTCGTCGTCGTCGTCCCACCGATCTTTCTCCCATCGCGCCGGCTTCGGTACCTGAAGAGGTTCGGCCGCTGATCGTGTCCTTCAATGACATGATGGCCCGTCTCGAGGAAAACCTGCAGGCGCAGCAGCGGTTCATTGCCGATGCCGCGCACCAGATGCGCACACCGCTGACCGGCTTGAAGATGCAGACTGAACTCGCCCTGCAGGAGTCGGACCCCGAGCAACTGCGCAGTTCCCTCGAGCAGATCGCCAGGAGCACCGACCGTGCCAGCCATCTGATCAATCAGCTGCTGTCGCTGGCGCGAGCCGAGGCCAGTTCCGAGAAGACCTACTCGATCGAGCAGGTGGATCTCGAGGCCATCGTCCGTGAGGTGGCGCAAGAGCTCTTCCCGCTGGCCTTGGGCAAAGGGATCGACTTCGGCGTGGAGTATTCCGGTCAGTTGTTGCTGGTCGAAGGAAACGCGGTGCTGCTGCGCGAGATGATCAAGAATCTCGTCGACAACGCCATCAAGTACACGCCAATCGGTGGCAGTGTCACCGCGCGCGCGCGCGCGGCAGGTGCGGTGATTTTCGAGGTCGAGGACAGCGGTGTCGGTATTCCGGAAAGCGACCGGGAGCGGGTATTCGAACGCTTCTATCGTGTACTGGGCAGCTGCGAGAGTGGCTCAGGACTGGGGCTGCCCATTGTTCGCGAAATTGCCGATCTGCACAGCGCAACGGTCAGCGTCAACCCGCCACCGTCAGGGCAGGGCACGGTCGCGCAAGTGGTTTTCCCGCGAGGTCAGCCGGCGGGTTTGCCGATCCCACCGCGGAGATTGCGCGAAATCGGCTGAGCATCGTGTGGTCGATCTGGGCGGGGGTAAAATCCTCGGAGTGGCATGGGTTGGATGGCGGACGTCTGGGGCGATCGGAGCAATACGAGAAACATCTCAAATTGAACTTGACTGGTTGCGAATATCCTCTATAATGCAGCCTTCTTTGGCCAGGTAGCTCAGTTGGTAGAGCAGCGGACTGAAAATCCGCGTGTCGGCAGTTCGATTCTGCCCCTGGCCACCAAGCTTCATGCAAAAAGGGCCGGCGCTTGCCGGCCCTTTTTGCCATGCGCGGGAGTGTATTCTTGCACTGCGCCGGGGCCATTCGAAGCGTTGGCCGAATGCTATAATGCGCCGCTCCCCTGCGCCTGGACCTCGTTCGAATGCAACTGTACGCTCTCGGCCTGAATCATCACACGGCCCCGCTCACGATACGCGAGCGGCTGGCGTTTCAGCCTGAACGCCTGGATGATGCGTTGCATGACTTGACGCGTGGACGCAGTGTTCGAGAGGCGGCGATTCTGTCGACCTGCAACCGCACCGAGCTGTATTTCGCCGGAGAGCAACCGCAGGATGCGGCGGATTGGTTGGCCGGTTTCCACAAACTCGCGCTGAGCGAGGTCTCCCCCTACCTGTACGCTTTTCCCCAGCGTGATGCGGTGCGTCATGTGTTCCGCGTGGCGAGCGGCCTGGACTCGATGGTGCTGGGCGAGCCGCAAATTCTCGGGCAAGTCAAGGAGGCGGCGCGGCGAGCTGAAGAGGCGGGCACGCTTGGTGTGTTGCTGCACAAGCTGTTCCAGAACACCTTCTCGGTTGCCAAGGAAGTGCGTTCGACTACCGCGATCGGTGCCAATACGGTATCCATGGCCGCTGCCGCGGTGCATTTGTCGGAGCGAATCTTCGAGCGTATTGCCGACCAGAGCGTGCTCTTCATTGGTGCGGGAGAGATGGTCGAGCTGTGCGCGGCGCATTTCTCCGGCCACAAGCCGCGTGCGATCGCGATTGCCAACCGTACCGAAGAGCGTGCTCAGGTGCTCGCAAGCCGGTTCGGGGCGGAGCCGCTACGGCTGGACCGGATCGGTGAACTGCTGCCCCGTTTCGACATTGTCGTTTCCTGTACGGCCGCGCCTTTGCCCATCATCGGGCTGGGCATGGTCGAGCGGGCGGTGAAGGCGCGACGGCATCGTCCGATGGTCATGGTCGATCTCGCCGTGCCGCGGGACATTGAGGCCGAGGTGGGCAAGCTCGACGATGTGTTCCTGTATTCGGTGGATGATCTTGCGCAGGTTGTCGATGCCGGACTCGAATCCCGACAGCAGGCGGTGGTCGAGGCCGAAGAGATTATCGATCAGCGCGTGGACGGCTTCCTGCACTGGGTGCAGGCGCGGGAGGCGGTGCCGACCATTCGCGCCCTGCGCCAGCATGCCGAGGGTTTGCGGCTTGCGGAGGTGGAGCGCGCCTGCCGGCAACTGGCGAAAGGAGAGGATCCCAAGGCGGTGCTCGACGCCCTGAGCCATGGCCTGACCAACAAGCTGCTGCATGCCCCGACGCGTTTTCTCAATCAGGCTGAAGGCGAGTTGCACGAGAGCACCAACGGACTGGTGCGCAAGCTGTTCAACCTCGATCCCTGATCGCGTCCTCGCGCTCAAGCCTGCGTGCGGCGATTGTCCGCGCGGTGTGCCCATCCGCACGCTTGCCGTGCCCGAAGCAGTACAATCACCCAATGAAGCAGAGTATTCGTGAAAAACTCGAGCAACTTTCGTCCCGGCTGGACGAACTCGACCGCGAGCTGGCCTCCGAGGAGGTCGGGCGCGATCCGGACGCATTTCGCCTGTTAGGCCAGGAGCGGGCCGAGATCGAACCCGTGGCCTGCCTGTTCGAGACGTTCCGGCGCATCGAAGACGATTGCGAGCAGGCGCGGGAGATGCTGTCCGACCCCGAGATGCGGGAGCTGGCGCGTGGCGAGCTCGCGTCCGGCGAGGCGAGTCTGCGCGAACTCGAGGATGCGCTGCAGCGGGCGATGCTGCCGCGTGACCCCGACGACGAGCGCAATCTGTTCCTTGAGGTGCGGGCGGGCACCGGTGGGGCCGAAGCGGCGTTGTTCGCCGCCGACTTGTTGCGCATGTACGCGCGCTATGCCGAGACCCGCGGCTGGAAGGTGGAGCCGGTTTCGGCGAGTGAGTCCGATCTGGGTGGTTACAAGGAAGTCATCGTGCGCATCGTCGGACGCGGCGCCTATGCGCGTCTGAAGTTCGAGTCGGGTGGGCATCGGGTGCAACGTATCCCGGTCACCGAGACGCAGGGGAGAATCCATACCTCCGCGTGCACCGTGGCGGTGATGCCCGAGGCGGATGCGCTGGCGGAGATCGAGATCAATCCCGCCGACCTGAAAGTCGACACCTTCCGGGCCAGTGGTGCCGGGGGGCAGCACGTCAACAAGACCGATTCGGCAGTGCGCATCACCCATCTGCCGACCGGTATCGTCGTCGAGTGTCAGGATGATCGTTCGCAGCACCGCAACCGTGCGCAGGCGATGTCCGTGCTGGCCGCGCGGCTGCACGATGCGCAGGTGCGCGAACGCCAGACCAGCGAGGCGGCGACACGCAAGAGTCTGGTCGGCAGTGGCGACCGCTCCGAGCGTATCCGCACCTACAACTTTCCGCAGGGGCGTCTGACCGACCACCGGATAAACCTGACGCTCTACAAACTCGATACGATCATCGAAGGCGATCTCGACGAACTGATCGACGCGCTGACGCTGGAGCATCAGGCCAATCAGCTCGCCGAGCTGGCGGGAGAGTGACATGAGTGTTTCGCTACTGCCCGATATCGCCGCGGCACTGAACTGGGCGCGCAACCTGATCGACGCGGTCGACGCGCGGGTGTTGTTGCGGCACGTGCTGCAATGTCCGGCTTCGCGCCTGGTCGCCTTCCCCGAGCAGCGTCTCGACGCGGCCGAGTGGGAGCAATATCGGTCGCTGGTCGGTCGCCGCGAAGCGGGCGAACCGGTTGCCTACCTGACCGGCGAGCGCGAGTTTTACGGCTATCCGTTCATGGTGACGCCTGCGGTGCTGATTCCGCGCCCCGACAGCGAACTCCTGGTCGAGCTGGCGCTGGCGCGCTGTGCCGACCGTCCGGGGGTACGGATACTCGATCTGGGGACCGGTAGCGGCGCGCTTGCCGTCGCGCTTGCGCGCGAACTGCCGGGAGCGGAGGTGACCGCCGTCGATCGTTCCCGCGAGGCCTTGCTGGTAGCGATGGCCAACGCCGCGCGCATGCGCGCCAGCGTCTCCTTTGTCATGAGCGACTGGTTTTCGGCGCTGGAAGGCGACCGGTTTCAGCTCATCGTTGCCAATCCGCCGTATGTCGCTGCCGGAGATCCGCACTTGGAGCAGGGCGACGTCCGTTTCGAACCCCAGACCGCGCTGGCCTCGGGACCGGAAGGGCTCGATGATCTCGCGTTCATTGCCTCGCGCGCCCCCCGTCATCTCGAGCCGGGAGGCTGGCTGTTCATGGAGCACGGGCATGACCAGGCGCTGCAGGTCCGTGGCCTGTTGACCGATGCCGGATTTGCCTCGATCGCTTCGTTCAGGGATCTTGCCGGTATTGAACGGGTGACGGGAGGGCAGTGGTTGGGACTGGGGCGCTGATACGATCCAGGTTGCGAGACGTGTGTGCGGAGCATGCGTGTGCGGCGAAACCACGGAGCCGGGGGCGGTCGTCGCAGCGTTTGCGCGCGTCGGACCTGGAAGCGGGTTGTTGACGGTTCAGGCTGCTGTCCATAGAATTTCCCGAGTAATCAACTCAACTTTTTAGGTGTGACGAACATGGACGTTCAGGATTTCATTCGCGAGCAGGTCAATGCCCATCCGGTAGTGCTTTTCATGAAGGGCACACCGCAGTTTCCGCAGTGCGGGTTCTCGGCCACCGTGGTCCAGGTCCTGAAGCAGTCCGGCGTGACGCAGGTCGCGGCGATGAACGTGCTCGAAAGCGACGAACTGCGCCAGGGCATCAAGGAGTACGCCAACTGGCCCACGATACCGCAGCTCTACATCAACGGCGAGTTCGTCGGCGGCTGTGACATCGTGAAGGAGATGTTTGAATCCGGCGAACTGCAGCAGATGCTTGCCGAGGTGGGTGCGGTTGAATCCGGTAAATAATGGTTTCGGGTGTGTAATACGCCCGCTTTGCGATCGATTTTGGGGGTGATAAATATGCCGTTTGTCGCCCGCCCTGCTAAACTATGACTGTGCTTGGCATCGAGCATGGTCAACACGGAACCAAGTGTCGGTTTTTTTGACAAATGCGTGGTCAGTCGGGTTTTTTCGTGGCATCCCGGTTTCGCTAAGTAGTTGTCGTGAATGATTTCTTGTTCAGGTTGTGCGGTCTGGTGTGGATGTTGCATGGTAGGTGTAGCACGACGCAACCGAATGGATCGTGTGCCTGACGGGATTTCGCAAGCAGGACGTATAAACACACAGGGCTGGATAACCATGTCGTCAACCGATCTGCTACGCAAGCAAAGACGCCGGAGAATTCTCAAGAGCGCGGTCGGTGTGCCCGCGGTGCTGACGATTCCGAGCGGGATGGCGCTTGCCGCGGGCAGTGTGTTGTGCACCAACAATGAAGGCAACGTGCTGTCCGAGGACTTCGTTCGGGAGTTTCTCAATCCTGAGGCGGAAGAATCCCTGATCGAAAGTCTTGCGCTTGGGCCAGGTAAGCAAGGGCGTGGGAAAGGGAAGGGGCTTTCGGGCTCGACGGGTGCCGAGGACGACCCCCTGTTTGCGTCGAATTCGACCGAAGAGGATGACGAACTCCCGGCTGAAGTCGAGATCGACGGGCAACTCTACATCAACGACGGTGAAGGCAACTTCGTCGCTGCGTCCTGCTGGGCGTCGATCAACCCCACTGGGGTTCGCGCCGCTCTGAGTTCCCGTATTGCCTGACGCCGGCTGGCGTTGCCATTGAGTGGAGTTCGATCATCCCGTTTCTTCCGGCGATGGGAACTGTGCCAGCCAGCCGGAAGCCTCATTCCGCGATCCCTTTCGCGCCACGCTGTTGGGCGGCGCGCTGCGCTACCGCCGCCTTGGCGACGCTGGCGTCGTCTTCGATAATCGTGACTGGCGCACCCATGTCCTGTCGGCAGGATCTGCCGCGGTGCTCGAGCTCATGCTCGAACACGTTCCCCACGGTTGCATGAGCGAGGCCGAGTTGGGTGACCTGCTGCTGGCCGAGCTCGATCTCGACCCCGGCCAGACCGAGGTTCGTGAAATTCTCGCCTCGTTGCGCAAGCTCGGTATTTTGGCTTGATGAGTGCCGAGGGTGTTGTCAGGTTCGGTGATCTGGATGAGTCGTCGGTGGCCGAGCGTCTCGCAGCGGGTACCTGTCTGATCGATCATGGTGCGGCACGGGTTCGCGTTCGTGCCGTTGCGCGCGGCTTTGCCCGCGACCTGAAACGGGTCTACGCGCATTTTCCGTGCGAGGACGCCACGGACCGGTTCGCGGATTTCCACGTCGACCTGGTCCCATCGACTGGGCTGCGCTCCTGGTTGAAACCACAGGTCCGCTTTCGCATCGACGGCATGGAGCCTTTTGATCCGTTTCCCGCGTCCGACGCCTTGCCCTTGTTCGAATGGGGAGTGAACTGGTGCGTGGGGCAGCGCTTCAATCAGTATGTGCTGCTTCATGCCGGAGCGCTGGCTCTCGACGGCAGGGCGGTGCTGATGGCCGCGCCGCCGGGGGCGGGCAAGAGTACGCTGACCGCGGCATTGATGTTGAGCGGCATGCGTCTGCTGTCCGACGAGTTTGGCGTGCTGTGCCCGGACAGCGGTGGATTGCTGGCGATGCTCAAGCCGGTCGCGCTGAAGAATGCTTCGATCGAGGTGATCGGCCAGCGCTTCGCGGATGCGCGGCTCGGGCCACGCTTTACCGGGACGCGCAAGGGCGACGTTGCCCACCTGGCGCCGAACGCGGCGAGCGTGGCACAGCGCGCTCACGCAGCGGCACCGACGCTGCTCGTCTTTCCGCGCTATCAGCCGGGAACGAGGCTGCGCCTGCGGCGGGTCGTCAGCGATCAGGCCTTTGCCGGCCTTGCCTTCAACAGCTTCAATTATCCGGTGCTTGGAGGCACCGCATTTGATGCGGTGGCGGATCTCGTGGAGCGGTGCACGGCCTATCGGCTGGAGTACGACGATCTCGACGCAGCGATCCAGACCGTCCATGACCTGCTTGCGGAACGGGGGACGGAGTGACGGCGCGACCCGGGGGCTCGCTGCCAGAGCATGCACGACTGATCTGCGATGCGCTGGTGCGCGTGGAGAGCGTGCGCGATCTGGGTCAGGCGCAGTGGGACGTGCTTGTGCGTGTTGCCCGGCGTGCCCGCTTGCTCGGAACACTTGCCTGGCGGATCAGGGACCAGGCGAATCTTTGGCGGTCCATTCCAGAGCCGGTGAGGGGGCATCTGACGGCGTCGATTCACTTTACGGCGTGGCGCAATCAGGCACTCAAGGTGTTGATCGCCGAACTGCGCCAGACCTTGCCGGCTTCGACCGAAATCGTGCTGCTCAAGGGGGGAGGCTATCTCGCGCAGGGGTTGCCGTTTGCCCGTGGTCGCATGCCCGGCGATCTGGACGTGCTGCTCCCCCGTGAGGCGCTGGATCCGGCAAGCGAGATTCTGCGCGCAAACGGGTGGTCAAGCGGTAAGCTTAGCGCCTATGATCTGCGCTATTACCGGGAGTGGAGTCACGAACTGCCACCGTTACGCAACGAACGTCACGTGTTCGAACTCGATCTGCACCATGCGATCGCACCGGTGACGAGTCGGGTGCGTCCGGAGACGGCTTTGCTGCTGGAGCGGAGCCGTGCCCTCGAAACTGGGGTGCAGGGGGGCTGTGGGCTGCGCGTGCTGCACCCGCTGGATCAGATCGTTCATTCCGCCGTGCATCTGTTCCAGGACACCGAACTGGATGAGCGTTTGCGGGATCTGGTCGATCTGGACGGGTTGATCCGTTACCACGTGACGAGTGATGCCGGTTGGGGGGCGCTGCGCGAACGCGCGCGGCAACTGGGGGCGGGGGCTCTGCTGGAGACTGCCTGCAGGTACTGCACGCTATGGCTGGAAACACCGATCCCGGAAAGCATGCGGCATGGGTTGCGCTCGCCGTGGCAGGTTGCCGCACTCGACTGGATCGTTACGCGGACGCTGCTCCCGGCGCTGCCGCAGGATTCAGGGCGTCTCGATCTGCGGGTCGCGCACACACTGGCGCGGGTGCGCTATCACCGCATGCGCATGCCGCCGCCGTTACTGATCCGTCATGTTTTCGGCAAGGGAGGGGGGCTGCTTCGTGCCGCGGTCGAGCGGCTGCTGAGACGATAGCGGAAACGAACCCGGAGTGCCGGGCGGAAACGCTGCGTGGACCAAGGCATGCTGGAAAGCGGGGGCGCGCCGGCGCTTCAACGACCGTGTGTTGCCAGCGCCTGCTCGAGCCGGATCGCGACACGCTCGCATTCGCGCAGGTATTGTCGTCCGAACAGATTGAGATGGTTGAGCAGATGATAGAGGCTGTACAGCGGTTTGCGTGATTCGAAATCGGAATCCAGGCCCGCCACGGTGCGGTAAGTGCTGTAGAAGCGCGTGGGGAAACCACCGAACAGCTCGCTCATTGCAAGATCGGATTCGCGGTCGCCGTAATGCACGGCGGGGTCGAACAGCACTGGCTCGCCGCCGGCATCGATACCGGCGTTGCCGTGCCACAGGTCGCCGTGCAGCAGCGCGGGTTTCGGGCGGTAGTCAAGGAACAGCGCCGGGACGCGATCCATGAGACGCTCGCCGGCGCGCTGGAGTTCGCCGGTGAAGCCGAGTGCTCGCGCACGTTGGAATTGTGGGCGCAGGCGTTCCCGGACGAAAAACAAGGCCCAGTTGTCGTATGGCGTGTTGGATTGCGGCGTGCTACCGATGAAGTTGTCCCGGTGCCACCCGAAGCGTTCCCCCTGCGTTGCATGCATCCGCGCCAAGGCGTCGGCAAAGCGTTCGCCGTGTTCTGGTGTGCGTACCGCTTCCATGTCGAGATGTTCGAGAACGAGGCAGGCGTATCCATCGTGTGCAGCGATGGCGACTGTTGCGGGAGTGCGCATCGTGCCGCTGGCCCGGATGGCGGCCAGACCGTCGGCTTCGGCCTCGAACATCGCCTGGGTTTCGGCTGGGCCAAGCTTGACGAAGTAGCGCGTGGCCCCGTCGGCAACACGCAGGGCCCGGTGGATGCAGCCGCCCGTGACCGGTTCACAGTCGCGGAGGGAGAAGGATTCGCCGGCAGCCTCGCGGATTGCGCGTTCGATGACTGTCCGCGCCTGAATGGGGAGCGGCGTCATGGGCAGACGTTGGCGATGCGGGCGTTGGCCAGCGATAGCCGGGTCGACAGCACTTCGAGAAATGCCTTGTAGAAATGCATCCGGCAGGTGTCGGATGCGCGCATCAGGGCGCGCGCGCTAATGCGTACCGCGCGCACTTCGGTAAATGCTTCGACCGACGCCGAGCGCACGCCACCGCCGGCGGAGAACAGCGCCATCTCGCCGAAGCAGTCGCCCGTGGTGAGCAGGTTGAGCAGCTTGCCGCGCTTCTTGACGCGGGCCTCGCCCGCGGCGATGAAGCAGAAGTGGTCGCCCGATTCACCTTCCTTCATGATCAGCGTGCCGGGCTGGACGCGGTCCCAGGTCGACAGGCCGACCACCTCCCAGATCTCGACGTCGCTGAATTCACGGAAGAATGGCAGTTCGCGCAGGGTCTGAAAGCGTTCGGTTTCGGTCAGCGAGAACTCGTCGGTTTCGAGAAAACCGTTGCGGAAGGCCTGCGCGAGGTCGTGTGAGAACTCGCTCCAGTCCTGATAGCGGCGCTCGAGTTGCTTTTGCATCGCCCGTTGCACGATGGCATCGAGAGCCAGCGGCACGTCCGGGCGCAGTTCGACCGGCGAAGGTGGAATCTCGTTGGTGATGCGGTAGATCAGGTTGTAGTTGGTCTCGCCATCGAACGGCAGCTTGCCGGTGAGGAGTTGATACATGACCACCCCAAGCGAGTAGATGTCGGTGCGCTGGTCCACCGGCTGCTCGCGGATCTGTTGCGGGCTCATGTACGCCGGGGAGCCGACGCCGATGACCTGTGTCGCATCGCTGGCGGTATGGAACGCGGCGCCGAAGTCGGAAAGCTTGATGTCCTGGCCACCGGGGTCGACGAGCAGGATGTTGGCCGGTTTGATGTCGCGGTGCGTGATCCCCTGATGAAACGCGTAATCGAGCGCCCGCGTGCACTTGAAGATGATTTCGACCAGACGGTCGAATGGCAACAGCCGACCGGCCTGTGTAAAGGCGTCGAGGGTCCCGCCAGGGACGTACTCCATGACGACGTAGGCTTCCTCGTCGGAGACCGAGGCGTCGTAGATCTGCGCGATGTGAGGGTGGTTGAGTTTGCCCGCGAGGGCGGCCTCGTTCATCAGCAGGTGCCGGTACAGGCGCCCGCGGTTGGCATCGCGCAGCATTTCCGGGTGGATCTGCTTGAGCGCGACGTCGCGCCGCGCGAACGGATCGTGTGCGAGATAGACGAGGCTGGTGGCGCCTTCGCCGATCAGGCGCTTGATCTCGTACTTGCCGATCGTGGCAATCGGGCTGGCGGCGGTGAGCGACATTTACAGATTCGAGCGGGCTTGGGCGATTGCGGCGCGCACTTGTTCCGGCGCGGTACCTCCCGGGTGCCGACGGGATGCGAGTGATCCCTCGACCGTCAGAACCTCGAATACATCCTGTTCGATCAGTTGCGAGTACGCACGCAGTTCGTCCAGCGAGAAATCGGGCAGGTCGCGACTGGATTTTTCGGCCGCGCGTACCGCAAGCGCGACGACTTCATGAGCGTCACGGAATGGCAGCCCCTTCTTGACCAGATAGTCGGCCAGATCGGTCGCGGTGGCGAAGCCCTGGGTCAGGGCTGAGCGCATCGCGTCCTCGCGCACGCGGATGCCGGTGATCATGTCGGCGTAGATGCGCAAGGTGTCGATGACCGTGTCGGCCGTGTCGAACAGAGGCTCCTTGTCTTCCTGGTTGTCCTTGTTGTAGGCCAGCGGCTGACCTTTCATCAGCGTCAGCAGGGCGATCAGGCTGCCGTTGACGCGTCCGGTCTTGCCACGCACGAGTTCGGGGACGTCGGGGTTTTTCTTCTGCGGCATGATGCTCGAGCCGGTGCAGAAGCGGTCGGCGAGATCGATGAAGCCAACACGTGGGCTCATCCACAGGATCAGCTCTTCGGACAGGCGCGACAAGTGCATCATCAGCAACGACGCCGCCGCGCAGAACTCGATCGCGAAGTCGCGGTCGCTGACGGCGTCGAGCGAATTGGTGCAGATCTCGTCGAAACCGAGCTCACGCGCTACGAACTCGCGGTCGATCGGAAAGCTGGTGCCGGCCAGCGCCGCGCTGCCCAGTGGCAGACGATTGACGCGGCGTCGCACGTCGGTGAAGCGCTCGGCATCGCGCCGGGTCATCTCGAAATACGCCATCAGGTGGTGGCCGAAGGTGACCGGCTGCGCGACCTGCAGGTGGGTGAAGCCGGGCAGCGGCGTGGCGGCGTGACGCTCGGCGATGTCGAGCAGGTTGCGCTGAAACTCGGCGATCAGGCGCAGGATGTCGTCGATGGCGTCGCGCAACCAGAGCCGGATGTCGGTGGCGACCTGGTCGTTGCGGCTGCGGCCGGTGTGCATGCGCTTGCCGGCGTCGCCGACCAGCGCGGTGAGGCGCTTCTCGATGTTCAGGTGGACGTCTTCGTCATCGAGGCTCCAGGCGAACTCGCCGCGTGCGATCTCGTCTGCGATGACGGCCATGCCGCGTTCAATGTCGGCCAGGTCGCCAGCGCCGATGATTCCCTGCCGGGCGAGCATTTTCGCGTGGGCGAGTGAGCCACGGATGTCCTGGGCTGCCATGCGCTGGTCGAAATACACCGAGGCGGTGTAACGTTTGACGAGATCGGAGACGGGCTCGCTGAAACGGCCGGACCAGGTCTTGTCGGATTCGGTGCTGGACTTGTCTGTCATGATATGCTGAATGTCTTGGCCAATGCGACGCGCCCCGTGTCGCGACGAGGACGACGCCAAATCGTGGAAAGTATAAAGCAAAAGCCGGAGGCACCCGCAGTTGTGCGCGAGCTGCCCGATTTTCGCAACCTCGGAGTGGTGTTGCGCATCCTGTTGCTGGTCAATGTTCTGGCACTGGCGACGGTGCTGATGCTGGAGGAGGAGCCGCGGCGCTATCTCGACAGATTCGTCGGCATGGCCGGACGGGTCGAGTTGCCGCTATTCTTCGTGGTGCTCGTGCTGTACGTGCTCAATCCGTGGTTGCGGCGCTTGCGTTTCGCGCGCGGGGCGAGTGTCGTCGCGGTGCTGGTCGCGCTGGTCGTGTTCGTGGTTGGCCCGGTGCTTGGGATCGAGACGGAGGCTGCCCGTATGCGTGCCGTGCTGTGGGCCCTGGTCGCGACCTGCCTGAGCCTGATTTATTTCGATTATCGCAGTCAGCGCTACTCGCCGGCGCTGACCGAGGCACGCCTGCTCGCCCTGACGGCGCGCATTCGGCCGCATTTTCTGTTTAATTCGCTCAATGGCGTGCTGGGTGTGATTCGTGAGGATCCGCGTCGTGCGGAGCGAGCGCTGGAGGAGTTGGCGGAGCTGTTCCGGGCGTTGATGCAGGACAATCGGGAACTGGTGCCACTGGCCGACGAGATCGGCCTGTGCGAGCGTTACATCGATCTTGAACAATTGCGACTGGGAGAGCGGTTGCAGGTGGAATGGGAACGCTCCGCCTGCCCGCCGGATGCGCTGGTGCCGCCGCTGCTGCTGCAGCCGCTGATCGAGAACGCCGTATATCACGGCGTGGAGCCGGCCGCCGCGCCCGAGCCGGTACGTATCGTCGTGCGCCGGGTGGGCGGCGAACTGCGCATCGTGGTCGAGAATGCGGTGGTCGATCAGGGGCGTCACGCATCCGGCAACAGGATGGCGCTGGACAACATTCGGGAGCGACTGATGCTTTTCTTCGATCTGGAAGCCCGCCTCGATGCCGGGATACGCAATGAACGGTATCGGGTTTCGATTCGCCTGCCCTATCGCAAGACGCGAGGTCGCCGCCATGTCGCTCGCGGTTGAGCGCGGCAGGGCACCGCTGCGGGTAGTCATTGCCGACGACGAGGCGCCGGCACGCACGCGTCTCAAGCACCTGCTCGAAGACATCGCCACGATACAGCCGACCGAACTCGTCGGCTTCGCCGCTAACGGCGTGGAGGCCCTGCGCCTGGTCGAGGCAGGGGCGGTGGACCTGGTGCTGGCCGACATCCGCATGCCGGTCATGGACGGCATCGAGCTTGCACGCCATCTCGGGCGGGCGGAGCCGGCGCCAGCGGTGGTGTTCACCACGGCATACGATGAGTACGCGGTGAAGGCGTTCGATCTGGCTGCGGTTGATTATCTGCTCAAACCGGTCCGTGCCGAACGCCTCGCTGCCGCCCTTGCCAAGGCCTGTGCGCACCGGCCGCCTTCGGAGCTCGAGCTTCGGGATCTGCCCGGGGCGGTTCGCCATCACTTCAGCGTCAACGAGCGGGGACGCATTCTGCTGGTGCCGGTCGACGAGGTGTTGTTTCTGCGGGCGGAGCAGAAGTACGTCACCGCGGTGACCGCGGCGCGGGACTACCTGCTCGACGAATCTCTGGTCCAGCTCGAGCAGGAGTTCGAGCGGCGCTTCGTCCGTACCCACCGCAGCTGCCTGGTGGCGCGTGATGCGGTCGCCGGGGTGGAGCAGGTCAACGACGGGCACTGGGAGGTACTGCTCAAGAGTCATCCCGCACGCCTGCCGGTGAGCCGCAGGCAGTGGCCGGCGGTGCGACAGGCGCTGGGACTGTGAGCTTTGCCGTTCAGCCGCTGTTGCGCAGTCCGGCGGCGATGCCGTTGATGGAAATGTGGATGCCTAGCCGTATGCGTTCGTCGTCATGGCTTTCCCGGTGTCGGCGCAACAGCTCCACCTGAACGTGATTGAGCGGATCAAGGTAGGGGAAGCGGTTGCGGATCGACCGCTTCAGCATCGGGTTGCCGTCGAGCAGCTCGTCCTGACCGGTGATGGCCAGCAAGGCTTCCACGGTTTCACGCCATTCGGCGCGGATGCGGTCGAAGATCGCGCCGCGTAGCGCCTCGTCCTTGACCAGGCCGGCGTAACGTGAGGCGATCGCCAGATCGGTCTTGGCCAGCACCATGTCCATGTTCGACAGCAGCGAGGCGAAGAACGACCATTCCCGGTACATCGTGCGTAACCGCTCCAGACCGTCCGTCGGGTGGGCCTGCAGCCAATGACGGACGGCAGCGCCGAAGCCGTACCAACCGGGCAGCATCAACCGACATTGTGCCCAGCTGAAGACCCAGGGGATGGCGCGCAGGTCCTCGATGCGGGTGCTTTTCTTGCGCGAAGCGGGCCGCGAGCCGATGTTGAGTTCGGCGATCTCGGAGATCACCGTGGACTCCCAGAAATAGCGTTCGAAGCCTTCCGTCTCATAGACCAGTGCACGGTAGGCGGCGAAGGCGGTATCGGACAAGGTCTGCATGGTGTCGAGAAACCCGCGGTCGGGTGCGGGAGCCTTGTCCGACAGCAGGCTTGCCTCCAGTGTCGCCGCGACGAGCACCTCGAGATTGCGGCGGCCGACTTCCGGGTTGGCGTACTTGGCGGCGATGACTTCGCCCTGTTCGGTGAGGCGGATCTGGCCGGCGACGGCGCCGCCCGGTTGGGCGAGAATGGCCTGATAGCTCGGCCCGCCGCCACGACCGACCGAGCCACCACGGCCGTGAAACAGGCGCAGGCGCACGCCGTGTCGGGCGAAGACCTCGACCAGCCCGATCTCGGCCTTGTACAGCGCCCAGCCCGAGGTCAGAAAGCCGCCGTCCTTGTTGCTGTCGGAGTAGCCGAGCATGATTTCCTGGGTGCGCTGGCGGGCCTCGAGCAATTGGGCGTAGACGGGCAGCGAGAACAGCGCGTCCATGATGCGGGGCGCGTTCTCCAGGTCTTCGATGGTTTCGAACAGCGGAATGATGTTGGCATCGATTGCCTTTTCGTGGGGGCGCAGGATCCCCGCTTCCTTGAGCAGCAGGGCCAGTTCGAGCAGGTCGGAGACACTGTCGGTCTTGGAGATGATGAAATTGGGCAGGGCGTCGATGCCGAAACGCCGGTGCGCGCCGCGTGCGGTGCGGAAAATGGCCAGCTCGGATTCGGTTTCGGTGGTGTAGGGAATGTGCGGCGAGGCCAGCGGTCGCGGCGTGGCGATCTCGGTGAGCAGGAGTTCGATGCGGGCCGCTTCGTCGAGTTGCAGGTAATCCGCATGCACCTGAGCGGTTGCGAGCAGTTCGGCGACCACTCGCTCGAACACGTCCGAGTTCTGTCGCAGGTCGATGGGTGCCAGGTGAAAGCCGAACACGCGTACCGCGCGACGGAGGTGGCGCAGGCGTCCGCGGGCCAGTGCCGCCGAGCCATTGGCGACCAGCGAGCGGTGGATGGTGTCGAGGTCGTCGGCAAACGCCTGTGGTGTGGCATAGGGTTCGGATGGCGCGATCTCGTGGCGGGGTGGTTCGTTTCCGAACAGAGTTCTCCAGGTGGCCGCCAGACGGGCATAAATGCCGGTCAGCGCCCGCCGATAGGGCTCGTCGTTGCGATGGGGCGAATGGTCTGGCGAGCGTCCGGCCAGTTCGAGCAGGGCGTCGCTGGCGGTCACCAGGCCGACGGCCAGCGAGAGCCGGCCCCCCAGCGCATGGACCTCGTCCAGGTAGTGGCCCAGGGCAATGCCCGCCTGCATCGACAGCGCGCGATCGAGCACGTCAGCGGTGACGAAGGGATTGCCGTCGCGGTCTCCGCCAATCCAGCTGCCAACCTTCAGGAAAGGCGGGAGCTCGGTGCTGGCGAGAGCGCTGTCCTCGTCGGCGAGGCGGTCCTCGACGCTGGCGTACAGCCGGGGGACCTGATGCAGGAAGGTTCCGGTGAAGTACGACAGGCCGTTGGCGACTTCGTCGACCACCGACAGCCGGGCCGGTCGCAACATGCGGGTCTGCCACAGCGTCAGTACCGCGCGACGCAGGGCGTCGTCGTTTTCCATTCGCTCATCCGGCGTGAGCTGGACGCGGTCACGCTGGTCGAGCAGCCGGGCAATGTCGGCCTGGCAGTTGAGGATGCTTTTGCGCTGTACTTCGGTGGGGTGCGCCGTGAGAACCGGGGAGATCAGGGCGCCGTCGAAGAAGTTGCCAAGGTCCGCCGGAGAGTGCCCGGCCGTCAGGGCGTCGCGCAACGCGCGTACGAGACTGCCCTCTCGCGGTGCCGAACCAGCGAGCAGATGCACCCGAGCGCGACGGATGTGGTGCTGGTCCTCGGCGATGTTGGCCAGGTGGGAAAAGTAGCTGAAGCCGCGCACCACCTGGATGGTCTGCTCGCGTGACAGGGCATCGAGCAAGGATTCCAGCTCGGCGCGGGCCGCGTGATCGTCGTCACGTCGAAAGCGGACCGAGGTCTGGCGAATGCGTTCGATCAGATCGAAGGTGGCTTCGCCTTGTTGATCCCGGATGGTGTCGCCGAGTATGCGACCCAACATGCGTATGTCTTCGCGCAGCGGTGCGTCCTTGTCTGCGGTTTCGCTCATGAAGTGTTCATCTCCTGGGTAGGGCGGGTAAGGTCGGGCTGGGCGCAGTCAGCCGCGGGTGGCGTTCATTCGGGTGCCGCGAGGCGCGATTGCGCTTCGGCGATGGCCTGTTCGACGTATTGTGCGTAAAAGTCGGGCAGGCGGATGCCCAGAATCGGTTCGGCAAGGCGTTCGCCTTGTGGACCGTAGAGCACCAGAGTGGGCGTGAAGCGCACGCCCTGTGTCCGGGCGAACTCGCCGTGCGACATGGTTGCGCCATTGAAATCAATGAGCGCCACCGTCGAGTCGATGTCGATCTGACGAAACAGGGCGATGGCGTCGCCGTGCTCCTCGTGAGCACGCCACAGTAACTGCTGTCTGGCGCGATCGCACCATGAGCAGGCGGTCTGGCTGAACAGCACTACCATCGGGATGCCACGCTCGGCCAGGGTGTGGGCTTCGGCGCGAAGGTCGGTGGGGCGGACAAAGGCGGCGGTGCTCGCGCCGGAGGCGGCAAAAGTCAGTAGCGGCAGGCATGCTAGAATCCATGCCAGCCAGGGTGACCAGCGCGCCGGATGCCGAACGTCCATGGTCCGGTGGGGGGCTGCCGTCCCGCTTCGCCTTGTTCGCGCCGCTATTCTTGCCATTTACCTGCCTGTCGAGATCTTCAACGTGACTTCAACCGTTTCCACTGCTTCCGTTTCTCCGCCCGAACGCATCGTGATCGCCACCCGGGAAAGCCGTCTTGCGCTCTGGCAGGCCGAGCATGTCAAGGCCCGGCTCGAGGCATTGTATCCTGCCTGTCGCGTCGAGTTGCTGGGTATGACCACGCGAGGCGATCAGATTCTCGATCGACCTCTGGCCAAGGTCGGTGGAAAGGGACTGTTCGTGAAGGAGCTCGAAACCGCACTGCTCGACGGGCGTGCCGATATTGCGGTGCATTCGATGAAGGATGTACCGATGCAACTCGGTGAGCCGTTCGCCCTGCCGTGCATCACCGAGCGCGAGACACCGCTGGATGCGTTCGTGTCGAACCGTTACGAGAGCCTTGCCGACATGCCGCCGGGTTCCGTCGTCGGCACGTCCTCGCTGCGTCGCGAGTCGCAGGTGCATGCGCTGTACCCGTATCTGGGGGTGACCAGCCTGCGCGGCAATCTGGACACCCGACTGCGCAAGCTGGACGAGGGGCAGTACGACGCCATCATTCTTGCTGCGGCCGGGCTCAGGCGCCTGGGCCTGGAGTCACGGATCCGGGTCGAACTGCCGGCCGAGCAGTCCCTGCCTTCGGCCGGTCAGGGCGCGCTCGGAATCGAATGCCTGGCCGCACGTGAAGATCTCAAGGCCGCGCTCGCACCCCTGCATGATCCGCTGACCGCGGCCATCGTCACCGCCGAGCGCGCCGTGTCGCGCGCACTTGGCGGCAGCTGCGAGATCCCGCTTGGGGCCTACGCCATCATGCGCGACGGCCAGCTGTGGCTGCGTGGATTCGTTTCGCTGCCCGACGGCTCGCGAATGGTGCGCGCCGAACGTAGCGGCGATCCGCGTGAAGCCGATGCGATCGGGCTGGCGCTGGCGGAGGCGCTGCGTGGCCAGGGCGCCGACGCGATTCTCGCCGAACTCGGTTGAAAGTGTCGAGCTCCGTCGTCGCAAACGGTGGTCCGGCGATGCCACTGGTGGGCAGGCGTATCGTCGTCACCCGGCCTGAAGATCAGGCTGAGGGCCTGTGCGAAGGCATTGTGCGGCAGGGCGGCGAGGCCGTGCGGTTCCCGGTGATCGGCATCGCGCCAGTGACGGACACGTCGGAGATGCAGGCGCTGTGCGATCGCCTCGATCGCTTCGATCTCGCCTTTTTTGTCAGCGCCAATGCGGTCCGCCATGCGCTGTCATTCGTTCTTGCCCGCCGCGCATGGCCGTCCTCGCTGCGGGTGGCGACGGTGGGTGCGGCAAGTGCCCGGGCGCTGCGCGAGAACGGTTTTGAAAACGTCATTGCGCCTGAGACGGGTTTTGATTCCGAGTCCGTGATCGCGTTGCCGGAGTTCCGGGCCGAGGCCTTGCGCGGCAAGCGCCTGGTCATCTTCCGTGGAGACGGCGGACGTGATCTGCTGCGCGACCATGCCCGCCGTCACGCAGCCGAAGTTGCGACTGTCGCAGCCTACCGGCGGTATCGGCCGGAAGCAGATACCGCGGCGCTTGAGTGCGAGGCACGCTCTGGGCGACTTGATGCGCTTGTTTTTACCAGCAGCGAGGGGGTCGGCAACTTTTGCGATCTGTTCAAGGACATGTCGTCGTTCGACTGCATGCGCGCGCTTCCGGTCTTCGCACCCCATCGACGAATCGCCTCCGCGGCGCGCGACCGGGGGTTTTCCAAGGTGGTCGAATGCGCCTCCGGTGATGACGCCATTCTTGCCGCGCTCGTACGGAATTTTTCGTCGTAAGCAATGCGTAAGCTTGTTCCTTTTCTCCAAATAATGTGCAACGCAGGCGCATTTTGCGCGATTTCGGACGCGCCTCGTGTTGCTCGCGGGGGTATCATAGCCGCTGCGTTCGTCAATGCGCTTCGACGCACTTGCCCACAGTCTCGGTTAAACTGTCCAACATGAAAAAAGAGAATCCCGCGCTTACCAGACCGCCTACTTCCGACAAAAAGGCAGCACGCCCGTCCTCCGGATCCACTGTTCCGGGTCCGGACAAGGAGAACGGGCGCCAGCACTCGCAGGAGCGGCAGGGCGCGCCCGCGGCGGACGCGAAGGCTGCGACGAAGCCCGCTGCCGAGATCCCTGGAGGCGATGTGGCGGCCAAGTCCGAAGTCCCGACCATGGACGGCAACGGAGAGGGAAAGCAGAGCTCGCCGGAAGCGAAGACGGACAAGACGGAAAGTGGGAGTGCCCGTGGTGGCGACGACGAGGCGGTTGCCGCAGCTGCGTCCGCACCTCGCGAGCAGTCTCCGGACGCGACGCCCTCCGAGGCCGCCAAGGTCGAAGGGCCAGCCGCCATCGATGGCGCAGGGCCCGGCCGAAGAGAAGATGCCGCGACTGACCCTGCCGAGAGCGATGGGCGCGGTGCTACGGATGCCTCCGATCCCGCGGTGCCTTCGTCACCGGTTCAGGGAAACGGCGAAGGCGGCGTACCCGATGAGCCCGTTGCCGTGCCTTCGACGACCGCCACTCCGCCGCGGCCGTCGCGTGCCGGCCCGTTTGCACTTGCCGTTTCCGTGCTTGCATTACTCGGCGCCGGCCTGGTTGGCTGGCAGGTGTACGAACTGCGTATGCTCGCCAAGGAGACCCGGCAGGAAGTCGCGCAGCGGCTGGCCACGGCGGATGGCGCCGCAGGTGAGATTCGCGCCTTGACGCGCCAGAATCAGGAGAGTGTCGCCGCATTGCAGGGACGTTTCGGGGCACTCGAATCGCAGGTGTCGGCTTCGGCCGGTCAGGCTGCGGCGCTGGAAGCCCTGTACATGGAATTTTCGCGCTCGCGCGCGGATCAGGTGCTGGCCGAAGTGGAGCAGGCGATCAACATCGCGGCGCAGCAGCTACAGCTTGCAGGCAACTTCGAGGCGGCGCTGATCGCGTTGCGCGGCGCCGAGGCGCGACTGGCGATGCCGGATCAAGGGCATCTGCAGACGCTGCGCAAGGCGCTGATCGCCGACATTGACACACTGACCGCCCATCCGCAGGTGGATGTGTCCGGCCTGGCGCTACGGCTGGAGATCCTGCTTGATCGCATCGATGCGCTACCGTTGGCGTTCGAGGTGCAGTTTGCCCGAATCGAGGAAGAGCGTGAGGAGGTTGAACGACGGTACGAGGTCGAGGGCGACCATCTGGCCCGTGCCTTCGGTTTCGCGCGGGCGCTGGCTGCGGACGTGTGGGGTGAGGTGCGAGGCATGGTCCGGCTGGAGCGCATGGACCAGGCCGACCCGGTACTGCTTGCACCGGCGCAAAGCGCGTACTTGCGGGAGAACGTCAAAATTCGTCTGTTGACGGCCCGTCTTGCCCTGCTTGCCCGTGACGGCAAGACCTATTCGACCGATCTGGCGCAAGCCCGGGACTGGATCGAGCGTTACTTCCATCGCGAAGATGAGCAGGTGGCGCGCGTTCTGCACGACCTCGGGGAGCTCGAGCAAACGCCGATAACCGCCGAGCAGCCAACCTTGACCGAAACCTTTGCCGCGTTGCGTCTGGTGCAGGCGCGCTCTTCAACCGGACGTCCTTCGGGCGGCGAGTCGCGCTGAGGAGGCCGGAATGCGTGCATTGTTGTGGATTATTGCGATTTTCGCGCTCGCCGCTGGATTGGCGATGCTCGCCGGCGCCAACGAGGGCTATGTTCTGCTCGTCTATCCGCCTTGGCGGGCCCAGGCGTCGCTGAATCTGGTGATCGTGGTCGGTGTGGTCGGATTCATCGCGGCCTATTTCCTGCTGAGGTTGATCAGCCGCACGCTGGATCTGCCGGGACGCGTGAGTGCTTTCAGGGCGCGCAAGCGTCTCGAGAAGGCTGCGCGTTCGATGCGCGAGGCGGTGCGGGCGCTGTATGAAGGGCGCCTGTCGGATTCGTTGAAGAGTGCGCGGGTCGCGTATGCGTCGGGGGGGGAGGTGCCGGAAGCCGCCCTCATCGCCGCGCGCGCGGCGCATGGCCTGAATGATGAGCAGCGCTATCGGGAGTGGATCGACCGTGCGCGCTCATACGAGAAGGGGCGGGTGCCCGCGACGCTGACTGCTGCCGAACTGGCGGTCGCCGAGGGGCGGTGGGACGATGCTGCCGAATTCATCTCCGTCCTCGAGCGCCATGGTCATCGCAGCTCCACTGTGCTGCGTCTGTCGCTGGAGGTGGCGCGTGCCCGGCGCGAGTGGGGCCGCATCATCGAGTGTGTCAGCCAGTTGCAGTCTATCAAGGCGATGAACGCGGAAATGGCGCGTCCGCGTATTCGCGAGGCGCGCTTGCTTCGGCTCGAGCAGCTGCGGGACCAGCCCGACGAAATCGTGGATTTCTGGCGCGGCCTGACGAAGGATGACCTCGGCGACCAGGAATTCGTCTGCTCCGCCCTGCCGCTGCTGGCGGAGGCCGGACGGGGTGCGGTGGCGCGCCGGGCCGTCGAGCGCTTGCTCGACGCTGGCTGGAACAGCGCCCTTGCCCGCCGCTACTGTCTGTGTGCGGGTGAGGGTGACGAGGCAAAGGATGCCCTCTCGCGCGCTGAGCGCTGGCTGGCGACGCACGATCAGGACGCGGGGTTGCTGTACTCACTGGGGCGTCAGTGCATGACCGCGCAAATCTGGGGCAAGGCGCAGAGCTATCTCGAGTCGTCGCTCAAGCTGCAACCGACGGCGGGAACGCATTTCGCGCTGGCCGAACTGTTCGATGCACTCGAACGCGGTCCGGAGGCTCGTGAACATTATCGCCTGGCGGCGGGGATGGCGCTGAAGCCAGGCGTTTGATTTTCTGGGGCTGGGCGATGGTCGAGTTGATCGATCATCGAGGAAAAAGAAAGCCGGGACGATGTCATGTCGTCCCGGCTTTTTCGCGTTGAATCGCTCGCGTTGAACGGAAGTCGTCAGGTGAGCATGTCGGCCCAGACGTTCTGCGCCCAGGAAAGCGCGTAACCGCCTTCGAGTTCGCTCGCAGCGGTCGAGACACCGCCAGCGCCTTCGACCGGGAGGAAGGTCTGCTCTTCGGCGTTGTACTGGTGCACCGAAGCGACGTGCACGACATTCTTGCTGTCGACGAAGCTGTAGCAGGTGTTCATGACCACCGGCGTCGGATTCGGCGGAAGGTCGGCGAACAGGTTCAGAATGGCCGCGGCAGCGACCTTTCCGTGCTGGTTGGCCATGTGGCCGGACTTGGGCATCGTCGGGGCCGGGAACACCGCATCACCGATCACGTGGACGTTGGGCGCGCCCTTGGCTTCCATAGTCAGCCAGTCGACGTCCACCCAGCGATCATTGATCAGGTCCACGCCCAGCAGGTCAACCAGACGGCCCGCGCGCATTGGCTGGATCACGTTGAGCACGTCGGCCTTGACTTCGGAGAAGTCGAGTTCGGCGGTCAGCGATGCCGCGTCCACCGACACCAGGTTGCTGTTCGGACGGTACTCGAGAATGTCCTTGTACGGACCCTCGAATGCGCGCAGAAACAATCCCTTCTTCGACTGGATGTCCGGGTTGGCGTCGAGCAGCAGCACCTTGGAGCGGGGCTTGTGCTCAAGCAGGTAGTTGGAGATCAGGCAGGCGCGCTCATACGGGCCGGGGGGGCACCGGTATGGGACCTTCGGGATGTGAATGGCGACGACCCCGCCGTCTTCCATGTCCTCGAGCTGTTTGCGCAGCGCAACCGTCTGCGGGCCGGCCTTCCATGCGTGGGGAATGCGGTCTTCGTTGCCTGCGAGACCTTCGACCTGCTCGGTCAGAAAATCGATGCCCGGCGACAGTACCGCGCGATCGTAGCTCAAGGTCTGTCCGCCCGCCAGTGTGAGTTCGCGCTTGGCGACGTCGATTCCGGTGACCGTGTCGTGAATGACGTCCACGCCCCAGCGAGACTTGAGGTTGTCGTAGCTCGTGGTGATGTACGACATGTCCTTGATGCCGCCGATGACCAGATTCGAAATCGGGCAGGAGATGAACTCCTTGCTCGGCTCGATCAGCGTCACCTTGACCGCGCCGTTGCTCCACATGCGCAGATACTTTGCCGTGGTCGTGCCACCCCAGCCGCCACCGACGACGACGACGTGGCCGCGCGACCCCTCGCTGGCAAAGGCGTGGCTTGCGAGTCCGCCCATAGCGCCGGTCGTCGCGGCGATCGTTCCCACAGCCTTCAGGAAATCCCTTCTGTTCAGCATCTTCGTTCCCCCTCCTTATTGCGTCGCCTGGGCCGCGAAGTAATCCGCGATCAGCTGCAGTTGTTCTTCGGTATAGCCCTTGGCGATCTGGTGCATGATGGTCGCCGGCATGTCGCCAGAGCGGTAGTCATTCACTTTTTCCAGAATCTCCGCTGCGGGCATGCCGGCCAGACTGACCATTTCCCCAAGGCCGTCGCCGTCGACGGTCCTGCCGTCGGTGCCGTGACAGTTGGCGCAGGTGGCGGCCAGATTGCGCGCCAGGTTCGGGTCTTGCGCCTGCGAAACGCCAGTGGCGCCCAGCAGGCATAGTGCTGCGAATGCGATCTTAAACTTCACGACATTCCTCCTCTCCATTCATCAAAACGCACGCGTGACCGGCCGTCGGAACGACGGACTCCCCTTTTTGTTCGCTTTCGGGACACCGTGCTTTTCCAGTATATCCCACGCATGCCCCGTAGATTCAAGGGGTTCAGGGCATTTTGCAATCGACGTTCATGTCGCGGCGCACAAATATTGGTAGTTGACGATATACGCGTATAGTCATAGAGTCACATCAACATATCTTGATCCAGGTCAATGCACATGGATGAACTCACGAAAGTCTTTGAAAGCGTTGCCGACTACTTCGGTTTGCTGTCGGAGCCGACCCGGTTGCGGATTCTCCATTGCCTGTGTAATGGCGAGTTGTCCGTCAATGAAGTCGTGGAGGCGACCGGGTTGACTCAGGCCAACACCTCGCGCCATCTGAACCTGTTGTATCGCGCCAGCGTGGTTGACCGTCGCCGTGAGGGCAGCCAGGTGATCTATCGCATCGTTGATCCGAATTTCTCCGACCTGTGTCGCACCGTGTGCGTGACCATCGCGTCGCGTTCGGATCTCAGCGAGCCGCGACGGGAGTCCTTGATCCGGCTCGAACAGGAGCTTCAGGATCGACAGGGCTGAGCAACTTCAAACTTCATCGAACAACGTTCATCCAGGGGGAGACGTAGCATGACCAACAGTTTTGGCCGACCCGGTCGGGTCAGGCCCGCGCCAGAGAACTTTCTGTCCGACACGGACATCGAGGCGGTCAAGAACGGGCGGCGCGATTTCATTCGCAAGGCCTTTCTTGCCGCCGGTGCGGCGATTGCCGGATCCGCGGCAGCCCAGGGCCGGCCGGCCGGAGATCCGGCAATTCTCGAGTTGCCGGAGTGGTCCACTTCGCTGGGGATGCCGGTTGCGACCCATCCGTACGGCATGCCTTCGAAGTACGAGCGCGGTCTGGTGCGCCGCGAAAGCCCCGGGCTGACGAGGGTGGGTGGTTCTTCGGTGTCGTTTACCCCGCTGCAGGGTCTGTTTGGCATCATCACCCCGTCCGGGCTGCATTTCGAGCGCCACCATCAGGGCTGGCACGACATTGACCCGAATCGTCATCGCCTGATGATCAACGGTCTGGTAAAGACGCCAGCAGTGTACACAATGGATGACCTGATGCGTCTGCCGTCGGTGTCCCGCATCCACTTCATCGAGTGCGGGGCCAATACCGGCATGGAGTGGGGCAACGTGGCGGTTCCGACCGTGCAATACACCCACGGCATGATCGCCTGTTCCGAATTCACCGGGGTGCCACTGAAACTGATTCTCGACATGTGTGGAGCCGACTACTCGAAGGGGCGCTTCGTCCTGGCCGAGGGGGCCGACGGCTCGTCGATGACGCGCACGATTCCGATGGAGATGATCGAATCGGGTGAGGTGCTCGTTGCATATGGCATGAATGGCGAGATGCTTCGCCCCGAGAACGGCTATCCACTGCGTCTGGTTGTGCCGGGGGTGCAGGGGGTGAGCTGGGTCAAGTGGCTGCGCCGGATCGAGGTCGGTGACATGCCTTATGGTACCAAGGACGAAGCCATTCATTACATCGACCTGATGCCGGATGGGTTGCATCGCCAGTACAGCTCGATCCAGGAGGTCAAGTCGGTGATCACGACGCCTTCCGGAGGACAGATCCTGCTCGACAAGGGTTTTCATAACATTTCGGGGCTGGCATGGTCCGGGCGCGGCAAGATCGAGCGCGTCGACGTGTCGGTCGATGGTGGCATCAACTGGATGCCGACGCGGCTGGAAACGCCAGTGCTGTCGAAGGCGGTCACCCGCTTCAACGTCGATTGGACCTGGGACGGCAAGCCCGCGATCCTGCAATCGCGCGCCGTCGATGAAACCGGCCATGTACAGCCAAGCTACGGGCAACTGCGCGCGGTGCGCGGTTCGGCGTCGATCTATCATAACAATGCCATCCAGTCGTGGAAGGTGGAAGAGTCGGGAGAGGTGAGCAATGTCCAGGTTCTCTAAATCGCTGATTGCGCTCGCAGTCGCTGCCATGGCGACGAGTGCGCTCGCCTTCGATCGTTACGAGAACATCGGGCGCCCCGCGACCGAGGCCGAGATTGCGGCCTGGGATATCGACGTCCGTCCCGATTTCGTCGGTTTGCCCAAGGGGTCCGGAAATGTGTACGACGGGGAGGAGATCTGGGAGGCTCAATGCGCCTCCTGTCACGGTGTGTTCGGTGAGTCGAACGAGGTGTTTACGCCGCTGGTCGGCGGCACCACGCAGGCAGACATCGAAAGTGGGCGAGTCGCGGCCCTGATCGATCATTCGTTTCCGCAACGGACGACGATGATGAAGGTCCCGACGATCTCGACACTGTTCGATTACATTCGTCGCGCCATGCCCTGGACCACGCCCAAGTCGCTGTCAGACGACGAGGTCTATGCGTTGCTTGCCTACATGCTCAATCTGGCCGACATCGTGCCAGCGGATTTCGAGTTGAACGACCAGAACATCCGTGAGATTCAGGAGAAAATGCCCAACCGCAACGGCATGACGACCGATCACGGAATGTGGCCAGGCGCATCCGCAGCCGACGGCGGAATCGGCAATGGCGGAACGCCGGACGTGCAAGGGATACTGTGCATGGAAAATTGCAAGACCGCGGTGGAAATCGCCTCAGCCTTGCCTGAGTACGCGCGGGACGCGCACGGCAATCTCGCCGATCAGCATCGTGAGGTCGGCCCGGTGCGAGGTGTCGTGACGGTGGAGCCGAGCGATGAAAATGGTGCTGCCGAGCCTTCGGCCGCGGCCCAGGCACTGGCCGTGGCCAACGCCAAGGGTTGCATGGCCTGCCATGGAGTAAACAACAAGATCATCGGTCCCGGCTATAACGAGATTCTTGCCCGATACAAGGATCGAGCCGATGCCGAGAGCTACCTGATCGACAAGGTTCAAAAAGGCGGTCAGGGTGTTTGGGGTGCGATTCCGATGCCCCCGCAGGGCCACGTGACGGACGAGGAAGCGAAAATGCTCGTTCAGTGGATAATGTCTGGCGCCTCGGCGCAATGATTTCAAGCATGTAACAGGAGAGACGGGATGGATATTCAACGCAGGGATACCCTCAAGGCCGGTGGTGGCCTGGGCGTTTTCGGGTTGCTGGTCGCGGCCGGCATGGTCAAGCCCGGCGTCGCGCTGGCGGCGCGTGATCAGGCGGTGTTCAGTGCGGGGTCGCTGGAAGAGGCCTACAACGCGATGGGCGCGGGGTCACCCGAAGAAAGCGGTGACGTGCAGATCGTGGCACCGGACATCGCCGAGAATGGCGCGGTGGTGCCCGTCGGCGTGACCAGCAGCCTCGACAAAGTCGAACAGATCGCGATTCTGGTCGAGAAGAACCCGAACATGGTTGCGGCTTCGTTCACCTTGCCTGAAGGCACGCTGGCCGACGTGAACACCCGGATCAAGATGGGGCAGACCTCCGACGTGTATGCCGTGGTCAAGGCTGACGGCAAGTTCTACATGGCAAAGAAGGAAGTCAAGGTTACCCTCGGCGGCTGCGGCGGCTGATCCAGACTGATTCAAGGAGAAATGACAATGGCAGGTCCAATGCGTATCCGTGCCGCTGCGAGCGACGGCGTCACCGAAGTCCGAATTCTGATGTCCCATCCGATGGAAACCGGTCAGCGCCGTGATTCCTCCGGTGAGTTGATCCCCGCACACTACATTACCGAGCTCACCGCGAAGCACAACGACAAGGTCGTGTTGACTTCGTACATGGGGCCGTCGGTTTCGACCAACCCGTACCTCGCGTTCAAGTTCAACGGTGGTGCGTCCGGCGACACCATTCAGGTGAGCTGGGTGGACAACAAGGGCGAAAGCCGCACCGACGACGTGCAGATTCGCTGACCGATCAAGGGGCGCCCCCGGTGGCGCCCCTTGTGGTTGTGGCAACAAGAACAAGCTTGAGCAGCGCAATCCGGTGTCGGTCGAGCTCTGACCGGCAACGTCCAGTACGTTTACTCCCGGAGGAGAGACAATGAGAAGAACATTTGTGGCAACTGCGGTGGGGGCCGCGGTCGCAATCGGCGTATCGTCGGTGGCGGCGAGCGATCTGAATTTCGACGAGTATCGCCAGATGTTGCGTGACGGCAACCCGGCGGAGCTTTTCGAGATGGAAGGCGAAGAACTGTGGGTGACCGCGCGTGGGCCGAAGAACGCCACGCTCGAGGACTGTGATCTGGGTCTGGGACCCGGTGTCGTGGAGGGTGCAGCCGCCCAGATGCCCCGTTACTTCGAGGACACGGGGCGTGTGCAGGATCTCGAGTCGCGGCTGATGACCTGCATGGAAACGCTGCAGGGCATCGCTTCTCAGGAGATCATCGATGGACGGTTTCGCCAGGGCGAGCGTGGCAAGCTGGCTTCGATCGTGGCCTACGTGACGGGACAGTCCTACGGGGTTCCGATCAACATCGACCTTGCGCACCCCAAGGTCAAGGAAATGTACGATCTGGGCGAAAAGGCGTTCTTCTACCGCACTGGCGCGATGGACTTTTCGTGCGCGTCGTGTCATAGCCAGGACGGGCTGCGAATTCGTGCCACCGGCCTGCCAAACATCACCACGCCCGAGGGCGCCGCGGAAGGTTGGGGCTCATGGCCGGCGTATCGCGTCTCGAACTCGCAGTTCTGGACGATGCAGCACCGCCTTTGGGATTGCTTCCGCCAGCAGAGAACCGCCGAACCGTTGTTCGGTTCGGACGTGACCATTGCGCTGTCGGTGTATATGGCGGGCAAGGGCAACGGTGGCGAGGCAGTGTGGCCTGGCGTGAAGCGATAAGGGAGAGGTGACATGAGAAAAATGCTGATTGCGCCGCTGGCGCTGCTCGCTTCGGTGGCCGTTGCCTCCGATCTCGATGCGCGAGTCGAGGAGATGATGTTGACTTCGTTCAAGGCAACGGGGATCGCGACACTGGATCGTCAGGTTCGTGACGACGTGCAGAAGGCGTGCTCGAGCCCATCCGATCCGGACCGTGAGACCATGCGACGCCTCGAGGCGGCCGAGATGGAAACGATCCAGTGGCCGTCCAACGGCGACTACTGGCAGGGTGGTGACTGGCAGGAAGGGCAGCGCATTGCCATCAGTGGTCGCGGCCTGACGTGGACCGACTCGGCCGATCTGGTCAACGGTGGCGGATGCTACAACTGTCACGGGCTCGACCCGGCCAATGAATCGTACGGCACCATTGGCCCCGTGCTGCATGGATACGGCAAGATCCGGGGCTCGTCCGAAGAGATCGTCAAGTACACCTGGGGCAAGTTGTGGAACGCCAAGGCGTATAACGCGTGCAGCAACATGCCGCGCAACGGTTTTGGCGGCATCCTGACCGAAGAGCAGATTCGTCACGTCATGGCCTATCTGTTCGATCCCGCGTCGCCGGTCAACCAGTAAGTCGTGAGCGGTGGTGGCCCGAGGGCGCAGGCCCCGGGCCCTTTTTTTGTCCGAAATTGCGTCGACGCGGGCTTCCTCGTGTCGAGTGAACTTGCAACAAACGTCATAAGGGTTCCCAAAAATGTCGATGAATCGTCGTGAATTCATGCAAATTCTGGCTGTTGCGGCCGCCGGAGGCATGACGCTCCACTCCGATCTTGCCCGCGCCGAGAAATCGGCCGAAGCCTTGTATGACTTGCCGCCGTTTGGCAACGTCAGCCTGCTGCACATGACGGACTGTCACGCGCAACTGCTGCCGATCTACTTCCGTGAGCCGAACGTCAACCTCGGTGTGGCGGACATGTTCGGCAAACCGCCGCATCTGGTCGGAGATGCGCTGCTGAAGCACTTCGGCTATCAGCCAGGCTCCATCGAAGCCCATGCGTATACCTATCTGGACTTTGTCGAAGCCGCGCGCACCTATGGCAAGGTCGGCGGCTTTGCACATTTGTCGACACTGGTCAAGCGCATGAAGGCGAGCCGTCCGGGAGCCTTGCTGCTTGATGGCGGGGACACCTGGCAGGGGTCCGGCACTTCGCTGTGGACCAATGCCCAGGACATGGTCGACGCGTGCAAGCTGCTTGGGGTGGACGTGATGACGCTGCACTGGGAAAGCACCTTCGGCGCCGACCGGGTCAAGGAGATCGAGGAGAACGACTTTGATGGCAGCATCGACATCGTCGCACAGAACGTCAAAACCACCGACTTCGAAGACCCGGTCTTCAAGCCCTATGTCATCAAGAACATCAACGGCGTGCCTGTGGCCATCGTCGGCCAGGCCTTCCCCTATACGCCCATCGCCAATCCGCGCTGGATGACGCCGGAGTGGAGTTTCGGCATCCGTGATCAGGACATGCAGGAAGCCGTCAACGCCGCCCGCGCAGAGGGGGCTCAGGTGGTGGTCGTGCTGTCGCACAACGGCATGGACGTCGATATCAAGATGGCTTCGCGCGTGAGCGGCATCGACGCGATCTTCGGCGGACATACTCATGACGGCGTGCCGGCCCCGACCATTGTTGAAAACGCTGGGGGCAAGACGCTGGTGACCAATGCCGGCTCCAACGGCAAGTTCCTCGGCGTGATGGACTTCGACGTGCGTGACGGCAAGGTGCGGGACTTCCGCTACAAGCTGCTGCCGGTGTTCTCCAATCTGCTGCCTGCGGATGCCGAAATGGCCGCCTTCATCGAAGAGGTGCGAACGCCCTTTCTCGAGCAGCTCATGGAGCCGCTCGCCGTCACCGAGGGCTTGCTGTATCGCCGGGGCAACTTCAACGGCTCGTGGGACCAGTTGCTGGTCGACGCGCTGATCGCCGAGATGGACGCGGAGATCGCTTTCTCACCCGGCTTCCGTTGGGGGACCTCGTTGCTGCCCGGCGACACCATACTGATGGAGCACCTGCTCGACCAGACCGCGATCACCTACCCGTGGACGACGGTTACGGACATGAGCGGAGAGATGATCAAGACGGTGCTCGAGGATGTCTGCGACAACATCTTCAACCCCGATCCGTATTATCAGCAAGGTGGCGACATGGTTCGCGTTGGTGGCCTGCAGTACGACTGCGATCCGATGGCCACGATGGGCAGCCGTATCAGCAACATGACACTTGGGGGCAAGTCGATCGAAGCGGGCAAGACCTACAAGGTCGCGGGCTGGGCGCCGGTATCCGAGGAGGCCCGTGATTCCGGACCGCCGGTATGGGAGGTCGTGGCCCGTCATCTGCGGGATCGCAAGGTGATCACCCAGCTGGAGCTGAACATGCCGCGCCTCAAAGGCATGGACGGCAATCCCGGGCTGGCCTGAGCGCGCGTCGATCGCGATGGTGGCGTTTTGCCAACCATCGCGGTTGCCTGTGGCAGAATGGCGGACAGTCCCGGCTGCATGCCGATTCCGTTGTACTGTTTCCTTGCGAAAGATTCATGACCGGCTTACGTTCCGCTTTCCCGCTTTTCTTCGCCTTGTTTCTCGTCGTGTTGCTGACCGCCTGTGGTTCAGAGGATGTGGAGCCAGGGGTGTTGCGTATCATCACCCAGCCCGGTGGCGCCGAAATCTCGATCAATGGTCAGCATTTCGGAACCACGCCTGCCGAGGCAGGGGAGGCGCTCGAGCTCAGATTGCCGGCCGGGCGTTACGCGATCGAAGCCCATCGACCCGGAGACCGCTTCGTGGAACTGGTGGGGACCGTCGAAGTCGAGCATCAGGAAACCCGTGTCGCCGCTCCCGTGGTCGTGCGCCTCGAGCGGCGCCTGACCGAAGCGGGCGAAGCCAGGCAGGCCGAGGAAGCCGCCCGTGTCGAAGAGCGACGCGCGCGGATGGCGGCCCGCTTTGTGGGCAACCAGAATGGCACGGTGCTCGAGGAAGCCGCCGGACTGATGTGGATGCGCTGTGCGATCGGTCAGGAGTGGACCGGAGACGGCTGTGATGGCGCCGGACGACAGGTGAACTGGGACCGGGCTGCGCGTTTGGCGGAAGAAACCGTTTTTGCCGGTCATGACGACTGGCGCCTGCCCACGCAACCCGAGCTGTATGCCTTGACCTTTTGCAGCACCGGTAGACGGGCCGAACCGACCCGGGAGGGGCTCGGTGGAGGCTGCGTGGGTGATTACGAGCAGCCTACGATTATCGCTTCGGTGTTTCCCGATACGCCACAGCACAGTTTCTGGACCAGCACCCCGCACGAGCGGTTGAATTACAGCGCGTGGGGCGTGTCCTTCCTGACCGGACATACCGGGACGGGTGCGCGGTCCGATTTCATCTATCTTCGTCTTGTGCGCGACCTCGACTGATCGAAGAGGTCGTCTGGTCCGGCCATCGCAAGACCGTTTGCCGAACCCCCGAAAGGGGGTTTTCTTGTTTACGGGCATGCTCCGCAAGGCCGTCAACCGTAGCCGGAGATCGGGTCGACCCGAATCCGCGGCGCACTTTCAACGAACCCCAAGCGACTGAGTCAAAAGAACGTTTTGACCGAATCGGGGAACTTATTTCGCTTTGTAAGCTACGAGTAAGATCGAAAGCCAATAATCGTAGCGCTGTCATTCGCAGTCCAAGGCGAGCCCGCCCGGGGCGACCCTATAACTTCAATGTGAGGAGGCGTTATGGATAAAAACGCTGCAGGCTACTGGACCGCCACGCTCAAGCTGGTCCGGAACGTCCTGATTGTCTGGTTCTTGGTATCGCTGTTCGCCGGCATCATCATCGCGCCGTGGCTGAACAACATCAGTCTGGGAGGCTATCCGCTCGGGTTCTGGTTTGCTCAGCAGGGCTCGATCTATGTCTTCATCGCGTGCATCTTCTATTACGCCAGGAAGATGGGTCAGATCGACCGCGAATTCGACGTTCACGAAGAATAATCGGAGAGTAAGTCAATATGGATAATTTGCAATTGATGACCTACCTCTTCGTGGGGGGGTCGTTCGCCCTGTACATCGGTATCGCCATCTGGGCGCGTGCCGGTAGTACCAAGGATTTTTACGTTGCTGGCGGCGGGGTTCATCCGGTCACCAATGGCATGGCGACCGCAGCCGACTGGATGTCGGCCGCATCGTTCATCTCCATGGCGGGTCTGATCTCCAACCTCGGTTATGGTGGTGCCCTGTTCCTGATGGGCTGGACCGGCGGCTATGTGCTGCTCGCGATGCTGCTGGCTCCGTATCTGCGCAAGTTCGGCAAGTTCACCGTGCCCCAGTTCATCGGCGACCGTTACTACTCGAACGGTGCCCGCGCGGTTGCGGTGCTGTGTCTGCTGGTAGCTTCGGTGGTGTACGTGATCGGCCAGATGACCGGTGTCGGCGTGACCTTCTCGCGCTTCCTGGGCGTAACCAACGAGATGGGTATCTACATCGGCATGGGTATCGTTTTCGCCTACGCGGTGTTTGGCGGCATGAAGGGCATCACCTACACCCAGGTGGCCCAGTACTGCGTGCTGATCTCCGCCTACACGGTGCCGGCGATCTTCATCTCGCTGCAGCTTACCGGCAACCCCCTGCCGCAGCTGGGCCTGGGTTCCACGCTGGTCGGTAGCGACGTTCACCTTCTCACCCGTCTCAATGAAGTGGTCACGGATCTCGGCTTCAACGAGTACACCACTTCGGTTCCGGGCAGCACGTTGAACATGTTCGTCTACACGATCTCGCTGATGATTGGTACCGCGGGCCTGCCGCACGTCATCATCCGCTTCTTCACCGTACCGAAGGTCGCCGACGCGCGTTACTCGGCGGGCTGGGCTCTGGTGTTCATCGCCATTCTCTACACCACGGCACCGGCTGTTGCCGCCATGGCCAAGTACAACCTGCACGCAACGGTGAACCACGCAGTGGCGACCGGCGGTGACATCTTCGCCGAAGAATCGAGCCTGCTGTACGAGGACCGTCCGGACTGGATGAAGCGCTGGGAGCGTACCGGTCTGCTGCGTTGGGAAGACAAGAACGGTGATGGCCGCATTCAGTTCTACAACGAAGCACGCACTCCGGCCGCCGCAACCGCTGCCGGCTGGCAAGGCAACGAGCTGACGGTTAATGCGGATATCATCGTTCTCGCCAACCCGGAGATCGCGCTGCTGCCCAACTGGGTGATCGCGTTGGTGGCCGCCGGTGGTGTCGCTGCGGCGCTTTCCACTGCGGCAGGACTGTTGCTCGCGATTTCTTCGGCAGTGTCCCATGATCTGGTGAAGAGCGTGTTCGTTCCCGATATGTCGGAGAAGGGCGAATTGATGGTCGGCAAGATCTCGATGGCCATCGCAATCGTGTTCGCCGGGTGGCTGGGCCTGAATCCACCGGGCTTCGCGGCGGGAACGGTGGCACTTGCGTTCGGTATCGCTGCGTGCTCGCTGTTCCCGGTCATCATGATGGGCATCTTCAGCAAGACGATGAACAAGGAAGGCGCGATCGCCGGCATGTTGTCGGGTCTGTTCATCACGTTGTTCTATGTGTTTGCCCACCGCGGCATCATGTTCATCCCGGGTACCGCCTACGTAGAGAGCCTTGGTCTTTCGCCGAACTTCTTCTTCGGTATCACGCCGGAAGCCTTCGGTACGATTGGTGCGATCGTCAACTTCGCGGTGGCCTACGCCGTGATGAAGATGACCAAGCCGGCGCCGGATCACATCCAGCACATGGTCGAGGACGTTCGCGTCCCGCGTGGTGCGAAGCTGGTCGAAGGCGCACACTGATCGCGCTTGCGACTGATGTAGTAATCCCGCCCGCGAGGGCGGTGTAACGGAAAACCCCGCTGATGGCTGGCGGGGTTTTTCATTTTGTGGCACCTTGCCAGGGTTCGGTCCCTTCAGGGGACGTACGGGAGTCATCAATGGCATTCGATATCGGTATCGCTCTTACCTGGATTCTGTTTCTGGCTTTGTTCCCGATCGCGTTCTTCTGGTTGCGGCGGGCGTGGAAGATCATCGTGAGACGAGATTTCTCGGAGGTCGCGCTTCGCCGTGGAGAAGCACCTCCCGATCCGGCCAAGTTCGCGCCGATCTCGGCGATGTTGAATCTGCTCGGAGGCGGACTGGTGGTGCTGGTGATCGGCCTGGTGCTGTTCGGCCAGGCACCGTATGAGACCTGGAGCGCAATCGCCGGTGTGACGATCTGGTGCAAGGTGATCTTCGACTTCGCCCTCAGTCGTCATGCGCACAGTTTCTCTCGCAAGGCGGAGGAGAAGAAGTAAGGTCTGCGGGGGGAGGTGCTCCGCTGAGCGACGTGCCCCCTGGCACCGCGCCATTGACTGGCTTTCTGTCTGGCCCCGCCGCGCGGTTCGTTGATCACGGGCGCTCTTGACCGGAGACGACTCAGCGTCGTTCGGCCACCCCGAAGCGGCGGTCGAGTCGATTCATGATCCAGACATAAATGCCGATGATGAACAGGAAGACGAGCAGGGCTCCCTGGGAGAATAGGTAAAAGCCGAGCGGAAAGCCCAGAAAACTGTATTCGTTGAGCTCCCGGGCGAAGTAGCCGGTGACGAAGGTCACCAGAAACCACACCACCAGCAAACTGCAGGTCAGCAAGAGGTTGATGCGCCAGTATGCCCGGTGCCGTCGAGTCAGTTTCATGGCTTGACGTCAGTCGTAGTCTGCGCGGAGTGAAGCGGTGGAAGGAGAGCTTGGGTCATCAGGGCATTCCCCTGCGTCCACCGAATTCGTTGGCGAGCCTGTGCTGTACCTCTCCGGGCGCGGCTTCGTAGCCGGCTGTATTCATGGTGAACTCGCTGTCGCCGGCGCAGATTGCCTTCAGCCGCGCCTCGAAGCCCTCCATCTCCGCCATGGGCACGATGGCTGTGATCCACGTCCATCCCGGGGAAGGGCTTTCGGTGTTGGTGAGCCGTCCGCGACGTGCGGAAAGTTCGGCGCTGATCTCGCCAAAGTATTGTTCCTGCAGGCGCACGCCGACCTCCAGCAAGGGCTCAAGCACGAGGGGGCGCGCGGCGAGCAGGGCTTCCAGTGTTGCCTGGCGACCGGCGGTCACGAACGAAATCTCGTTCGAATCGACTGCATGATGCTTGCCGTCAACGAGCACGATCCGTACATCCTGGACCGGAAAGCCGGCGACCGCGCCTTCTTCCAGCGCCTGGTGCACGCCCTTTTCGACGGCCGGCAGAAAGTTCGTCGGTATCGCTCCGCCCTTGACTTCGTTACCCAGCTCGATTCCCGCCCCGCGGGAAAGTGCCTCGACGCGGAGCGCGACTTCACCGAATTGCCCCGCTCCACCACTTTGCTTCTTGTGGCGATAGCGCGCCTCCGCATTGCCGGCTACCGTTTCCCGGTAGGGAATCGTCGGCGCTTCGGTGTCGAACTGCAGATTCCAGCGTGTGCGCAGTTGCTCGAGCAGAATTCGCAGGTGCAATTCGCCGAGTCCGCGAACCACCGTGTGACGGCTGCGTGGATCGAAACCGACCTCGATGCACGGGTCCTCGTCGAGCAGGCGCGCCAGGGCTTCGGAAAGCTTTTGCTCATCGCCGTGTTTTCGCGGAATCAGCGCCAGACCAAAGACCGGTTTCGGATAGCGGGGACCGACCGGGTGGTAGTAGTCTTCGTCGTGGGAATCGTGCAGCACCGATCCGGGGTGCAGGTCGTCCACGCGGGCGACGGCGCAAATGTCGCCGGGTACCGCGAGCGGCGTTTCAATCTGGTTCTTGCCCTGCAGGCGCAACAAGTGGGCGATCTTGAAGGGCTTGCGGTTGTCGCCAATGTACAGCTGTGAGTTCGGGGTGACGGTTCCCTGGTGGACGCGAAACACGCCGAGCTTGCCGCGATAGGGGTCGTTTATGATCTCGAAGACGTGCGCGACGACGTGACGCGTGGGGTCGGGCATCACCTCCACGGAAACCGCATTCGCGCCCTCGCCTTTGACGAAACGGGGGGGATTGCCTTCGGTCGGATCGGGCATCAGTTTGCCCATGATGTCGAGCAGCTCGCGTACGCCGGCGCCGGAGCGGGCGGAGACAAAGCAGACAGGTATCAGGTGCCCCTGTCGCAATGCCTGTTCGAATGGCGCGTGCAATTGCTCGGGGTCTAGCCGTTCACCCTGTTCGAGATAGGCCGCCATCAGTTGCTCGTCGAGTTCCACTACCTGATCGACGATCGCCTCGTGCGCCTGGGTGACCGACGATAGTGCCGTTTCAACGGTCGTGTCCGGGGAGAAAAAGCAGTCAACGACGCGGGCGTGGTCGGGAGTCGGCAGGTTGATCGGCAGACAGCAGGTGCCGAACGCCTCGCTGATCTCGCCCATGAGAGTCGCCAGGTCGCTACCGTTGCTGTCGATCTTGTTGATTATGATCAGACGGCAGGTATCGCGTGCCGCCTCCATCATCCGGCGCGTTCCGTTTTCTATGCCGGACTGGGCATTGATCACGATCGCGGCCGTCTCGACAGCGGGGAGCGCGGCCAGTGCCCGTCCGGCGAGATCGGGTAGGCCGGGAGTGTCCAGCAGGTTGATCCAGTGTTCCGCCCATTCGAGGTGAGTGATGGACGTGGTCAGTGAGTGACCCATCTCGCGTTCCTGAGGGTCATAGTCGCTGAGGGTGGTGCCGCGCTCGATGCTGCCGGGCGCGGTGATCTCTCCCGCAGTCGCGAGCAAGGCCTCGAGCAGGGTGGTCTTGCCGCAGCTTGCCTGCCCGAGCAAGGCGATGTTGCGGATGTCGTGAACCGAGGTCGGTGTCATCGTGCTTCCTCTCGTAGCCTTGTCATTGCGCTAGTTTCCACCTCTCCGGCGGCGGATGCAACGGGTAGCGGCAATTCGCTCAGAGCAGGGCCATGATTCGCGGCAGAACCCAGGGCAGAAGCAACGCGGTGATCAGCGCGTTCAGACCCATGGCCAGTGCAGCAAAGGCGCCGGCCTGTTCGCTGACCTGAAACGCTCTTGCGGTGCCTATGCCGTGAGAGGCGAGACCAATCGCGAATCCCCGCACGGCATGGTCTTCGATGCGCAGCCATTGATAGATGTACTTGGCGGACACCGCGCCCACGATTCCGGTCAGGATGACCAGCACGGCGGTCAGCGACGGCAGTCCGCCAAGCCCTTCGGCGATCCCCATCGCGATCGGGGTGGTCACGCTCTTCGGCGCAAGCGACATGACGGACTCCCTGCTTGCCCCGAGCAGAGCGGCAATGCCCACGGCCGAGAGTGCGGCGGTGAGCGATCCTGCGACCAGAGTCACGAGCAGCGGTAACAGCATTGCGCGCAGACGTTGCCATTGCGCATAAAGAGGAATCGCCAGGGCAACGGTGGCCGGGCCGAGCAGAAAGTGCACGAACTGCGCGCCATCGAAATAGGTTTCGTAGTCTGTTTTCGTGGCGTACAGCACCGCAACCAGTACGGCGACCGCGATCAACACGGGGTTGAGCAAGGGAGTCTGACCTGTGCGCTGGTACAGCCACCAGGCCCCTTGGTAGGCGACCAGCGTGAGGGTGAGTCCGAGCAGTGGAGTCGTCGACAGGTAGACCCAGATCTCTCCTATATCGGGATTCATTGCGCCGTCTCCTCACGCTTGCGACGGGTCAATGCGCCCAGCAACAAGGCAGATAATGCAATGGACAGCACGGTGCTCAGCAAGAGCGCCGCGAGCACGGGCAACCATTCGTCTGCGAGACGACCGAAGTGGAGCATCACGCCGGTCCCTGCGGGAACAAACAGCAGCGAAAGGTGCTGCAGCAGGCCGTTTGCCGTGTTCCGCAAGTCCTCGCCAGCACCGTTGCGGACGATCAGGGTTGCCAGCAACAGCGCCATACCGACGACGGGGCCGGGTATCGGCCAGTTCAGACCACGGACGATCACTTCGCCGATGAGTTGATAGACGAGCAAGACGGTCAGCGCGGGTATCATGCGAACCCCCAAATGAAGGTGAACGAGCGTGCATGATGACGCATGAGGCGGTGCGCCGCCCAGCAATTGCCGCAGCATGTGGGCTATTGCGGCAGGTCGCCACCCAGCGTGCGGCCGTTGCCTGCTCGCTGGGTGCTGGGCACGGACGAGGGCGGCACAAAGGCGAACGCCGCGAATTTCGCGGCGTTCCTGTCTGTGACGGCGACCGGACATAGTGGCCATTGGCCCCAAGCCTCGATCAGGAGACCTGTCCTTCAGGTGGCCTGGAGGCGTGGCTCCGGTTCTTTGGAAGAAAACGCCGAATCGCCTCGGGCATTCTTACGCTCGGGGGAGGAAACGGCGACAACCGTTTCCCCGGGGTTGTCAATCACCGCTGCCCTTGGCGACCTGGCGCCAGTGATGCAGTAGCGGCTCGGTATAGCCGCTCGGTTGTTCGCACCCCTTGAACACCAGGTCCAGGGCAGCCTTGAAAGCAACGGATCGGTCGAACTCGGGAGCCATCGGGGTGTAGGCCGGATCCTCGGAGTTCTGTTTGTCCACGACCGCCGCCATGCGCTTCATGGTTTCCATGACCTGTGCCTCGTTGGCGATGCCGTGGCGCAGCCAGTTGGCGATATGCTGGCTGGAGATGCGAAGCGTCGCGCGGTCTTCCATCAGGCCCACATTGTTGATGTCAGGCACTTTTGAACACCCCACTCCCTGATCGATCCAGCGCACGACGTAGCCGAGAATCCCCTGGGCATTGTTGTCGAGCTCTTGCTGAATCTGTTCCGCCGACCAGTTGGCTTCTGCGGCCACCGGCACCGTGAGTAAACCTGCGAGCAGAGTCTCGCGCTCGTCGGCAAACCGGATCCGTTCCATTTCCTGCTGCAATGACGGAACATTGACCTGGTGGTAGTGCAAGGCATGCAGCGTTGCCGCCGTCGGCGAAGGGACCCACGCGGTGTTGGCGCCAGCCTTCGGGTGGGCAATCTTCTGCTTGAGCATTTCGGCCATCAGGTCGGGCATGGCCCACATCCCCTTGCCGATCTGCGCCTTGCCACGCAAGCCGCAACTCAGACCGGCAAGCACGTTGTGACGCTCGTAGGCCTGGATCCAGGCGGAGGTCTTCATATCCCCCTTGCGAATCATCGGTCCGGCCTCCATCGCGGTGTGCATCTCGTCGCCCGTACGGTCGAGGAAGCCGGTGTTGATGAAGGCTACGCGGGATGCCGCGGCCTTGATGCAGGCGGCGAGGTTGATCGAGGTCCGGCGCTCCTCATCCATGATGCCCATCTTCATCGTGTTGGCGGGTAGCCCAAGCATCTGCTCGACGCGACCAAACAGTTCGCTGGAGAAGGCCACTTCGTCCGGGCCGTGCATCTTCGGCTTGACGATATAAACGCTGCCGGTGCGCGAGTTGCCCTTGCGCTGCAGATCGTGTAGCGCAATCAGCGTGGTCACCACGGCGTCCATGATGCCTTCGGGGATCTCGCTGCCGTCGCCGAGGAGGATCGCCGGGTTGGTCATCAAGTGTCCGACATTGCGCACGAACAGCAGCGAGCGTCCATGCAGCGTCAGGGTGCTGCCATCGGCCGTGTTGTATCGACGATCGGCATTGAGCGTCCGGGTGACGGTTTTGCCGCCCTTTTCGAACGTGTCGGTCAGGTCGCCCTTCATCAGACCGAGCCAGTTGCGGTAGACGACGATCTTGTCTTCGGCATCGACCGCGGCGACGGAGTCTTCGCAATCCATGATCGTGGACAGGGCCGCCTCCATCAGCACGTCCTTGACACCGGCAGGGTCGGTTTTGCCAATGAAGTGAGTGCGGTCGACCTGAATCTCGAAATGAAGGCCGTTGTTGCGCAGCAAGATCGTCGCTGGTGCGGATGCGTCCCCCTGATAGCCAGCGAACTGCTCGGGGCGGGCCAGTGGGGTGCGAGTGCCGTCGTCCAGTGCAACCACCAGTGCACCGCCTTCAATTGCATAGGCGGTAGCGCGGCCATGGCTGCCCTGCGCGAGCGGGGCCGATTGATCGAGAAAGTCGCGAGCGAAGGCAATCACGCGTTGACCACGCACCGGATTGTAGCCAGCCGAACGTTCAGCGCCGTCGGACTCGGGGATCACGTCGGTGCCATACAAAGCGTCATACAGGCTGCCCCAGCGCGCATTGGCGGCATTCAGCGCATAGCGCGCGTTCATCACCGGTACGACCAGCTGGGGCCCTGCCTGCACACTGATCTCGGTGTCAATGTTGGCGGTACTGACCTGAAACGGCTCGGGTAGTGGCTGCAGATAACCGATGGATTCCAGGAAGGCACGGTAAGCGGACGCGTCCTGCACCGGGCCAGGATGGCTGCGGTGCCAGTTGTCCATCTCGGCCTGCAGGCGGTCGCGTTCGGCCAGCAAGGCTTGATTGCGCGGTGCAAGCTCGTTGGCCAGCGTACTGAAGTCCTTCCAGAAGGTACTGGGTTCGATACCGGTGCCCGGCAGGACCTCGTTCTCGATGAATCCATGAAGGCCGGCGTCGACCTGTAGCTGGTGGCATTGAATGCGTTGAGTCATGAGTTCGCTCCGATGGTTTGACGTGAATGTTTGCGGGAAAGGGTTCGTTACGCCTGGGTGTGAGTATCAGGTCGATGCGTTGTGCCGGCTGCAAGGCCATTATGGGCGATCACGAAATCGACCACTTCGGTCAGTCGTTCGCCGGTGACGGTGGGCTCGATGTCGAGTTGCTCCGCGGGCTGACCACTGCGGTTGATCCAGAACGTCGTGTAGCCGAACCAGGTTGCACCGATCGCGTCCCAGCCGTTCGACGATACGAAAAGAATCTCACGCGCGGGCAGATTGAAAGCCGCGGTGCCGAGCCGGTAAGTTGCCTCGGTGGTCTTGTACTGACGTACGGCGTCTGCCGACAGGACATGTTCGAACAGTCCGTGCATGCCTGCGCTACGGATCGCGACTTCAAGCATCCGGGACGTACCGTTGGACAGGATCGCCAGCGGCATGCCTAGGGCACGTAAGGCCTTGAGCGCCGCCAGGTTCTCGGGGAAGGGCGAAAGGCAGGCATACTGGTTCATCAGGCGGCGGCGAAGGTCATCGCCAAGGGGGAGCCCGAGCTGCCGCGCCGAGTAGACCAGTGCGTCTTCGGTGACCTCCAGAAAAGGCTTGTAGCGGCCCGACAGCGTGCGCAGGAAACTGTACTCGATCTGCTTGGAGCGCCATAGCGACGACAGCGCGGCCCCCTTGCCCGGATACAGTTGCTCCGCCAGCGCGCCCACCGAGTACACGTCAAACAGAGTTCCGAATGCATCGAACACGATGGCGCGAAGCGGGAGCGGCGAGTCGATGGGGGTGTTCTTCATGGGGTGATCGGTTCGGGATATGAATCGGTACTGGGTCGCCGTGAATCCGAAAAGGTGATCTTACGGACTGTCCGGCGGAATCGTTTGATGCGGCTGCTGGCACGTCCTTGCTACTTTCGCCCTCAATTCTATTATTGTTTGAAATGGAATTTAAGATCGGATAAAGTCAATTTATTTTGTACTAATAGTAAAAGATGGACGTTTTCAAGCAACTGGAAAGCTTTGTCAGCGTCGCCACCCGCGGCAGCCTGACCGCGGCGGCTCGGGCCGAAGGCGTCACGCCGGCGGTGATCGGCAGACGCTTGGATGCCCTCGAGCGGCGGCTCGGTGTGAAGCTGTTGCAAAGAACCACGCGAACGATCTCGCTGACCTTTGAAGGGGAGGCGTTTCTGGAGGACAGTCAACGGGTTCTCAATGACCTTGCCAATGCAGAGGCCTCGGTCAGTCTGGGAGGAGTGAAGGCAAGTGGCCACGTCAAGCTGTCGGCACCGGCTGGATTCGGTCGGCGACATGTTGCGCCCTTGGTGCAGGATTTTCTCGATGCCAATCCGGAGGTGACGTGTGCGCTTGATCTGACGGACCGCCTTGTTGACCTCGTGAATGAAAACATCGACTGCGCAATCCGGATCGGGGGTCTGGCCGACTCCAGTCTCGTTTCGATGCGTCTCGCTGACAACCGTCGCGTGGTCGTGGCCAGCCCCGATTTTCTGCGCTCGCGTGGCGTGCCGACCTCGCCTCGCGAGCTTTCCCGTTTCGAATGTCTGTCGCTGGGGCAACAGCGGGGATGGAATTTCCTCGATGAGAAGGGCGAATTGATCACCGTCAAGGTGGGGGGGCGACTGGAGTGCAACGATGGTGCCGTACTGCACGAATGGGCGTTGGCCGGACGGGGTCTGGCTTGGCGCTCGCTCTGGGAGGTCGATGCGGATCTGCGTGCTGGTCGTCTGGTGTCGGTGCTCGATGCATTCGCCGCGCCGAAAACAGGTATTTACGCCGTGTTTCCGCAACGCAAGCATCTCGCGTTGCGAGTCCGGTTGTTGATCGACCACCTCAAGTATCACTATGGGCGCGCATCGTACTGGGCGAATCCGGAGTCGTCCGATATCGATGGAGGCCGTGCCTGAAGGCGTCTTCAAAAAACTTTCAGAAAGAGGTTGACGGTCAGAATCGGATGTCTATAATGCGCGTCTTCCCGTTGCAGCGAAGCAGTTTGAAGCGGCGGCG
>ERZ869909.188-NODE-188-length-91087-cov-29.106505_pt1 | contig 91087 bp, 71 predicted proteins | sample MGYA00520892_ERZ869909 | MGnify/ENA primary metagenome ERZ869909 (study PRJEB32215, sample SAMEA104723947) | bioreactor metagenome | biome: bioreactor; feature: anaerobic bioreactor; material: water | place: China | collected 2015-03-12 ... | reverse complement strand
TTCTCCATCGTCGGATCATACTATCATTTAAGCCATATTCTTCACTGATTTCTTTTACAGGTCTTCCAGATTTTACTTACTCTACGATTAGAACTTTAAAATCATTTTCATACGTCTGTGCCATAATTCAAATTTAATCTTTTCGGGTTAAAAGAATTTGTCACAACAAATGTAGATACTCCAAAACAAACAACAACAACAACAACAACAACAACAACCTGACTACTTTTTCAACATCTGAATTAATTTTTGCGATACGTTAATTCGCGCGTCGATGAGTGAATTTTTGATGAGCCAATTGGGATAATTACTGCCAGGATGAAAGGAGGCTGTGTAATCTACGACAACGATGTCTGGGCTTTTTGCGGTTAAGATCCATACGGCGTGGTAATCCTTCACCCTCACGTTGTTTTTACTAAGAGGGTATGAGACGCCTCTCAACGTGATTTGGGTAACCTGTGGACTTGTTTTTTCACGTATAACTTTGAATGCAACGTCGCGATTACTAGCAGGCCATGGAGCTTCGGTAATGGTGTAAGCGTAAAAAACGCTGTCATTATCTCGTTTGTAGATAATGGATTCGATACAATTGGGCATCCAGTTTTTGAAATTATTCATGTTGCAAATGAAGTCGCTGATTGTGGAAAGTGACGTGTGTACTTGAAATACTGTTCTGAATTCGTAATAATCTTTTCCTTCTTTGATACGTGAATAGGCCGTGATGCCATCTACTACTTTTTCTTTCACCCAATTTGTTTGCCCATAAATTGAATTTGACAGAACCAGTAGAAAGAAGATCATGAATAATCGTCTAGGTGTTAAAATCGATACCGGAAAAATAAATCGATTGGACATAGAGAATCGCTTGTGAGACGAATTTACAAAAATTATCTTGATTCAGCAACAAGCTGAGGAAACGAAAAAGAGGTTGTTAACATTGTACAAAACAACTTAACAACCTCTTCAAAATTATTTTTTAGATTATGCTATCGCATCAGCCAACAAAGCATTCACGCTTCTAACTCCAGCAGCACTTTCTTTGATTTTCGCTTTTTCGCTATCATTCAACTCCAGTTGAACAATTTTTTCAATACCATTTTTACCAATGATACATGGAACACCAAGACAGATGTCGCTTTCTCCATACTCACCGTCAAGCATTACTGAACAAGGAATCATTTTTTGAGAATCTTGAGCAATTGCACGAACGATTTCAGATACAGCAGCACCAGGAGCATACCACGCAGAAGTGCCTAAAAGGCCAGTAAGTGTTGCTCCACCAACTTTTGTGTCTTCCACTACTTGTTGCATACGATCTGCAGACAAGAATTGAGAAACAGCTACACCATTGCGTGTCGCTTTGTCAATTAGAGGAACCATTCCAGTGTCACTGTGTGCAGCGATAACCATTCCATCTACATCTGAGGCAGGACACGTTAAAGCTTCTGCTAAACGGTACTTGAAACGTGCGCTATCCAACGCTCCACCCATTCCAATAATACGATGTTTAGGTAAACCTGTTGCTTTGTGTGCAAGATAAGCCATTGTATCCATTGGGTTACTTACCACAATAAGAATAACGTTTGGAGAATGCTTAATTAGATTAGAAGCAACTTCTTTAACAATACCTGCATTGATTCCAATTAATTCTTCACGCGTCATACCCGGTTTACGTGGAATACCAGATGTAATCACAGCTACCTCACTACCAGCTGTTTTGCTGTAGTCATTTGTACTTCCACTGATTTGTGTGTCAAAACCATTTAGACTTGCACATTGCATCAAGTCCATCGCTTTACCTTCGGCAAAACCTTCTTTAATATCTACAAGAACTACTTCTGATGCAAAGTTTTTAATGGCAATATATTCTGCACAACTTGCACCAACTGCACCTGCTCCAACTACGGTTACTTTCATTTTTTGAAATATTTATGATTTTTCAACTTATTTTCGGGCACTAAGTTACGAAAGACTTTGTAATTTAATGTAGCGTAAGAGAGATTTTTAGCCTAATGAAGTCGAATATCACATCACACACTACATTTTGCACACTCTCCCAAAATTAAGAAGTTTGCTTCTTTTTTGGTATATCCTTTGGGGAGTAAAATGGTTGGTTGCTCAGTACCTTCTAAACATTCTGTGGTATTGCATCGAATGCATTTAAAATGCACATGCTCATGTTTATGGCCATCTTCGTGGTGACAATGTGCTTCACAAAGCGCATAACGTTCCAACCCTGTTTCATCAATTACTTTATGAATTAGCCCTTTTTCTTCGAATGAATGCAATGTGCGATAGAGGGTTACTTTGTCAAGTTCGTTCGAGAATTGAGCCAACATATCGTGAATGGACATCCCCAATGCAGGGTTTTGCTTAAAAAAATCCAAAATAGAAATCCGACCATCTGTAATTCGAAGTCCGGCTTTTTTTAATTGCTCATGTGATTTCATGCTCAAAAATAAGGATTATTTTCTTACCTCATTTCATCAGTGAATTCTATAAAATTTCAATACATTTGCAACAGATTTGCAGAAATGAAATTCACAACCTTATTTTTATCCTTGTTTTTCGGAACTTGTTTGTTTGCGCAAACCTTTAATCTTCGTCTTGAAGTTCGAGCTGAAGAAGATCATGCGCTAATACCAGGTGTTAAGGTGGAGTTTGTGGAAAGTCACAAGAAGTATGTGTTGCACAATGGTGTGTTAGAGGTTGTGTTAAACCATGCAAATCACCATTTACACATTACATCTACGGGGTTTGAGATGCGCGAGTTGGACATCGACTTGTCTGCCAAAAATGAGTACGTTGTGTACTTGCACGAAACGTCGATTGAGCTAAAAGAAGCGGTTGTGCAACATGATTTAGTGAGTTCTTCGGATCGAAATGCATCCATTACCATTACTGGTGTCGACAGGGATGCGTTATTAATCAATAATGCGGGGAGCTTTGCCGAAAATTTGGAATCAATTCCTGGCGTTTCGTCAATCAATGTGGGAGTAGGTATTGCAAAACCTGTAATTCGAGGTCTTTCTGGCGTTCGAATTTTAGTTGCGGATGCAGGATTGAAACAGGAAGGGCAGCAATGGGGGAACGATCATGGCTTGGAGATGGATCAATACGGTATTGAGCGTTTAGAGGTGATAAAAGGTCCTTCGTCCGTGATTTTCGGACCAGATGCTATGGGGGGAGTGGTTCACGTTTTACCCGAAGTATGGACTGCCGAAGGTGTAATGAATGTGGATGTATTGGCAGGTGGTAAGACAAATAATGGAACGGGTTTTGGCTCCGTCGGAATCAAGGGAACAAAGAAAAATGTCTTTTTCAGTTTGCGCTCTAGCTACAAAGATTACGGCGACATGGCTATCAAATCGGATTCGTTTAATTACAACACATTTCGTTTACCCGTTTACGATAATCGGTTAAAAAATACGGCAGGAAATGAAACCAATTTTTCGGGTACAATTGGTACAAAAGGAGATTGGGGTAAGTTTTTTATTCGTGCCAGTCAATATAGGTTGAATCAAGGGTTGTTTAGCGGAGCAATCGGCATTCCCCAAGCGTATGGGTTAGGACATGAAAACGATTACCGCAATATCGAACTACCTAGCCAGCAAGTAATTCACACCAAGGCAGATGCACATGGTCAATTTCGAATTCAAAAGAGTATGCTGATGCTGGATATGGGCTATCAACGTAATAATCGACTCGAAAAATCAATACCGGATTTACACGGTTATTCACCAGCAATTACGTCCGATACAGCACATTTATTTCTGCTAGAGACATACCAATTGAGGGCTGCGGTTAAGAAAACATTTAACCCTGCTACTAAATTAACGTATGGACTTAGCACCTTGTATCAGCAGAATAAAATTGAAGGATTTGAGTACTTAATTCCCAATTATCGTACCACCGAATCAGGAGTATTTGTCTTAATCGAGCATAATTTTTCCGAAAAATGGGCTACAAATTATGGTGTGCGAGGAGATTTTGCACGTATTGTTTCCGATTCATTTGAACAACCCGTTTACGATGCTGACCTTACCATTGTGGACATGGAAGAGCTTTCTCCGGATATCGATCGGTGGTTTTTTAATGGAGGAGCTCAGGCAGGGTTTAGTTTTCACCCCAATCACAATTCAAACATAAAATTCAATTTTGGTAAAACGTACCGATTTCCTAGAGCGGTAGAGTTGGCAGTAAACGGGATGCACCATGGTACGTTTCGCCACGAAAAAGGAGATGCTAACCTTCGAACGGAAAACGGCTACCAATTTGATTTAGCTTATGAATACCATACCAATTCTTTTCTGGTAGCTGTTTCACCATTTTTTAATTATTATCAAAACTTCATTTTTTTAAGAGCTTCAGGTACTTTTTCACCGTTACCCGATGCAGGACAATTGTATCAATACACGCAAGCAAATGCCTTGTTGACAGGTAGTGAGTTATTGGTAGAATATCACCCATGGGACTGGTGGCACATTGCTTACAAATCGCAGTATGTATACGGTTATAATATCGAATCGAATCGCAACTTGCCATTTATTCCACCGTTGGAAATGACTTTGGAATTTGAATTTATTCGAAAAGGAAAAGGAGTAGTGGAAAATCTGTTTATTAAACCTCACGCTACTTACGTGTTTGCACAAAATCAAGTTGATGTAAATGAACTGAAAACACCAGGCTATTTTTTACTCAACATGGATATGGGGGCAACCGTAAATCTCACGAAAAAACAAAAAATGATTCTATCCGTTGGTTTTAGGAATATGCTAGACCAAGCGTATTACCGTCATTTAAGCCGTTACCGAATGCTTGATTTATCCGAACAAGGATTTAATTTTATCGGTTCAATACGTTTTCCACTGGAGTTTGGGTTTTAGGGATTTTGATGTCAATCAAAATAACTACCTTTGCGCGCTATGTCACAGAAAGACGTCAATATTAGAAATAAACGTGCGAAGTTCGAGTTTCACTTACTCGAAACTTTTACAGCAGGTATTCAGTTAACGGGTACCGAAATAAAAAGCGTGCGCAGCAGTAAAGTTAGTATTGTAGAGGCATATTGCGTGTTTGAGAAAAACGAATTGTTTATTCGAAACATGCACATTGCAGAATATGAAAATGGGTCGTACAATAACCACAACCCAAAACGTGACCGAAAACTCCTGTTAAATCGAAGAGAGTTAGAGAAACTCTTTAAAAAAGCTAAGATTAAAGGATTTTCAATTATTCCGCTGAATATGTTTATCAACGAAAAAGGATTGGCGAAAATAAACATCGCCTTGGCGCAAGGTAAAAAATTACATGATAAACGCGAAGACCTCAAAGAAAAAGATTCAAAACGAGACATGGATCGCGCAATGAAACGCTAACTGTAGTTTAATTCACATCAATACGATGAGAATCGAACTCAGGTTAGAAGAATAGCGGCGGTTTTCTAAAGTCATACTTCACATCTCTTAGCATGTTCGCATTGGCCGCAATAGAAAGCATAAATCCTTTGTTTGGTCCTACAGCTATCCAATTAAAACTCATGTTCCAACAATGGATATTTCGGTGAATGTTGACTGTAACAGTAGAAAATGCACCCGTTTTTAAGTCATAAGTACCAATTGATGAGATACGCCATCTAGGTGTAATGGCAACTTCACCGTTATACATGACTGTTTGTATAACATTTTCCTGATTGATTGTTGAAGCAATTGGGAATCGCCAGTTTAAGTTATAGGTTAACGTCATTTTCCAAGGAATTCGGAAGTCGACCAATTGATGCGGATAAATCATGTAATTGTTAAAGTCTTGATTCCAATTCTCCCTCAACATGTTATCGTTTTCATTCATGATTTCTTGGCCTCTCTTACTTGTCAAAATTAAGGTGGATGCAATGTTGTACGTAGTAAATCGCCCTAATTTTCCACGTTCGCTTAACGCAAATTCTTTAAACATGGTTCCAGTAGAATCATTCCAATTGTACAAGCTATAATTTGCGGTTGCTAATATGCTAATTACTTGAATTGGTCGTAAGCTCAGTTGTAGATTAAAATCCGAAAGCTTCATGGTGTCTTTTAGAAGGTCGTACGAACCATTGATGGCAAAACGTTCAATTAAGCCCAAACTTTTAGTTCCTGTTGAATCCCGTTTACTTGGAAATTTCATGTCAGTGACACTGTTTAAACCAAATGTAATCAATCCTTGGTCCCGGTTAGATCCTTCTCTGTATAATGATTGTTGGTAAGGAGAATAAGTGACGAGGTTTCCATTTTGTCCCGCAAACTCAGTTCGGTGGTTCGTTAAACTAGGGACGTAACGCAGTCCGACAGTAGGTCGAGTTACGTTACGGAACCGCACATTTTTTAAACCAATCATTCGAAACATAGTGTAAATCGAATTGGTTGCATTAACTTGAAAGCTTAAGTTTTGCCCCATAAAGAAACCAGTAAGTGAATCTTTTACGATTTCATTGGATTGCGTATCCCATCGTTGGTTAATTGCTTGAAAATTCCAGAAATTAGTGTAATTAATAGATGGTGTAAAGTTTAGCGTTCCATTAAATGCTTTTAGTGTCGTTGTCAAGTTCATATTATGGTTTACGCCATTTAAAAACTTGTTTAGAATTTGATCAGAATATTGTGACTTGAAGAGAGTGTCATTTAAGTTCGCCTGATTTCGAAGTTCAGAATTGTAAGTGAAACCAACTTTTTCGTACCATTTTTCAGCACCAACAGTTGTTTTCTTCCGAAAAACTTTGAAAGGAAATACACGACTCATGTTAAAGTTCATAGTGGGTAAATCCATAAAAATATTTCCAGTTTGCGAGTTTTGATTTGCTCCAACCTTCATCCCGACATTATAGGGTTTCCCAGGGAACATTCTGTTCAATGTAATACTGGATTGCAAGGCATTGTTAAAGTACTGAGTCGCCATAGGGTCCAACGTGTTCTGCGTGTTGTTGTCCGATACAAAATTGACATTTGCCGCAAATCGCCAATAAGGATTTGATTTTGCATCTTGTTGATGTTGCCAGTTTATCGAAAACTTGTTCAATGATTCATCCGAAGGGAAGGGTTGTTTAAGTTGTAAGTAATCCAATCGTGCGTTACCTTGGTATTTGTAGCGTACATTATAATTTGTTTGGTTAGCGACACCCCAAGAACCACGTGAAAATAGTGTGCCGTAAAAAATCGTTTCAAAATTTTCACCTAGCGGGGAGTAGAATCCTAAATCTTGTAAACCAAAGCCGTTAACCGAGACGGGTACAATTTGTGGAAAGATAATACCTCTTTTCTTGCCGCTGGAAGTAGGGAAAAAACCGAATGGAAATGCAAATGGAGTAGGAGCACCGTTAATCCAAAGGTTTGTAGGTCCTGTTACAATTCTTTTTTCCGGGACTAACACCGCTCGAGTGAGGTGAAAGTGAAAATGAGGCTCATCCAAATCACACGTACTGAAACGCCCTCGTTTAAAGTGAATTTCTTCATTAGCTTGTCTTTTAGCCTGTTCCATAAAGAGGTAGCTTTCATCTTGCTTGATGCGTGTTTCTTCAATAAATGCTTTTTTAGTATTGAAATTAAAGCGCATTTTAGAAGCCTTAACCTCTTGACCGTTATCGACAAACAATGGTTCTCCAACCCGATTGCTATCCGCATCTAATGTGTATGTAGCTGTGACTTCATTCTTTTCTAAATCAATCACCATGTAGTCTGCTGTCAGAACAGTTGTCCCAAATGTAATCTTCGCTTCAGTATAGAGGTGCACTAATTTTTTTCTTAAATCGGTATAGATACTGTCTTTTGCAGAATAAAATATAGGATCGTCCATTGAGTCATCAACTTTGACTATACGTTGTTTCTTGGTTGAATCTCCCGGATTGATTAACGTCTTTTCAGATTCGAAGATAAAACCGATTGAATCAGTTGAGAGTTGCGTGGAGTCAACGTGCAAAATAGTGGAATCAATAACTTGAGTAGTGGTATCCGTTTGCGCATAGATGTAACCATTGCTCGTTCCAAAAGTTATAATTATCAACATAATGCCGATGATAATTTGAGATATGGTACAGTTATTGGTCAATACTTATGTTGTATTTTTGTCTCGTAACACGTTGTTTAACGAATGCAAAACTAAAAAATTACCTTGCTTGATGAGTAAAAGAGTGTTTAACATATCAATTTTATTTTTTTTCGCCCTGTTTTATATTGGGAATACAGTAGCGCAATTAGCTCCCAAATCCTCGCCAGAAGTAGGGTTGAAGACAGTTGTGATTGACCCAGGGCACGGAGGGAAAGATCCAGGGGCTATTGGCAAAATATTAAAAGAAAAAGATTTAGTATTAGCAGTAAGTTTAAAATTAGGGGCATTAATTAAACAAAACTTCCCAGATGTAAAAGTCATCTATACACGGGATAAGGATGAATTTATTGAATTGTATCAGCGTGCAAAAATTGCAAACTCAAACAATGCGGATTTATTTATTTCTATTCATGCTAACGCCGTTGAATCTACGGCTCCATACGGTACAGAAACGTTTGTGTTGGGACTTCACAAATCTGAAGCCCAAAAACAAGTAGCCGAACGCGAGAACGCCACCATATACTTAGAGGATGACGGTGGAGATAAGTATAGGGATTTCGACATGTCTCCTGATGCAATTATTGCACGTCAATTGATGTTGGGAGTGTATTTGAATCAAAGTATCAATTTTGCATCCATGATTCAGCAAGAATTTAAATCATTGGGGCGAAATGATAGAGGAGTAAAACAAGCGGGATTATTGGTCTTGTACAATACCACAATGCCAGCGGTTCTTATTGAATTAGGTTTTCTTTCAAATGTGAATGAGGAAAAATACATGAGTTCGAAAGAAGGGCAAGAAAAACTCACTCACTCAGTTTACGACGCATTTGTGAAGTATAAAAGCTACATTGATGGTGTGAATTACCTATCGACACACAGTGTGAATAAAATAGAAAATTCACAGGAAAAAACAAGTAATGATTTACAACAAGCCAATCCTGACGAGATTGTTTTTAGGGTTCAAATTGAAACATCTAAGACGAAACTACCCAAAGATAGTCCCCGATTTAAAGGATATAATGTGTTCGAATACAAGCAAGACGGGTTGTATAAATACACCGTCGGGGCATATAAAAATGACTTTGATGGAGCCAATAAATTAAAGAACGAACTTAGGGCAAAAGAATTCGAATTTGCATTTGTTGTAGCTTTTCAAGGAAATGAGCGCATTAATTTGGAAAAAGCTATTAAATTAGCAACAAAATAATGTGGTTTGAAAATATCTAAGGAATTTAAAACAGGTTTGATTGTTATTCTAGCAATGGCTATACTGATTGCGGGAGTTAACTTTCTAAAAGGTGATAACCTATTAGGTGGAAGTGCAGAATATTATGCTGTTTTCGAAGGGTCTGGTTTTTTAGAACAGTCAAGTGCAGTGTCACTTAATGGAGTTCCTGTCGGTACAGTTAAAGCAATTTACAATGATCCGAATGATTTGCGAAAAGTTATTATTCGGTTTTCAGTAAACAAAGAAGGGTTGAAAATTCCGATTGGGACCGTGGCGGAGATTACATCAATCAGCTTGTTGTCTAAAGGATTGGTGTTGAATTTCGATTATGAAGCGCGCAATGGTTTTCATAATCCGGGTGATACGTTGATTGGTAAAGTAGCTCCAGAATTAACAGATGCTGTTACTGCCGAAGTTCTTCCAATTAAAGAAAAACTGGAGCGATTAATGGCTTCGGTTGAAAATATGGTTGTTTCAGTAAATGCGTTTTGGGATACTACAGCAGCTCAGTCCCTTGAAGGAAGTTTGTTGGAAGTTAAAATTGCAATAGCGCGTTTTGGAAATTTGGCTAAGAATTTAGATGAAATGGTTATTGACGAGCGAGGACGATTGGCTTCTATTTTAAGTAACGTAGAAAGTATTTCCGAGAACCTCAAAGCATCTAATGATAAGATTAAGAATATCTTAGGAAATGTATCAAATTTAACAGATACACTTGTCACAGCTGATTTTGTTGGTGTGATAAAACGAGCGACTGTAACCCTTGATAAAATGAACGAGGCGCTATCTGATGCCGCAGAAGGTAAAGGGACATTAGGTAAATTACTTCACGATGACAAATTATATAACGAGCTTATTAATACCAACAAGTCCCTTCAAGGATTAGTGGAAGATATCGAGCTGCACCCTGAAAAATATATTCACTTCTCCGTATTTGGAAAAAGTCAAAAGGGGGTTAAGCTCACTAAGGCAGAAGAAGAGGCACTTCGTGAGATTATTAAAAAACAAAACAATTAGTAATGGTATCAATCTTATTTGCTATCCTACTTGTAGCAGGATTCGGATTTTTTACGTTCAATATCTTAAAGATTAGAAGCAATGTGCTTTTAGGACGAGATATAAATCGAAATGACAATGCTGCTGAAAGATGGAAAACGATGTTATTGGTTGCGTTTGGACAAAAGAAAATGTTCCAACGTCCACTTCCTGCACTTTTGCATCTTGCGGTATACGTGGCATTTGTAATCACACAAATTGAGTTAATTGAAATTATTGCTGATGGAGTCACATCTAACCATAGGCTTTTCATGACTTCTTTGGGAGGTTTTTATACCTTCATTATTTCATTTATTGAGATTTTATCTGTGTTTGCGTTAGTAGCAACATTTGCTTTTCTTGCTCGAAGAAACTTACTTAAAATCCCACGATTAGTTAAGAGTGAATTGAATGGTTGGCCTAAATTAGACGCAAATTTGATTCTGATTTTCGAAATCATTTTAGTGACATTCATTTTCATGATGAACGGTGCCGATGAGGTGTTGTTCAATAGAGGAATTACACATTCTAGCGGAGTTGAAGGCCTGCAAGGAAGTTTTGGGTTTACCATTTCACAGCATGTTGGACCAGTGTTTTTCGGTAACATGTCAGATAGTACCTTGTTTACAATAGAACGCATTGGTTGGTGGGGACATATTGCTATGGTTTTTCTGTTTTTGAATTACCTTCCTTTTTCAAAACACTTCCACATTGTACTTGCATTTCCGAACACGTACTATTCTAACCTAGAGAAAAAAGGGAAATTTACCAATATGGAAGCGGTGACGAATGAGGTTAAATTAATGCTGGATCCTAATGCTGATCCGTTTGCAGCTCCTGCTGTTGCAGAAGGGGAAACTCCGCAGCGTTTTGGCGCAAAGGATGTGACCGATTTGACGTGGAAAAACTTATTGGATGCATATACATGTACGGAGTGTGGACGATGTACAGCTGCATGTCCAGCGAGTCAAACAGGTAAGCTATTGTCCCCTCGTAAAATTATGATGGATACGCGAGACCGATTAGAAGAGGTCGGTGAAAATCGCCGCAAGCATGGTAAGGATTTTGACGACGGAAAGAGTTTATTTCAAGACTACATTACGGAAGAAGAAATTTGGGCTTGTACCTCGTGTAATGCATGTGTACAAGAGTGTCCTGTGAATATTGATCCATTGAACATCATCATGGAATTACGCCGATATGCGGTGATGGAGGAGTCTAAAATGCCTGCTGAATTAACAGGGATGTTGACCAATATTGAGAACAATGGTGCGCCATGGCAGTTTAGTCAAGCAGATAGATTGAATTGGAAAGACGAAGCATAAGATAATACCTAGAGTAAAAAAATAGATATGAGCGAAGTATTGACAGTGCCTACAATGGCAGAAATGATGGCTAAAGGCGAATCTCCTGATATTTTATTTTGGGTTGGTTGTTCAGGTAGCTTTGATGATCGTGCAAAGAAAATTACGCGTGCCGTGGTTAAAATATTAAATCACTGCAATGTCAAATTTGCTGTATTGGGTGCAGAAGAAAATTGTACTGGTGATCCTGCAAAACGAGCAGGAAATGAGTTTTTGTTTCAAATGCAGGCATTTATGAACATCGAAGTTTTAAATGCTTACGAAGTAAAACGAATTGTTACAGCGTGTCCTCACTGCTTCAATACCTTGAAAAATGAATATCCTGAGTTAGGTGGGAACTATGAAGTTGTTCATCATACACAGTTAATTCAGCAATTGATTAATGAAGGAAAACTCGCTCTTAAAGACGGTGGAATCTTTAAAGGGAAGCGCATCACTTTTCACGACCCATGTTATTTGGGACGCGCCAATGATGTGTACGAAGCTCCACGTGAATTAATTCAAAAATTGGATGCGGAGTTAGTAGAGATGAAGCGTTGTCGTACAAAAGGACTTTGTTGTGGAGCTGGCGGTGCGCAGATGTTTAAAGAGGCGGAGAAGGGTGATAAAGAAATCAATATTGAGCGTACCGAGGATGCACTAGAAATACAACCTAATGTGATTGCTACAGGTTGTCCATTCTGCAACACGATGATGACAGATGGGGTGAAGAATTTCAATAAAGAACACGAAATTCAAGTATTAGATGTAGCTGAACTAATTGCACAAGCTGGGGAGTTATAATGATGTCTGCGCTATCGATTCAATTTTCTGCACATCTATCTCCTCAAAGTCGTGTGTGGGTTTATCAAACAGATAAAAAGCTCACGAATGAGTTGGTTGAGGCGCTATCTAATGAGTTAAAAGTTTTTTTTCAATCATGGGCTGCACATGGCACGAGCTTATATGCTGATTTTTCGTTCGTTACGCCATATAATTTAGTAGTCGCAGTTGACGACACCAAAGTCCCTCCAAGTGGTTGTTCAATTGATTCATTAGTACGTTTTTTGACCGCTTTAGGAGCCAAATATGAACTCGATTTTTTTGTGCGAATGAAAGTTGTTGCTTTAGTTAGTGGCGAGTGGAAACAGCTGAATTTTGAAGAGGTTAAAAATAATGATACAGAAATCGTTATCCTTGATCCAACACTCACTATCTTAAGTGATTTTGTGGAAAAAGGATTGACATCACCTCACGATTCAGGATTGAAAGTGTTATTTAATTAATTTTCATTTTTATGAAGAATGTTTTTATAACTGCATGTATAGTCTTTTCTTTTGTTTTTACACTTTTTTCTCAAGAGGAAGAACAAGCTCAAAAAATTATTTATCATCCTATCTCCAAAGAGATAATGAGGGAAGGAATATTTTTGACTTTTGAAGAATTTAAAAATAATACACCGACAAAGCTTTATAAATTAAATAGAGACCCCAAAAAAAATATAGAACGTTCTTCCATAAAAGAAAAAAGAACGGGTTTACCCGTAAAAGATTTCTATGGCTCAGAAACATACTTGGAGGAAGGACAAGTTTTTGCCTTTTGTGATAGTCAAGATGTTTATATTTCTTTTGGAAAGAATTACTTTAAAATTGAGGATTTTGGTCCTCGGTATTGTGTGTTTACTAATGAATATAATGCACAGCATAATGTGTATTATTTTGGAGGTGGTTATAACGGATCGCCTCACCTATCGAATTCACAGCCTACGATGATTCGCACTGATCATCCATCGGCAACGGTTTTTGAGTATGTAATAGATATGAATAATGGACAAATTCATCGTGTAAATAATAAATCGATGAAGAAAAAAATTTTAGTTGATTATCCAGTTATTTTAGAAAAATTCTTGAAAGATAAAATGAAGTCCATTACTATTTTGCTTTATGTAAATGAAGTGAATGAGCTCTACAAAGAATAATTTTCACGCTTGATAAAAAGAGAAAGAGTCGCCCTTTCGGAACGACCCTTTCAACCCTACAACACAACATTTATAACCTTAAAACACACACGTTTCATTTTTGTTCATTCCGAATGATTTTTTTTCTTGTTGACTGATTCCTTACCCTCCAAGTAACAATTGACCGACCCATTTTATTTTTCTAGGTTGCGTGTCATCCTTAAAGAGGTATGGTGTTCCATCTTCTTGTAGCATGGGGTAGTGAGGATTGTGTTTTCGTGTGTTTTTTTTCGAAAACTGAAAGTCATGTACAATTCGGTTTTGGAACACATGACGAATTCGTTCGCTATCAATTCCCAATTCAATACCAACTTGTTGCCCGAGAATCAGTGTGCGATGATAGCTTACAGAAGCAATTCCATTACTTGTCTTGCCATATAACGTATTACTCAAGTCTTTATAGCCATATTTACTTGGGTATTCGTCATCGTTTAGGCGAATCCCACCTCGTGTTTCTCCTGTCCATAGTTTGAGATGAGTGCCGAGTAAATGAAGTGAATCCATGTAAAATGCGTGCAAATTAGCAGTTCGGAAACGGTCTCTTCCTTGTCCACCAAATAAATCATTTTCAAACTGAATCGCCACACGTTCAAATTGCAACCCAAACATTCCCGAAAGCTGAGAGGTGTTTCGATTGTCCCAATAAATCAAATAACTATACCCAAACGCAAATGATTTGGAGGATTGATGAAACAAAGGGCTGAAAAATTGGTTAGGAGGTAACTTTTCGTTTCCAAGTAAGCCAATTAATGAAATATGAGTCCGATTCTCGATGTAACTTCCCTTTGGGCCTATTCCAGTCAAATAAAAGGAGCTTTGCGAACCGATATTTACTTGCGAAAAAGCAGTCAGCCAAAATCCATTCACAGTTATCCCAATTCGATTAGTCGGATTCCCTATGTGAAGCAGGAGCTGAGTCTGAATGCCAAATTGATGCCGCTGAGCGAACGTATGAAGCGAGCATAAAAAACACAATATGACAACTAGTTTGGACATGATGTGTGTGTGGTCAAAAACTATTCCAGTTTTCGTTAGTCTACTTCGTAAGCACCAATGTCTGGTCCAGTTCGAGGATTGCCTTCAATGTCGGAAGGTGTGGCAGTGCCAAAATTACCGAGGTTGTTTAGGGGAGACGGAATTGTGAATTTGAAATTGTTTTCTTCAGTATTTACAAACTTAGGATCTTCATTCCAAATGCAATTGTTAAATTGAGATTCTGTTATCACTTCATCACTTTTAATTAAGCAATGATCAAAGGTATAGTTCATAAAAGGATGTTCTTTTAAGTCAATATTAAATTCATTGGACAAGGTTCCATAAAACACGCAGTTAGTGAAAAAAGCCTCATCTAATGCCCTTACAAATATGGTATTGCCACTTTGGAAATAATTCTGTAGCACAAACAATGGTGTATTTCGACCAGGGGCATTGTAATTAGCAAATGTGCAATTGGTAAAGTTATATGCGCCTCCAGCAAACAAATAAGCAGAAGCCAACCCAGCATTATTCACAACGGTATTTTCCATTTTAAGACGAGCTCCTGCAACAGGATAAACACCAAAGAAGGAGTTGTTAAGAATTTTAGTATTCTTAATTTCAACCGTATAGTTGGGAGAACTTGTGCCTGTAGAGTCGATTTGAACACCAACTTGTCCATTTTTAATGACAGCATATTCAATTGTAGATGGTTTTGCTTCAATAAAACGTAGACCATACCACTGTCCAGGGATATCGCTATAAAATGATTCTAATCGATCACCTTGAAAAGTGACCTCATTGCCTAGCGTACCTTGAATATCTAATGTTCCTTTGTAGACAATAAATGCCGCATTTTTATGAAAATGTATTCTTGTACCGGGTAGTAGGGTTAGGGTTTTAGCAGAATCTACCGCAGTGTATCCATATACCAAATGAGGTTTGTCGTTTGGCCACACTCCCTCCGATATATCCTGATTGTGTATATACACGTCCTGTCCCCAAACAGCTAAGTAGAGGTATTTAACTTTGTTTCCTTGAGTAAAACGAATCGAATCCATGTAGACCATTGGGTAATTACCGTCATTCACATTCAATGTCACGTCGATAAATCCAAATAAACTATCTTTTCGGTCCATTTCAATATCTTTGTGTAACACACCTGGAACACCATCAAAATTTAATCGAAAAGCTGAATTTGTTCCACCCATTAAGCGGATTTCATCGAATTTGATAGGAGAATTATTCCCGTTATACACTTTAAAATTCCGAGTCGCCGAACCAATAGTGGTAAAGACGGTATCAAATAGAACAGTATCTACAGAGAATGAAAAATCACCTGAAACAAAAATAGAATCCTTTTTACAAGCAGTTGAAAAAAGGAGTGTTGAAACGATTATCAAACCTAGAAAATAGCCTATAATATTTTTCACGAATCAAATTTAGATAACTTAAACGAATAAATACTAAAAAATATTTTAAGTATTGTATAGGTAGTTTGAAATAAATGTCTAAATTTGCAATCCGTTTTGCGGAGATAGAAAACAAGAAATTTTAAAGAGATGAAGAAAGATATCCATCCATCAGAGTATAGATTAGTAGTTTTTAAAGATGTATCAAATGACTACTCGTTCGTGTGTCGTTCGTGTGCACCTGCAAAAGAAACTATCGTTTGGGAAGACGGTAATGAGTACCCAATTGTAAAATTGGAAATTTCGCATACTTCTCACCCATTCTTTACAGGTAAAGTTCAATTTGTGGATACGGCTGGTCGTATTGATAAATTTAACTCTCGTTACGGAAAGTACAAGAAATAATAATTTTTCAAGATACAGAAGCTCCAACCCTAAATGGTTGGGGCTTTTTTTGTTTATTACAAGCGGATATTTTTTAGCTAAAATTTAATATTTCAGATGTTATTCACTAGCTTTAGCATGTAGAACAAATAACGTATGTCCTTCTAAATGATGAATGGCAGCTTATACCAAATTAGAAAAAATGAAAATAGTTTTTCACGATAACGGACTTCACAAGCGGTTTGCTCCATTAACACTTACACGTCCTTTGTGTGATTTGCGCATGGGACTTTTTTCTAATCGAGAACGCTGGTTGCTGATGATGGGGAGATCTACAGATGAATTCGTTTATTTTGACACAGCGGATTATTTGAAAGAAAAATATCCTCTTTTCACACATGAGCAAGATTACGTACACATCAATTCGCAAGTTGTACCCGATATTGCACTTGTGAATGAGGTTCAAGAATTGAAAATGGGAGAGGAGTTGCGCTCTACAACGACTTGGATTGCGCGAAAAGGAAGCATGAAAGATGCATTTGAGGTGAAGATTTGTGTGAATGCACCGCTAATCGAACTGAATTATAAATGGGATTTGTTTCAAAAAAATTCAACTGTATTGGCTTCTGATTTCTATTTTCATACAAGTGGTAGGCAATCGCTACCAGTTTCGTCTTCAAATACAGTTATCGGTGATCCTAAATTAATTTTTATTGAGGAAGGAGCTCAGGTAGAGGCTTCCATTTTAAATGCATCTTCTGGCCCCATTTACATCGGTGCTCATGCTGAGGTGATGGAAGGCTCTATGATTAGAGGTTCATTTGCCTTGGGAGATTACGGATGTGTAAAAATGGGAACAAAATTATATGGCTCTACTTCTATTGGCCCACATTGTAAAGTGGGAGGTGAAATTTCCAATTCTATTTTCATCGGTTATTCGAACAAAGGACACGATGGTTTTTTAGGCAATTCACTTATTGGTGAGTGGTGCAACTTAGGTGCTGATACCAATAGTTCAAATTTGAAAAACAATTACGGAAAAGTTAAAGTGTATTGCTTTGAACATGAAGCAATGGTTCAAACAGATGTCCAATTTATGGGACTTATAATGGGGGATCATAGTAAATCCGGAATTAATACCATGTTTAATACAGCAACTACCGTAGGCGTTTCATCCAATGTATTTGGAGCAGATTTTCCACCAAAATACATACCTTCTTTTGCATGGGGAAGCTACTTGGATGATAAATTTGATTTGTACAAGGTATTTGATGCATCAGATGCAATGATGAATCGAAGGGGAATAAAACTTTCGACTGCCGAAAAAGGTATTCTTCGTCATTTACATGAGTCAAATTAAGCCATTTTTTCAGCTTTTTCTTTTGGCATAATCCTTGCCTTTTTACTGCGAACAGTTTAAAAGTCACTAACTGTGACAGACAGGCGTTTTTTGATACTAATTTAACTGACAATATGGCGTAACGCCAATAGCAATATGAGTGATTCAATAGAACAACTAATTAATTTTACAGGAATGATGGAGGGAGATTCAGAATTTATTCCGTTAATTACCAATGAGGAAGAAGAAGCAATGGATGCAATTGATCTTCCTGAGATATTGCCAATATTGCCTTTGCGAAATAATGTGCTTTTTCCGGGTGTGGTTATTCCAATTACAGTGGGTAGAGATAAGTCCATTCGACTTATTCAGGATGCCAATAAGGGAACAAAAATTATTGGTGTGGTCGCACAAAAAAATCAAGATGAAGAAACGCCCGAAATTGCCGATTTGAACAAGGTTGGGACAATGGCACAAATCTTACGACTTCTTAAAATGCCTGATGGCACAACAACAGTTATTATTCAAGGAAAAAAACGTTTTGAATGGATAGAGGAAGTTCAGTCAGAACCTTATTTGAAAGCTACAGCTAAATTTCTACCTGAAGTTAAACCGAAAAAAGATGACCGAGAATTTAAGGCAATGTATGAATCGATGAAAGATATGTCGCTTCAGATAATTCGCGATTCACCGAATATTCCTTCAGAGGCAGCTTTTGCAATAAAAAATATCGAAAGTCCTACGTTTCTTGTCAATTTCATTTCATCTAACATGAATGCGGATGTAGAGAAAAAGCAGGTTATGTTAGAGGAATTAGACATCAAGAAACGTGCACAATTAGTATTAGAACACCTGTCGTTTGAAATCCAATTGTTGGATATGCGGAATCAAATTCACGAAAAGGTAAAGACGGACATGGATCGTCAACAACGTGAGTATTTCCTACATCAACAAATGCGAACGATTCAGGAAGAGTTAGGGGATAATCCTCAAGAACAAGATGTAGCAAGTTTGCGCGAAAGAGCTTCTGTGAAATTGTGGGATGACCGTGTCGATAAATTGTTTAACAAAGAATTAGATCGTTTGCAACGGATGAATCCACAAGCTGCGGAATATACGGTTCAGCTAAATTACCTGGATACATTACTCGATCTTCCGTGGAATGAATATTCGGAAGACAACTTGGATTTGAAACGCGCTATCAAAATATTAGATAGAGACCATTACGGTTTAGAAAAAGTTAAAGAGCGAATACTGGAATACCTAGCTGTTTTGAAATTGAAAGGAGACATGAAGTCACCTATCCTTTGTTTTTATGGACCTCCAGGTGTAGGTAAAACATCGTTGGGTAAATCAGTAGCCGAAGCATTAGGACGAAAATATGTGCGCATGTCTTTAGGTGGAGTACATGACGAATCCGAAATCAGAGGACATCGAAAAACATATATTGGAGCTATGCCAGGGCGTGTGATTCAGAGTTTGAAAAAGGCAGAAACAGCAAATCCAGTTTTCGTGTTAGACGAGATTGATAAACTAGGTAGAAGCAATCATGGAGATCCATCTTCGGCAATGCTCGAAGTATTAGATCCTGAGCAAAACAATGCATTTTACGATAATTATGTCGAAACCGAATTCGATTTATCGAAAGTGATGTTTATTGCAACGGCGAATAATCTATCGACGATTCAAGGTCCTTTGCGAGACAGAATGGAACTAATCGAAGTGAATGGTTATACCATTGAGGAAAAAGTCGAGATTGCTAAACGACACTTGCTTCCCAAACAATTGGAAGAACATGGTGTGCTAAAATCACAATTGACTATTTCTAAACAGCTGTTAGAGAAAATTGTGACAGAATACACGAATGAATCTGGTGTAAGAAGCCTTGATAGGGTTATTGCTAAAATAGCTCGGAATAGAGCAAAATTGATTGCACTAGAAGAAAGTTTTGAGGTAAAACTATCAGTCGAAGATTTACTTAAAATCTTAGGTCCAGGTCGTGAACGTGATCGCTCATTGTCTAATGAAACGGCTGGTGTTGTTACTGGTTTGGCATGGACACAAGTAGGCGGAGATATTTTGTTTATCGAATCTTCATTAACTCCAGGTAAAGGTAAATTAACCTTAACAGGAAATTTAGGTGATGTCATGAAAGAATCCGCAGTGATTGCACTTGAATTCTTAAAAGCACATGCACATTGGTTTAAGCTAGATGCGGCTATTTTTGATAAGTGGAATGTACATATTCACGTTCCAGAAGGAGCTACACCAAAAGATGGTCCTAGCGCGGGGATTACCATGTTAACTTCATTAGCCTCTTTGTTTACTCAAAAAAGGGTCAAAAAGGATTTAGCTATGACGGGAGAAATTACGCTTAGGGGTGATGTGTTACCTGTTGGAGGAATTCAAGAAAAAATATTGGCTGCCAAGCGTGCGAATATCAAAGAGATTATTCTGTGTGAAAAAAACAAAAAAGATATTGAAGAAATTAAAGCCGATTACCTCAAGGGATTAACCTTTCATTATGTTAAGTCCATGAAAGAAGTATTGGATATCGCTCTTACAAATGTCGACGTAAAAGAGAAGATTTTGGTGAAGTAGTTTTTAGGCAAGTAATGTGTTCTGATGAATGGATATGATTGTACATTAAATCACGTTATTGTGTAACAAAATCCTTGTTTTATCGTTATGTAATTTGGCTTTATTATTGTGGTCAACTCGATTAAAAGATACGAAATGAAAAACAATTATTTACTGTTAGCTTTTACTTTTTTATTCGCTATTAATTTTCAATTAACAGCTCAAGATGAAGAAGATGAGTCGTGTACATTTCCGGATAAAAAAGTTTTAAAAATAGTAGATAAAGCCAAATCAACTCCTGCACCAGAACGGTATAAACTTTTTAAACAAGCAACTGATGCTGCTCCTGATAAAGCTATGGTATATTTTGAATATGCTTTGCTATCATTTCAGGAGGCGCAAGAAGCATATAATTCGTCTTATGACCCGTCCAAAGGTGATCGATTAATGGTGAAGGCTAAAGGGCTGTTTGAGAAAGTAGTAGAGCTTTGCTCCGATTACCATGCAGATATGTATTACTACTTGGGAGGCATTTATTATATGCAACAAGATAAAGTTAAAGCAAATCAGTATTTTCAAAAGTTTTTAGCATTTGAAAGTAAAAATGATTCGAGGTTCCCAAAAGATTTTGTCCAAAAAAGAAATGAAATTGAAAAACTGATTGGTGCCACAAAAAAAGAAGTTGATTTACTATCGAACAAAGTTCCTTTTGAACCTAAGATTGTAAAAAATGTATCCACATCCCGTGATGAGTTTTTCCCTATGATTTCTCCAGATAACGAGCTGATATTTTATACACGAAGAGTCGATAGAAGTAATAAAGGGGATATCATGTCAAGGGTATTAGAAGAATTCACCATGTCAACGCGCACTGATGCTAAAATGGATTTTGATGGTGGCAAACCACTACCTCATCCATTTAATGATGGTACATTTTCAAATTATGGTGCAGCTACAGTTTCTGTGGATAACAAAGAAATGATTATTTGTGCGTGTAAAACAGAAATGGTTCTTGGTCAGAGTTATAACAATTGTGATTTGTATATTACACATTTTGAACGTGGTGAAGGGCATGACTTTACTTGGACTAAATTAGAAAATATGGGACCCAACATCAATACAAAGGATGGCTGGGAGGGACAACCATCACTTTCCGCTGATGGCAATACGCTATATTTTACAGCTGTTCGCCCCACAACTCAAAAGGATGATATTTTTGTTTCCAAAAGAAAAGCTGATGGAACTTGGGGAGTAGCTGTTCCGCTAGAAGGAATAAATACGGCGGGTAAGGATAAATCCCCTTTCTTGCATCAGGATAGTCAAACGCTTTACTTTGTGTCAGAGTCTTCTGATCAGCGAAATGGTGTTGGAGGATTGGATATTTTTTATTCTCAAATGGATAAGGACGGAAAATGGGGTAAGCCAAAAAATATCGGTTATCCTATCAACACGGAAGATGATGAAATAGGACTTTTCGTTTCAACAGATGGTAAAGATGCCTATTTTTCTAGTAGATACGGTGGCGTATGGAATATTTATACCTTTGAATTGTATAAGGAAGCACGTCCTAAACCAGTTGTCTTGGTAAAAGGAGAATTGAAGGAGCCTAATGGTGAGCCTGTAAAAGATGCTACCATCGAAATAGCCTATGCAAATTCGGACAAAGTAGAGCAGGTAAAAGTCAATGGGGATGATGGTAAATATGCTGCAATTATCAATGTAAATGAAGATGAACCCGAAGATGTGATGGTTACGGTTAAGAAATCAGGACATGCGTTTGATTCTAAATTGATTAAAAAGGAAGATATTGCTTCAGTTACTTATATTAAAGAAACAGACTTGGAAGTACGTAAGATTGAAGTTGGGGTACCTTATACCATCAATGACATTTTGTATGCGACCAATTCTGCAGAATTAAATCAAAATTCGAAATTTATTTTGAAGCAGTTTGCGCGTTTCCTGAAAGAAAATCCTACCATCAACGTTTCGATACAAGGGCACACTGACGATATAGGCGATGATGCTAAAAATATGGAGTTGTCTGAGCGTAGAGCTAAAGGGGTAAAAGATTACCTCGTGTCATTAGGGATATCGACATCACGTTTAAAATCACAAGGGTTTGGAGAGACGCAACCACGTGTACCAAATGATTCTGCGATTAATCGTGCTCAAAACCGTCGTACAGATTTTGTAATTGATGCGCTGTAGATTTACTAATTTACCACCAATTTTTTAGTGTAGCTTTTGTACGAAATAATATAAATTCCCTTCGGTAAATTTGAAGTATTGAGTGAAGCCTTATATTCATCAATTGAGCCAATAATGTTATCAATGGCTATTTCGCTCCCTTGGGAAGCTATTAATTTAAAATCACTGATATTCAATTTGTCAAAAGAATAAACAGTAGTTATTTCTTGTGCTGGATTAGGTGCTAAAAAAAGTTCAAATTCTTGATGGACAACAGACTGGATATCATAAAATTTATACGTACCATCGAAGTCGACTTGCTTCAATCTGTAATAAGAGGTGTGAGCAAGCGTTCTCGAATAATCTATCCATTGATAGGTATTAGGTGAATTGGATGTTCCAGCTCCACTTATAGAGGTCATTAACTCCCAATTCTCACCATCAATCGATTTTTGAACTTCAAAATAATCATTATTTAATTCAGAATAAGTCATCCAGTTAAGTTCGGTATGTAAATCTTTTTCTTCAGCAGTAAAATAAGCTAATTCTACAGGTAAAGTAGATGTACAGTTTATTGGTATTGTTTGGTACGCTATTCCATTTCCTTGTATAATTAATTGAATTTGATTACACTGCAACAATCCTGGCGTTGCGATATTACAATCGTTGATTGGTCTCCACGAATTTCCTCCAGATACAGTTGTTCCAATTCCCCCTCCATTAGGTAAATTGAACGTATTGTTAGTGTTTGCACCACAAATAATGTTTCCTTGAAGTGTGTATAGATTGACATTTGCTAGATTTCCTGAGAATGAAATATCATACGAAAGGCCAATGTTATAATTGTATCCACCTGGGCACGCCATTGGTTTAACAATATGAGTGAGTATTAAACTAACATGAACTTGATACCCCTGTGAGGAATTAACCGTGATTAACGAAACACATTCTCCAGAGAAAGAATTAAATGATACTAGTGAGAGATGTAGTAATAGAAAAATTCGGAGCAGCATAAATTGAATTTGTAAACAAATATAAGTATAAATACCTATTTATATTCGGTATAGATACCTATTAATTTTATTGTAAACAAATAATATTTTGATTATCAGGCAATCATAGTCGTCAGTAAAAGCTATGTAGCACGCTGTTTGCGTATTATTTTCCAAAACAAGCTAGGGAGAAAGCGTTTTAGGGTAACCGCTTTTACTTCTTTATTGCCAATTAAGACTTCAATCTTATTTTGATCAATTGCTTTTAAAATTTGTGCAGCACATACTTCGGCTGACATTCCTGTTTCTTGGTTGTGATCCATTACGCCGTGAGCTTCTCCTTTTTCGTTCAATGCGTTGGTTGAAATCGGGGTGTTAATTTTTCCAGGAAATACCAAGGTAACACGAATATTGTTTTTTGCTTCTTCCAATAACAAGCTTTCGAAAAAACCTTGTAATGCATGTTTGGATGCCGAATAAGCAGAACGTAAATAAAAACCAAATTTCCCTGCAATACTTGAAATCGCTACAATATGACCAAATTGCTGTTTTTGCATGATAGGAAGCACTGCTTTAGTCAATGCAATTGTACCGAAGTAATTAATCTCCATTATTTTTCGATCAACTTCCATTGGGGTATTCCAAGCTTCACCGCGTTGACTTACACCACCGTTATTGATTAAGATATCAATTCGACCGTAATGCGTTACAACCTGTTGAACAAGTTCGTTGAAATTGGATTGATTTTCCAAATCTAACGGCAGTACAAGATGCTTCTCGGCATGGGGTAGTGTCTTTCGAACTTCCTCTAATTTATCCGATGAACGTGCAGACAACACCACGGAAGCACCTCGCTTCGCACTCTCTCGTGCTAACGCCAATCCGATACCTGATGAGGCGCCAGTGATCCAGATTATTTGATGGTTGCTATGTGTAGTCATTTTTCCGATTCTTCGTAAATATACGGTTGTTATCTACACCGCCACATTGTGCTCTCTTAACGCATCATTCAGCGAGGTTTTTAAATCCGTACTCGCTTTGCGTTGACCGATGATTAGTGCACAAGGAACTTGATAGGAACCAGCTGGGAATTCTTTTGTGTAACTACCTGGAATGACCACGCTTCGAGCTGGAACTACACCTTTCATCTCGACAGGTTCACTTCCAGTTACATCAATGATTTTGGTTGATTTTGTCAATACGACATTTGCACCAAGTACGGCTTCTTTTTCTACACGCACACCTTCCACCACAATACAACGTGAGCCGATAAAAGCGTTATCTTCGATAACTACAGGAGCAGCTTGTAGAGGTTCTAATACGCCACCAATTCCAACTCCACCAGATAGATGCACATTCTTACCAATCTGCGCACACGACCCTACAGTAGCCCATGTGTCCACCATTGTTCCTTCATCTACATACGCACCAATATTGATATAAGATGGCATCATGATTACACCTGGTGCAACAAACGCACCATAACGAGCTACTGCATGAGGAACCACACGAACACCAAGTTCTTTATAATTCGTTTTCAATTTCATTTTATCGTGAAATTCGAAAGGTCCTACTTCAATGGTTTCCATTTGGCGAATAGGGAAATATAGCACAACCGCTTTTTTCACCCATTCGTTTACAATCCACCCACCATTTCCATCTGGTTCGGCTACACGAATTCTGCCTTTGTCAATTTCTTCAATGACGTGCTCTATTGCAGCAATGGTTTCTTTTTCTGTGAGAAGGGAACGATCTTCCCATGCTTTTTCTATGATAGTACGCATGATATTATATTTAGAATTCAAAGATAATAGAATGTTAGTAAATATTGCAACCTTGTATCATTCGAAGTCACAATAGTGAGTATATCCTTTTTTAAAACAATATAAGCCACCTTGTCATATCTAAAAAAACCCTAACTTTAGCCTTATTTTGTTGATTTGAAAAGACACGTATTTCGCATAATCCTCTTTTTTTGCTTGGTAGCTCCGATTACCACAGCCTATTTTGTGCTTAAAAATCAGCAAAAAAAAGTCAGGCGTGAAGTCAAGTGGAAACTGATAGAAGGTATTGACCGTAGTGAGCTTGTGCTATTCAAATTTACCGAAGAAGATAAGGAAACAAAGTTGAACTGGAAGCACTCGAAAGAATTTGAGTACAAAGGTGAGATGTACGATATTGCCGAAACTGAATTTCATGGAGATACGACCTACTATTGGTGTTGGTGGGATTATGAAGAAACAGCTCTTAACAAACAATTGGATAAACTTTTTGCCTATGCATTGGGAAATACGCCTTCGCACAAACAAAATCAAGAGAAAATAATTCAAATTTACAAATCGCTTTATTTTAATGAGGAAGAGTTACTCTCAAATTCAAAAATAGAGTTTGATTTAGAGGCATCTTTAGTTTACAATTATCAACGTAATTTTCAGAATTGGGTGCAATCTCCCGACTCTCCACCTCCTCAGTTAAGTTAATTCAACAGTTACAAAGAACGATAGCGTTCTTAAATATTTCAATTTATAGAAATTGAAATACATATTGAATTGATTTAAATAAGAAAAATAAAATGAAACATATTTTAATAGGGTTATTTATATTGGTATGCCCTTTTTTAGCATTTAGCCAAATAGTAACCATTTTTGATAACGAAACGGGTGAGACCATTATGGCGACCCTGTCCAGTGATGCACCAAAAGCCTTTGCCACGACAAATAGCAAGGGGCAAGTCGATATTGCACAGTTTAAAGGTGCAGGCAAAATTGAGGTAAGAAGTCTTGGGTTTAAAACAGAAAACGTGTCTTATGATGAGTTACAAAGCGCAAATTTTGAAATCCGCATGCACTCATCCACACAGTTTGATGAGGTAGTAGTTTCAGCTACACGTTGGAGTCAACCATCTACCAATGTGCCAACTCGCATTTCGGTTATATCTCCCAAAGATGTAGCGCTTCAAAATCCACAAACTGCTGCTGATTTATTGGGGGCTTCGGGTGAAGTCTTTATTCAAAAAAGTCAACAGGGTGGAGGTAGCCCAATGATTCGTGGGTTTTCAACTAATCGGTTGTTGTATACCATTGATGGAGTGCGAATGAATTCAGCAATTTTTCGCGCAGGAAACATTCAAAATGTTATTTCATTGGATGCATTTGCGATTGAAAATACCGAAGTGCTTTTTGGTCCAGGCTCCATCATTTATGGAAGTGATGCAATTGGTGGTGTGATGAGTTTTCAAACCCTAACTCCTCAATTGTCGTTGACGGACAAACCACTGATTGGAGGTAAAGCTGTGAGTCGTTACTCATCTGCTAATAACGAAATTACTAACCATTTTGATGTCAATGTGGGTTGGAAAAAATGGGCTTCTGTGACCAGTTTTACGCATTCTAAATTTGGAGACTTGCGAATGGGGTCGTATGGGCCAGATGAGTATCTGAAACCATACTATGTGCAACGTGTAGATAGTGTAGATAGAGTTTTTGAAAATCCCGACTCAAAAGTGCAAAACCCAACAGGTTATTCTCAAATGAATTTGATGCAAAAGATTCGATTTAGTCCAAACAAAAAATGGGATTTCCAGTATGCGTTTCATTATTCTGAAACATCTGAATATTCAAGATATGATCGACTAATTGAGACTCAAAATAATGGATTACCTAGTTCTGCCGTATGGAATTACGGTCCACAAAAATGGATGATGAATAGCCTGACTATTGCGCACAGCAGTTATAATAAAATCTACGACCACATGACAATTCGCTTGGCGCAACAATATTTTGAAGAAAGCAGAATAGACCGACGATTTAATCATCACCGTTTGCGAACGCAGCAAGAAGAAGTGATGGCTTATTCAGCCAATGTTGATTTTGAAAAGGGATTAAAAAAACACAAATTCTTTTATGGTGTAGAATATGTTCAAAATGATGTGAAGTCAATAGGTTCGGCAGTGGATATCCGAAATGGTAATCCAATGTTAGTAGCAGACAGGTATCCTGAATCAACTTGGATGAGTTATGCAGGGTATTTGAATTACCAATTCTTGGCTTCGGAGAAGTTTTTGATTCAGGCGGGTGTGCGTTATTCAGGTTTTTCAATCAATTCGGATTTCACCCGTCATTTGGACTTCTACCCATTTGATTTCACTAGTTCGACTACGCAAAACTCATCAACAAACGGAAGTCTAGGTGTGGTTTACAGACCGTCTGATACGTGGAAGATTAGTGCAAATGCAAGCACAGGATTTAGAGCTCCAAACGTTGATGATATTGGAAAGTTATTTGATTTCACAGCTGGTGATGTGGTTGTACCCAATACAAATTTAAAAGCAGAGTATGCATACAATGGTGAATTGAGCATTTCCAAAATTTTCGGTAACATCTTAAAAATTGATGCGACTGGTTTTTACACCTATTTGGATAATGCCATGGTACGTCGTGAATTCCAAGTAAATGGTGCAGACAGTATCTTGTACGATGGAAATATGAGTAAAGTGTACGCTATTCAAAATGCCGCTTATGGAACAGTTTACGGTTTTAACGCAGGTTTTGAAATCAGATTACCTTCCGGGTTTAGCCTTTCAACGCGTTACAATTATCAAATTGGTGTAGAAGAAATGGACAATGGAGATTTATCTCGTTCGCGTCATGCTGCACCAGCGTTTGGTGTTACACGATTGTCGTATCAGAAAAACAAACTGTTTCTGCAAGTGTATGCCATGTACAGCGCAAAAGTAAGTCATGCTGACTTGAACGAAGAAGAGAAACAAAAACCATTCATTTATGCAACGGATGGTGATGGAAATCCCTATTCACCTAATTGGTACACGCTCAATCTTAAAGCGATGTATCAGTTTCACCCAAACTTTTCTGTAAGTGCAGGTGTGGAGAATATTACGGACCAACGTTATCGACCTTACAGTTCAGGATTAGTGGCGCCAGGTCGAAATTTCATTATTTCGTTACGCGCGAATTTTTAAATTTCAATCACCTCATCACCAGATTTTTTCTGGTGATGAGGTTTTTTGTTATGGATAGAAAAAAACACGCCTCATTATTGAGGTGGACTAGAAAAACACATAGATATACTGGTGTGCTTTTGTTTGTTTTCTTCTTTATTATGTCTATTTCTGGTTTGTTGTTAGGTTGGAAAAAAAACAGTGGAGGGTTGATACTTCCAAAATCATATCAAGGGACATCTGCCGATCTGAAGGATTGGATTTCGATAGATAGTTTGTATAATAACGCCTGTCGCATATTGCATGATTCTATTTCAACAGATTTGTCATTTGATTTAGAAAGGATAGATATTCGTAAAGAAAAAGGAATGGTCAAATTTGTGTTTATCGATCATTTTTGGGGAATTCAATTAGATGGAGTAACAGGAGAGCTATTACACATCGAACGAAGATATTCCGATATTATAGAGAACATTCATGACGGTTCTATTATGGACTATTTTTTTGGCACACGTAAAGAGCAAATAAAGTTGGTTTATACATCCATTATGGGGGTGTCACTTTTGCTTTTTACAATTACAGGATTTTGGCTTTGGCGTGGACCAAAAGTTATGAGAAAATTAGGAGGAACTGAATCCAAAATTAATAAACGATGAAAATAAAATTTTGGAAATTTAAACAGAAGCGTTCTTTAACAGAACTTGATGAACTGTATCGAACAACTGTAGTTAATCTTCCTGTTGATAGTCGAATTCAGTATCTCAATAGTTTTATTGAAAGGTGTAAACTCGATTTAAATATAGAAATTGAAGGCATTGAAAAAGAAACGATTAATCAGTTAATCAATGCAGCTAAAAGAGAACTCGATAGCTTGGGATAGATAAGTGGACAACCACATCATCGGATTATTTCTGATGATGTGGTTTATGAAAATCACTATCTTTACGCCATGCCAAAAATACTCGCCTTAGATTATGGAATGAAACGCACAGGCGTTGCTGCTACAGATGATTTAAAAATCATCGCAAGTGCTGTGGGCACAGTTCTTACGAAAGATTTATTTGATTTTCTGAAAACTTATTTGGAGAAAAACAACGTTGAGGCGCTAGTAGTTGGCGATCCTAAACGCATGAACAATGAGGATACGCATGCCACGCCGTTGGTTCGCGAATTTGTGGAGAAATTCAAGAAAATCTATCCTGAAATTCCTGTCCACATGGAAGATGAGCGTTTTACATCCAAGATGGCATCACAAAGTATGATCGATATGGGAATGAAGAAAAAAGACCGTCAACGCAAAGAGTTGGTAGATGAAATTAGCGCGGTAATTATTTTACAGTCCTTCATGCAGGGGCGTTCTTAGTAGATTTTAAGACAAAAGACTGTTAGAAGCTAGACAAAAGACAATTTCCTCTTGGGTAGGCGATTATATTTCTCTGAAAACCAGTAGGGGCGAGTCGCGACTCGCCCCTACTGGTTTTTATTTATTTTTATAAATGGTCTTTCGTCTAACAATCTTTTGTCTAAAAATACATACTTTTGCATAAATTAAATTGACGGATGATATTACCCATTGTCGCATACGGTGACCCCGTATTAAAGAAAGTAGCGGAGGAAATTGACGAAGACTACGAAGGGCTTTCGAAGCTCATCGAAGATATGTTTGAAACCATGTATGCTGCTCATGGAGTTGGTCTAGCTGCTCCGCAGATAGGTAAATCGATTCGACTTTTCATTGTCGATGGCTCACCGTTTGCAGAGCCAGATGAAGATGGAAAGGAAGACCCAAAAGCAAAAGGTATAGAAAACTTCAAAAAAGTATTCATCAACCCGATTATAGAAGAAGAGGAAGGTAAAGAGTGGCCTTTTTCTGAAGGGTGTTTGAGCATTCCTAAAATTAGAGAAGATGTGCAACGCAAACCTAAAATTAGGGTGACATATTTTGATGAAAATTGGGATTTTCATGACGAAGAATTTGAAGGTTATGCCGCTCGAATTATTCAGCACGAATACGATCACATCGACGGGATCTTATTTACGGATAGAATATCACCACTCAAAAAACGATTACTTCAAAAAAAATTAGTGAATATCTCTAAAGGAATCGTAGAGGTGGATTATAGAATGCGTTTTCCAGTTAAATTAAAAAAATAGTACAATGAATAAAATTCTAGTTACATTGCTTTCACTATGTGTTTTAGTAGTTTCGTGTACAAATAATGCTTCTGATGAAACTGATGCAACAACTGAAGTCACTAAAACGTCATTAAAAAATGAGATTCAGCAAATCGAAGATTCGCTTTTTGCATCTATACCACAAGTACCTAAAGATTTGTATGATAGGGCAATTTCCAAAAACCTCCAGTATGTCGATCATTACCCTACAGATGAGTATTCGGCAGAATGTTTGGATCGTGTACAAGGTTATTTTACGCAATTACAACGCCTGAAACAAGCTGTAGCCTATACAGATATTTTATTAGAGAATTTCCCAAATTACAAAAACAAAAAATTCTTGATGTACAACCGGGCCACAAGTTTAGATATGTTGCGAGACACAATGCGAGCTAGAATTGCCTATAAGGAGTATTTAGATACGTTTAAGGACTTATCTGATGAAGAACGAATAGAAATTGAAGAACTAATCGAATTGGTGCCGTATTCATTTGAAGAGCGTATTTTGATGATGAATCCATAGTTTTTTGTATATTCGTGATGATGAATAGAATATTGTCATACCTGCTGATTTTCTTTTTTACACTTCCTTTTGGTGTGAAATTGGGTATGTTATTCAATTATACTGTTCAATACACATATTATTCAGAAACGCTTTGCGAAAACAAGGATAAACCAGAATTGCATTGTAATGGTGTGTGTCAGCTAACCAAAGAATTAAAGTCGGTTGATGATACGCAATCGAATTCGGATTCTTCTTTTCCAGAAAATTTGAAAATCGAACTTCTACCAGCATTATTGTTAAATGAGTTGATTGATTCCCCAACAAACCAATTGACCAACTCAAGAACCATTTTGATTTCCTTTCAAAATTTATACCGTTATAATCCTGCTACGGATATTTTTCACCCACCAGCAATAGCTTAGTTAAATAACGCACGTTCTTTGTCTTTATAAAACGTGCTTAAAAATAAGTATTACAATGTGTGTTAATCTTACATTGTAGTTTTTCAATACCTAATATTTTTTTTAGGCTAAGCCATATATTAACGAATAAAAAATAAGAATATGAAATCATATATGTTTAAAACAGGTCTTTTAATGGCCGTACTTTCGATTGTGTTTGTAAGTTGTAAAAAAGACACACCAGAACCAATTGATGATACGCCTTCATCAGGAACGGTAAAACTCAAATTTGATCATAAATGGGGAATGAATTGGGATGCTTTCGCAATGAACACGGAATACACACATCCTGCTACTGGAGAAGCTATTACGTTTACTACGCTCAAGTATTATATTACCAATGTTAAATTGAAAAAAGCAGATGGGACTTGGTGGGAACAACCAGAAAGTTATCATTTAGTTGTGGCTGAAGGAAGTACGGTGCCTTATGTTGAGTTACCCAATGTTCCTGTAGGAAGTTACACAGATATTGAATACATGATAGGTGTAGATTCCACACGAAATGTATCAGGAGCTCAAACAGGCGCACTTTCTACAAGTAACGGTATGTTTTGGTCATGGACAACGGGGTATATTTTTGTGAAAGCAGAAGGTACTTCACCTGTTTCGCCGACAAATGAATTCTCATACCATATTGGTGGATTCAAAGAAGAAAACAATACCAATGCTACGCGAATCAATACACAATCTTTTGGTGGTACACTTTCAGTTACAGGAAGTAATCATCCTTCGGTGCATTTTTACATCAATGTCGCACGCTTTTGGCATGGTGGTATTTCGTTAGCAGATATGAATACAGTTCACATGCCAGGTGCAAATGCGCGCACATTAGCGGACAATTTTAAGGATGCGATTATTGTTCACCACATTCATTAAACAACCTTATGCGAAACGTTAAAATGCCAATAGCTTTTATTGTTTTCGTTCTACTCATTTCTTGCAAAAAAGAAACGATAACGGTACTTCAAAGTGATTCATTTCGCTTTGAAGTACCTTCTCATTTTCCGCAACCTCATTATCAATCGCTATTAAACCCAGTTAGTAAAGATGGGTTTGAACTAGGTAGAAGATTGTTCTATGACAAACGCTTGTCAGAAGACAATTCTGTATCTTGCGCTTCATGTCACCATCAGCAATTTGCATTTAGTGACGCAGGACAAAGTTTGAGCGAAGGTGTGTATGGCAGGTTAGGTTTTCGAAATTCGCCCGCTATGTACAACCTTGCTTGGATGCCTGATTTTATGTGGGATGGGGGTGTGAATCATATTGAAATAATGCCTTTTGCTCCGCTAACCGATTCGGTAGAGATGAATATGGATATGAAAGCGCTACTCCACAAATTGGAAACGATGCCCGAATACCCAACGTTATTTCAGAAAGCATTTGGTTCACCAGAAATCAATGATCAGCGTTTGTTTTATGCCTTGACGCAATTTATGGTAATGCTTGTATCCTCCAACTCAAAATACGATTGGTACGTTACGGGTAAAGGGAATCTCACGCAACACGAACTAAGCGGAAAACAACTGTTTGAACAACATTGTGCGAGATGTCATGAAGGCATATTGTTTACCAATTACGGTTATTTTAACAATGGTTTGGATGCTTCACCCGAAGACATTGGGCGAGAAAGAATAACACAAAACCCGATGGATAAAGGGAAGTTTAAAGTACCGTCTTTACGAAATGTTGCGTTGACAGCTCCTTATATGCACGATGGTCGATTTAGCAGTTTAGATGAGGTAATAGATCACTATCGATTTGGAATAAAACAATCAGTGTCATTGGATGCAGGTTTGGAGAATGGCATTTCATTAACGGATAGCGAAAAATCAGCTTTAATTATATTTTTAGAGACATTATCTGATGAAAAGTTGATTTCAGACCAACGATTTTCTTCACCTTTCTAAATAAGATTACTAAAATGTTAATTTCATGTTGAAAAGTAACATTTTGACTTCGGTAAACTGACCCAATAAAACATCTCGAATCGTTATCTTTGCTTGTTTTGTGAATCAATTGATTCGATTTTAAAAATACAACAAAATATGAGCGAAGAATTAGATAGACAAAATTATTCAGCGGACAATATTCAAGTCCTAGAGGGATTAGAAGCGGTGCGTAAACGCCCTGCCATGTATATCGGTGATACAGGCACTAAAGGTCTTCACCATTTGGTTTATGAAGTAGTAGATAATTCAATCGATGAAGCCCTTGCGGGTCATTGTGATTCTATTGAAGTATTTATTAATGAAGATAACTCCATAACAGTTACAGATAACGGTCGTGGTATTCCTACTTCGATGCACACAAAAGAGAAAAAATCAGCTCTTGAGGTGGTTATGACTGTACTTCACGCAGGTGGTAAGTTCGACAAAGATACGTATAAGGTGTCTGGTGGTCTTCACGGTGTGGGTGTTTCTTGTGTGAATGCATTGTCTACTCACTTAAGTGCAATCGTTCATAGAGAAGGTAAGATTTTTCAACAAGAATATGCTATTGGTAAGCCATTGTATTCCGTAAAAGAAATAGGTACTTCTGATAAAACAGGTACTGAAATTACGTTTACACCTGATGGAACTATTTTTGAATCGACTGTTTACAATTATGAAACGCTTGCTGCACGTATGCGTGAATTAGCCTTTTTGAACAAAGGGATTCGAATTGTACTAACCGATAAGCGTGAAACAAACGAAGATGGGACTTTTGTAAGTAACGAATTCCTTTCGCAAGGTGGTTTGGCTGAGTTTTGCCAGTATCTTGATCGAAACAGAGAAGCGATAATCGAGGATATAATTTATGTAGAAGGAGAGAAGGATGGTATTCCTGTTGAAGTAGCAATGGTTTACAATGCTTCTTATGCAGAAAACATTCACTCTTATGTAAACAACATTAACACATACGAGGGAGGTACTCACCTTTCAGGTTTTCGCCGTGGATTGACCAATACACTAAAGAAATACGCTGACGATAGTGGTCTTTTAGCGAAAGAGAAAATCGAAATTGTGGGTGATGACTTCCGCGAAGGATTGACGGCTGTTATTTCGGTAAAAGTGATGGAGCCACAATTCCAAGGACAAACTAAGACAAAATTAGGAAATCAAGAGGTTTCGGCTCCAGTATCACAACTTGTTTCTGAAATGCTTGCCAATTATTTGGAAGAACATCCAAATGACGCTAAACGGATTGTAGAAAAAGTATTGCTCGCTGCTCGTGCGCGTCATGCTGCTAAAAAAGCGCGTGAAATGGTACAGCGTAAAAATGTGCTTACGGGCTCAGGTTTACCAGGTAAGTTAGCCGATTGTTCTGAAAAAGATCCTAAATTGTGTGAAATTTACTTTGTCGAGGGAGACTCTGCAGGTGGAACAGCTAAACAAGGTCGAGATAGACATTTTCAAGCAATTATGCCGCTTCGTGGTAAGATATTAAATGTGGAAAAAGCAATGAACCACAAAATTTTTGAAAACGAAGAGATTAAAAATATTTATACTGCACTTGGAGTTCGTGTGGGTACGGAAGAAGATTCTAAAGCACTTAATTTAGAAAAACTACGTTACCACAAGGTTATCATCATGTGTGATGCCGACGTCGATGGTTCGCATATTGAGACACTAATTTTAACATTCTTCTTCCGATTTATGAAGGAGCTGATTGAAAATGGATATATCTACATTGCTACACCTCCATTGTATCAAGTTAAAAAAGGAACAAAATCCGAATACGCTTGGAATGATGACCAACGTGATATGTTGGTGCAACAAATGAAAGGTGGCGGTACAGAATCATCTGTTTCAGTTCAACGATACAAAGGTCTTGGTGAGATGAACGCTGAACAACTTTGGGAAACAACAATGAACCCAGAAGGAAGAACGCTTCGTCAAGTTACCATCGAAAACGCTGCAGAATGTGATCAGATTTTCTCAATGCTTATGGGGGACGATGTACCACCTCGTAGAGAGTTTATCGAGAAACATGCAAAATATGCTAATATTGACGCTTAAGAAATTGGTTCGTAGTAACCTATGAGTTGGATATCCCAGTAATGAGTTCTTTACTGGGATTTTTTTTGCCTAATAAAAACTTATTTCAAATAAATATAACTCAAATTTTAATAGGGTAAATTAATCATTCTTTCTTCTTTGGTAGTTCTATTGTACAAAGAAATAACATTGGTAACATGTACATTGCAATTGGCATAATCACTAGTGTCTTGGATTATTCTGTGCAATAACAGATAATTTGGTGTGATTGCTTGAACATGATAAGATTTATATGTTAGATAACTGGAGTCTATATATAATGATTCATTATTTTTTATTTCATAAAAACCATTATTGGCAGATACAAATAAGGTTTCGTATTTGTATTGCATAAATGAAGCTCTTTGAATTGGAAGTGATGCAAACAATATTGTTTCTTCATCTTCAAAATTATATTTGTAAATAGTATTATTATTTGAAAACAATACTTCTTTATCACTTAGCCACACCCAACTTTGCATATTGTGAGGTATAATTCTATCAAAACTACCATCAGAAAAACTAACCCTCATATTACTCCCCGTTGGCAATCCAGTTACACGGTATAAATATTTTGATCCATCTGGACTCCAGACTGCATCTACCCCACCATGGTCTGTTAATTGTATAAAATTTGTACCATCTGGTTTTACTTTCCACAAAATACCACCATGACCATTAAAAATAATCCAATTATCGCTACTCCAATCAAAACGATAAGACATACTATTATCAACAATTACCTTTAGACTATTGTCACAAAAATTATAAATGCACAAATCACCAAAGGTAGCTCCGATTTGATTGATACGTCTTATTAAAATTTCACCTGAATTATTAGGGTTTGAAATCGGCTTAGAATATAAAAAATTTGTTGTTTGTATGTAATTTGGCATAAACAAACAATTTGGATTTTCATCCCACTTTTGTATGTTTTTGTATGCTGTTGTACGTGCGGTATATTGTTCAGGACAACCCGCTATAGGATTATCTATGCAAATTAGGGGCTTGTCTTTTTTGCAGGAGAATAAAAAAAGAACCAAAACCATTGTTATTATTAATTTCATATACTTCATGTCATTCAACATATTCATAAATGTACAATTAATTTATTGTTTGATAAAACGAAATTGGTACAATTCTTCTCCAATCTGAATTTGATAAAAATAAATGGAGCTGGACAAATCGGCCACATTAGCAGGAATGAGTAAATCGTGTGAGGAGGATTTTTGATTGTACACAGTGCGCAATAACCTACCTTGTAAATTGTATAAGTCAATTTTTATGGGATGATTTTCAGTAGTTTGTATTCTGATTGTATGACTGTCATTAGTTGGGTTAGGATATACGTTAATTGACGACATTAACTCTTGATGTGTGTCAATTGATGTAGTGATGATAGGTGCATTTTTTTTGCGCGTTAAAATGGTGTATTCAAAATTAGCTTGGGTTAATGTGGTGTCAAATGGCCACCATCCCAAATAGTTATTATTTTCATCATATACCTTATACACAAATCCATGCATTGTGCACGAACTGTCCGAAAAATCTGTGATGGACAATCGCTCTCTAGGACGTAATTTCGTAGTGACGATTGGTTCTAGTACGGTTGAAGAGCTAGGTCTTGGCCAATAGGCAATTACGCTGTCTTCTTCATCAATGGAATGAGACACGATTGCATTGATACGGTACGCATCTACTTTATAGTTACCGCTATTGAACCAGATACCTGCCGTGTTTTGGTATTTTTCTGTAAGTTCAATATTTTGGTTGAGTGCGGTAAGTGTTTTTGTTTTGGTGTAAGCAGACAGGTTGTTTGTGCCAAAGTGTTTCACGTCAGCCCAAGGTCGCTCGATATAGCGCATCGCTCGTCCTGCATTCACACGTCCATACCCAGTTGAGTCATCGTATCCCGTTTGGTTAACGTCTGTTGCTGACAATTCAATTATTCGTTCCGAATCTTCGGGTGCTAAATTGCGGTATGATGGAACGGAATCGTTAAAATACCCCATCATCAAGGCTACCACACCTGTCACATGCGGTGCAGCGGCACTCGTACCATTATAAGGGATATAAAAATTATTGTTAAATTGATTGGTCAAACTTGTTGTCACAATTAAATCTGTAATACAAGGTGCGGCAACATCTAAATTTTTACCTATACTTGGTTCCCAAGGACTATTATCTTCACCATTACCTTCATACTTATAATGTCCATTAATTCCTGTCCCTCCTACTGAGATAACCCAGTCATCATCCATTGTAGCGGGAAAATAATCGTTGTCATTACCACTATTTCCTCTCGAAGCAACAAACGTTACTTTTGCTCGATTAACGAAACGTAGAGCATCTCGAATCAGATTTATATTGTCAAGGGTAAAGTATGCGTCCAAATCAGGTCCGAATCCCCAGCTATTATTCGACAAATGCAAACCATAATTGTAATTTTGATAGAGTAGATGATCGTCAATGGCTGTCATTACCATTGCATCATTTGCATAGGCTAATGTACTTTGTACAGGACGGTCATTTTCAGCGATTTTCAAACTATATAAAGAAACTCCTTTGTCTGAATTATCATTGCTTGCAGTGTAATTTCCACCAGCTATACCTGCTATTCCAATATTGTTGTTGCGAATTGCACCAATGATACCAGCTGATTTCGTTCCATGACCATCAAAGTCATAAAAATCAATCTCATTAGACGATAGGGTTTTAAAATCCCATCCATCAACAACAACACTAGAAGATCGCTCCACACCATCGTAACCAAAATCTAAATGTTTGAAGTCTACCCCTGAATCAAAAATCCCACATTTTATATTGAAATTACCTGCTGCGGGATAAATTTCCCAAGCTTCTTCACTATTTATGTGATTAATTTCAGGGTACACATTATTAATATTATGTAATGAATACTGTCCGGTTTCTTGGTCACCTAAGTATTCAGGGTCATTGGCTCCTGTTAATTCAATAATAAGATTTGGTTCTGAATAGGCAATAATATTGGGTACGGTTTCTAGCGCATCGTGTATTTCTTTAATGTTAAAACCTTCGGGGAAAATCACCAAAAGTGTTGTCCAGAAATCTGGAATAGGAATAGTTTCTCCAAGTCGTGAGACAGTGTGTGTCTGACTGGGTACAAGTTGTTTAAAAACTTTTACTGCATTGATACAATAAGCAGCGCGAAGTGATTGAATAGAACATGGATAATTCAAAGCTTGATTAAACGTAGAAAGTGCTTCGGGGGTTAAAAATTCCTCAAGAGTTCCAAACTCAATTTCCCTATTCGAAACAATTTCCGTTTTTAAAGCGCTCGGTAAAAATCGAATAATTAATTCATTCGATTTGTAAATGGGTTTTCCATCCTCGTTATATGTGATGGAAGTGTCTTGTGAAAACTCAGAATACATATAGGTTTGGTAGGATGGTATGATAGAGTCTTTAATTGATGTAACGTATATCCCATCATTAATTACTTTTATAGAAGAGGGAGTTTCGTCAGATTGTGTTCTAATGTTTTTTTGCCATGCTATTTCCCCTGTTTTATCCATTTTTGACACCATAACTGTTGCATTTGCATTTTTGCGTTCTGCAATAAAATAAATTGCATCATTTTGGACTTCTAATGCTTTTATCGCTAAATCCTCACTCGCTATTCTACCTGTTTGGTTTTTAAACCAAATTTCATTACCATCGTTATCATATTTCAATGCAAAAAGTTCTTTAACATTATCGTTTCGAGTAACAAATCCTCCAATTATTAAATTTCCTTGCTCGTCTATATCAATAGAGTTTGCTACATCCTCCTTTCCTTTAAAATCATATGTTTTCACCCATTCAATTTGATGGTTAGTATTTACTTTTATTGTTTTGACATCATAATTAAAACCGTCTGAAGAGCCACTTCCTGTAATGTAAATATTTCCCAAAGCATCTTTAGTATATGCCCTTGGTTGGTCGAATCCTATACCTGGCAGCGAATTTCTAACCGCATCAATGTATTCACCATCTGAATTGTAAAATACGACAGCAAAATCCCAATCGGTTAACGAATTTGCGCTTGCGCCAGTAACATAGATATTCCCAGACACATCAATATCTACTCCAATTGGAATTTCTGTTAGATTTGCAAAATCATATCGTTTTTCCCAAATCAAACTTCCTGAAGGATTTAGTTTTAAAAGCACATAATCATAATTTGAATTTATTCCTTCACTTGCGCCACAAACATATACGTTTCCATTACCATCTGGTTTTATAGCAGTTCCAGCATCATTCAGATTAAAAGATGAGTTGTAAATGTAAGACCACAAAAGAGCCCCTGTTGTATTGTATTTAAGTATAATGATGTCGTGGTTGTTATTGGTGTTATTATCCGTTGAACCTACTACATATATATTGTTAAATTGATCTGTCGAAATGGATACGCCGTAATCATTTGCATTACCTGAGGAGTTGAAATTTGCTTGCCAAATTAGTTGACCAAAAATTCCATGTTTTGTCAAATAAATATTAGCGCCCTCCCCATTGACAGCTGTATTTCCAACCGTAAGTAAGTTCATATTAGCATCTGTAATACTGTGTGTCCACCTAAGGTCTACAGGACTTCCTGTTTCGCTATGCCATTTTTTGTTGAGATTTTGAGCATTCGATATATTACAACAAATACAGAGTAATATTGTATAGCTTAAAACGAACTTATTCAATGTGTTAATCAGTAAATTTTTCATAATTCTAGTTTAAATAATAATTGAAAGTTAATATACTAATTGAATTTATATTGTAGTGGGATATTGCAATTATATTGCGTATTTTCGCAACGTCAGTTAATACATATTTGAATATGGAAAAGGTGAAACTAGCAAAAGCCAGAATTTCAAAGGGGTTTACGCAGCAGCAAATGGCTGAATTTATGTGTATGGATGTGTCGAATTACAATCGAAAAGAAAAAGGACATACCAAAATCAGACATGATGAATGGGAAAAATTATCGGAAATACTAGAAGCTCCCCTTGAGAATATTTATGAATCAGAAGATTCTCACTGTTTTGTTTTTCGAGATAGTGCAACAGGGAATTATTTAGGAACAAATCATATTTATACAATTCCAGAATATTTTTTGGAAATGCAACGCAAGTATATCGAAAAACTGGAGCAGGAAATTTCCGATTTAAAAGGTAGATGATAACTTCTTGCATAATCTTTTTCAGGTTAGCTCAATTTATGCGTAATCTCTATAAAGAACAAGCACATGGATAACAGAATTTACCAAATTTCAATTAGCTCGATAATTAAGCTTAATCAACTGTTACTTTCTATATTCCTTTTTCCACGATGGGTAATACTTTTTTTGAATGGATTTAAACGCGTCGTAGATTGATCCCGCCCAATAATTTCGGATTCCGATTGCGTTATTGGGTTGGATTGCACTGCAGATGTTTAATTCCCCGCAGATCTCGCTGATTTTCGCAGATATATTTTTTTGAACTTTGCGCCTTCTTCGTGTCCTTTGCGGTTAAAGAATAACACCCCTTCATTAAGAGTTAAAAATTTCAATTAGCTCGATAATTGAGCTTAATCAACTGTTACTTTCTATATTCCTTTCTCCACGAAGGGTAGTACTTTTTTTGAATGGATTTAAACGCATCGTAGATTGATCCCGCCCAATAATTTCGGATTCCGATTCCTGAAGGTATACCTTTTATACGTTCATGTAAGAGTAATTCGCCTGAGCTTAAGTTAAGCGCCATAAAATGATAATAAGCTTCTTGCGTATTTTTGTTTAAGGACTCGGCTAAAAGGATAATTCCAATTCCAGACTTGCCCTTTAAATCATATTTTTTAATGAATTTGAACATGTCTTCAATAGTGTAGTTGGGAGTTTGATATGCTTCAAGGTTTTCTACCGCAACAGCGTCATTTAATGACATAACCATGTCAAGATCAAAGTTAATATGCTCTTTACGCAACATTCCCCTGATATCGTATTTGTTTTGTTCAGCGAGAACTAATTTATTCCACGCACTAAAATACCTATCCTTAATTTGTACCGCACTTTTCTCTCCAGCACCCATAAATTGTGAAAACTCACCAATTATCTTTACCTCAGAATAGTCAATTCCCAACCAAGTTATTTGCACTTCGTTAGCAGTAAATAAATCACTTACCTTTTGCGCAAATGTGGGATGTATTGTAAGTGCGATTAAGAATGTCAATACCGTTTTCATATTATTATGTTTTTGATATTTAGATACTTGAATTTATTCTCCAAAATTATTTTTTAACCTCGTCACCTTCGTTATCACTACTTTCTTCTTTATCACGTCCTGAAATTTCATCCCTTTTTCGAAGAATGCGCTTGGCCCAAGATCTACTCGCAATGAGTAAAAGTATAAACACAACGACAACGATAATGGTCGTTGGTGAGTCCCACATGCTTTTCTTATTCTCTGTCCCAGGATTGATATTTTGTGGGATTTGAGCAACAGTGATAAAACTCATGAGCGATACAACTAAACTAAGCAGGTACTTCTTCATAAACCAAATATAGCTCAATTTCTTCTAAATATCAAGTGTTTCATGGGATAGAATGGACGACATTTGAATCTAATTACAGTTACTTGACTTTCCCCCCTAAAATTATCTATCACCCAATCAATTTCCTTATCTTTGCACAAATCTTTAACTAAAAATATACATAGCATGCAACTGTGGAATACGTATAGTAAGGAGGAATTAGTGAAGCAATTACGTGAAAAGGAAGTCAAATTAGTGACCATTTCGTTTTACCAGTATGCGCTCATTCCAAATCCTACATTGTTTAGAAATCATCTCTTTTTAACGTGGAGTAGACTCGGAGTTCTTGGGCGAACTTACGTCGCAAAAGAAGGAATCAACGCACAAATTGCGGTGCCGACAGAATCATTGGAAGAATTTCGTGATGAATTGGATAAGGTCGAATTCTTAAAAGGTATTCGATTGAATATCGCCGTAGAAGAGTCGGCCGAGTTTTCATTTCTTAAACTTAAAATCAAAGTCCGCGATAAAATTCTAGCTGATGGTCTGAACGACGAAACATTTGACGTTCGAAATAGAGGGAAGCATTTGTCTGCGGAGGAATTCAATCAACTTACGGACGACCCGAATACTATTCTGATTGATTTTCGAAATCACTATGAAAGCGAAGTAGGTCATTTTAAAGGAGCAATTACCCCTGATGTGGATACGTTTCGGGAGTCCTTACCTGTGATAGAAGAAGCGTTTTTAAAAGGCAACGAAGACAAAAATATCGTGATGTATTGCACCGGTGGAATTCGTTGCGAAAAAGCGAGTGCGTGGTACAAACACCGTGGATTCCCCAATGTACATCAGCTTGAGGGGGGAATTATTAAATATGCACGCGAGTGTCAGGAAAAAGGCATCGAGAACAAATTTATTGGAAAAAACTTTGTGTTTGATGAGCGTAGGGGAGAGCGCATTACAGATGATATTATAGCTGTGTGCCACCAATGCGGTGCTCCGTGTGATGTGCATACCAATTGCGCCAATGATTCGTGCCACTTGTTGTTCATTCAATGCGATAATTGTAAAACAGAATACAGCGGCTGTTGTTCCAAAGAATGTGAAGACATTACCAAACTGCCAGTTGAAGAACAAAAAGCGATGCGTAAAGGACTTCAAAATAGTAATAAAATTTTCAAAAAAGGACGTTCAGAAAAGTTAATCTTTAAGGTGTCTCGATAAAAAATAGTATCTTTCCCTCACGCAATTTAAAATAAAAAAACAGTGATTCTCGAAATAATTTGGAATGTAGGACCGGAACTTATCGAAGGTTGGAAAACACCTAACAAATACGGTTTATTGTTTGTATCAGGACTAATCATTGGCTATTTTGTGATTAAACGCATGTTTAAAGTCGAAGGATACCCAGAGGATAAACTGGATAAGTTGCTCATGTATATGGTTATCGCAACCATTGTTGGAGCTCGTCTAGGACACGTTTTTTTCTATGATTGGGATGAGTACAAACACGATTTACTGTCCATTTTCAAAGTATGGGAAGGTGGGTTAGCTAGTCATGGTGCGGCAATAGCTATTTTAATCGCGCTGTGGTTTTATTCGAAGAAAGTTTCGCAAAAACCAATGCTTTGGATTCTAGACAGAGTGGCAGCGCCAATCACAGTAGCAGGTTGTTTTATTCGACTCGGAAATTTAATGAATTCAGAAATTGTAGGAAAGGAAACTACTTCGCGCTTTGGATTCAAGTTTATTAGAGAGTATTATATGAACGGAAATCAACTTGCGCAAAACATGAATCTGAGTTCGCCAAATGAGGCATATGCTGCATTGGTTTCTGACCCGAGGTATGCTGATTTACTAGCTCAAGTGCCTGTTAAGCATCCAACCCAGTTGTATGAAGCAATTACTTATGCCATCATTTTTTCGATTTTAATGTGGATGTTTTGGAAAACGAACGCAAAGGAGAAATCAGGACTTATTTTTGGCGTTTTCATGATTGGTCTTTGGGGAATGCGCTTTTTAATTGAATTTATCAAAGAAGGACAAACAGCACGTGATTCGGAATATCTAATTAATACCGGACAAATGTTAAGTATTCCCTTGTTTTTAATTGGAGTCTTTTTGGTTCTGAGAGGATTACGAAAAGTAAAGGCATAAAAAAACAGCTCAACTTATTATGTGCGCATAAAATTTGTACTTTTACATTATGGTACACAAAAGGCAATTGATAAGCGACATATTGGGAATTGAAATTCCAATCATTGTGGCTCCGATGTTTTTAGTTTCAAATGAAGAGATGATTATAGCGGCGTGTGAATCAGGAGCTACAGCTGCAATTCCCGCATTAAACTACAGAACAATTGATGAATTAAGAGCTGGAATTCGACGCATTAAAAACAGCACGTCTAAGCCTTTTGGAATCAACTTAATTGTGAACAAATCCAATGTATTATACAAGGAACAGCTTTCAGTTTGTTGCGAAGAAAAAATAGGTTATTTTATTACTTCATTAGGTTCACCTAAAGAAACGATTGAACAAGCACATCAAGCTGGAATTAAAGTTTTTTGTGATGTCACGGATGTAAATTATGCACTGAAAGTTCAAGCATTAGGAGCTGATGCCTTGATAGCGGTGAATAAAGATGCTGGAGGACATGCAGGAAGTAAGTCTGCTGAAGAATTGATAAGCGAACTAATCACACATTGCAATTTACCTGTAATAAGTGCCGGTGGTGTGGCAACTGCTGATGGTGTAAGAAACATTATGAAATTAGGAGCCTCAGGGCTTTCTATAGGTTCTCTTTTTATTGCGACAGACGAGGCAGGTGTAACAGACGAATACAAGCAAGCTATTGTTGATTACGGTGCAAAAGACATTGTGATGACAACAAAATTGTCAGGTACACCTTGTACAGTTATTCGCACGCCTTATGTGGAAAAAATTGGTACAACGCAAAACTGGTTGGAACGTGTTTTAAATAAAAACAAACGCTTAAAAAAATGGGTAAAAGCACTTACTTTTTTAAGAGGCATGAAACAACTTCGAAATGCAGCATTTGGAGCAACTTACAAAACGCTTTGGTGTGCAGGTCCGAGTATTGAACATGTCAAAAGTATACGACCTATTGCTGAAATAGTAGCAGATTTAAAAACAGGATTTTCAAATGACTGATTTCCCATCCCTCAAAAGCATGCAGTGGAAGTTGCGTATGCTAAGTCTACTTAAAATTCCGATGATAGCCTATTGTAGACCAAGGCTACATCAATTTGACTCTACGTTTGCTGTGGTCAAAATTAAACGAAGGAGATGCACCAAAAACCACTTGAATTCAGTCTATTTTGGCGCATTGATGGTGGGGGCAGATGTGTGTGCGGGACTTCACGCTTTTGCGTATGCGATGCAACGCAGTCAAAAAATATCCTTCGCATTTAAAAGTTGTAGTGGCGAATTTTTAAAACGTGCGGAATCCGATGTGTTTTTCGTTAATGATCATGGGAAATTAGTAGAAGAACTTATTCTTCAAGCCATCAATACAGGTGAACGTCATCATTTAATTATTCCGATCAATGTGTTTGACGCATCCAATGAAAAAGTAGCTGTAATCAAGATGGAGCTTTCCGTTAAAGTGAAGTAAATTTTCGCAAAGCAATTATTCCCAAACAATAGTTCGTTCTTCAATCTCAATATTGGATATATTGCGAAGCCTTTGCTTTAGTTCTTCTTTTGTTTGGTAATCCAATGGTCCAAACTCTATTGTTTTGTTTGCAGGGTCAAATGTCATAATCGCCACATCAATTTGCGCTAAAAATGCCGCACCAAGTTGACTCAATTTGTCGTTCCAACTTAGTTTCACCACATGATAAGTTTTAGACAAGGACATGTCATTAATTGATTCAATGTACAATCCTTTCGTTAAATCAATTTCAAAACCTTGATACAAGGAACGTGTTTGCAGTTGTACCACTTCATTAGTTTGCGTAATGGATTGATTTGAAGCAACAGGAACAGTTTTAATTCGTTTACTCTCCGAATGGTAGTAAGCCCATACGCCTGATTTTCTCAATGAATTTAATTCTTTACTAGGGTAGTACTCGTAGGTTTCTTTACTGACTCCGATTTGAACAACTAAGTCCTTGTTGAGTTGCTTACGTGTATCTTGTTGCACAACGATTACTAATTCAGCTTCACCTTCGTTAAACGTATTAGGTTCTTCTTGAATGATATTGTTGTATAAAATAGATGAACCTTTTTCCTCCAACAACTTTCGAGCTTCTGCGATGGATATACGTTGCCCGTCATAGTATGCCGTAACAAATGCATCGCTAATTCCAATACGTCTAATTTCATCACGTCTGGTGATTGCAGTACTGACATCATCAAATCGTCCTGTTGAGTAACGTATTTGACCTTTTTCAGACAAATTGGTATTCAATGGATCAATGTTATAAAGTCGAGAAGCCGGAATAGGGTAGTTGTATACACCAACTTGTACGGTGAAGAACAATCCTTTCATATCTTCCACGGCAATGGCAGGTGCAGCATTGGGAGCAAGGTTATATGTACTCTTTGGTTTCACAACAGCCGATTGGTTATATTGCTCTGGAGAACTCGTCGATGTGGCAAGGTAATCTTGACTTCCTGTTTGAGGCACACATTTCCCCTGGCGAATTAATGCATCAGCTTGAGCCACGGTCATTCGTTCGCCATCGCAATATGCTACTACAAATGCATCACTGTATCCCAGTGAGCGAACTCTGTTTTGTGCATTATACGCAGATCCTTTGTCTGCAAACAGACCAACGGTGTACCGTATAATTCCATTGTTAACTTGTTCCCCTGATACTGGAGTAAATTCCTTGAATGTTTCTTCAGGTACTGGACGAGAAAAAGCACCAACCTGAACTTTGTACACTAATCCAGAAGGGATAGATGGATTAAATGGAATAGGGTTTGAATCGCTATAGGTTTGCTGTCCCGAATTAAATGTCAAGCCCACAAAGACTTTCTCAACTGGTCGTATACGAATTGGTTGAACACCTTTAAGTGCCATGGTAACAAGCGTGTTTCGATCTTCGTTAACGAGTAACGGATTTTCTTCAATTGATTTATTAGTGAGGTATATCTCTTGTTGGATTTCCGCTATTTCACGAGTTACTTGCGTTAGTTTTTGTGTCAACTGTTTTGCTTCCGCTATGAGACTTTGTTTTTCATTTTCATCATACGTCACAGCAGCCTGTTTAATTTTTCCACTAATTTCATTGCGAAGATTAGCTTGTTCAATTTCAAGATTTTCTAACCTTCTGCTTAGTAATTGTAGTTCGTTAATTTGATTACTCAGTTCGCCATAACCTCTTTTTTGTGCGATTCGAATTAATTCTTTTTCATTTAACTGCTCAAATTCTGCTGTTGGATCTGAGACATTTGAAATAATGGTTTGCGAAGGTGTTGCAGTTAACGGAGTTGTTTTTTGAGATAGAGCAGACTCCAATTGATCAGCTTGTTGTTTCAACGTTTCATATTCACGTGTCATATTGCCTATTTCGACTTCAATGATTGGAATTCTTTTTCGAGAGGCAGTTTCTCGTTCTGTTCTAAGTTTATTTATTTCAAGTTCTATACGCTTCATTTCTGCATGAAGTTGAGTCAATGCATAAGCTTGTTCTTCGTACCCAATAATTGTTTCTTGAGGAAGGGTAGTGGTAGCGAATACTTCATTTGCAATAATCGCTTCTTCAATTCTGATTAATTGTTTTTCCTGCGATTCAAGTAATATGTTGCGGTTGTTGATTGCATTTTCGCTGCGTTCATCACGGTTGTTTTTGGAACTATTCTCCAATGCTTCGATGGCATTTATTGTTTGATTGGATTGACTGTTGATAATTGCTTGATTCGCACTAATCTGCGTATTGTTTGTTAAATTTTCACGTACAATTTTTTCATCAATTTGATTCGTGTTTGCTTGGAGTGTTTCTTTTTGAGCTACAACTAATTTCTGTTCAAGTTGTACGTTAGCTGCGTGTTTCTTTTCAATTTGGTTTTCAATTTGTTTGCGTTCTTTTCCGCTTGCAGTAACAAGTTCTTGTTGCAGTTGTTGTAATTCATTTCGCGATTCGATTACTTCATCTTGAAGTTTAGTGACTTTTTTATCTGAGGACAGTACTATCCCTTTATCAGGTTTATACACATACTCCATTTCGGCTAACAGGCGATCAATGGTTTTTAGTTGATTGGTTGTGTGTTCAATTTCTTGCTTGATTACCTGTTGTTCATCTTTTTGATGCGTTTCATTTGCTAATCGTCTTAAAGTAGACAGGTATTCGTTCAGCCTTGCTTGTTTGCTTTTGAGTTGTGCAGAATCATCACGCGACACTTCATCAAACAATTCACTTACAGCATTCTCTGTTCTTAAGTTCTTGAGGTAATTCGCCGTGTTTTCAATTTCAGGCGAATCTTGTTGCGCAAGAATACTTTGTTCACGTTCGGCGATACGGTCAAGCGTGCGTTCTTTGAGTTGGTTCAATTGGACTTTTTCATTCTCCAGTGTAGCATTGCTTGGATTTTTCTTGATTTCTTTTTCGAGTTTACTCAATGCAATGTCGATAGAGCGCACCAATTCACGTTCTTTGGATAGAATGGCTTGGTTGGATGAATTTTCAGCAATTAATCGTTCTACTTCTTCACTAAGTCGAGAAATGTGTACGTCCGAAATTGAAGTACTGCTCGCATCGGATGGAGTAGGCGAATCTTGTTGTGCAAGAATACTTTGTTCACGTTCAGCGATACGGTCAAGCGTGCGTTCTTTGAGTTGGTTCAACTGCGCTTTTTCATTCTCCAGTGCAGCGTTGCTTGGATTTTTCTTGATTTCTTTTTCGAGTTTACTCAACGCATTGTCGATAGAACGCACCAATTCACGTTCTTTAGTTAGAATGGCTTGGTTGGATGAATTTTCAGCAATTAAACGTGCTGCTTCTTCACTAAGTCGAGAAACGTGTACGTCCGAAATTGAAGTACTGCTCGCATCGGATGGAGTAGGCGAATCCTGTTGTGCGAGAATACTTTGTTCACGTTCAGCAATACGGTCAAGCGTGCGTTCTTTGAGTTGGATCAATTGGACTTTTTCATTCTCCAGTACAGCGTTGCTTGGATTTTTCTTGATTTCTTTTTCGAGTTTACTCAACGCATTGTCGATAGAACGCACCAATTCACGTTCTTTAGTTAGAATGGCTTGGTTGGATGAATTTTCAGCAATTAAACGTGCTGCTTCTTCACTAAGTCGAGAAACGTGTACGTCCGAAATTGAAGTACTGCTCGCATCGGATGGAGTAGGCGAATCCTGTTGTGCGAGAATACTTTGTTCACGTTCAGCGATACGGTCAAGCGTGCGTTCTTTGAGTTGGTTCAATTGGACTTTTTCATTCTCCAGTACAGCGTTGCTTGGATTTTTCTTGATTTCTTTTTCGAGTTTACTCAATGCATTGTCGATAGAGCGTACCAATTCACGTTCTTTAGATAAAATGGCTTGGCTGGACGAATTTTCAGCAATTAATCGTGCTACTTCTTCACTAAGTCTAGAAACGTGTACATCCGAAATTGAAGTACTGCTCGCATCGTATGGAGTAGGCGAATCTTGCTGTGCGAGTATGTCTTGTTGAGTATTCGCAATTTCTTGTTCCAGTTTACGCTGAGTAGAAATGATGTTGTTCTTTCGTTCAATCAAATCCGAATTAGTTGGATTCTTTTCGATCAGCGCATCAATGGATTCAATTAATACGTTAACTGTATTTAAAGCCTTTTGACTTGACGATAATTGTTCATTTAAGCTCAACGACCCATCAGTAGCATTGGTTTTGTTTGTTGAAATGAGGAGATTAATTGCGTTAATTTCTTGGTCAATTTTGCTGATTTTATCTTTAACAGATGAAGCAAGGAGATCCTTTTCAATTTGCGCTACCTCGGCTTCATTTTTAGCTAGAATTGAACGGAGCGTTTCTTGTTGATTGGCTAATTCCCTATCGTTTGGATTTTTCTTTAATTCCTTTTCATTCAATGCGAGCTGTTTGTTTACTTGCTTGGTGATGTCTTGGTGAACTTCCAAAACTTTCAGTTTATGATCCGTTGTATTTCCAGCTTTTTTTAATTCGTCCAGTTTCGTGACTAAATTTTTGACTTCAACAGAACCACCATATTTAGAAAGTTCAGTTGTTTGAGATGAAGAAGCAATGGATTCACTTTCTAACAAATCAATCATAGATGATCGCTCGGATACTGTTTCGTTTAATTCATCAAGGTATTTTCGAATAACCTTTTTTTCTTGTTCCGACTCAGGGGATGAATTCGCTGCTAATGTTTTGAGTTTAGATTCTAGCGAATTGATAAGTGCTTTATCATTTTCATTGAGTTGTTGCAGACGGTTTTTAGTGTCGCTAATTTGTTGCGCCTGATTTTTCTTGTTTTCATAATCAGGTTTAACTTGCGCAATAGTTTTCGATAAAACTTGTTCGTCTGGCGCTGTTTTTTGTGCTAAAGGACGGAGTTGTTCTACCGCATTCTTTTTTTGTGTTAATTCCGATTTAAGCTCATTTACCTCCTGTTTTAATGAACTGTTGTTCGGATCTTTTGCTAACAATTCTTCTTTTCGATTAATTTCCTTCGACAATTCTACAACCCATTGCTTTTCGATTTCAAGCTGTTGCGTTGCTTTTTGTTCCTGTGTTAAATTGGATTGTGACAGTTTATCCTCTTTCGCTTTTAACTCAGGGTTAAGTTGAGCAACTTTTGAAGAGGTAGATTTTTGTTCATTTTGCGCACCATTAGGTGTATTCACACTGACCTCTTTTGTAACGCCATCGCTGGTGTTAGTTGCGTTGGCAAGATTTGTTCGTAATTCAGTTGAACGTTTTTCAAAATTTGCCATTATCGATTCATCCGCTAGATTCTTAGAGGTGTTGATTTGACTAGCTAGCGATTCGATTGACAAATTGCGCATTATTTCAGCATCGCTTATTGTTCGTGTTTGGTCGATCGCTCCTTTTTTGGCTAATAGCTCGTTTTCTTTCGTGCTTTCGAGTTTAATTTCTTTTTCTTTTGCAACAATGAATTCTTGATCTGCTCGATTGTCATTTTCAAGGGAACTGATTTTTCGTTCAATATCATCCAGTTCTTTTTTCTTGGCAAATTCTTTTTGAGCTTCTAATTGAGCAATTTCTTTTTCTCGTTGGCGAATAGCTTCGTTGAGTTGGATGACTTCATTTTGCTTTTTATTCAGACTAGACAAATTACTCTTCTCATCGGATTTGTTGTAAAGAATTTGAGCGGCAGATGCTTGAGTTGAATTATTGAAATTTTGTTTGACATACTCCGCATCCAACGCAGCGAGTTCCGATACTTTTTCTTTCAAATTATCTCTGGAAACGTTGTTAAGAATAGTGGCTACTGCTTGTGCTTTTTGAATATTTTGATCATTTATTTTTTGAACTTTAGTCATTTCCTTGTGAAGTTCAACCGCCTGTGCTGCTTTTTCAAGTTCTTTTTTGACTGTTAATTTTTCTGCGATAGCTTTGTCAATAAGTGCATTTGCCTTAGGTACATTGGAGGTAGTTGACGCTTCAGTTAACAGTGCTTCTGCAATTGAATCTGCCGTTTTTGCACGTTGCAGCGATTGATTTGCTACCATTAATAATTTGTCTAACTCATTTTTGATTTCAGTTTTACCCTCATTTAGTTTTTTCAAATCAGCTTGAGCAATATCTTTTAATTCAGCCGCATTGTATCTATCCAAGTTTAAATTAGAGAGTATTTTTTTTTCATTTTCGAGTTTGTCTAGTGCTTCTAAATCGAATGATTCACTATTTGGTTGAAGTTGCGCTTTATTTTTGAATACCTCGGCGAGTATATCAGAAATGTCTTCCAATGCTTCGTTAAATAAATTATCGACTCGAACAAGTTGTTCGCCGTTATCTTCATATTCTATAATGCGTTGTTTGAGCGGTTTTAATTCTTTAAGAAAAGGAGCTTCTACAATAGCAATATGTTTATCAGGTTCTCCATCTACCTGCATGGTATATTCGTATTTTCCTCCTTTAGGAAGCGTAATGATATAACCTCCATCAAGTTTATTCGATTTGTACGAACCAACTTTTCTACCACTTGCAAGATCCGTTATTTGAATGGATACAACTTTATTAGAAGGATTAACTTGGGAGATAAAAGAACCTTTTAAGATCACCATTTGATTAGGCGAACGTTGTACACGCATTTTGTATACATGTATTTTTCCGTCTTGACTTTGTCGAGCGGAGGCAAAATAAGCGTTTTTGTCCAATGAGTCTACCACGTAGAATAAGTCGTCATCAGGAGACGAAATGGCAAAATCCAAGTTCTCTGGGTCGCCAAAACTATCGTCATCTGGGAAATAGGGAGCTCTAAATACGTCGTATCCCCCCATACTGTTATGCCCTTGTGATGAAAAATAGAGGTAACGACCATTAGGGTGCATGTATGGAAAATCTTCATCGTACTTTGTGTTGACTCCACCTCTTACTTTTTGGGCAGCCCCCCAAGTTCCATCAGGTAATTTTCGTCTTACATAAATATCTTTTCCTGTTCTTCCGTCTTCTCCATAACTAGAGTAGTAGATTTGATTAGGGTTTGCAGGGAAATGAATCAGTGGGGTGTGATTGTTTTTTTTGTCTAATCGTGTTTGGAATTCTTCGGTAACCAATAGTGTTCCGCCAATATTTGATAAGTCATAAAGTCTGAAAAAATCAGAAATACTTGTCAATTTTCTAGTTTCAATAATCAGCTCACTGATGTGTGAGAGCAATTTTTTTCCGTTTTGAGCCATTTCAATTTGCCGATCAACATCTAAATTTTGCGCAGCTCTATTTCCAGCGATTTGTTTATACTTCCTATAAAATTCAATTGCTTTGTTAAATTCAAATGTGAGGTGATATGCTTTTCCAAGAAAATAGAATACTTCAATTTCGACATCGTCTCCTTTGGCTGCATAATTAAGGTACTTGAATGCATCTTGTTTTTTATCCGAATTAAACAGCAAACACGTACCGTATCTATAATTGTAATTATGATCACGAGGGTTTAGAGAGAGTAAGCGCAAATAGAGAGAGGTCGCCTCAATGTATTTTTCATTTTTAAAAAACGCATCAGCTTTAGCTTTTAATTCATCTTCCGACTGACCAAAAACAGAAAAGGGTGACAAAATAAGTGTCACCATTACAACGAGTAATATGTAAATTTTACTTTTAGATATCACGTTTTTTTTCCAGTCAATGAATTCAAGTATTGATTCGTCTTACGCACTCAAACTCTTTTTAAATAAAAGAGTTATCTCAAAAATCAAGCCTAACTCATTTCTTTCTTGATACTCCTACGATTATTTCTTGAAAAGGTTCATTTTATTCTCGTTACCACTTAATAAACGTTTAATGTTTTTGTGGTGAGTAATGATTACGGCTAGTGAAAGGCAAATTGAAAAAACGCGTAACCAAACGAAGTCGTTTTTAAATAGAAATTCGATAACCAAAGGAAAGGTTGCGGCTGCTATTATTGCTCCAAGGGATACGTAGTTGAATATACCAAATACTAAAATAAAAACTCCCAAACAAATAACTGCTGCAGGAGGATGTATTCCGATAATAACACCAAGTGAAGTGGCAACACCTTTTCCCCCTTTAAAGTTTGCAAACAATGGAAAAACATGACCTAAAACAGCGGCAAGAGCTGATAGGAGTTGCACATTGATTAGTGTTTCTGGAGAAGCAAAAAGCGTACTAAAAAAAAGAGGAAACGAAGTGGCTAAAATTCCCTTTACAATGTCAACTGCTAACACGAAAATTCCCGGTTTTTTTCCCAAAACACGAAATGTGTTGGTGGCACCAGCATTTTTACTACCATGTTCACGTACGTCAATTTGATAAAAAGCTCTTCCAACCCAAACAGCGGTTGGAATCGAGCCTAATATGTAAGCAGTAATAACAAAAAATATAAAAAACATTCCTTTCCCTTTTACTGAATTGTGCGCTTAAAAGTACTCAAATATGTAGGATTAGAAGTGACATCATATTCAAAATTTCGTGTTTTTCGTTTATCCGGTTTTAAATTGGTAATGGATTCTTCAAAATCTTTATCAGAAGAGTAAACTAAGAGTTTGCCATCTTTTTTACGCACTTCATAATTTAGGAAATACATTTTACCACCCGGTACTTCGATATTGATACCAAATCGATCTCCAGTTGGTGTTTTGTAGAACGCAGCTTGAATCGGCATGGTTTTCATAATCGGTTCTCCAAATATACCTACAAGTGCAGCTTCGTTTGTAGAAGAAACTAACCCTCTGAATTCTTGATCTTTTGATATGGATCTCAATCTCAATCCAGTAATAATAATCGGACCTTCTATTTCCGAAGGTATTTTTTTGACTTCACCCTTTAATGTGTAATCTGATTTTAGTTTATCTGCGACTTTTATAGTTGCCCAATTGGTTGCCGCTTGTTCGAGTGTCGAAAGATTAAAATCCAAAGGCTTTAATCCTTGTGCATCTTGAATCATACTTGCTGCTTTTTCAAAAATATTTTTGTCCACAGGCATGTTGATTCGAATTGTGAGGTTTGCAGTTGTTTCTTGTTTCTCTTGGTTGTAGCCAATCGTTCCCACGGCATCTACCTTCACATCGCTATAATCAAGGCCTAAATTAATTACGCCATCACCATTCATGGAGCATGATTTGGTGTGAAGTGAAATGTAATTTCCAGATTCTCCTCTGTTCAACAATTTTTCAGGAGTCGCTATCTCAAACTCATATGAGCTACGATTATATTGCAACACACCACTTGAAGACAACATCTTGGTATCATTCTTACTTCTTAATTCAGAGAGGAATGTAGGATACATTTCAGTACTGTCAATATCTGTAGATACATGCCATACAATTCCAGCAGATATTGGGTTTCCTTCAAGTGTTTTCATGTTTTCGGTAACTGGGATTTGAATGTTTTTTGGGTCTATTCGCGTTTTGAAACTCATCCAGTTTTGAGGGAAAGCAGCACATTCGTGAATGATTTTAGTGGCACCATCAAACACCATGTGTGGATTTGAGGCATTCATACGAATATTGCCATAGAAATTAAATTCGGGACTTAATTTAAAGTTGGCAGTTTCTGGAATTTTACCTTCAGCTATTGTTTGAAAAGAAGTGTCTAAGTATACACGATGTATCGGAATCAAGAATAAATTACTATCGATATCGTAATATGGGTATTCACCTTGTGATGTATATGCTTTTTTGGCAGTAATATTTGTGGTAGCATTGATGATTTGATGGTATTTTGTGATGTAATTGGCTGTTATTGTTGAGTTAAGAAACTCATCAAGCTTAGCTTTTTTACGAATTACAACTTTCATCGAATCAGGGAAAATTCGAGCATCAGCTACATCAATATGTTGTACTTTTTCACAATAAATAGTTTTAGAACGCATTTCAAATCGAGCTTTTGGAGCAAGGAAATTCAAGGAGTCTTGATCTTTGTGAGTCGAGAAGAAATTGGAACCGGCTAAGTCCAAATCTGTATCGATATCAATTTGCGAGTTTTTGTCTTTATAGAGCTCTAATTCATCGTTGTCCATGAACCAGTTAAACATGTCCATACGACAGATGTATTGATTGATAGGGAATTGAACTAATGATTCGCCTGCATTTGATTTGAATTCTCCTTTACGTTCTTTAAAACTTACATGACATTGCACATTTTCAGTTTTAAATGCCAAGGCATCGTCAGGGTGTAGTCCTTCTTCTTGATCGGATAGTTTAAAACTGGCTGTATCCGCATCTATGTCCCATCGTTGAAAGCTAAAATTGGGTGAACTTAAATTGGCAGATTTAAAATCAAATGTACCCCTACCTTTTACACCAGAAGGTCGAACATAACTAATTCCATTAAAATTAGCTTCTTCGGCAAAGAATCGCATAGGAGTTCGCAAGGTTCTAGCCTTTAAGACGTTTCCATTAGGTATATAGGTTACCATGACATCCTCACCTATAATATCAGGGGTTTGCACACCTTTTTCTTGTCCTTTATTGGTAAATAGTGAAACGCCAATTGTGGAATCAGGCATGAACGTAAATGCTTTCGAAATGGATAGCGAAGTCGCATATTCTATTTCACCACTTCCTTGAAGGCCATTGTTACTTAAGACAATTTTATTTTTGTAACGGGAACCTGTCCCATAAAAATCATACCCTTCTTTTGGCACATTTTGCACAAAACCAAGGGAGTAATCGGGCATAATTTTTAATTGCTCTCGAAATTTAGGGAAAATACCACCCGAAGTCATTTCTCCTTCAAATCGTGCCGCAGATTCCACAAAATTATCTAAGGAATCAAACTCAAAAGGATCGAGGGTAAAGTAAAAACGTAAACTATCGTAAGCTCCTCGTTGAATTTTACGGTCGTTATAGAATACTTTTGTGGTGGTTTTGGAAATTAGTTTTGGATAGGTGGTAAACTCTTTATTTTTCATTCCTGATCTATTCTCAGGATTGTCCACCAATATTTCTCCTTTTATGCCTGTAATACTTGAGAATGTTCGAATTGGACGATTTCCGTCCTCTTTTTGTAAGGGAGTAACTCGAATATAAGCCATATCAGATTCAATGATATTAAGCTTGTTGTGTTCATAATCATAAGCCCCATCTTGCACTTTAACTTCCCATCTTCCTGAATTAATCCAGCCTGAAAAGAGGAAATTTCGGTTTTCTTTTACAACAACTTCATTGTTTTCTGGGAAAACTTGTGTGTTTTGAATGTCAGAAATACTGATTTGGCTTACAGCTTGAATTGACAAATCCAATGTACCAATATTGAGCAAGGCAAAATGTTGCATAAGTTTACGCTCCCTATTCTCACGCTCATATTTTTCCTTCATTTGCTTTAAAAATGGATCGCGTTCGATTTCTTCAGCGGAGTAGCCATCAAGATTTTTTGGACGCATATCTGTACGGAAAATAATGTTGTCGTAATCAACTTTAGCTGCTTTGGCATTTACAAATTGATCTGTTTTAGGAAGAATGGTAACTATACCCGCATCTAAATCATAGGATAAGAAACCATAATTAGCTAATTCAAGTAATAAAGGTTTAACTTGTTCAACCGTTTTACCAAGTGCAGAAGCGGCTTTTCCTTCGGGTAAAACGTATTCATCATATTTATAGGTATACCTACTAAGTGCTACGAGTGGATGAGCAGCTGTGTTCCCTTGGAGTCTATCATACAATTCACCATTGTAATAAGAGAGTGACTCAAAACGTCCAGCACGTTGTTCTTGAGAGATACCTTCGCTCCATTTGAATGTCAAATCAGGGGATTTACGTTCCCAAATTATTCGATCAACGTAAGCCTCTAGTTTATGATAGCTCATGATGAATGGAGACATGGAAACACCTGTTCTTCCTCTATTTAATTCAACAGCATCCCGCTCCCGAAAAAACGTAACATTGACACCAGGGTGAAAAATACTGTCTTTAGTGCCAATAGTAAAATGAATGGACGCATTGTTGGTAATCATGGTTTTATCATCAATATAAACCTCTTGACTACTTGTTTTCAAAAAAGGCCGTTGATTTCGATAGAATATTACATTTGCTTTTTCTTCTTTAGTCCCCACACCTACAAACGACCCCCCTTTGAGTGCAAAACCACCTTCATAATCGACTTCGGGAATTATGTTTTTGATTGTTAACCTCTTTTTGTAAGAAATAAATTGAGGGAAAACCTTGTCAATATCCCTTGCGAAATTCATGGTTCGTTCGGATAATGACCCCAAAATAGGTTCAGCGAAGTAAGGTGTGGTTAGTGTTACAGTATCACAGTTGTAGTTAGTGGTTTTTAGTGAAACCCTATATGAACTCAACATGGCAAATGTTTGATCAGCTGGTAAACCTACTTTTTCCCAAGTTACTTTACCACCAAAGCCTACCCATCGCTCTTTCAACACTTCAAATGTACCTGAGGTATTATATATTACAGCAGAGTCTTTAAAAGGCACGTCGTCATTTGTGCGCGCATCAGAATTGAGGATGTAGCAGGATAGCGTTACATTCTTAAACTCGATTTCAGGGCCATCTTTACCGTAGACGAAATTGTATTCGCCTCCCCTTACTTTCCATTGGTAAATACGTGTTTCATTTAACACTCCATTTGAAAAATAATTGGCTGATGCGCTAATGAAATCTTTGAATCGACTTAGGTTTCTGCTGTCTAACATCTTATCCACCGATTCGTGCCACGCATTATAACTCGACGGAGGTTGTTTTGAATTGACAAATGAATATACGGAAAACACATAGTTGTAAAATTCAGGAAACGGTTTAAATTTCTTCGTCTCCATCGTATTACACGTTTCTACCATTTTTTCGAAATAACTGTCAGGTACTGTTTTATTTAAGATTAATGGCTCAAAATCTTTCATTAAATCGCGCGACAATTTCGCATCATGTAGTGCAATAAATTTGGCAATCTCTTTAACAAATTTTTCTCTATTATTTGAGAAAGATTGTGAATGGGCAATTTGAATCATTGCTAAACCACATATCATTAAACTGAAAAGATGTTTCATAGTATAATTTGTTTTTTAAGTTCTATTGACACGATAACCGTGCCGTTTATTGCTTAATCAATTTTACGCAAGCCCAATTATCTTTTGATAAATGGCTGTGGTATTCTAGGTTAAATTGTTTCGCAACATTCGTTAATTCTGGAATGTCACTTGTGAAAAATCCACTGAGTAATAATATTCCGTTTGTAAGGAGTGTGTTGCTGTATGACTCCATATGTGCTTTGAGTACATTTTTATTGATGTTTGCAATGATGAGATTAAAACGATGCGCTAAAATTAAATCGACATCACCCAATAATACCTCAATTTCACAACAGTTATTTCGTTCAATATTGTCTTTCGCATTATCATATGCCCAGTCTTCAATATCAATGGCTAAGATTTTTTTTCCGCCTAATTTTTCTGCCAGTATAGCTAACACACCAGTTCCAGAACCCATATCTAAAATATCAGAAGGCATGGATTTCATATCAAGAAGTGTTTTAGCCATCATCCACGTGGTTTGGTGGTGACCTGTGCCAAAAGACATTTTGGGTTCTATATAAATAGTAAGTTCTTTTTGAAGTGAATCAGCGTGAAAGGGAGCTAAAATGGCCAGTTTATCCTCTACAAAAACAGGCTCGAAGTCTGCCTCCCACACTGCATTCCAGTTTTGTGCTTTTATGACCTCAACAGTGAGTGTAGATTGCACTTCTTGTAATGCGTTTTGAAAAACAGCAAGTTGTTGAATTTCATCCAATTGAATTTCGTCTATAGGTCCGTAGGCTAAAATACCCGTTTCTGTTTCGACAAAGCTATCACAACCTAAATCGGCAAGTTGAGCCGTCATGATTTCAGCCCATGGCTCTCTAGGTGTTAGTGATATTTGAAGTTCATAATAATCCATGACTAACGTTGATTAGCTATTTCCAAAAAGTCTTGTGCTTTAAGTGATGCTCCACCAATTAGTCCCCCGTCGACATTGGGCATTGCAAACAATTCCTTGGCATTAGAAGGCGTGCAACTACCGCCATATAAAATGGTCGCTAAATCAGCAGTAACCTGTCTGTACTTCAATAGCACAAGAGAACGTATAAATTTATGCATGTCTTCGGCTTCTTCTTTTGTAGCTGTTTTACCTGTTCCTATAGCCCAAATAGGCTCGTAGGCAATAACGACTTTATCGAAATCGGTTACAGAAAGGTGAAATAAACTCTCTTCTAATTGTGTTTGTACGTAGTCATTCTGTGTCCCTGATTCACGAACGGATAAAGGTTCGCCACAGCAAAAAATGGGAGTTAAACCAGCTTGAATTGCCGCATCGACTTTTTGTTTGATAAATTCATTTGTTTCACCAAAGTGTTCGCGTCTTTCAGAATGTCCAATTAATACAGCGTCTACTCCCAAGTTTTTAAGTTGCGTTATAGAAACCTCACCCGTGTACGCACCCTTATCAGCTGGATAAAAATTTTGTGCTCCAATTAGAATACGAGAATCACTATTTTTTGCAGTGATTAATGCATCTAAATAGATGAATGGGGCAAAAACATACATGTTGACCTCGTCCTGTACATCTTCGCTTCTAGCTTCAATTTCACCAAATAACTTAATGGCTTCATCTTTGCTTAAATTCATTTTCCAGTTTCCAGCAACAGTCTTTTTCCTCATGTTATTTCAAGTAATGTTTTTGTATAGTTTCAAATGTTGGAATTCCACGATGTGGGTATTTTGCTTTTACAACTCCGTTTTGAATCAGTAATAATCCAGGGTTTGATCGACAAACGGCCTTTAATTCTGTTCTGTCATTCGTGAATGCAGCGACGAAAAATTCATTATTTTGTCTAAATTCATCTACAAATTGTTTGGATGATCCGCAAATCATGATAAAGGGAATATCTGCTTCGGCAGCCTTCTCTGCAATTTCTTTCAATGCTATTAACGAGTTCCAATTGGCGCTTTCTACATCTTCTACTGAAAGTACAAAAATAGAAGGTGCGCTTAGAATCATTTCGATTGCAGTTAGCTCTGACAACTCAGGGTCGATGATTTCTATCGAAGAACGAACAAACGAGGTGTCGTAATCTTCTTCAAAGAAATCCTGTAATGCCATAGTGTCCGAAATACCGTAGAGTTCACTCGTCATTACAACCCCTTCTACTTTAGATGAGGATAAAAGTTGTTCAATTATCGCTGATTTAAGATCAATGTAGTTAATTCGAGACACATCGAGTGTAGGGCCGAATTGCTCGGTTATAGAAGGTAAACGAGGTTCAATAATTACCTTGTCAGTCATTGAGTCGTAAGCCCAGTTAAGCGTATCTTCCCAAATTTTTGAGCTCATGTATTCATCATTCGTCATCTCGCGTAATTCGCCCGTTTTTTTATGCTTGTACACAAACGTATTTTCGACTTTACCATCTACACCGTCGTTCATTTTTTCAATCAAATTACTACCCACTGCGTATGGGCGATAATCCTTAAGGGGTTCATATAGTAGCACATACCACACCATTAGCCAGGTGATAAACGTAGCAAACAATATGGCGCCCCAGTCATTACCAAGGTATTTACCACCACTTCTTCTAAGCCACAGTGAACCCAATAATACCACTACAGCGAAAAAGATAGGGAAATACCATCCAAATACCCAAGAGAAGAATACGACTACAACCATGGAAGTGATTCCTAGCACAGTGTTATCGCGAGTTGTGTTTCGGAGAATTGTAAATTGCATGATGAAGATGATGAGCACAAAGTAACCCACCACAATATCTTTCCAGAACGATTCTTGAGGCGTGAGCGACCGTCCGACCGATCCTTTCAACGCGTCACCAAAGCAACCACAATCATTCACACACTGAACAGTTCGTTGTTCTGCTATAGTTACCATGTCGTTATTTGAGGAGACTATGGTTAAATCTTCCCTAAATTCAGATTTAGCGATATAATCCAATGCTTGTGGAGAATCAGCTGCGAACTCCATTTTTTTAGTATACGTATCAGTAGGATTACATTCTTTTGTGTGCCAAGTTAATGCCGTAAAAAACAACATCATACCAAGTAATAACCAAGAAGCGACTTTAATGCGTGCACCAATAATCACCATAATTCCGAGAACAATTTCGATGATGCATATTACGATGGACAAAAAGAGTGCGTGTTCAATAAGTCCTTCCAGCGAAAAATTTTCCCAACCAAACAAATCTCTAATACGATATGCCAATGCACCATCTTCAAAATATTCTTCAAGCTTGTACGCAAATCCCTTTGGGTCATTTGCCTTAACTAAACCGGATACGATAAAAAGTCCACCTACAAAAGCCCTTGCTACGTAGGACATGAGGTATAGTCCTTTTAGAAAAATGAGCGTGGCGAAAGACCCAATAAACAATACATATCCCACAGGTATAAGCCAATTTATTTCTTCATTAGAAGGGTGGTACCCCATTGCTAAACAGACTAAACCAAAAATGTTCAGCAGAATTAGTCCGATGTTCGCAGGTAAAGATCGTCCTTCGATTAATAATGCAGCAGATTTTATGGAGCGTAATCTCATAATTATCGTTGTTAGTTAGTTTCGTTAATGTGGATTAATGCAAATACAGCATAATTAAGCATATCATAATAGTTTGCATCTATTCCTTCCGAAATAAGCGTTTTACCACTGTTGTCTTCAATTTGTTTGACACGCAAAATTTTCATCAAAATCAAATCGGTTAAGGAAGAAACACGCATGTCGCGCCAAGCTTCACCATAATCGTGATTTTTTTTCTCCATCAGTTTCATGGCCGCATCGATGTAATGGTCGTAAAACCCTAATGTTTCCATTTGCGACAAATCGAGCGCTAAATCTTTTCCTTTTTCAAGTTGAATCAAGGCCATTATACAGTAATTCACGATAGCGATAAACTCATCTTCTATGGATTCACCAACTTTGTTTGTACCTGTTTCTTGAATTGTGCGAATGCGATTAGCTTTAATGAAAATTTGATCTGTCAGCGAGCTAGACCTGAGTATTCTCCACGCTGTACCATAATCTTTTGTCTTTTTTGCAAAAATTTCACGGGATTTTTCAATCACTCGTGTGTATTGCTCGGTAGTATTGTGCATTTTTGTAATTTCCATTTCAATAGGTGAAGATAAACATTTTCGAGCAATGAGAAGTATTAATTGTAAGGGTAAAATCTTAACATTCGATCAACCAAAAATAATGGGGATTGTGAATATCACCCCCGATTCTTTTTATGAGCCTAGTAGAAACCAATCAATTAGTGATGTTTTAAAGGTTGTGGAAAACATGCTGAAAGATGGTGCAGAAATCATTGATTTAGGTGCTTTTTCTACTCGTCCTGGTGCAAAAGCAATAAGTGAAGACGAAGAATTGGAACGGGTGAGTAAAATTGTGCAGGCTGTGATGCAACATTTCCCAAACCTTATACTTAGTGTCGATACGTTTCGAACAGCTGTAGCAAAAGCTTGTATTGATGAAGGTGTATCGCTTATTAATGATGTGTCATTTGCGGCTAATGAGGAACTAATTCAATTGTGTGTGCGCCACACTATTCCCTATGTCTTGATGCACGTACGAGGCACTCCCACAACGATGATGAATGATACTGCTTACCATCATGTGGTAAAGGATGTGTTTCAAGAAATGGATTTAAAAATAAATGAATTGAAATGGAAAGGATTGAACGATGTCATCGTAGATCCTGGTTTTGGTTTTAGTAAAACTATAGAGCAGAATTATGAGATAATGAAAGACTTATCCTTTTTCAAACAATTGCAAAAACCAATACTAGTAGGTATTAGCCGAAAATCTATGATTTATAAATTGCTGGAGACTTCTCCTGAAGAGTCCTTGAATGGTACTGTAGCACTGAATACGTTTGCGTTGTTAAATGGCGCTTCGATTTTGAGGGTGCACGATGTAAAACCAGCAGTTGAGGTTCGTGAAATAGTGCGCAAACTTTTTTAAGTGACCATGTTCGCTCAGTTAGAACTTACTTATTTTTTAACAGTAAAATCACATCCGACTAATTCTTTCTCCGTAACTTTGCAATTTAATTTAAACTTCGAATAAAGAAAATGAGTGCATTAGGAAATCACATTTTGGTTGAATTTAGTGGCTGTACACCTGAAATTATGAATGATGTGTCGGCTATCGAACAAGGAATGGTGGATGCTGCTGTTAAGGCAGGAGCTACGGTAATTAACTCAACATTTCACCATTTTTCTCCATATGGAGTATCTGGTGTAGTTGTAATTCAAGAGAGTCATTTAGCCATTCATACTTGGCCAGAATACGGATATGCAGCAGTAGATTTGTTCACTTGCGGAGATATCGACTCGTGGATTTCGTTTGATCACTTGAAAGAGGTTTTTCAATCGAAAAATTACTCAGCGATTGAAATTCGTCGTGGGTCCCTTAGTTTGTTAGATCGTTTAGATTTTGACCTTACTACCATGCGTGAAGAGGCTAAAGGACGTACAAATCCTGAGTTCTACACACGTAACGTATGGTTTACGGATAAAGATGATAATCAAGCGTTATCGCTACGTTATACTGGTGAAGTGTTTCATGATGTACAATCACCGTTTCAACGTGTGAAAGTATTAGAATCCTACAAATACGGTAAAATGTTGACGTTGGATGATATGGTTATGACAACAGAAGAGGATGAATTCCACTACCACGAAATGATCTCACATCCAGCTATGTTTACACATGGAAATGCGAAAAACATTCTTGTTATCGGTGGTGGCGATGGTGGTACTGTTCGTGAAATATTGCGTCACGAAGGTGTTGAGAAAGTAACAATGGTAGAGATTGATGGTGAGGTGATTGAAGCGTGTAAAAAACACCTTCCGAATATCGCAGCAGCGTTTGATCATCCAAAATTGGAATTAATTGTTGGAGATGGTATTGCCTTTGCTGCGAATGCAAAAGCAGGGGCGTATGACTTGATTTTGGTTGACGGTTCGGATCCTGTTGGTCCAGCTGAAGGTTTGTTCTCAGTGGAGTTCTTTAACAATTGCGCCAACGCGTTGAAGCCAGGAGGGATTTTATTGACGCAAGGTGAATCACCTAAGTTTAATGATAGAGCATTTGCAGAATTACACCATACCTTAGCGGATATTTTTGGCGAAGAAAAAACATTTACAAGTTTGTTCTTTGTACCTACTTATCCAACAGGAATGTGGAGCTTCCAATGGGGAGTAAAAGGTGATGCGAATCCAAAGAAAATTACAAACGATGTAGAAATTGACGCATTTGTAGAAAAACACGGTTTACGCTATTACAATGCAGATGTGCACCGCGGAAGTTTTGCTACACCTGGTTTTGTGAAAAATATTTTGAAGAAGTCTTAGTTAGACAAAAGACTATTAGACGAAAGAAGTTAGACAAATTAGATACAGAAGACGCGAGCAGGGCTTGCGTCTTTTTTAGTGTAGGATTTGTCTTTTATCTAATAGTCTAACGTCTATTAGTCTAGCATCTAATAATCTTTTGTCTTAAAAATAAAAAAATGAATTACGATAATTTTGACCCAAATGGTGTAGGAGTGAATAACGGGAATGTTTTTGGATTTCCTTACACTTTAGAAGATGCAGAAATAGTTATTATACCTATTCCTTGGGATGCTACAGCGTCTTTTGGAAAAGGGACTAGCAACGGACCTCAGCGTATTTTAGAAGCCTCACCGCAGTTAGATTTTTATCACCCAAAATTTCCAGAAGCATGGAAAACACGCATTGCCATGACCCCCATTTCACAAGAATGGAAAAAAATCAATGACGACTACTGTTTGAAGGCTATCGAATACATTCAGTTTTTAGAAGATGGCGGTAATATTAATAAGCAACCAGAATTCAAAAACACACTCGTTGAAATAGCGGAAGCACAAGATGCGTTGGCATTAAACCTGATGGAAAAAGCACTCGATTTTAGAAAGCAAGGTAAACTTGTTGCTGTACTTGGAGGCGAACATTCGACACCATACGGTTTGATTAAAGCATTAGCGCAACAAGAAGAATTTGGGATTCTTCAAATAGATGCGCATGCGGATCTTCGAGATGCTTACGAAGGTTTTCAACAATCACATGCATCGATTATGTTTAATGCGTTGAAGTTAGAAGGTGTTAAAAAATTAGTGCAAGTTGGAATTCGCGATGTTGCACAATCTGAAGTGGATTTAATAGCGCAAGATAATCGTATCTCTACTTATTTTGATTGGGATTTGAAAGATGCACAATATGAAGGTAAAACTTGGGCGCAACAGGTGAAGGATATTATTGCTGAATTGCCTCAAAAAGTTTATGTTTCCTTTGATATTGATGCGTTAAAACCTTATTTGTGTCCCAATACAGGAACACCAGTTGCTGGAGGGTTTGAGTTAGAAGAAGTAACGTATTTACTATTTGAGCTCGCTAATTCGGGTAAAGAAATTATTGGATTTGACTTGAACGAAGTTGGCGATGACGAATGGGATGCAAATGTTGGGGCACGTGCACTTTACAATTTATGCATAGCCGCTAAGAAATCAAAACGATAATCGTTTTTACCGTTAGAAAAGCAATAATTCCATTCGTGTATTTATTATTTTGTGAAAACAAATACTTGATTTATTTGTACTAATTTTGAACAAATTAAAACTATCAATGAACAAAATATTCCTACTTTGTACAGTTCTGTTCATGAGTGTACAAATGCTAAACGCTCAAACCAAAAAATATACGATTAGTGGGTACGTACGAGATGCTGGGTCAGGAGAAGAGTTGATAGGTGCTACCATTCGTATTTTAGAACTTGAAAACACAGGTGCAGCCACCAATGCATACGGATATTATTCACTTACACTTACGGAGGGGGAGTACACATTATCGGTTCAATTTGTAGGATTTGTACGTCAAGAACAAAAAGTTACTTTGAGTTCTGATCAAAAATTTGATTTTGAATTAGTGGATAACAATACATTAAGTGAAGTGGTCATTGAAGCCGAACGTCAAGATCAAAATGTAACCGATATCCAGATGGGAGTTGACAAAATGGATGTACGAGAGCTCAATAAAGTTCCCGTATTAATGGGGGAAAAGGATATCATTAAAACGATTCAGCTTCGACCAGGAGTTAAAAATGGAGGAGAAGGAACGGGTGGTTTTTTTGTACGTGGAGGAGCAGCTGACCAAAATTTGATTTTACTTGATGAAGCGACCGTGTATAATGCATCACATTTATTGGGTTTTTTCTCCGTATTTAATTCAGATGCATTAAAAGATGTTACACTTTATAAAGGTACACAGCCTGCTGAGTTTGGAGGGCGATTGGCATCCGTGTTGGATGTACGAATGAAAGACGGAAATAATAAGAAATTTGGCGTAGATGGTGGAATAGGGTTGATTTCTGCTCGTTTAAACGTAGAAGGACCTATTGTGAAAGACAAAGGTTCATTCAGCATTTCTGGACGAAGAACGTATGCAGATGTTTTTTTAAAACTATCCAAAGAAGATGCATTAAAGAATACTCAATTGTATTTCTATGACTTGAACCTAAAGGCAAACTACAAAATAAATAATCGAAATCGGATCTATTTGTCAGGTTATTTTGGACGGGATGTGTTAGGGTTTAGAGATTTATTTGGTCTGGATTGGGGAAATGCAACTGGAACATTACGATGGAATAGCTTGGTAAACGATAAATTATTCTCCAACACGACATTGATTTTTAGTGAGTATAATTATAAAGTTTCAATTGATTTTTCAGGAAATAAAGCAGAAATTGTATCCCGTATTCAAAACTATAATTTAAAGCAAGATTTTCAATATTTTGTGAATTCAGAAAACAAAATCAAATTTGGGGTAAATTCAATTTTTCATAGAATTTTACCAGGAAAATTAGCACTCGAAAATAATCCTATTCCAGATAATAAAGAAAACAATCGTTATGCATGGGAGAACGCAGCTTATGTAAGTCATGAATGGAAACCCCTTAAACGTTTAGGATTTGAATATGGATTGCGCGTATCGTCATTTACCATAGTTGGTCAGGGAGAATTTTATGATTACGACAACGATGGGAATATCACGGATACCACACGACTTGGATCTTCTGAATTTGGAAAAACCTATTTCAATTTAGAGCCTCGAGTAGGGATGAACTTCCTTCTTTCAGAACGACACTCATTGAAAGCATTTTATGGCCGAAATACACAAAACCTACACTTGCTTTCAAATTCAACAACAGGAAGTCCTACCGACTTATGGATACCAACAAGTTATAACGTCAAGCCTGAACTTTCTGATCAAGTATCTTTAGGGTATTTTCGAAATTTCCTGAACAATAAACTAGAATTCTCTGTGGAGACCTACTATAAATGGTTGCAAAACCAAATCGATTACAAAGATGGTGCGCAAATTGGTATCAATCAAAGTGTAGAATCTGAATTGCTTTTTGGAACAGGTCGCGCATACGGAATTGAGTTTTTGTTTCGAAAAAAATTGGGTAAACTTACGGGGTGGGTTGGTTATACCTTGTCACGTGTTGAAAAACGTATCGAAGGTATCAACAACAGCGAGTACTATCCAGCACGTCAGGATCGTACGCACGATATTTCAATCGTGTTGATGTATGAACTCGCACCTAGATGGAGTGTGGCAGCGACTTGGGTATATTATACTGGAAATGCTGCAACTTTCCCAAGTGGTAAATACGAAATTCAAGGTCAAGTAGTGAATTACTTTACTGAGCGAAATGCCTATAGATTTCCAGATTACCACCGAATGGATTTAGGTATCACTTTTGATGGAAAAAAACGAAAGCGTTTTGAATCGAGTTGGAATTTGTCGGTGTACAATGTATATGCAAGAGAGAATGCATTTACTATAACATTCCAAGAAGATCCAAATGATTCTTCTAAAACACAAGCTGTACAAACATCGTTGTTTCGTATTATTCCTTCAATTACCTATAATTTTAAATTTTAGTTTGACATGAGTAATAAAATACAGACATTAATTTTAAGTTTATCGACCATCATGTTTGTCGCTTGTGAAAAAGTGATAGACATTGATTTGAACGATGTGGAACCGAAAATTGTGGTAGAAGCCAACATTGATGATATAGAGGGGCCATATCAAGTTAAACTTACCAAAACGGTTAATTACAACCAATCCAATATGTTTCCAACGGTAAGTGATGCAGTTGTTACTTTATCTGATAGCGAAGGAAATACGGAGGTGTTAGTCGAATCGGTCCCCGGTATTTATGTTTCGACACTGATAGAAGGTGTCCCAGGAAGAACGTATACACTTGACATCGAAGTAGAAGATTTACTATTGAAAAGCTCATGTAAAATGCCTATTCCTACTGAAATAGATACAATTTTGGTTGAAGAAGGATTTTTTGGAGCATTTCGATATTTATCCATCGTTTTTCAAGATGACCCAGCTGAACAAAATTATTATCGTTTCATAAAAGTGATTAATGGGATAACTAAAAAAGACATAAACTTGGCAACAGATCAATTGACTAATGGCGAATTAATGACATCATCATTGTTCTTCTTTGGTTCCGATTCATTGAAGTCGGGTGATGAAATAGAGATAATTATGCACGGCATAGATAAAGCGAACTACGATTATTTACGCACATTGAATGAAGTCATTAATCAAGGTGTTTCAGCTACTCCAGCTAATCCTATTTCGCCGTTTTCACCTGTCGCTCTTGGTTATTTTAGTGCTCATTCAGTTACGCGAAAGACGATTATTATTCCATAAATGCATATTTCGTTTGGGAATTAGTGGATTAAAGACTATTTTCATGTTTCGAAAATAAATGCCGATTGTGTTACAAATTGAATTAGCACGTTTTAATATTTTGCACTAGCTAGATTGATGAAAATTACCATATTAGGATCGGGGACATCACATGGAGTGCCTGTAATTGCTTGCGACTGTGTTGTGTGTAAATCAACAGATGTACGCGATAAACGACTGCGTTCATCTATCTTGATTTCGCATAATGGGTTTAATTATTGTGTGGATACAGGACCGGATTTTAGACAGCAAATGTTGCGCAATGAAGTGAAGTCGTTAGAGGCGATTTTATACACACACGAACACAAAGACCATATCGCAGGGATGGATGATGTTCGGGCGTATAATTACCAGCAAAACAAACCGATGGACCTTTATTGCTCTGTTCGTGTTGAGGAAGCACTGAGAAGAGAATTTCATTACGTATTTCTGCAAGATGGTTACCCTGGAATCCCGAAAGTGAATTTAAATCGAATTGATTTAACACCATTTAAACTATCCTCTGGTTTACAGGTTATTCCAATAGAAGTAATGCATTATAAACTTCCTGTATTGGGGTTTCGAATAGGCGATTTTACTTATATCACTGATGCAAAAACAATATCCAAGGAAGAAAAACAAAAGATTTATGGCACAAAAGTACTTGTCGTAAATGCGTTGCGAATAGAGACGCATTTATCTCATTTTAACTTAGAAGAGGCATTGGCATTTATCGAAGAAATAAATCCAGAACAAGCTTATATTACACACATAAGCCATTTATTTGGAAAACACAATGACATTAATGACATGTTACCAGAAAATGTGTTTGCAGCTTACGATGGATTGCAACTTGAAGTGAGCTAGACTTATTTTCCCTTTGCTCGTAAAATAATGAGAATTGTGTACAACAATATCTTGAAGTCTAATGCCAGTGACATGTTTTTGAGGTACAGTAAGTCAAACTTCATACGTTGAATCATTTCCTGTACATTTTCTGCATAACCAAACTTTACTTGTCCCCATGAGGTAATTCCTGGTCTAACCCTTGTAAGTTGAGAAAACTGAGGTTCTTCTTTAATGATTTTGTCGATGTAATATTGCCTTTCTGGACGAGGACCTACTAATGACATGTCACCTTTAATGACATTGATAAACTGAGGGAATTCGTCCAATCGAAGTTTACGCATTACTTTTCCTATTGGCGTAATTCGCGGGTCATTTTCGCTAGAAAGTTGCGGTCCTGACTTTTCCGAATCGACATGCATGGTTCTAAATTTGATGATTTTAAAAGGTTTCCCATTTTTACCAATGCGTTCTTGCAGAAAAAATATAGGGCCTTTGGACGATGTTTTTACCGCAATCATCAAAAATAAATAGAGTGGGATCAAAAGAACAATGGCAATGATAGATAAAATCACATCCAATAACCGCTTTGTGGATAATTGCCAATAAGGCATGAAGTCCGCATTTACTTCGAGTAAAAGTGCCCCGAAAATGTTATTCATTTTTACTGATCCAGCAAGAATATCATACATATCTGGAATCAATTTGATACGCACAGGATAACCAGATAGCAACGAAATAATTCCTTTTAACTTTTCGTGTTCTGAACGGTCTAATGCAATAATAACCTCTTCGATTTGCTGTGATTTGATGACATTTTCAACCTCGTTTACGTGACCAAAATAAGGTAGTTTTTCCTCAAGTTGTCGGTCAATACCATTTAAGTTTACGAAACCCACAAACTCATTCCCCATACTTTTAGGGAGCGAATTTAATTCGTCAAAAATGTGAACTGCTTTTTCGCTTCCACCGATTAGTAAGGTTTTGAATCCCACAATTCGGTTTTGAACTAGTCTAACAAAATAGGTTATTAAGACGTAACGGGGTAAAATTGTGCAAGTGAAATGGATGGAAAATAAGGCTAGAATGGATTTGTAGTACACTTGGTACGAATATACATCGTCATCAAGGAGTAGTATGAAAAACAGGATGAGTGTTCCAAATCCCGTTGAGGCAAAAGTTTGGGATAAAATTTTAAAGCGATGAAGTCGGATTATGTCTTGATATGTTCCAATAAATGCATAAAGCATAATCCAAAAAAAAGGAATCAAAACGATGCCTATCCAAAAGGTTGTATTGGTTACAAAATCCGTGTGTTCTACATATATTTTTCTAAAGTAAAAAAACAGTGCCCATGCAACTGCTGCTGTACAATAATCAAGAAATATGAACAACCATTTTGAGCTTGTTTTATACATCTATTTTAGAAATGAATAAGTTTGATGTTATCTAAGCATACAAATGATTCGGTGTTTATGTCGTCGATTACCGCGGTTAGCATTAATGCGAAATTGTTATAGTTTACGCTATATCCAACTATTTCTCGAATATCAATATACATTTTTCGCCACCTTACTTCAGCCGGTTTTAATGGGTTGACTAATATGTGAGCATTGGCGTTAAATCCAAGGTTGTTTACCGCTTTTATTCCCGTCAACAGTGAATTGGTACTGTATACATCAAGTTCGATATACACTTCTCTACCTTTAGGTATATTCCACAATTCCGATGTGACTGCATCCCATATAGAGTCTGTGGGAGTTAGGTTTACACGTCCGAAAAAATTACCATAACGAAGAATGTCAGGGTCATTATCTTTAAACAAGACGGCTTTACTGTATATACTGGATTCAATACGAACAGCTGCGTCTTCAAAATCTTCAATCCAAAAATTGAGTTCATCAAAATATTTTGTTCGAGGTGTTATTTTGGCTGTTTCAAGGCGTTGTAAATTTATTGTTTCACGATATTGCTCCACAAAAGGGTAACGGACTTTAGTGGCCGCAATTCCATTTTTTCGAACTCCAGCCACAATCACAAGGTCTTTTTCACCTTCCATATCCAATGGGATTTTGCACGGGAGTTCAAATACACCAATTACATCTCCGTTTAGGAAAACCCATACATCAGAAAAATTATGGGTCATTTCACCTTGAAGATTAACCGCATTGGGGTTGTTTTCAAGAATAAACGTATCGATTTCTAAGTACGCAGGTGCACCTATATCTTTTCCACAATTTTGAAAAAGAATCAAGAGAGATAACACGTAAAAAATATGCTTCATGTTGAAATTAATTCACATTAATTGAACGCAAAAAAACATTAAATATTTTCAGGAGTCAAATTTCCAGCAAACTTTAATTTGTCTAAAATTTGATATGCAACGCTAAGTGCTTCATATCCATCTTCAATGGTGACTTTTGTATCGGTATTATTTTCGATGGCGAGGGCAAACGATTTTAGTTCTTCTTTTATCGCATTGGACTCTTCGATAACCGGTTTGTCAAACTGAATTTTTTTTACTGGTTTTCCAGGACCTAAATCCATTACAATATCAAAAGGATCAGGTTCTCCCTCTACATCAGTCATTGTGACAACTTCCATTTCTTTTGCTAAGAAATCTACACTTACGTAGGCATCACGTTGAAAAAAGCGACTTTTTCGCATGTTTTTTAGCGAAATACGCGAAGCGGTAAGATTTGCTACACAGCCATTGTCAAATTCGATACGTGCATTTGCAATATCAGGTGTATCACTAACTACTGCAACACCCGAAGCAGAAACCCGCTTAACAGAAGATTTCACCACACTTAAAATGATATCTAAATCGTGGATCATTAAATCCAATACTACAGGGACATCACAACCTCTTGGGTTGAATTGAGCTAAGCGATGCGTTTCAATAAACATAGGTTTGTGAAGATGTGGCAACGCTTTTTGAAATGCGGGGTTAAAGCGTTCAACGTGTCCAACTTGTACTTTGACATTGGCCTCATGTGCTAAATTCATAAGTATTTTAGCTTCTTCCAATGTTTCTGTAATTGGTTTTTCGATAAATACATGTTTGGACGCCTTGATAGCGAGTGATGCGCAATCAAAGTGGGCTAGGGTGGGTGTGACAATGTCAACGACATCCACTTCCTCAATCAACGCATTTATTGAGTCAAAGTAGCGAATGTTAAATTCTTCCGCAATTTTTAATGCATTTGCTTTGTCTGGATCATAAAATCCAACGAAATGATAATGCTCTTTTAGTTCAAGAAGTAAACGAATATGAATTTTTCCTAAATGACCAGCTCCTAATACTCCGACGTTCAACATATTTTGCTTTTTAGCAAAAATACATCATGTGGCTATTTAATTCGATTGATTTTAGCGAATGTTATGAACAAAATAAGTTGAAAAACAGGAATAAGAACCCAACTAAAATGAGCTAATTTAAGTTATTGAGCTGATTTAAGTTTTTTCCGCTGTAATAATCAGTTGATTGATTCGTGTAGAGTTTTGTGAGTGTTGTGATTTGACCTGTATGGTAAGAAAAATGCTCGATTACATGAATTAATATCGAAAATCCTGTTTCATTTAAACCTTGGATTTTGAACGGTTGATCCAAGACAGCATCGTCCAATTCCTCTAGAACCTCATTGATGTTAATCCTCAAGTTTTCCATTAAAAAAACCAAATCAGATTTTTTGATGTTTTTGTGTATAATGAACTCACTTTCGCGGTCTCGATTATCAATTTTTCCTCCTAACGCTGATAATATCCACTGTCGTGCATTTCCAGAAAGATGAAGAATTAAATTGCCAATAGCAGGAATGTTTCCAGAGGGGGAGTTCCAAATTTGATCCTCATCTAACATTCCCAAACATTTGAAAATACGTGTGTAAGATTCGTTAAAAACGCGTTGGTTAAATTGTGATACGATGTGTTGTTTACAACTCATTTTCATTATATTGAATAAAATTACCACTAAATATAAAAAAAATACCCGAATTAAGCTATTGAAATAATGAATTAATGTATATATTTGCAACCACAAAAATGGTGGTTGTAGCTCAGTTGGTTAGAGCGCTAGATTGTGGTTCTAGAGGTCGCCGGTTCGAGACCGGTCTTCCACCCAAGAGGCTGATTCGAAAGAGTCAGCCTCTTTTTTTGTTCCAAAATATTATATAGAAACCATCATTAGGTCGAGAAGTTTATGCCGATGCAATTTTTCAAGCATTTGTAATGCGTAGTAAAAATGCAATCGGTAAGACCGGTCTTCCACCCAAGAGGCTGATTCGAAAGAATCAGCCTCTTTTTTTGTTCCAAAATATTATATAGAAACCATCATTAGGTCGAGAAGTTTATGCCGATGCAATTTTTCAAGCATTTTGAAATGTGTAGTAAAAATGCAATCGGTAAGACCAGTCTTCCACCCAAGAGGCTGATTCGAAACGGTCAGCATTTTAAAGTCTTTGACGAACTTGACATGATTGTGTATTGAAAGTAAATAACTGCCTACAATCATTTTGCAAAAGTGGGGGCGTGCTTCTATGAAAGTGAAGTGGTAAACTCAAGTTATCCCGAGAAATTGCGATATGTTTTGTGTCTAATGAGTTTTTGTGCTAAAAATCGACCTTCGGGATGCTGTAAAATTACCGCGTCACAGCGAAAAAAATACACCAACATTCAGCATTATTCCAGTTGTGTTACTAATTGAATACTTCCAGTGATTGGTTGGTGCATGATCGTTGTATTGTGTGCTTCCAAAGGTAAAATCACTTTTGCCGCGATAAAATACACGGGTGTCAATTAGGAAAGCGAATCTCTTACTGAGGTCTATTTTTGTTCCAAGTCGTAACTGTCCATACATGAGAATTGATGAAGCTTTGGGTTGACCATTAAAATGGTTAACGGGACCACCACCGTTATCATTAGTTGTTTCATATCCAGGAGGGTGATGAGCGGGGTTAGTCTGAAGACTTTGCGCATCGCTAAATAACACGCTTGAAAACCCAACCCCTAATCCAGTATAGATTGAAGTTTTCGGATTAATACGAACGTTCAAAGTGAAGCTCCCGGCTACGTTCCAAGTTTCCATATTCATGGTGTTGGAAAAATTATGACGTCCCGCACCATAATATTCTTTGATCAATTCTACAACATCAATACCGTTAGCCCCATTTATGTTACGCACTTCTTGATCCTCTTGATTAACAAGTGTGCCAATATGTTTGCCGTACGATCGACTTATATCAAGTTCGACTCCAGGATCCCATTTGCGCTCGTTTTTCCTCCAACTATGTCCCATCACGATACCTGTCGTATAAAAGTTGGTAAAATTGCTTTTCCCGTTCACTTTTACATGCAGTTCAAAGTCGGTATCAAATTCATTGAAATCCCCACGTTTATGTACCAGACCAATTTGTTCTGTTTTTACGGGTCCTTGAAATCCCCAACCACCGTATAGCTGAATATAAGTTTCGGATTGAACATCATTGGTTTGAGCAACAATAATTCCTGAAAGAAATAAACATCCAGCTTGAAAAATAATTCTAATCATAACTTCTTGATACTGTCCTTGATTCGGACAATGACTACCATTTTATCGACTTGTTTATAGATAGCATGACATATCCCGATTTAGCGGGAAAGCTTAATGATAAAGGATTTTATTATTAAACCATCCTTTGGTCTCCATTAATTTTCTCAAAATTCAAGCCATTGAAAGCCATTAAAAAATCGAGTAGGTGTTCGTTGAATTCATCAGGTTGTTCAAGATTGGATACATGTCCCGCATTGTCAATAACGTGAAGTATTGATTCTTTAATAGATGTATTCATAAATTCAGATTGAGCAAGTGGGGTTACTTCATCTTCTCTCCCGCAAATAATCAATGTTGGAATAGTTATTTCACTCAAAATAGAACACGTTTCTGAACGCCCAGCTAAAGCGATCAATCCCTTTGTGATAATCTGTGGGGAATTCGAAAATACGACGTTGCGCAATTTTGTAACCAATTCCTTTTTATCACTTAATGAATCTTTATGAAAGACACTTTTTATAAAACCTTCGTTGAAATTTTTAACACCCTCAACGGCTATTTTATCTATAATTTGATAACGTTTTCTCTTTATTTCAATCGTGTCGGCAATGCATTGTGTATCACACAAAATCAATGCTTCAAAGCGATCAGGGAATCGTTTGTGAGCATTCAGCGCTATAAATCCCCCCATAGATAAACCACAAATAATCGCTTTGTGTATCGTTAATTTATCCATAAACGCAATCAAATCATCACTAAACAAATCGATGCTCAAAAAAGATTCTTCGTCTGTTGATTTTCCAAACCCTCTAATATCACATGCGATTAAACGATTGGTAAATTTTAAAGCTTCAATTTGAAATTCCCACATCGTTTTATCGAACGGATAGCCATGTAAGAAAATGATTGGAGTACTTCCTTCTCCAATATCATCATAAGATAAATTGAAGTTATTTACAGTAGTAATTAAATTATATCCTTTAGTTTCTGTCTCCATGATTTCGTTTTAGTTTGTTCGGTTATTAATAAATATATTAGGCGAGTGTTCTCAATGTAAAGGTATCTGTTGAATCTCTCGAATGCCTTACATAATTTGCGGAAAGAATTGTAAAATTCGCACATAGTAATAATATTCACCAGCGCACCGATGAATTTCGACAGTACCATATACAGCGCAATATTGAACTACTCTCCATCTTCAGGACAAAAACTTAGTTAAAGACGTTAGTACACACCAAACTAATAAAAAGTGATGTCACTTAGTACGGATTTTATCCCATACAACCTTTTCATTCGAATGAATAATTTAAGATGACCGAGTGTTCCGCACAATTCTAGGGTTTTCATCAAGAAAACAGATGTAAATCAATTGTGGGAATGTATCGATGTAATCTATTAAGTCACATACCACATAGGTTTTCTTCACCCACGATCTTTTATTCGAATGAAGAATTTAAGATGACCGAGTGTTCCGCACAATTCTAGGATTTTCATGCAGAAAACGGATATAAATCAATTGTGGGAATGTATCGATGTAATCTATTAAGTCACATACCACATAGGTTTTCTTCACCCACGATCTTTTATTCGAATGAAGAATTTAAGATGACCGAGTGTTCCGCACAATTCTAGGATTTTCATGCAGAAAACGGATATAAATCAATTGTGGGAATGTATCGAGGTCATCGGTTTTCCATCACACATAAAACACATTCTCCCCGAGTACATAGCCCTTCGATCTAAGTATTTCCTCAATTTCAAAGCGACTTTGTGTATCGGGGTAAACAGCCAATAGAGCAACTCCTGCGCCAGGCACAAGTTCACTTAACGAACTCTTATTATTGATGATGTTTGTATGTGATATTTCAAGTTGATTCAAATTCCGACTAGTCATTTTGGCTTTAGGTCCTTCACCCAAAATATAGATATGTTTGTTCGGGAAGTTGCGAACGAAGTAGGGGAGTTTCAACTCGAAAAATGACTTTTGCTCATAGACTTTTGAATTACGCGATGTGCGTTCGGGGTGATCTCTCCACAGGTGTGTGACTTCCGTTGTTGCTACGAATTGACAGTTGTGTGTATGCCATTTGAGTACCAAGTCATAATCTTCGGGGTATTTCAGCTCATTAAAACCACCAATTTTGTCTATGGTTTCTCTACGACAAAGCCAGTTTGGTGAGGCAATAACGCACTCACGGTAAATCCAATCGGCGTGATTTTGATGTTCGCACAGGTCATTGAGCCAATTTTCGTAGGATTGATATCCTTTCGAAATTTCATTATCCGAAAAATACTGCACCTTTCCAGTTGCAATGGTTTGCGGTGGTTGTGAAGACAGTAAATTCAAAAGTTGTTCCAGTTTGCGCACTGGCATTATATCATCCCCATCCATTCGCGTGATATAATCACCATTGGCTAATGAATATGCTTGAGAGAGCGCGGGAATGATTCCAGTTTTTTTGTTGAGCTTCCACTTGATTCGTGAATCGACTTTACTATATTCTTCCAATATGTGAGCCGTGTTGTCAGTAGAATGGTCGTCGGTAATCAGCAGTTCCCATTTTTGATGAGTTTGTGCTAGGATTGAGTCCACGCATTCACGAATGAATTTTGCTTCATTTTTTACCGACATCAATACCGAAACTTTTTCTTTCATTACATTGCAAAATAAAAAAAACCGTCTCATTTTCAGAGACGGTTTACAGTATATTTAAAGTCGATTATTTGACAATATCCATTTCATCGATGAGGTTTGTCGCTCCTGCATATTTGTCTACAATAAACAGAACGAAGCGAATGTCACACACAATTGTACGTTGTATATTCGGTTCAAAGTAGATGTCACCACTCATCGCTTCCCAGTTTCCGTCGAAAGCAGTACCGATTAGGTTTCCTTCACCATCAATTACAGGACTTCCAGAGTTACCTCCTGTGATATCGTTGTTGGTAAGGAAATTCACAATCAGTTGACCATCTTTATCCGCATATTGACCGTAATCTTTTGCTTTCCAAAGCGAACGTAGTCTTTCAGGAACCGTAAATTCGTAGTTCCCTGGAATTTCTTTTTCAAAAATTCCATCAATGGTAGACACGTAGTTGTACTTCACTGCATCACGAGGTTCATAAGGTAGTACTTGCCCGTGAGTTAGGCGCATGGTTGAATTGGCATTAGGATAAAACTTTTTATCCGGTTGCATTTCACGTAAACCTTTAACAAATAATCGGTAAGCTTCACTTTGTTTAGCTCTTGCTTCAGCTAAATCAGGTCTGCTGTTGTTTGCGCGAATTGATGCCAATACAGACGATACAAGTTGGTAAAGCGGTTCCTTGTCCAATACTTTTTTAGTAGGGTTATCCAAAAATGCATTGAATTTATCTTGGTTAAAAAAGATTGATTTTTTTCTAAGATTAGCAACAAACTTATTGAAATTACCTTTCGATTTATTTCCAATGTTCAATATGTATTCAGCTTGTTGGTCTTTAGGCAATTCGTTATAATAACGCTCATACATTCGGCTAATAATTACAGCTTCAATATCAGGATTGAATTTTTCAAAGAAATCATTAGCACGTTCTCTCATGTTTGCCACATTTGCCGTGATGAGCTCTTTGTTGTCCGATTCAAGCGCATTTCCTAGTCCTAGCATACGGTAGGCAAAAAGGTTGACATCCACCGAGAAGATTGCTTCATTGATAAACACCGAAAAAGCGTTGTATTTATTGAGAACGTTATACGAGTCTTCCAAGTCTTTTAACACATTTGCGTACAGCGTATTTTTTTCAGCAAATAGCTTGAATTGAGCTTCCAAGTCTTGCTTTTTACCATATACATTATTGTTTTTCAATTGTTCCGTTTGTCCAATGAAATATTTCCAGTAATTGGCTACTTGTGCGTACTTAGAAGCGTAATTCAAGTGAACCGTTTCATCTTGATCCATGTATCGCTTCATGATTTCAAGCTTATCCGCACGTAATTCTACACGCTTAGGTTGATCCAATTCAATAGCTTGTTTCACACCAAAAGAAGATAAAAAACGATCAGTAGAACCAGGGAATCCCATCACCATGGCAAAATCACCTTCATTTACTCCTTTTAGCGAAATAGGAAGGTGGTGTTTCGGAGTTAAAGGAACATTATCTGTATCATATTCTATAGGAGAGTTTGAGCCATCAGCATAGATGCGGAATAATGAAAAATCGCCAGTATGTCTTGGCCATACCCAGTTATCCGTATCGTATCCGTATTTACCAATGTCAGAAGGAGGAGCACCTACTAAACGCACATCTTTATAAGTTTCTTTTACAAACAGATAAAATTCGTTTCCTTCAAAGAAATCACGAACAAACGCTTCATATTGTGTTCCTTTAGAAGCTTCGTCTGTAAGAATTTTTGAAATTTCTTGAATTTTCATAGCGCGCTCTTGTGGCGACATTCCTTCTTTCAATTCTTTAGATATAGCTTCTGTCACATCTTCCATGCGAATGATAAAAGTGGCAGAAAGTCCAGGTATAGCAATTTCCTCTTCCATTTTTTTTGCCCAAAAACCATTTTTGAGGTAATTGTTTTCTTTTGAGGAAGCTCCAGCTATCGCATCATATCCACAGTGATGATTCGTTAAAATAAGCCCTTTTTTGGAAATGACCTCGGCAGTACAAAAGCCACCAAACGAGACAATCGCATCTTTAAGCGAGGCGTTGTTGATGTCATAAATTTGTTCAGGAGTTAATTTCAACCCATTTTTCTTCATGTCCTCGTAATTTCTGTTTAACAGAAAAGGAAGCCACATACCTTCGTCGGCTTTAGAGAAAGTAGTAATAAAAAAGGTCGCTAGCAGTAGAAGTCTGTTTATTTTTTTCATCTTAATAATTAATTTAGTAGATATCAAGCCTGGCAAAAATAGTCCCTTTTTGGAAATAGAGATTCAATAACAATATCTTTTTATCCACGATTTTGTTGAGTTGTTAACACCAGCGTAAAATACCATTTGTGATTATTCGCGCGAATTAATACGTACTTAATGCGTAATGTAAAAACAATGTCGTATCTTTGCACCCAATTTTAAATATATTTATGACTTTTAATCAATTAGGGTTGAAGGCAGAAGTACTACAAGCTCTTGAGGAGATGAACTTCACCACGCCGACACCTATTCAAGAAAAAGCCATACCCCACCTTTTGTCCGGAGAGAGTGATTTTGTGGGATTGGCGCAAACGGGAACGGGGAAAACTGCCGCATTTGGATTACCACTTTTGAGTCTCATCGACTGGTCTAACAGACTTCCGCAAGGGATTATTATTTGTCCGACACGTGAATTGTGTCTTCAGATTACAAAAGACATCACGGCATTTGGAAAGTTTTTGAAACCTGACGCAGTTGTTGCTGTGTATGGTGGTGCTGACATTAGACGTCAGATGACACAAATTAAAAAAGGTGCATCTGTTATTGTCGCTACACCAGGTCGTTTAATGGATCTCATTAACCGACGTGCTATTGATTTAGGCGGAATCAGCACTGTCATTCTTGACGAGGCAGATGAAATGCTTAATATGGGCTTTAAGGAAGATATTGATGCTATTTTAGAGAAGACACCAAGTCACAAAAATGTGTGGTTATTCTCGGCAACAATGCCAAAAGAAGTTGCGAACATCGCGAAGAACTATATGAAAGACCCTTTAGAGGTTTCCATAGGTCACAAAAATCAAAGTAACGAGAACATTGATCACGTATATTATGTGGTTAAAGAACGAGATCGTTATTTAGCGTTGAAACGTTTGATTGATTTGAATCCTCACATTTTCGGTCTTGTTTTCTGTCGTACGCGAAGAGAAACACAAGAAGTAGCTGAAAAATTAGGTAAAGAAGGATATAGCGCAGAACCGTTGCATGGAGAATTATCTCAAGCGCAACGTGACCGTGTGATGGATCGTTTCCGTAGAAATGATATTCAACTACTTGTAGCAACAGATGTAGCTGCACGTGGAATTGATGTAGATAATATTACACACGTAATCAATTACAATCTTCCTGATGATATCGAGAATTATACGCACCGTAGTGGTCGTACAGCTCGTGCAGGGAAGAAAGGTGAATCGATGGTCTTAATTAATCCAAAAGAGAAATTTAAGATTAAAGCGATTGAAAAACAAATGCGAACTGAATTTAGAATTGGAGAAATTCCAAGTACTGAAGAAGTTTTCCAAATTCAATTGAATTCAATTGTAGGTAAAATTGTTGAAACTCCAATTCGCGAAAAGGAATTGAGTGACTATATGGGCCCTATTTATGAAATGTTTGCTGACCATTCTAAAGAGGATGTTATCAAACAATTTGTAAGCGCTGAATTTGGACGTTTCCTTGAGTTTTATAAAAATTCAACTGACTTAAATGCTACCTCTGGTAGAGGTGATGACCGTGATCGTGATTACGGAAGTCGCAATGATAGAGGTGAAAGAGGTGGAGACCGAAGAAGACGTGATTCAGATGGTAATATGCAACGTTATTTTGTGAATTTAGGTCGCAAAGACGGGTTGAATCCGGGAGGATTGTTGCGCGTTATTTGTGACGAATCTGGGTTAAATGCAAAGGAAATTGGTCGTATCGATATTAAAGAAGCATTTTCTTTCTTTGAAACTAAGCCTGAATTAGCTGATCAAGTACTAAGTGCAGCACGAAAAGCTGAATTTGAAGGAAAACCACTTAATGTGGAATTGACTAAAGATTCAGGTGGATCTGGTGGTTCAGGTGGTGGATCAAGAGGTGGATTTAGCGGTGGTTCAGGCGGTTCAGGTCGCCCAGGACGTAGAACTGGTGGATCAAGCAACTCGTATGGTTCAGGATCTAACTCTGGTGGAGGAGGATTCAAAAGGTCGAGTGGCGGAGGTTCTAAATTTGGAGCTAAAGGCGGTTCAGATAAAGGGTTTAAAGGCAAAAGAAATTCAAACAAGTCTTATTAATTTTTTCGATGGAAATTAGAAATATTGCAATTATTGCACACGTTGACCACGGTAAGACGACCTTGGTTGACCGTATCATTGAAGCTGGAGAAACATTTGATAAAAGAGATGTATCTGGAAGCGGTGAGTTAATGATGGATAACAATGATTTGGAGCGCGAACGTGGAATCACGATTGTATCCAAAAATGTATCTGTAACTTACAAAGGAACAAAAATCAACATTATTGACACTCCTGGTCACGCCGATTTTGGTGGTGAAGTAGAGCGAGTTTTGAATATGGCTGATGGGGTATGTTTGTTGGTAGATGCCTTTGAAGGGCCGATGCCTCAAACACGTTTTGTACTTCAAAAAGCACTTCAAATGGGCTTAAAACCACTTGTCGTAATCAATAAAGTAGATAAAGACAACTGTACACCTGAAGAGGTGCATGAAAAAGTGTTTGACTTGATGTTCGAATTGGATGCAAACGAATCTCAGTTGGACTTTGCTACGGTTTACGGTTCAGCAAAGAACGGTTGGATGTCGGATGATTATAAAAATCAAACAACAACTATTACACCTTTATTGGATAAGATATTAGAGTATTTTCCACCAATCATTATTCCAGAGGGAAATACACAAATGTTAATTACATCTCTTGATTTCTCGTCGTATGTAGGACGTATCGCTATCGGTCGTTTGAGCAGAGGAGAGATGAAAGAGAATATGCCAATCATTTTGGTAAAACGTGATGGTACGACAGAGAAACACCGCATAAAAGATGTGTTTGTTTTTCAAGGTATTGAGCGTATGAAGGTAACTTCAGTTCAACCAGGTGATTTGTGTGCTGTAACAGGTATTGAAGGATTTGAAATCGGAGATTCAATTTGCGATGTAGAAGCACCTGAACCTTTAGCAAGTATTGCGATTGATGAACCAACAATGAGTATGTTATTCAGTATCAATGATTCACCTTTCTTTGGTAAGGAGGGTAAATTTGTTACTTCTCGCCACATTTCAGATCGTTTAGAAAAAGAATTGGAAAAAAACCTTGCGTTACGAGTATCTCCAGGAGCAACAGCTGATAAATGGATGGTATTTGGACGTGGTGTAATGCACTTGTCTGTATTAATTGAAACGATGCGTCGCGAAGGTTATGAAATGCAAGTAGGTCAACCACAGGTTATTATTAAAACCATTGAAGGTGTAAAATGTGAACCAGTTGAGGAGTTGACTATCGACTTACCTGAAGAACATTCGGGAACTGCGGTAGAAGCTGTTTCGAAACGTAAAGGTGAAATGACCGATATGGAGCCGAAAGGAAATCGTATGATTATTCGCTTCTTAGTTCCTTCACGTGGAATTATTGGTTTAAGAAACTACTTGTTGACTCAAACTGCTGGTGAGGCAATTATGACACACCGTTTCTTAGAATTTCAGCCCTACAAAGGTGATATCCCTGGGCGTATGAATGGTTCATTAATTTCAATGGAGCAAGGTACAGCAATTCCTTATTCATTGAACAACCTTCAAGATCGTGGTAGATTCTTTGTAGAGTCTAACCAAGAAATTTATGAAGGTCAAGTTATTGGTGAAAATTCACGTCAAGGTGACTTGGTTGTGAACGTAACGAAGACAAAGAAAATGTCCAATATGCGTTCATCTGGAGCGGATGACAAAGTGAAACTAGCTCCACCAAAACGATTCAGCTTAGAAGAGGCATTAGAATATATTCAGTCAGATGAATATGTTGAAGTAACGCCACAAACTATTCGTTTGCGAAAAATTCTGTTAAAAGAAACAGATCGTAAGCGTTCTGGAAAATAAAACCAACTATCTTAACGTTGTAAGTAGCGATGAATAATTGCGACTTACAACGTTTTTTATTTTTGTTAATTCATTTGTTGAAAAGAATTCGAGAAGAATTTTTTTTATCTCCTGATGGGTATTATCTTTATTAAGCAAAAGCCGATATATGTTCGACAACGAAGAAGACGACTATAAGGATGGAGCTTTTCAAGAAGACTTGAATAAGTTCGAGGAGATGATACAAGCAGGCTCTTCCATATTCTTTGATTCCGATAGGTTGGAAACAATGCTGGATCATTTCTTAATGAATAACCAGTTTAAAAATGCCTTAGCCTGTGTGAATCATGGTTTGTATCACTTTCCTGCAAATGCCACCTTTAAAATACGAAAAGCACAAGTTTTATCTGCTATGGGCAAACTTGATGAGGCGTTAAACCTACTGATAGAGGTTGAAAAACTTGTTGTGGATGATCAAGAATATTTGTTGACAAGAGCATCAGTTCACAGCCAACTTCGTGATGCGAAAAGCGCTATACGTTATTTCGAACGAGCGTTGAAACAAAGTGATGGCGAGGAAAAAGATGAGATTTATCTTGATTTATCCATGGAGTATCAAGCCATGAACGATTTAAAATCAGCTATTCGTATTCTAAAAGAAGCTTTGGATGAAAATCCAGCAAATGAAACAGCTGTTTATGAGCTGGCCTTTTGTTATGATCAAATCGGCGAGGTTGAACATGCTATCGGATGTTACGAAAGTTACATAGATATTAACCCATACTCATTCACTACGTGGTATAATTTAGGAAATGCCTATTCTAAATCTGAGAATTTTGAAAAAGCTGCATGGGCTTATGATTATAGCATCATAGTTAATGATCGATTTTCATCCGCGTATTTTAATTTAGGGAACACGTATGTGTCATTAGGAAAATACAGGGCTGCGATTGATTCATTTACAAAATGTATCGAGTTGGATGGTGAAGATGCCGTTACGCTAGATTATATCGGAGAGGCTCATGAGCAGCTTGAAGAATATGAACTGGCTCTACATTACTACAAAAGAAGTATGGATTTAGCACCTGAATTACCTGACCCTTGGTTGGGAACAGGTATTGTCTTGGATTTAATGGGACGCTCTGCGGAGGGTATTCATTATATTCGAAAGGCTGCTGAAATGGAGTCAGGGAATGCTGATTATTGGCACGTTCTTGCGGGATGTGCAATTAAATTAAATTTTTTGGATGAAGCTGAAAATGCACTCAAAAGAGGACTTGAACTTCAGCCAGATAGTGATGAAATATTAATCGATTATGCTAAGTTAGTTGCGCTTGAGAATGCTAATTTGGCGATTGAACTCATCGAACAAAACATCCAAAATCAAGAGGATGTGGGGGAATCTAGGTTGCTACTCATCAAGCTATATTGGTTCTCAGGTAGACAGTCTGATGCATTATTGCTATTTAAAGACCTCGTTTTTATGCACTCCACTATCGCAAAAAAGTTATTTTTGCACTTTGAAGAAGCTGAGTCAATTCCTCAGTTTATACAATTATTTGAACTAATACAAGACTAGATATTATGAATTTTACGCTACCCTATGTACCAGAACGTGATGTAAAACCTCGTAAAAGAGGATTGACCATGATGATGGACAAAGGACTTGGACTGAAAGAGACGGAACTATTTATAGAAGCTAATGGTCATTTAACAGACATTGTTAAGTTTGGATTTGGTACCGCTATGGTTACGCCTAATTTGGAAGAAAAATTAAAGATGTACCGAGAAGCCGATATTCGACCATACTTTGGAGGTACGTTGTTTGAAGTCTTTTATGCGAGGGGTATGCAAAATGATTACTTCCGTCTTTTGGATAAATATAAGTTGGACTTAGCCGAAATTTCAGATGGTTCAATCGTTATTCCACACGACGAAAAGTGCGAGTTAATCGCTAAAATGTCCAAAGATAGAACGGTTTTATCGGAAGTTGGTTCCAAAGATTCTGGAATATTGATTAGCCCAGGAAAGTGGATTAAAAGCATGAAGACAGAGCTCGAAGCTGGTTCTTGGAAAGTGATTGCTGAAGGACGTGAAGCAGGAAACGTAGGTGTTTTTAGAGCAAATGGTACAGCGCATACATTGTTGATTAATCGCATTATCAAAGCGGTTGATCCAGATGATATATTATGGGAAGCTCCGCAAAAAAATCAACAAGTGTGGTTTATCAAACTTTTTGGAGCAAATGTGAATTTGGGTAATATTGCGCCAAATGAAATGATTCCATTAGAATGCTTGCGATTAGGGTTACGTGGAGATACATTTTTTGAAAGTTTACCTAAAGAATTTGAGGAGCGTTTACGTCAAACAAATGACGAAACCGATATGGAAGAATTGGATGAAGAATAGTTTTTCAAGTCCTTTTTAATCATGATATTATGTGCAGAACATTCGTTGTTTTAATATTAGTCTTATTGACACAACTTTCGTGTGTGCATACTGCTGCTGATGAATTTGTTGAGTCTGATTCAAGTCAAAAGCTGGATACAGACAAGCTGGACAGTGTTATTTTTGAAGTTCAAACTGTGTTGATATCCAATTTGTCTAATCTTATCGAAACGAAAGGAATAGAGGAGGCAGCATTTTTTTGTGCAAATAAAGCACAGTTTCTTACGGATTCAATGTCGCGTCAATTGGGAGTTGCTGTTAAACGAATTTCAGATAGACATAGAAATCCATTGAACGCAACAGGTGTGTACGAATTGGAAGTCATGGAAGAATTCAAGCAATCGAAAGCATCGGGGAGTATGTCACTTTATCAAGTTGATTACACCAATAAGAACTATTATAAGCCAATTGTCTTAGGAATGCCGTTGTGTTTGAAATGCCACGGAAATTCAACCGATAGAGACGAATCAGCGTACGAAGTTATTCGCTCAAAATACCCTGAAGACCTAGCTATTGATTATAGTTTAGGAGATCTTAGGGGGATGTGGGTAGTAAATTTTGAAAGTGAACAATTTTCAAATGGAAGATAATTATAGGCACAAAGGAATGCGTAAGAAACTCATTGATGAATTGCGTCAAATGGGAATTTCAAACGAACAAGTTCTTGCAGCAATGATGACGATTCCAAGGCATTTTTTCTTAGACTTGGCTTTTATTGAACAAGCATATTCAAATGTTGCTTTTCAAATTGGAGCAGGACAAACCATTAGTCATCCACGAACTGTAGCGTATCAATCTCAGTTATTAGACCCAAAAAAGGGACAGAAAATTTTAGAAATTGGTACAGGTTCGGGTTATCAAACAAGTGTGTTGTGCGAAATGGGAGCTAGAGTTTATAGTATTGAACGTCAAAAAGAATTATACGTCAAAGCCAAAAAAATAGTACATCATTTAGGCTATTCTCCCAACACATTTTTTGGTGATGGGTATAAAGGTATGCCTTCGTATGCTCCTTATGATGGAATTATCGTGACCTGTGGCGCACCTTTCATTCCTGAAGCATTGTTAGAACAATTAAAGGTAGGAGGGAAGCTAATTATTCCAGTAGGAGAGGGGGCAAAACAAATTATGCACCGCATCATTAAAATGGAAGACGAAACGTTTAAAACAGAACAGTTTGGCGAGTTTTCATTTGTGCCGATGTTGGAGAAAGTGGCGAAGTAGCGTTTTGTTTTTATTCATTTTTTAATATTAATATACCCTAGGGGCGGGTCGCGACTCGCCCCTACGGGTGTTTAATACATTAATCTACTTCATTCCCGGCTTATTTCTCACATAAATCAACTTATTTCTTCCTTTTAAGCTATCTCTAGTTTCAATATCAAATTTTCCGATTGAATCGATTAAAGGAGTTAGTTTCTCAAAACCGTAGTTACGCGAGTCAAAGTTAGATTGCTTTTTAAGTAGGAGTGTGCCCACATCACCTAAAAATGCCCATCCTTCTTCGTCGGCGGCATCAGAGATTGTGTTAGAGATGAGTTTAACGACTTGTGGTGTGATTTTATCCACTGTTATTGTTTCTTTCTTAGGGTCTCTTATTGCACGCTTAGCTCCTTCCTCAATAGGTTCTTCGGCTTTCAAAATTTCAAGGTAAATAAATTTATCACATGCAGCGATAAACGGATTGGGGGTTTTCTTTTCTCCCATACCGATTACCTTCATTCCTGCTTCGCGTAAACGTGTTGCCAATCTAGTAAAGTCGCTGTCACTTGATACAAGGCAAAAACCTTGAGCACGGTTTGTATATAAAATATCCATTGCATCAATTATCATTGCTGAATCCGTCGCGTTCTTTCCTGTTGTATAGCTATATTGTTGAATGGGAGTAATTGCCGTTTCAAGCAATACATTTTTCCATTTGTTTAACTGTGGTTTCGTCCAGTCGCCGTAAATACGTTTGATAGTTGGATTGCCATATTTTGCAATTTCCAACATCATTCCTTCGATGTATTTTGAAGGTATATTATCACCGTCTATTAAAACAGCTAAATTGATGTCTTTTTCCATATGTTGTAAAGGTAATGCATTTATTTTAAGTGATAACCATTATTTGTTTGGGTAAGTTTGGATTAGGAATTAAAGGCATAAAAAAAGGGATGTGTATAATACATCCCTTTTTTAAAAAGTGATCCCATCAGGATTCGAACCTGAGACCTACTGCTTAGAAGGCAGTTGCTCTATCCAGCTGAGCTATGGGACCGATAGAAATAAAGAAGGGGATGATAATATCATCCCCTTGTCGGGGTGGCAGGATTCGAACCTGCGACCTCCTGCTCCCAAAGCAGGCGCGATGACCGGGCTACGCTACACCCCGAGGAGATAACTCCTTGGTATCTTTATTTTCAATATTTTCAACATACACTCTAATCTTTATTAGAGTTCTAAACCTGCGACCTTCCCGATGTTAATCGGGACGCGATGACCGGGTGAAGTTTATGCCGACTTGCTGTCGGTGCTACACCCCGAGGAGATAACTCCTTGGTATCTTTATTTTCAATATTTTCAACATACACTCTAATCTTTATTAGAGTTCTAAACCTGCGACCTTCCCGATGCTAATCGGGACGCGATGACTGGGTGAAGTTTATGCCGACTTGCTGTCGGTATTACACTTAGTTTATGTCAATTTATCCTTGCTCGAACAACAAGATGCGCTCCTAAAAGCGGGTGCAAAAATACTATTTTTTTCTTGATAAACAAGTTTATTAAGAAAAAAAAGCGGTGGAGGCGGGATTCGAACCCGCGGTACGGTTACCCGTACGTCAGTTTAGCAAACTGGTGGTTTCAGCCACTCACCCACTCCACCTGGTGTTATTTCTGCCTTTTTTAATTCAGATTCAATTTTAAAAAAGAATCATAGTATAGTTATAATACATACTTTTAAAAAAGCGCTTCAAAGAACTAGGCGGCAAATTTATAAATAATGAACGAATGACAATGGGTTTAAGCAAAAATAATTTCAGTACCTTGTAATCGATCGAGAAAGTTAAATTAGCTATATTGATTAATGGACTATTTTTCAGTGCGATATATTGTATGTATAATCATTAATTATGCTAATTTTGTACCTTTAGAATGGTGAAATTCTTTTTTTCTAGAAAAAAGATTTAAATATTTCAATATTTTTTCAATCATTCAGAAATTATTCGTAATATTGCACCCCGAATTTTCGGCAATTGTTAAAGAATAAAGTGTCATGGATTACATTAGAGAGATACAAAACGAGTTAGTAGAAGTAAAGGAATTTCCTAAATTTAAAGCTGGAGATACTGTTACTGTTTCTTATAAGATTAAAGAAGGAGCTAAAGAGCGTATTCAGCAATTTCAGGGAGTTGTTTTGCAACGTCGTGGTCAAGGACCATCGGAAACATTTACAGTACGTAAAATGTCAGGTAACATTGGTGTTGAACGTATTTTTCCTATCTCTTCTCCATTTGTTGATAAAGTTGAAGTAAACAAAACAGGTTCTGTTCGTCGTGCTCGTATATTCTATCTACGTGCTCTTACAGGTAAATCTGCTCGTATTAAAGAAAAGCGATCGTTTTAGTCAATTGATTGCATCAAAATATTAGCACATTCTAAATAGAATGTGCTTTTTTTGTTTCTAATAACCTGAGTTCGATTATTCTTTTGCCATCACAATAATTACAAAAACTTAATATTCACAATTTTAAATCATTCTAATTTAGCACATTTAGGTAATTAGCTATGAGAAAAGTGAAATCTTTCATTATAATTCGCTTGCTTGTCGTTAGTCTTTTTCAATTTATACAAAACTAATTGATCATTAAACCTAAACATTTAGTGTATAATGCCGATATAGTTTGAAAACAGTCTATATTTTAGAC
>ERZ869909.187-NODE-187-length-91462-cov-78.215188_pt1 | contig 91462 bp, 87 predicted proteins | sample MGYA00520892_ERZ869909 | MGnify/ENA primary metagenome ERZ869909 (study PRJEB32215, sample SAMEA104723947) | bioreactor metagenome | biome: bioreactor; feature: anaerobic bioreactor; material: water | place: China | collected 2015-03-12 ... | reverse complement strand
TGGCGCAGCGGGCTAATTCTCTCCTCTGTCATGGAAACCTCCTGTCTGATGATTGAGAAGACCCCAATCGTCAGGCAGGTCACGAACATCACAAAATGCGCAGGGCTAATGGCGGCTCAACCATCAGCCAAAAGCGCCAATGCCGCGCGAGCGGCTTCGTCCCTGGGCCGAAAACGTCGTCCGGCCGACGGTCAGCCCTCGTTCACCTCTTCCATCCCGAGGTGCTTCGCGAGGATGCGGCGGATCATTTCGGGGCGGGAAGGGTCATCCTCCGCTTTCGAGCAAAGGTCGTCGATGGCGCGTATCATAGACGCCGGCAAACGAACCAGAACGCCGTGGGTGTCGCGTTTGGGAGGTGCCATTTTGATTCCTCATGCTGATATTGATATTATTATTGATATCAATATCAGCATGTGCCATGATAGACGGACGAAAGCAAGGCTCCACCCTTGCCCCCGCCCTGACCAGGGCGTCCTTTAGTCGAGAAAGGAACTACCATGGCTATCAACCCGATTAGCACGTCCGCGCGGGCGTTGGAAACTGCGCAAATCAAACCCGCCTCTGTTTCGCCCCCCTCTATTTCGCCCGGGGTGCGTGACGCCTTCTGCGATCTGCTGGAATGCCTTGCGCATCTCATCGAAATCGAGGCGTTCTTCGCATCGGACGCCTCCTTCGACCCCGCGTTTGCGGTCGATCCGGGCGAGTCTGTCCATGCCTATGCGACTGTCCGTGCCGCTGCCCGGAAGGTGCGCAAGCTGGCGCCCGTCTGGCCCGGCGACAAGGCGCTTAAGCTGGCCGCGCTGCTGGTCGATCTGGCGATCGGCATGGAAGAGGCGATGGATCGCGCTGGCGTGCACGAGATGATCGCCCATGCGCGCGCCTGTCTCCTGCTCGAGGCAGATGCCCCGGAGGCTGAGGTCACCAACCACCTCCTGAGGGTCGCCTTCGTCCGGCTCGAACGGCTGGCCGCGCTCGAGACGGGTGCTGAACCGCTGCTGCATCCTGATGCGCATGACGCCGCGCCTGAACCGGCGTTCTGCGTCTGATCTCAGGCGTTTTCCCCTGAATATTTCCTGATCCGGCCCGCATTCCGCGTGCCATCGGCAGGCTGCCGCTGTTCCGGCGCCTGCCCATCCGACCGCCTTTGCGGATCGGCCGGATCATCTCTGCCCCTTTCAAGGAGGATGACACCATGGCCATCCAACCCACCCTTTCCGGGCTGTTGCTGCCCTCGACCATTTCCTTGCCCGATACGCAGGATCTGCGCGACTGGCCGCATATCCCGGCCGAGGTCGTCTGCCGCCACGCCAAGCAGCTCGGCGCGGCGGGCGAAGCGCTGTTCGACAGCCAGATGCTGTGTTTCGGCGAGATCGGGTTGCCGGTGCCCGAGTTCCTGTCCTTCGACCGCGTGCTTCTGCGCAGCCCGCAGCTGCTGCGCGTGCAGATCAAGACCGTCACCATGCCGTCGGACCACGGCTACGCAGTCACCCCGCGCAAGGGCTATCGCGGCAGCCCGCAGGGGATGCGGGCCTATGAGGCCGATGAGTATGATCTCCTCGCCATCGTCATCCTGAGCGAAGGCGTGATCCGCTACAGCGCCGCGACGGCGGGGCGGCCCCAATGGCGCCGAGGCCGCAGCCCTGGCCCGCGCCACGCTCGCCCGGGTGCGCGAGACCGGTACCCCGCTGGCCGAGGCGCTGCTGGACGCGCGCGAGATGAAAGGGGAGGTGTTGAAGAGGTGGGTCAGGCGGATCAGGAGCAGCGGTCATCCTGCACGGCACAAGGTGGGGGAGAGTGTCATTGCGCTGGACCCCGGGTGATCGACCCGGTTTCATGGCCAGCGGCAAAATGGAAATCGCCATTGGGATTTCAACGAAGGTGACCTATATTCTCGGCATGGTAGCCGCCGACTCGAAGCCTCAGCCGAGCGCTGAACAACCGGCAGATACCAAATGATACCCCGCTCGCTACCCTGACGAACAATGAGCGGGGGAAATCGCAACAAAATCAACGCGATATCGGAAGGCAAATGGCGGAGAGAGCGTCCGTCGGTTGGCGGTCAAGTGATCGCTAAGTTATTGATAATAAATGATTTCGTATTTTTCAGTATCGCAAAATGTATAGCAGTATGTATAGCATATTTGGCTTGCACAAAGAGGGTCATTTGATGTAATAATATAACATAGTGAGTGTAACGAGTTCCCCATGGGTATCATGTCCCGCCTTGGCCGTGTGTTTGGCCAAGGCACCCCTGAACAGAAGTCCATCCGTTTGACCGACCCCGAGGCGTTCCCCCTGTTTGGGGTGATCGCTTCGGCTTCGGGCCAGACTGTCACCGCCGCCAGCGCCATGCGGGTGCCCGCTGTTCGCAGGGCGGTGTCGCTGATCGCGGAATCTGTCGCCACGCTGCCGTTCAAGCTCTATGACCGCGACACGCGCGAGACTGTGAGGGATCATCCCGCCTATGGTCTGGTGCATGACTGGGCCAATGACTGGACCAGCGCCGAAGCCCTGCGCGAGGCGCTGAGCGCCGATGCGCTGCTGACCGGCAATGGCTATGCGCAGGTGGTGCGCAACGCCGAGGGCAAGCCGCTGGAGCTGCACCGCATGGACCCCGGCGCGGTCTGTATCGAATATGACGATTTCGGCGAACCCTCTTACCGCATCCGGCTGAAAGACGGGGCCGAGACCTTCCTTGCCTATCATGATGTGCTGCATGTTCAGGCCATCGGGGGCATATCGCCCATCACCTTGGCGCGCGAGGCCATCGGGCTGGCGCTGGCGGCTGAGCATCATCTTTCCGGGTTCTTCAGGAACGGCGGGCGCCCCTCGGGCGTGATCCTGCATCCCAACAAGCTGGAAGCCGAGACGATGAAGAAACTGGCGGCAAGCTGGTTTCAATCGCATGGCGGGGAACAGGCCGGATCAACCGCCATTCTGGATGAGGGCATGACCTTCAAGGAAATCGCGGTGAAGCTGGCCGATGCCGAATTCTCGGAAGTGCGCCGCGAACAGGTGCGCGAGATCGCCCGCGCCTTCAACGTGCCGCCTGCGCTGCTTTATGAGCTGTCGCGCGGCACCTGGTCCAATTTTGAGCAATCGCACCGCGACTTCCTGACCGGCACCCTGCGCCCCTGGGTGGCGCGCTGGCAGGCGGCCTATGCGCGCGTGCTGCTGACGCCCGAGGAACGCGCCGGGTTCTATATCGAGGCCACGCCCGATGACATGCTGTCGGTGGAGTTCGCCGCCCGTGCCACCGCCTTCAGCCAATATGTCGCCATGCGCGCCCTGACCCCGAACGAGGTGCGCGCAGCCCTGAACCGCCCGCCGCTGGCCGGTGGCGATGTGCTGCAAAACCCTTTCACCACCACCAGCGCCATGCCCGCGCCTGAACAAGAGAAACGAAAGACCGATGACTGATCTAATTACCCATCGCGGGTTCTTTGGAGACAAGGCACATGCCTTCTGCCTGACCGATGCCATGCTGGCCGAGTTGGAAACCCTGACCGGCCTGGGTGTCGGTGCCATGTATTTCCAGCTTGTGAACATGGCCTATCCTGCCGAGACCCTGCGCGAGATCATCCGGCTGGGCCTGATCGGCGCAGGCACCGCGCCCGAGGCTGCGAAGCGGCTGTGCGATACCTACGCCAGCAACCGCCCGCTGGCCGAGACCTTCCCCTTGGCCTTTGAGATCATGGAAGCGCGTTGGACCGGCACCGGCAAGGACCAGACGCCCGAAGATGTGGCGCGGGCCGCTGAAGCCGATTTTGACGCCCTGCCGGTGGCGGCATGACCGACCGGCTGGAGTTCAAGGCGGCGCTGGCCATCACCGATCAGGGCGAGATCACCGGCACCGCCTGGCCGTTTGGTTCGCCTGACCGGGTGGGCGATGTGATCGAGAAGGGCGCATTCACCGGCCCGGACCGGCTGCCGATGCTCTTCAGCCATGATCAGGCGCAGGTGATTGGCGTCTGGGATGAGATCAGCGAATCTGAAACCGGCCTGACCGTCAAAGGCCGGTTGCTGGTTGACGATGTGGAGCGCGCCCGCGAAGTGCGCGCCATGGTCAAGGCCGGTGCGGTCTCGGGCCTCTCCATTGGTTTTGTCACCAAGCAGGCCACGCGCCACGCCAAGGGGCGCCGGATCAGCGCCCTTGATCTGCATGAAATCAGCCTTGTTGCGGTCCCGGCGCATCCGGGGGCGCGGATCACCTCTGTAAAATCAGTAACGAGTAACGGAGTTCCCGAAGTGGAAAACGAAGAAACCCAGACCCCGGCCAATGCGCCGGAAATCGACACCAAGACGTTCAACGCGGTCCTGGCGCGGCTGGACAAGCTGGAGGCCAGGACGGGCCGCCCCGCTGCCCCTGCCATCGTGCAGGGGGCCGAGAATGGCGAGCGCAAGGCGTTCGTGACCTTCCTGCAATCGGGCCAGATGGACCAGAAGGCGCTGACCGTGGCCAATGACGCCCCGGCCTATGTGCTGGCACCCGAAGAAACCTCGGGCGAGTTCATCCGCAACCTGGTGGAGTTCAGCCCCATCCGCAGCATTGCCGATGTGCGCACCACCGGCAGCCATACGATCCTGCTGCCCAAGCGCACCGGCATCACGAATGCGCTCTGGGTGGGCGAGACTGCCCCGCGCACCGCATCGGAGCCGACCTTTGATCAGATGGAAGTCACGGTGAAGGAACTGGCCACCTATGTGGATATCTCGCTGCGCATGCTGGAAGATTCGGCCAATGTCGAAGCCGAGGTGCGCCTGGCGCTGGCCGAAGACTTCGGCCAGAAGGAAGCGCTGTCTTTCGTGAAAGGCGCCGCCGCGCTGGAGCCGACCGGCTTCATGACCGCCGCCGGTATCGCCGAGACCAACAATGGCCATGCGGCCAATCTTTCGGCGGATGCGCTGATCAACCTGCTGTATGCGATGCCCGCGACCTATCGCAACCGGGGCAGCTGGGTGATGAACGGCACCACGCTGGCCACTGTCCGCAAGCTGAAGGATGGCCACAACAACTATCTGTGGCAGCCCAGCTATCAGGCGGGCCAGCCCGAAACCATCCTGGGCCGCCCGGTGGTGGAGGCGCTGGACATGCCCGATATTGCCAGCGGCGCCACGCCGATCATCTTTGGCGATTTCCGCGCGGGCTATCGCATCTATGACCGGGTGGGGCTGGATGTGATGCCCGATCTGCTGACCCAGCGCACCATCGGCATTGCCCGCTTCCATGCGCGCCGCCGGGTTGGGGCAGGGGTGGTGCGCCCCGATGTGTTCCGCAAGCTGAAGATGGCTGCCTGACCTGCCATGCCCGGCACCACCGCACCCGCGCCGGAAGTCCTGTTGTGTCACGGTGGCCATGCCGTGACGCTTCGGGCATCCTTGCGGGCTGCGGTGGCGCTGGACGCGCTGCCGGGCGGCTTTGCCGCCGCCTGGGGTGGCATCGCCGGTCAGAAGCTGACCACCCTACATGCGGTGATCCGGGCCTGCGCCACGGATCGGGCAGGGGCGGAACGCCTGCTTGCCCAAGCCGCGAAAGAACCGCTTGCGTATTTTGCCCAATGCGCGCAAGCGGCCTGCCTCGCCCTGCTGTCGGGCATCCTCACACCCGACCGGCAGGGCGAGGCGCCTTCCACCACCACCGCGCCCGCCAGGCCGATCAGTGACCATCTGGCCGATCTATACCGCTATGGCACCGGCTGGCTGGGCTGGCCACCTTCCGAGGTCTGGAACGCCAGCCCGGCAGAACTGGAGGCGGCATTCATGGCCCATGTTGACCGGCTGGTGATGATGACGCCCGGCGCCACGCCCGAGGATGCCACCGCCAAAGAGGCGCAGCGCCAGGCGAATATCGCCGCTGGCCTTGACCCCGAGTTTGACCGCGAAGCCCTGCGCGCCCTGAAAGCGAAGCATCACGCATGAGCCGCCCGCCGCGCCTCTGCGCCTGTGGTGCCATCGTGCCCGCCGATGCGCTCTGCACCTGCCAACGCGATACCAAACGCGCCCGAGGCCGCCGCCATGACGCCAGGCGCCCCAACAGCCGCCAGCGCGGCTATACGCGCCGCTGGGAAGCCCTGCGCACCGAGTTCCTGCGCCTGCACCCGGCCTGTGTCATGTGTGGCGCCTCGGCTGAGGTGGTGGACCACATCACCCCGCACAAGGGCAACCCGGCGCTGTTCTGGAACTGGAACAACCTGCAAGCCCTCTGCGCCCATTGCCACAACAGCGCGAAGCAGAGGCAGGAGGCAACAGTCGGCATTATGATTGGAGACTAAATAGGTTGACGAGACGTTGAGTTTGTGTCTCGCTTGCGGCATGTGAAAAAGCACGAAAGGGAGCAAAAAAATGAAAGAAGCAGATAGGCTGATTCGCGATATCGAAACACTTAAAGAATCTATTAACTTAAATTGGAAAGACTTGAGCCGAATGGATTTAAGTGCGGCCGAGAAGAGGGGCATTAAAAAACATATCAAATGGTGTGTCCACCACTTGAATTGTCTTTTGATTCAACTTGAGCATGGTGAAGAAACCAATGAGTGATCAATCAAATGGAAGAATAAAAAGCCAAAGGGAAGATGAAGAAACGAATTCCAGATCAGGAATGGAAAATAGAGACAAACTACTACTTAGGATGAAAAGAACGAAAAGTAACCGTTTCAATTACGCTGAAAGGCTTAGATATAAAGCTGAGATCAAATCACATACAATTAACATTCTTTCAGTATTTGTTATACTATCCGGTGTCTACTTTCTTGCATATTCGGAGGGCGCAAGTTTCGAAACAATTAAGCTGTTTGGTTTTATTGTTACTGGAATATCTGTTTCCTCTATCGTTCTGTCGTTGCAGAATCCCGTATCCGAACTTTCGCGGCGCGCAGCCGACGCACATCGATGTGCCCGCGATATAAGTGGCCTATATGGAATACTTCAAGAGGGAATTAAAAGGCCAGAAGAAGTAAGGGCGGAATATGAGGGAATTTTAAATCAATACGACAACCACAATAATATTGATAATTGGAAGACGCTTTATGAAAGAAAGTCGGATTTCCCTGATGACTCCAAGGAGGTAAATTGGTTTCGCGGTGTTTTCCTATATTGGGCGAGTGTTGTTTCCGCGCCAATCTCCGCCGCTGCAATGTTGGTAACGATCCTCCTGCTTTGGAGGGCAATTATCTATCTAAATACCCTCCCTTCCTAAGGTAACGTCTGCAGCGACGAGAGGGCGTATGGTATGCATAGATTGTTAAGAAGCTCACTGTCTTCACTTGATCTTCGCAGTTCCGCGATGGACCGCTCCTGATCCGATCGGCTTATTCCTATTCTTTGTAGGCTCTTTGACGTTTTCCTGACGAGTGAAAGCATGGTGGCTTTTGGAGCAGACGCCTCCCTTGAAGAAACTTGTCGGATTAAATATGAGAAAGTTACCTTTGGATTTCCCGAAAGCGTAATTAGTCGAAAGAGTTGTGTGGAGTTTAAGCTCCCAATGAAATGCGGGTTCTTTTTCAGAAGCTCAAAAACGGTTCTAGTTTCAAATGAAGACGGCTCCGCACCGACTTTGTGGGAAAAACCAATAGCGGCCCTGAAAATTGTATCAAGTTTAATTGGATTTGTCCTATGAGCTTTGAGTGCTATCGAGAGTTCTCTTCTAAAGCCTTCTCGGTCACGGTTCTCGATAGCGGATAGCGCTCTAAGTCCTCTATACTGTTCGAATTCTCTGCGTGAAAACGCCTTGGTTTTTGATGCGTTCAGGTTCAAGCCTTCTGAAAGAAGAAGCTTTGAGGCATTGTATACTGCGGACTCAAGTGATTTTGGTGAAGGCCCAAATATTAGTATGTCATCGTGCCATCTAATATATACTAGTCGTCGGTGTTCGCAGTATAATTTAAACTTCCTATCGAAGTCCTGCAGGTAAAAGTGGGATAGATTTCTAGATCCGTCGGAAATAATTTCCTGTGGAATTCCCCGCGATGATTGCTGATACCCTGATGTCCTTCTATTCCAGTAACCAAGGAATACCTCAAGAAGGTTTATGTGCTCATTTAGTTCCGGAGCTTGCCCTCGCAGCTTTCTAGTTAGCCTCCCAATGTCGATTGAATCGAAGAAGTTTGCGACATCTGTTTTTACCACATAGTTTCCTACGGCGCCTGATCCAACCAGATTTCGGACAAGCTCATTGAAACTTTGGAATTGTTGAAACCAAGCGGCATTTGAGAATGGTGATGAAAAGTAGTTTTCTTGGAACAGTGCAGCCTCTTCTTCGATATCCGTTGAATCTTGACCTGACGAAGTGGGGATGGATCGCCAGCCGCCATATATATTTTCAACGTCTTTAATTACTCTCTCTCCGATCTCACCACATATATGATAGTATACGGCCATATCTTCTTTTGTGATTATCGGAATAAACCTAGTGACTCCGAAATTCTTTTCGATACCTAAATAGCCATGGACTACCGATGGTATGTATGAATGTATATATATTTCATTGTTGATCTCTTTTACCCAATCTTCCATATGGGCTTGATCTAAACTCCCACATCCGGGGACATCGCTATTTGATAAGTGAGACCAAACCTTAGCGGTCAAAGACTCGGTTACACGAAATTTCATCGAAATCATTCTTTCATTTGCTATCGGCATGTTAGCCCTAAGTCGTCCGAATTCAAAGATTTTAGTTCGCACTGCAGGGTATCCCCCAACTTCCACCCCCTCAAGGGAACCGGCGCATGGTCCCGCGCGCAAGACAGTCCGAATATAACTTTTCATGATGCGTCATTCATGTTATATCATAACATGTGATGTATTGTGAGTAACGAGTATGCCGCTTTCTCTCGCCCTGATCCGGGCGCATTTGAATCTTGATGACGACCGCGACCCCGAGCTGCTGACCCATTACGCCAATGTGGCGGCAGCCTGGGTGCAAGCCTATACCGGCCAGCCCTTCGCCTCCGAGAACCCGCTGATGGTGCAGGCGGCGCTTCTGATGGTGGCGCATCAATATGAAGCGCGCGAGGCGGTGACCTTCACCAGCACCTATCAGCTGCCGTTCGGGGTGCATGATCTGCTGTCACCGCTTAAGGACCGGATCACCGGCCACCAGCCCGAGGCTGCATGATGGCCAAGCTGGTGACGGGTTCCGAGGCGCTGGCCAAACGGCTGGCGGATATTCCTGATGAGGTCTTGCAGGCGCTGCGCCCGGCGCTGACCCGCTCTGTGCGCGAGATCGCGGGCGATGCGCGGGCATTGGCCGAGGCTTCGCGCCGTTCTGGTGCGCTGGTGGAGTCGATAGCCGAGACCGCACCGGGCGAGACCACCCCGGCATTTGCCTCGGATGGCGGCCAGCGCATGGCCGGGCCGAACGAGGCGTTTGTGACGGTGGGCGATACGGATGCGCGGCATGGGCATCTGGTGGAGTTCGGCACCGGCGAGCGCTTCCACAAGGATGGCACCCCGACCGGCGCCATGCCCGCCGCACCCTTCCTCTTGCCCGCATGGCGGCTGAACCGGGCGCGGGTGGAACGGCGCATCAAGCGCGCGATCAGCCAGGGCGCGCGCAAGGCGGTGGCGGAATGATGGACCCGACCCTTGCCTTGCAAAGCCTGATCGGGGATCGGCTGGCCGCTGATCCGGCGATCACCGCGCATGTTGACCCGGTGAACATCCGCGCCGGGGCGCTGCGCCCGGAACATCTGCCTGCCATCGTGCTGGCGCCTGCGCGGCTGTCGCTGCTGGGCCGGGCCTCGGGCGGGCAGATCGTGGCCGAGCTGCGCAGCTTCCTGCACCTCTGGGCCGCCGAGGAAGCCGGGCCGGTGGCGCAGGAAGTGGCGGGGGCGATGCTGGCCAGCCTGATGGATGCGCCCGCCGCGCAGGGCTTCAGCATAGACGCATGGGACCGGCCCGAACTGGTCTGGAGCCGCGACCCTGACCCGGCGCGCGTCCATACCAAGGCCACGGTGGCGCTGCGCGCGGTCCTGCGCTGGAGGGCGGATTGATGCAGGCGGGCAAGCTGCAACATGCGATTGAGCTGCAACGGCTGACCGAGACCCTGAACCCGGCCCGGCAGGCGGTGCAGACCTGGACCACCTATGCCACGGGCCGCGCGGAACTGCGCCAGGCCGGGGTTTCCGAGTTCCTGACCAGCTATGGCGAGGGGGTGAGCAACAACGCGGTGTTCGTGATCCGCTGGCTGCCGGGCGTGACCCTGGCTGACCGCATCGTTCATTCGGGCAAGGTCTGGAACATCGTGGCTTTGGCCGAGGTCGGGCGTAAGAGATCACTTGAGCTTCGCGCGGTAAGTGCATGAGTTCGCACCATCTTCGGGGTGTGAAGCCCAGGGTCAGCGCCGATCAGAAGCCGCTCGTTCGGGTGCCCAAGGCGCCCGCATACTTCAGCGCCTATGCGCTGGCCGAATGGAAGCGGGTGTTGCCGGTCTTGGTGGCCCGGCGGGTGATCTGTGCCGCCGATCTGGCGCAGGTGGAAACCTATTGCTGCATGGCCGGGCTGGTGCGCCAGATCGAAACCGAGCGCCAGCTGGGCGGTGGCATCATCGACGTGAAGCTCTTTGGCGTGCAGAACCGGGCCGCGCAGACCGCGCGCCAGATCGCCGCCACGCTGGGGCTTGATCCGGTCAGCCGGGCGCGCATCGCATCGGCTGCGCCCGAGGATGACGACCACGACAACCCTTTGGCGGTGTGAAGATGAGCGCGCAAAGCCCTTATCCGGCTTGGGTTTTTGGCAATGACCCTATCCCCGATCCGCTGGGCCATGGCGAACGGGCTGTCACCTTCCTGAAGCGCCTGCGCCACCCCAACAGCTCCGCCAGGGGCCGGGCGTTTCAGCTTCATGACTGGCAGGAACGCATCGTGCGGCGCATCTATGGCCCGCGCAATCGAGATGGTTCGCGCATCGTCAAGACGGTGCTGTTGCTCCTGCCTCGGGGCAACCGCAAGACCAGCCTTGCCGCCGCGCTGGCGCTGTTGCACCTGTTCGGCCCGGAGACCCGCCCCGCCGGGCAGGTGATCTTTGCCGCCTGCGACCGCGAACAAGCCTCCATCGGCTTCAAGGAAGCCGCCAATATCATTCGTGAAGATCGTCGCCTGCTGGAGGCGGTGACGATCCGCGATGCGTTCAATTCCAAGAAGCAGATCACCTTTGGCAAGAACGCCAGCACCCTGACCGCGCTGGCCTCGGATGGTGGCGCGGCCCATGGCCTGACCCCCAGCTTCACCCTGATTGATGAGGTGCATGCCTGGAAGGGGCGCGACCTTTGGGAAGCGATCAAGAGCGGGCAGGCCAAGACCGATGACACGCTGATGGTGATTGCCACCACCGCCGGGCGCGGTGCCGAGGGGCTGGCCGCCGATCTGTTCAACTATGCGGTGAAGGTGGCCAAGGGCGAGATCATCAACCCCGAGTTCCTGCCGGTCCTGTTCATGGCCGAACCCGGCGACGACTGGCGCGATGAAGCGGTTTGGCGGCGGGTGAATCCCGGCCTGGCGCATGGCTTCCCGTCCTTGTCGGGGCTGCGCGCGCTGGCCAGGGAAGCCGAGGGCAACCCCGCCGAACTGGCCAGCTTCAAGCAATTCAATCTGAACATCTGGCAGGCGAACAGCCGCGATCCGCTCTTTGATCTGGCCACCTATGACGCCCGCCAGCTTGATGATGACTATGCCGACCTGACCCAGCTACCGGCCTATATCGGGGTGGATATGTCGGTATCGGGCGATCTGACCGCCGTTGCCATCGCGTTTCGCCATGGCGATGGCCAGATCACTTTGCGCAGCACGGTGTTCGTGCCGGGCGAGGGCCTGCGCGAGCGTTCCGCCCGCGATGGCGCGCCCTATCAACGCTGGGCCGATGACGGGCTGATCCAGACTTGCCCCGGCGCGATCATCGACAACACCATGGTGGAAGACCATCTGCGCGAATTGTGCGGCAGCTATGACGTGCAGGAACTGGCCTTTGATCCGCATCTGGCCCGCGTGGTGATGCAGCATCTGCATGATGATGGCCTGCCGGTCTTCGCCTTTCCGCAACGCCCGCTGACCATGGGTGTGGCAGCGGGCGATCTGGAACGCATCGTCACCGGGCGGCTGATCCGCCACGATGGCGACCCGGTGCTGCGCCAGCATTTCGAGAATGTCGTGACCAGCCGCAACCCGACCACCGGGCTGGTGCGCATGCACAAGGCCAGCACCGCCAGCCGCATAGATGCCGCCGTGGCCAGCGCGATGGCCGTGTCGCGTGCTGTCACCGCCCAGGACCGGCGCAGCCGATACGATGACCCCGAGGTGTTCGGGCTGGTCACGATCTGATGGGAGTAATGAGTAATGAGTGAAGTTCAGGGCCTGATCATCAACCTGGAGGCGCGCACCGCGCAGCTGGAACGCGGGCTGAAGCGCGCCAATGATGCCCAACGCCGGGCCGCGCAGCAAATGGAGCGCCGGGCGCGGCAATCTGCCGAGCGGATGGAAGCGGCCTATGCCCGCGTGCCCGAGGGTATCGCCGCCAGTTTCAACCGGCTGCGCAGCCTGGCCTTGCCGTTTGCGGGCGGGCTTCTGGGCGGGGTGATCGGCGGGCTGGGGCTGGAGCGGCTGACCAGCACGGTGCGCGCCCGGCTGGCCGAGATTTCCGAGACCATCGGCAAGGCCGCTGACCGTGCCAGTATCGGGATTGAGGCGTTGCAGGGGCTGCACCACGGGTTCGGCCTGTCGGGCGTGGCCACCAATGAGCTGAACCAATCGCTGGAGCGTTTCGCGCAGCGGGTGGGCGAGGCCGCGAATGGCGGTGGGGCGCTGAATGCGGTGCTGGATCGCTACCGGATCAGCATTCGCAACACCAATGGCGAGATGCGCAGCCAGATGGAGCTGTTGCGCGATCTGGCCGACCTGATCCGCCGCGCGCCCTCGGATCAGGAGCGCAGCGCGATTGCCCAGGCCGCTTTTGGCAATGCGGGCCGGGCGATGGTCCTGGCGCTGCGCGAGGGCGGGGCCGGTCTGGATGCGATGATCGAGCGCGCCCGCGAAGGCGGGTTCGTGATCGAGGAAAGCCTGGTGCGCCGGGCCGAAGAACTGGATGACAGGTTTGCTGACCTGTCGAACACCATCAAGACCTTCGGCATGCGCCTGGCGGTAACGCTGGCCGATGCCGTGGTGGAATTGGCCGATTTCCGCGCCAGGCTGGATGAGATCTTTGGTTCCGAGGCCGAGGGGCGAGCGATCATCGGCGATGAAGTCTATGACGCGCTGGCCCGCAACCGCGATATGGTGGAAGAACAGGCCGAGGTGCTGGCGCGGCTGAACGCGCAATATGCCAGCCTGGGCGAGGAAGCGCGCAGCACCGCCAATGCGCTGCTGGGCGTGGTGCCCCAGATCGGCGCCTGGGGCTATTCCGAACAGGCAGCGGGCATCGCCTCGGTTGCCGATCAGATGCGCCAGCTTGCCGATGACTTCGGCGCGGGCCGGATCAGCGCGGAAGACTTCACCGCGCGCATGGGCGATCTGGAACAAGCAGCCAGCGCCGCCTTCGCCCAGCTGGAGGCGGGCGACCGGGTGGAGTTCGGGGGCGTGATTGCGCAGCTGACCCGTTTGGGCGGGGCAATCAGCGGCATCATCGGCCTGGCCAGCACCATGACCACGGCGCTGGAGCGGGCCGCCGGTATCTCGCCCGGCCAACAGGCGCAACGCGCGTTGCAACAGCGCCATGAGGCCGAGGCCGAATCCTTGCGCAACTATGAGGCCCTGCGCGCGGCCAATGATCAGTTCACCGCCTCGGAGCGCGCGCGCAACGCCGCCAGCACCGAACAGTTGCGCCTGGAGCGCGAGATTGAAGCCGTGCGCCGCCGGGCTGCTGAAGCCGGGGCCACCCTGACCGCGCAGCAAGCCGAGGAAGCCGCCCACGCGGCGCTGGCTGCCGCCGATGCCCGTGCCGCTGCCGATCGGGCGGGCCGGTCAGCCGGGGGCGGTGCTGCGCTTGATAACTTCGCGCGCGAGGTGCAGGCGATCCGCGACCGCACCATGGCGCTGGAGACCGAGGCCACGGTTCTGGCCAGCCTGACCCTGACCCAGCGCCGCCATGGCGAGGCCACCGCCTTTGCCCAGGCCAAGACCGAACTGCTGGTGGCCGCCCAGCGGGCCGGGCATGCGATCACGCCCGAACTGGAAGCCGAGATTGAACGGCTGGCTGATGCCTATGCCCGTCTTGCCGAGCGGGCGGGCGAGGCGCGCAACAATCTGAACCGGGTGCAGCAAGAGGCGCAGCGCGGTGGCGAGGCGCTGAGCGATCTGTTCATGGCCGGGCTGGACGGGGCCGATGCGTTGAAATCGGCGCTGCTGGACCTGGCCCGCACCATCCTGCGCAATCAGCTTCTGCGCCTGTTCATGATGGTGCCGGGCGTGGGCACTTTGGGCAGCATGCTGATCAAGCCCTATGCCGAGGGCGGCTATACCGGCGATGGCGGCAAGTATGAACCGGCGGGCGTGGTCCATCGCGGGGAATACGTCTTCAGCGCCGAGACCGTCCAGCGCCTCGGGGCCGACAATCTTGAACGACTCCATCGGAGCGCCCAGAAGGGCTATGCCTCGGGCGGGCTGGTGGATGCACCGGCCAGGGTCATGATGGCCGCCAGCGCGCGTTCTGGTGACTCTGCGCGGGCACCCGCACCGGCGGTCACCATCAACGCGCCGGTGACGGTGAACGCCAGCGGCGGCACGCCCGAGGCGAATGCCGATCTGGCCGCGCAGGTGGCCGAACAGACCGAACGCGCCTTCAGGGGCATGATCCAGCAAGAACTGGTGCGCCAGATGAGACCCGGCGGCATGCTGCGCTAAAGTCATCCGGGGAAGAGAGCGGGCGCAGCCCGCGAACGACCGGGAAAGGGTTCAGGTCACGCTTTTGCTCGTCTTATATGAAACACTAAGACTCAGTAAGTAGAATCTAACAATGAACTATAAGACGAGCAAAAGCGTGACATCCCGCCCTCGGTATAATGCCCGTTCACCGGGCGGTTCCCGACAGGGATGAATTTTTGCAGAGGTGGGTTTACTTACCTTTGGGGCCGTGTTATTGGTAGGTATACCCACCATTAGCTAGGAGCCACCAATGGTCTACATGATGAAATTGTCTGACGAGCGCGGCGAACAACTGCGACAGATCGCCGAAGCCAAGGGGCTGTCCGTCGCCGACTTGATCGCCGACTACATCCGCGCCGAAATTATTGCCAAAACCATCCCGGCAGACATTCCGGGCGTGGACCTGACCAGCACCGGCGACGAGATCAAGATCGCCACTCGCGACGGCTTTGAAGTGATCATCCCGGCGAACGAAGGCGCCGTTCTTGGCGATGTGCTTCGGGGTGCTGCATCCGTTGCCGATGATCCCGAGCGTAAGAAGCGCTGGGTTGAGGGCCTTGCGGCGCTGTCGGGGGTTCGCGTCAAGCGCACCGGCCCCAATAGTCTGAAACTGGTGTCGCCGCTGACCGGGCACGAATATTCGCTGCCGCTGAACGTCGCCGCTGATCTTGGTGATCAAATCGAAAAGGCAGCCAAGTGAGAAACAGCCGGGCGTGAGCCGCCCGGCGGTTTAGTTCCCACACCAGCGCGAAACCCCGATACGGAGCCAATCATGTTTCCTGCCATTGACGCCGAATTGAAAGCGGCGGCCGTCGGCCTTTTTTCCGATGAAGAGCTTGCAGACATCTTCAGCAACGGTGTTCCTGAGTCCCGGCCCGCCCCCGTGAAGATCGACACGCGCAGCTTTGCCGAGCGCCTTCAAGCCGCCCGCGAAGCCGAAGATCGTGCCCGCCTTTACGCGAAACGTATGGTGCAGGTGGACGTGCGCACGGTTGATCCTGCCATCCTGGCCGAGCTGGACGCCATCGGCACCGATGATGAAGCGCGCATGCTTGGCCTGCCTGTGTTTCGCATGTCGGCCCTGACCGACCGAGAACTTGCTGAAAGCCGGGCTGCGTATACTGCGCGCACCCGCAATGCAGGTGGACGTATCTGGGATTTACTACCGCCCGGCTCCGCGCCCCGCGCTGGCGATGAAATTGAGGATGAAGGCATCTGGCGTCCCCGGCCCGTGATCGCCGATTACAAAACCAGATATGATCGCGCCATTTTCCAGCGTTGTGAGGCGCAGCACGCATACGACGCCGACCCGAGCGAAAGCGCACAGAACAACCTGGAAGTTGCGTGGCGGCGTCAGTGCGAGGCTTTGCAGGCATCCGACGATGAAACGGTGCAGGAGCGCGACCGGATCGATGTGTGGCGCGCAGGGGAGGGCCGCGAGTTTTACAACGCTAGCCGCCGCACGGTGCGCGCCAGCCCGAACGCCGATTTGTCAGGTATGACCGCCGAGGAAAAGGCGGCACATGAACGGGAACAGGCGAGACTGAGAAAGCAGCGTAGCAGGGAGAGGGCAAAGGCGGACGCTATCATGTGAGAAAAGCTATCTAGCTGGATGGCTATATAAGTGTCTGAAAAGAAAAGATTTTCTATCTTGACGCCGGATTCGGCGCCCAGCTAGATTCGCGGTATTCGAGCAACCCCAGGAGCCATGCCCGTGCCCCACTTCATCCCCGATGCGACCTATGCCCGCCTGCTTGATGATCTGGCCGGGGCCTTCATGACCGCCGCCGCCAGCACCGGCGCTGATCTGCGCGACACGCTGGCCGAGGCCCTGGCCGGTGCCAATCTGCTGCCCGAGGTCTGCCGGGGTGATTTCGAGGGGGAAGGGGTGCAGGAGGTGGTCTGAAAGAATCTTCGCCCAACTGCAAAATTCCTATTGCGCTTCGTTTTCGTTTCCATATATAGAAACGGACATGAAAGCGAGGTTCAACATGGCCAAGTCAAACGCCGAACGCCTGCGCGAATTCAAAGCGCGCAAGAAGGAGCAAGAGAAGATCGCCAGCTTGACGCTCAATGACGTGTTCAAGACGCCGTTCTTTGAATCGTTGCCAGAAGACTTTGATCAGGATTCGCAGTTCGCTGACTGCCTTGAGTTCATCGGTATTGAGGTGCCCGAGTTCAAAGATGACCGAGGTCTAGAAGACTTCACCAACTACAGCGATGCATCGGCTGCGAACTTCGTCGCGCCTGGTCTCGGTTCCCTCGGACGTGCCGAAGTCATGGTGACGGCCCTGATTGAAGCCGCCCAAGACCTTGCGGGGTTCGTCGGTGACTACAAACGCAAAGAGATCAAAGCCCGCCTTGCCGAAATCGAGGCTTCCGACCTGTCTGAACCGCAGGCCAGGAAGGCGGCGCTGAAAGAAGCCGCGAGGCTGAACAAGATGCTGGATCAGCTTGATAAGCAGGTCCGACATACCTTCCCGCAGTGGAAGGTTCACGAAACGGCGGTGGTTTCTGCGAGGCCCCGCCTGTCAAGTCCGCCCGCGTTGCGTGGCGCTGACGATTGAGAAGGACAGAGGCGGCACCAGTTTCCCGACCGCACCGCCCCCGTCCAAAGCATACCGACGATCATGTGAAACAAGACAGGAGGTTGCAAATGTCCGATCCGAAACCGAACAAAACTGAAACCACCATTCACAAGGAGGCCGATATGGCTCTGAATACCATGAAAACGCCCGCAGCGGCAACGCCCGTCACGATCCTGATGGATGTCGATGCGTTCTTTAACTGGCTTGGAGAATTGCAGGGTATCCCCGGCAGCGATGCTTGCAACGATCCTGATTTCCTCGTTGAGGAAATGTGCGATCCGAACTCGCCGTATTCTCAGGTCGCGGTCTACCTCAATACCCCTGAAGGAACCGTCATGGCCCGCCACCTGCGCGATTGCGATACTGTCAAGGTGACGATGCGGTGCGACAAGCCCGGAGCGAGCCTCGTGCGCACGGTGCGGTGGATGCTTGGCGAAGAAGGCGAGGCAGCGTGATGGCGACGAGCGGGCGTCCCATGGCGCCCGCTTTACCTACTCCTGTGTGAACGGGGAGGGCGGGGCTTCGGCCTCGCCCTTTTCATCCCAGCCGACAAACCCGCCAGCCCTGCATATAGACTCAGGATAGCAACCAGAGCTTCGCCCGATGCCCGAACCCGTCACCCTGTCTGACCTGCAAAAGATGCACCGCATGGCGGCTGCACTGGTCATTGCCGATCCGGTCTATCTGCCGATCTTTGAGCGGATCGAACATGAACTGGCGGTGTTCGAGGCCAAGGGCGATGCGATCAGCCGTGCCCGCGCCATCGCAGCCCTTCACAAGGCTGTTGCCTGAAGCAGGGCCTGCTGCTGTTCCAGCGAAGCACCTTCGCCATAGCGTTCGCGTGACAGCCGGTGGCCGAACAGATCGCGCCTGATCCGGTCATCAATACCCGCCGCCAGCATCCGATCTTCAAAAGCATGGCGCAGCGAATAGAGCGTGTGTTCGTTGCTTTCCATCAATCCGTTCTCGCGCAGAAACTTGTTCACCGTGGCCGAGAGGCTGGCGCTGCTTTCGCGATAGCGCGGGAACCCCTCGGGGAAGGCCCGCATGGCCTCCAGCGACACGCCAAGCAACGGCACCTTGCGCCGGGCATGTTTGCTCTTGATATGCCTGCCTTCCGGCTCAATCGAGATATGCGGAACATTGTGATCCAGATTGATCGTCTTCGCGCTTAGCGCAGCCAGTTCCGAGGGGCGGCAGCCGGTGTTCACCATGACCAGCAAGATGGCGCGCGCCTCGGGGTTCAGCCCGTCCAGCGCCCCCGGTGCCAAGAGCTTTTCCTTGATCCATTTGACCGAGAAGGGCGGGCGCTTCTTGCCTTCGCCTTCCTTGAAGGAAAGATCGGTCAGCGGCAGCACCAGCCCCAGGCGCTTCATCCGGTTGACGGTTTTCAGCACATCGCCCAGGTGGATCAGGTCTTTGTTTGCCGATCCGGGCGAAAGCTCTTCCTCTTCCAGCCGTTCCATCCACCAGTTGCGGAAGTCCAGCATGTCATCGCCGGTAATGTCGTGAATGTCCTTGTCGCCAATCACCGCGATCAGGTTCCTGATCGCCTTGACGCGCGGGTTTTTCCAGCGGCGCAGCTGATCTTCCGACTTGCCAAGCGTCTTGTCCTTGGCCAGCGTCCAGTAGAGTTCCAGCGCCTTGCTGATGGTCAGGCCGGGCGATTGCGCGCCGCCCAGTATCGCCGTGGCTTCGATCATCTCGGGCTTGTCGGGCTGATCCTTGAACCCGCCAACCGCTGCGAACCTTTCGCGCAGCTCTTCAACGGGAAGCTTTGCCACCTTATCGGCGCGCATGTAGCGAAAGCCGCGCGCTTCGGCCAGATCGCGCGCCGCACGGAACTGCTGTTCAGCATCGGCGGTGTCACCGGCAAGCTTGGCTTCCCATGCCGCAATCATCTGTTCCCAGGTGGCGGCTTCCTTGGTTCTGGCGACCGAAGGCGAATCTGTATGGAGGCTGATCCAGACGAACTTGCGCGGCTCAACCGAGGCGTAGCGCTTCGGCACACGCTTGTAGAGGTAGAGAGTGCCCTTGACCGAACCGCCGCGCGTGGTGATCGCCATTGCAATGCCCCTGATTGTCTGGGGCGAAGCGTATCACAGATTGTATAGCTGTTTGTATAGCAAAAGTTTCAGAGGAATGCGCCAAATCGGCCGATTTTCTTTTGAAATCAAGGACTTGATAGGGTTGAAAAAAGTTGAATTGGCGGAGAGAGCGGGATTCGAACCCGCGAGACGGTTTCCCGCCTACACGCTTTCCAGGCGTGCGCCTTCGACCACTCGGCCACCTCTCCGTCGGCGCAGACATAGCCTTTGCAGCCGCAGGGGTGCAAGAGCGATTGGTGTTCGCCGGTGGAAAAAACTACGGATCAGGGAATGATGCGACGATAACGCACGCCGGCCAGCGAGGCGCCGGCGATCAGGCCGGATTGTCCGAACACCACGGCAATCACCGGCGAGAACACGGTTGTCGTCTGAACCCCGGCTGATCCGCCCTGTTCGGGCACCGCATAGCGGATATCGGCGCTGGCGGCCCAGCCTTCGGAGGCGCGGAAATCGGCCAATGCCTGGGCGGTCATGAAAAACAGCACATGCGCATATTGTTGCGCGCCAACCTGAAAGCCCACACTGGCGCGCGTGGCCGAGTAGTAATCTACCGTGATATCGTTGATCCTGAGCGCGCCCTCGCCGTAGGAGCCGCCAACAAACAACCCGGCCTCGCTGACCAGCGGCATGTAAAGAATGCCATGTGCGTTGCGAAACAGGTCTTCGCTCTCTGGATGGTTCTGGCGCAGATAGTCGCGGGTGGCGTCAACGCGCGCCTCAAGCCGGGCAGCGTTGAAACTGCCCACCGGGTTGCCACAGGCTGCCAGAACGGCGACCGAGGCTGCCCCGCCCGCCAGAAGCGCCCTGCGCGTGAATTTGCTCATGCTCTGCCTCTTCGAATAGGGGCCTTCGGGTCTGACGCCCGTTGGTGGCCTGATCCAGTTCCTGCACCTCTGCCAGGGCAGGGCGCAACGCAAAGTATAGCCATTGCCTGGCGGCTTGTCACCTGTGCGCTAAGCGGTGCGGCGCATTGTTGGCGGTCAGCCGCGCAACAGGCGAGCAGCAGCGGGGGCGAAATAGGTCAGGATGCCGTCACAGCCCGCGCGTTTGAAGCCCAGCAGGCTTTCCATCATCACCGCCTCGCCGTTTAGCCAGCCATTCAGCGCAGCCGCCTGCAGCATCGCGTACTCGCCCGAGACCTGATAGGCAAAGGTCGGCACGCCAAAACTGTCCTTCACCGCGCGGCAGATATCGAGGTAGGGCATCCCGGGCTTGACCATCACCATATCCGCGCCCTCATCCAGATCGCGGGCAACACAGCGCAGCGCCTCGTTACGGTTGGCGGGGTTGATCTGGTAGGTCTTCTTGTCGCCGACCAGCCGCCCGGATGCCCCTACCGCATCGCGGAACGGACCGTAAAAACCGCTGGCGAACTTGGCGGCATAGGACAGGATCGCAACATCGCGGTGGCCTGCCTGTTCCAATGCTGCGCGCATGGCACCGATGCGGCCATCCATCATGTCGGAGGGGCCCAGAATATCGGCCCCGGCATCGGCCTGCGCCAACGCCATCTTCACCAGCGCCGCGACGGTTTCATCATTGACGATCTCGCCATCGACAACAAAACCGTCATGGCCATTGGCATTATAGGGGTCAAGCGCGATATCGGTCATCACGCTGAGATCGGGCAGATCGCGTTTGAGGGCACGGATGGCGCGGTTGGTGATGTTGTCGGGGTTCCACGCCTCATCGCAGGTTTCGGTACGCAAGGCGGGGTCGGTATAGGGGAACAGACAGATCGTGGTGATGCCCAGTTCATGCGCCTCGGCCGCCCTGACCAGCAAGCGGTCGATGGACAGCCGCGAAACGTTGGGCATCGAGGCGATCGGCTCTTCCACGCCGTCGCCTTCACGGATGAAAACCGGCCAGATCAGGTCTGTCGCCGACAAGCGGTGCTCGGCGACCAGATCACGCAGGGCAGAGCTACGGCGCAGGCGGCGCAGGCGGGCGGCAGGGTAGGGGGCAGGGTAGGGGGCAGGGCGGTGAACAGGCATGCGCTTTCTCCGGATCGGTCTTGCGCCTTGGTGCCACGCGCGCGGGCCGATCTCAAGCCCTGCGCCCCCTTGGCCTGCGCAGCACTTGGCGCTAACTAGGGGTGTCAAACACGAGGGCGGCCTTTTGAACTGGTATAACAGTGTCTTTACGCTGATCGACCTGCGGTCGTTTTCAAACCTCTGGTTCTGGATCGTGCTGGCCGTGATGTGGTCAAGCGTTTCGCATTACATCGTGGGTGTACCCTTCGACATGGTGGTGCGCGCCCGCAGACACGGTGGCGAAGCGATGCGCGATCTGGAGATGCTGGTTGGCATCCAGACGCGGCGGCGATTGCATGTGATGCATGCCAGCGGGGTCTGGATGACGGTGCTTTGGGCCGGGATCCTCAGCGGGGTTGCCGTGCTGGGCTTTGGTTATGGCATTGAATTTGCGCAGGCGTTGTCATTTCTGGGTTTTCCGGCAGCACTGGTCTTTGCGCTGGGGTTCCGCCTGGCGCTCCGGCTTGAGCGCGAGGAACCCAAGGGCGAAGGGCTGGCGCGCATCCTGACCTGGCACCGGCTCATGGTTCAGGCGATCGGGATGGCGGCGATCCTGATCACTGCGCTTTGGGGCATGTGGCACAACATCTCGCTCAGCGTGCTGGGACGGTAAGGGCAAATCATGGCTGAACAACATCTGCTGCTGGGCGGCGCGCCCGAGGGCTTTGACGCCGAATTGCTGAAACGCGAACTTGAGCGGCGCAAGGCTCCCGTCATCCATGTCGCGCGCGATGACAAGCGACTCGAAGCAATGCGCCGGGCGCTGGCTTTCTTTGCGCCCTCGCTGCCAGTGCTGACCTTCCCGGCCTGGGATTGCCTTCCTTATGATCGCGTCTCGCCCAATCCCGAGATCACGGCGCGTCGCATGGCCACGCTTGCGGCGCTGGCGCAGGGCATCGAGGGGCCATTCGTGGTATTGACCACGCTCAATGCCGCGATGCAGCGCCTGCCGTCGCGCCAGACCATCGGCGGCGCGTCCTTCATCGCGGTAGTGGGCGAGCGCGTGAACGAGAGCGCGCTGCGCGATTATCTGTCCAGGATGGGTTTTTCGCCCAGCCCCACAGTGACGGAACCCGGCGATTTCGCCATTCGCGGCGGTATTATCGACATCTTCCCCCCGGGAGAGGCCGAGCCGGTGCGGCTGGATTTCTTCGGCGATGTGCTCGACGGATTGCGCCGCTTTGATCCTGGCACCCAGCGCACCACCGGCACACTGAAGCGGCTGGAACTGGCTCCGGCTTCAGAGGTAATACTGGATGAGAGCGCGATCACCCGCTTTCGCCAGAACTACCGCAGCGCGTTCGGTGCGGCTGGCAGCGATGACCCGCTCTATGAGGCGATCAGCGCCGGTCGCAAGCATCAGGGGATGGAGCATTGGCTGGGCTTCTTTCACGAGCGGCTCGAAACCCTGTTTGATTATCTTCCCGGTGCCAGTGTCATGCTCGACGATCAGGTCGAAGCGGTGCGCGAGGCGCGCTGGGAAACGATCACCGATCAGTATGATAACCGGCGCGAAGCGCTCGGCACGCGCGGGCGCGTTGATACCGTCTACAAACCTGCCGCTCCCGAGCTTCTGTATCTCGATCAGGCTCAATGGAAGGCCGCGCTCGCCCCGCTGCGGGTGATCCGCCTGTCGCCTCTGGCACAACCGCCGGGGCCGGGCGTGCTGGATGCCGAGGGGCGGGCCGGGCGCACGTTCTCGCTGGAGAGGCAACAGGAAAATGTAAACATATTCAGCGCACTGCGCGACCATGTTCAGAAAGAGCGCAAGGCGCGCACAGTGGTCATCGCCTCGTGGTCCGAAGGCGCGCGCGATCGTTTGGCAGGGCTGCTGGATGAACACGGCCTGACAGATGCCCAACCGCTGACCGATGCGCGCGGGCTAGGTGGCAAGGGCACGGTTCATCTGGCGGTCTGGCAACTGGATCAGGGTTTCGTCACGCCTGATCTGGCCGTGATCTCTGAGCAGGATGTGCTGGGCGAACGGCTGGTGCGCTCCCCCAGCCGCAAACGCAAGGCTGAGAATTTCCTGTCCGAGGCGCAAAGCCTGACAGTCGGCGATCTGGTGGTTCATGTCGATCACGGTGTGGGCCGCTACATCGGCCTTGAGACGATCACCGCCATGGGCGCACCGCATGAATGCCTGGCGCTGGAATACGCGGGCGGTGATCGGCTCTATCTACCCGTTGAAAACATAGAACTTCTCAGCCGTTTCGGGCATGAAGAAGGGCTTCTGGACAAGCTGGGCGGCGGCGCCTGGCAAGCCAGGAAGGCCAAGCTGAAACAGCGAATCCGCGAGATTGCCGACAAGCTGATCCGGGTCGCCGCCGAGCGCGAACTGCGCACCGCTCCCGTCCTCAACCCGCCCGAAGGCATGTGGGAGGCTTTTGCCGCGCGCTTCCCCTATGCTGAAACCGACGATCAGCTGAAAGCCATCGAGGATGTGATCAACGATTTTGATCGCGGTCGTCCGATGGACAGGCTGGTGGTGGGGGATGTCGGCTTCGGCAAGACCGAAGTGGCGATGCGTGCGGCCTTCATCGCAGCGATGTCAGGGTTGCAGGTGGCGGTGATCGCCCCGACCACATTGTTGGCGCGTCAGCATTATCACAGCTTTTCCAACCGCTTCCGGGGCTTTCCTCTGGTGGTGCGTCAGTTGTCGCGTTTCGTTCCGGCCAAAGAGGCCAGCGCAACACGCGCCGGGATCAGCGATGGCACGGTGGACATCGTTATCGGCACGCATGCACTCTTGGCCAAATCGGTGAAGTTCCGCAATCTCGGCCTGCTTGTCATTGACGAAGAACAACATTTCGGCGTTCAGCATAAGGAACGGCTGAAAGAGATGCGCTCGGACATTCATGTGCTGACGCTGACCGCCACGCCGATTCCGCGCACGCTGCAACTGTCCCTGACCGGGGTGCGCGACCTCTCGCTGATCTCCACCCCGCCCGTCGATCGCCTGGCAATCCGCACCTATGTCAGCGAGTTTGATACCGTCACCCTGCGCGAGGCGCTGTTGCGCGAGCGCTTCCGCGGCGGGCAAAGCTTCTTTGTCGTGCCGCGCATCAAGGATCTGCCCGAGATCGAGGCTTTTCTGCGCGATCACGTGCCCGAGGTGTCGGTGCTGGTCGCCCATGGCCAGATGGCTGCCGGTGAACTGGATGAGCGGATGAACGCCTTTTATGACGGCAAGCATGACGTACTGCTCGCTACCTCGATCGTCGAATCCGGCCTCGATATTCCGCGCGCGAACACGATGATCGTACACCGCGCCGACATGTTCGGCCTCGCCCAGCTATACCAGATCCGGGGCAGGGTAGGGCGCTCGAAAACCCGTGCCTATTGCTACCTCACCACACGGCCACGCGTCCCGCTGACTCCGCAGGCACTGCGCAGGCTCAAGCTTCTGGGCAGTATCGACAGCCTTGGCGCAGGCTTCACCATCGCCAGCCAGGACATGGACCTGCGCGGCGCGGGCAATATCCTGGGCGAGGAACAATCCGGCCATATCCGCGAGGTCGGCTATGAACTTTATCAACAGATGCTGGAGGAAACCATCGCCCGGCTTCGCGCGGGCGATCTCACGGAACTGGACGGCGGCCAATGGGCGCCACAGATCAATCTGGGCGTGCCGGTGCTGATCCCGGAAGATTATGTGACGGATCTCGATGTCCGCCTGGGCCTCTACCGCCGCCTTTCCACGCTGGAAAAGAAGGTTGAGTTCGAAGGTTTCGCCGCCGAACTGATCGACCGTTTCGGCCCGCTCCCGCGCGAGGTGAACACGCTTTTGCTGGTGGTGCGTATCAAGGCGATGTGCAAACGCGCCCATATCGCCCGGCTCGATGCCGGGCCGAAGGGCGCAACCATTCAGTTCCATCAGGATAAATTCCCCAACCCCAAGGGGTTGGTCGAGTTTCTTCATGCTCCGGGCAACCTTGCAAAGATCCGCGACAACAAGATCGTCATCCGCCGTGACTGGGCCAGCGAAAAGGATAAACTGCGCGGTGCCTTCGCCATTGCCCGCGATCTCGCCGAAAAGGCCAAAGCCTGAGGCTTGCAATCCGCGTCTCCCCATGGCCGGATACTCCTTTGAAAAGCCGCGCCCCTTCATCTGTTTAAAAATATCCTCGGGGGTGAATTCGGCGCAGCCGAAGAGGGGGCCTGAAAGGCCCCCTTGCGCCACAACCAATACATGAAACGGTCGCGATGCCCCGCGGCGTGCGGCATCGTCCAAGGCACCAATGTTGATGCAAGCGGCCATGCATCCACTTGTCGAGGGAGATGCGCAAGAACGCGAGCAAACCCGAATTGCGCCTCAAGACCTAGCCGCGCGGCGGGATCGAATAGGTCATCCCCGCGCGCGCCACCGGGGCCTCGACGCCCTCGGAAAACAACAGCACATCGCCCACCACAAGCACGCGCCCCAGCTTCAGCAGCCGCGCACGACCGATCATGTCACGGTCGGGCGCGGGCTTGCGCATGAAGTCGATCGAGCAATTGGTGGTGACGGTCAGCGCCTCGCGCCCGATCATGGCCAGCGTCACCGCATACATCGCCAGATCGGCCAGCGCGAACATCGATGGCCCGGAAACAGTGCCGCCGGGCCGCAGATGTCGTTCACCGATCAACAGGCGCACATCAGCCTCCATCGGTGCTACCCGTTCTACGCGGTAATCCTCGGCAACCTGTGGAAAAACCTCGCCCAGAAACGCGTTCAGCGCCGCGCAGTCCAGTTTCACATCCATCAACGTCTTTCCTCCCTTGCGCCGTAAAGCCGTTTGCATTCGTGGCAATGGTGGCTAAGGTTTCCGTGAAAAGCCGGGGAGGGCAAGATGAGCGATGCACTGGTCGGATATGACGTGGCGGAACATGTGGCGGTTTTGACACTGCAAAGCCCGCAGAACCTGAACGCGCTTTCAGATGCCATGCTGGCAGCACTTCGTTCGGCCTTGATGCGCGCAGGTGATGATGATCACGTGCGCGTGGTGGTGATCAGGGGCACGGGCAAGGCGTTTTGCGCGGGCCATGACCTGAAGGAGATGCAGGCGGGGCGCACAGCGCCGGACAGGGGCGCGGCTTATTTCTCAGATCTCTTTGCGCGTTGCGCCGAGGTGATGCAGATGATTCCGGCGCTTCCGCAGTCGGTGATCGCGCAGGTTCATGGTATCGCCACGGCAGCGGGTTGCCAGTTGGTGGCGAGTTGCGACATGGCGGTCGCGGCTTCGGACACACGGTTCGGGGTGAACGGGGTGAATATCGGTCTGTTCTGCTCGACACCCATGGTCGCATTGACCCGCAATCTGCCGCGCAAGGCTGCGTTCGAAATGCTCACGACAGGCCAGTTCATCCACGCCGATCGCGCGCTTGAGCTGGGCCTGATCAACCGCATCGCGCCGCCTGACGGACTGGAGGCCGAGACCATGGCGCTGGCGCGGCTGGTCGCGGGCAAGCTGGGTGCGGCCGTCCGGATCGGCAAGCGCGCTTTTTATGACCAGATCAGTCTGCCTCTGGATCAGGCCTATGCCTTGACCGGACAGGTGATGGTAAAGAACATGCTGGCGCGCGACACCAATGAAGGGATTCAGGCCTTCATCGAAAAGCGTGCGCCAGACTGGGCCTAGGGCAGGGCGTTTAATTCAGGAACGGCGCGGCCTTCATACTGGCCGGGATTGCACAGCCCAACCGGTTCAGGATCGTTGGCGCGAGCGCCAGCTGATCCAGAACCCCATCGCGCTCCGGCCCCTCACCATCGCCGAAATAATAAAGCGCGAAATCGCGCTGGTCCTCGCCGGTGCCGCCGTGATGGCCGCGCATCGACTGCCCGTGATCGGCGGTGACGATGACCTCATAGCCCATCGCCCGCCAGCGCGGCAGGAACCCGGCCAGCATTGCATCCATCAGCGCGCAGGCATGGTCCATCTCGGTGCATTCATGGCCGTAACGGTGGCCCATGCTGTCCAGCGTGCAGGTGTGCAGCATCCCGTAGCGCAGATCAAAGCGTTGGCACAGGTTGGTCAGCGTGGCAAAAAGATCGGCATCACATGGGGTTGCCTGATTGTGATGGTTGTAGGCCGTCATCGTGTGGAAGCGGCCATGGTTGATGCTGGTGCTTTCCGGCTCGTCATATTCAATGTCGCGCACTATATCAAAAGGCGACCGGTTGAAAAATTCCGACCACCAGGAATGCGCCACCGCGCCGGTCGTGCCGCCCGCCTTGCGCACTTCGGAAAAGACATCGGGCAGGTCCACCCTCTTGATGATCCCGTTTGACAACACGCCATGCACCTGCGGCGGGTTTCCCGTATGAATCGAGGCGTAGCAGGGCCCCGACATCGACGGCAGGACAGCGCGCATCTTCCAGACTTGTGCCTCGCCGGATTGCAGCCAGCCTTCAAGACAACCAAAATACCGCCGCCAGTTGGCATAGGGCACGCCGTCAAGGATGATCAGCAGAAGTTTGGCAGGCATCACGGGCTCCATCGTATCGAGTTGCGCGCAACCTTAACTTCTGCGAACCAGAGGGCAATGCAAAAATAACCGCGCGTTTTCTATAGATTACGGGTCGTTTTTACCCGGTTTTCACGGTCGGGGCCGTGATTGACTGCGCCAGATCCGACAGGAGGCTTCATGACCCGTCAACCCAATATCCTTATCGTGATGGTCGATCAGTTGACCGGCACGCTGTTTCCCGATGGCCCGGCCGATTTCCTGCATGTTCCCAATCTGCGCGCCCTGGCGGCGCGGTCGCAGCGCTTTTCGCGCGCCTATACCGGCAGTCCGCTTTGCGCGCCGGGGCGGGCCAGTTTCATGTCCGGCCAGTTGCCGCGCCGCACCCGCGTCTATGACAATGCCGCCGAGTTCTGCTCGGATGTGCCGACCTATGCGCACCATCTGCGCCGCGCGGGGTATTACACCTGTCTTTCCGGCAAGATGCATTTCGTCGGTCCAGATCAGTTGCACGGATTCGAAGAACGGCTGACAACCGATGTCTATCCCGCGGATTTTGGCTGGACCCCAGATTACCGCAAGCCGAACGAAAGAATCGACTGGTGGTATCACAACCTTGGGTCGGTGACCGGGGCAGGGGTGGCCGAAATCACCAACCAGCTGGAATATGTCGATGATGTTGCGCATCTTGCGCAGCAGAAGCTATACGACTTGGCCCGCGGGCATGATCAACGACCCTGGTGCCTGACCGTCAGCTTTACCCATCCGCATGACCCCTTTGTTGCGCGGCGCAGATACTGGGATCTTTATGAGGGTTGCGCGCGGCTGGAACCGCCCGAAGCTATCGCCTATGATGATCAGGATCCACATGCACAACGCATCATGGACAGTTGCGACTGGCGCGCCTTCGACATCTCTGATGACCAGATTCGCCGCGCAAGGCGCGGGTATTTTGCCAATATTTCCTATGTGGATGACAAGATCGGCGAGATACTGGCAGTGCTGGAGGCTACGCGGCAAGAAGCGATTGTGGTTTTCGTCGCGGACCACGGCGAGATGCTGGGCGAGCGGGGCCTCTGGTTCAAGATGAACTTCTTTGAACCCTCGGCGCGTGTGCCGATGATGATTGCGCTGCCCGGTTCTGACGGCGCGCGGATCGACACGCCGGTATCGACCATCGACCTGTTGCCAACGCTGGCTGGCCTCGCCGGGGTCGATCTGGCCGAGGTCGCGCCCTGGACGGATGGTGAATCTCTTTTGGGCCTGATCCAGGGCACGGACTCACGCGGGCCGGTGGCGATCGAATATGCCGCCGAAGGGTCAATCGCACCAATGGTGGCGCTGGTGGACGGACCATGGAAATACATCCGCTGTCAGGCCGATCCTGAGCTTCTATTCAACCTTGAAATCGACCCACATGAGCGCAGAAACCTTGCCGACGACCCGGCTTGCAAGGCGGTGCTGGAAAAAATGCGCTCGGCCGCCGATGCGCGCTGGGATCTGGCGGCCTATGACAGTGAAGTGCGCCAAAGCCAGGCACGGCGCTGGGTGGTCTATGAAGCATTACGCAACGGCGCCTATTATCCATGGGATTTTCAGCCTTTGCAGCGCGCGTCAGAGCGCTATATGCGCAACCACATGGATCTGAATGTGCTGGAAGAAGCGCAGCGGTTTCCGCGCGGGGAATGAGCAAGATGGATTCTGTGGTTGCCCAAGCGCCGTGTCTGGCGCGACGAAAGCCATGTCAGGGCGTTTCGATCAGCGCAATCGACAGCTTGGGGCAGCAGGCCCGCATCTCGTGCAAGATCAGCTCGGCATTTGGCAACTGCCGGCTCAGAATAAAGAGAGTGCCACGATAACCCATGTCTTCCAGTGCGGTGGCCAGATCAAGCCCATCCCAGCCATCTGCGATGAGCGGACCGATAATGGCATCGGGCGCCACCTGCGTCAGCATCCGCGGATTGAGCATGCGCATATGGGTCAGAACCACACCGGGCTGCGCCGTGTTGTCTTCCAGCAGGCGCAACGCGCCGGGCGCTTCGACGACGAGAACGGTCCGCGCATGGCGCAAGTTTGCGGGTGGCTGGACTGGGAAGCATATGCTGATGTTCTGAGCGGAAGGCAGGATCATGCGGTTCTCGTTGTGTTGGTAATATCTTGCAGGCAGAAAGTGAATGAACCAGGCGAGTCGCCTGATGGCGTTACAATGATGAAGCCTGACGCACAGCCCTTAATATCCCCTTAAACATGCTGGGATCGAACCGGATCTCACCTGTCATACGGTGGATTGGCAAGATGGCTTCAAAAGCCTTTGTAATTGAGGGATTATCCCGTGTTCAAGGTATATTTTCGTCACTTGATAGTTACATAATACTGATTATCGGCATACCATGTCTCTGTAACTTTTCACCCTTCTGCAACGTTCGAATGCTGAATCCGGTGGACGATCTGCAGGCGATGGCTTACGTCGCGGCCAGGATACATCTCGGCCTAGGGAGTCCCTTTTCATGACCAAAACCCCCTTTGATCGCCGGATCAAGATTGCCCCGTCGATTCTTTCCGCCGATTTCGCCAACTTCGGTGCCGAATGCCGCGCAATCGAAGCACAAGGTGCCGATTGGGTGCATGTTGACGTTATGGATGGTCATTTCGTGCCGAATATCACCTTTGGCCCGGCGATGTGCGCGGCGATTCGACCGCATATCAAGGGTGTGATGGATGTGCATCTGATGATCGCCCCGGTCGACCCCTATATCGAAGCATTTGCACAGGCTGGCTCGGACATCATCACAGCGCATCTGGAGGCCGGACCGCACATTCACCGCACCTTGCAAGCAATTCGTTCAACAGGAAAAAAAGCCGGCCTGGCCATCAATCCCGGCACCGGAATCGATGCAGTAGAGCATCTTCTGGACATGGTCGATCTGATCTGCGTGATGACAGTAAACCCAGGCTTTGGCGGACAGAAATTCATCCACAGCCAGATTGCCAAGGTCGCGAAACTGCGCGCCATGATTGGTGATCGACCGATCCATATCGAGATTGATGGTGGTATTACACCTGACACCGCGCCCCTTATGGCGCGGGTGGGCGCGGATGTGCTGGTTGCGGGTTCGGCGGTGTTCAAGGGTGGTTCCGTTTCTGAACCGGATGTCTATGGAAACAACATCCGCGCAATTCGCCTGTCCGCCGAAAGCGCCCTGCCCGGCACGCTTGCCTGATTTCATATTCAATACTTGCAATGTATCATTGCGCGCGTATATAAACCCCTGAAACCGGCGCCCCGGCGCTTATCCTTCAAGGGTCTTCATCATGTCTTTCGTTCGTTTACCCCTGCTGGACTGGGGCCGCCGCTATTCGCGCGCAAACCTCTCCGGCGATCTGATCGCTGCGCTTGTCGTGACAGTCATGCTGATCCCGCAGGGCATGGCCTATGCGATGCTCGCGGGCCTGCCGCCGCAGGCCGGCCTTTACGGGGCGATCCTGCCACTTCTGATATACGCGGTCCTGGGCTCGTCTTCGGCGCTGGCGGTGGGGCCGGTGGCGGTGGTGGCACTGATGACGGCAGCGACGGCGGGTTCGATCGCCGAGATCGGCACGCCGGGTTATCACCTTGCCGCGCTCTGGATCGCGCTGATCTCGGGAGCGCTGATGCTGGTCATGGGGCTGTTGAGGCTGGGGTTTGTAGCCAATTTCCTGAGCCACCCGGTGATCTCGGGCTTCATAACGGCGGCCGGCATCCTGATTGCTGCCAGCCAGATCCGGCATCTTCTGGGCATCCAGACCAGCGGCAAGACTCTGCCCGAGGTCATTCCCTCGGTGCTGGCCAATATCGGCGGGCTGCACTGGCCGACGCTGGTGATGTCCGCACTCGTGCTGACTTTCCTGTTCTGGTCACGCAAGGGGCTGGCCCCTGCCCTGCGTGCGCTGGGTCTCGCCGCGTCCACGGCCGCGCTTCTGGCCAAGGGCGGGTTGTTCCTGGCCGTCCTGGCCTCGACATTGGCCGTCTGGCTGCTGGGGCTGGACGCACAAGGGCTGCGGATCGTGGGCGATATCCCGCGCGGGCTTCCCCCCCTGGAACTGCCGGCTTTCGATGTCGATCTGATCACCTATCTGTTGCTGCCTTCGGCACTGATCGCGCTGGTGGGGTATGTTGAATCAATCTCCATCGCCCAGACTCTGGCGGCCAAGCGCAGACAGAGCATCAATCCCGACCGCGAGTTAATCGCGCTTGGCGCCGCCAATCTGGGTGCAGGTTTCAGCCAGGCGATGCCGATCACCGGCGGGCTGTCACGTTCGATCGTGAACTATGATGCGGGCGCGCAAACCCCGGCGGCGGGCGCCTTCACGGCACTGATGATCGGTGCTGCACTGATCGCGCTGACACCGCTTCTGTACTTCCTGCCCAATGCTACCCTTGCGGCGATCATCATCGTGGCGGTGCTGTCCCTTCTGGATTTCCGCGCCCTGCCCCGTGCATGGGCCTACAGCAAGGCCGACGGGGCGGCGATGGCGGCGACCATGGCGTTCACGCTGCTTCTGGGTGTGGAACAGGGGCTGGCGGCGGGTGTCGGTCTGTCCATCGTGCTGCACCTCTACCGCACCTCGCGCCCGCATGTTGCCGAGGTCGGGCAGGTGCCGGGCACCGGGCATTTTCGTAACATCAACCGCTACGAAGTTGTTACCGCGCCCGATGTGGTGACGCTGCGGGTGGATGAGAGCCTGTACTTTCCCAATGCCCGCTACCTGGAGGAGCTTGTTCAGGAAAAGATCGCCGCCAACCCGCAGTTGAAGCATCTGGTCCTGATGTTCTCGGCGGTAAACGAGGTGGACGCCTCGGCGCTGGAAAGCCTTGAGATGATCCACGCCAAGTTGCGCGATGCGGGCGTCAGCCTGCACCTGTCCGAGGTCAAGGGGCCGGTCATGGACCGGCTGCGGCGGTCGGATTTTCTGGATCATCTGGGCGGGCTATATCTGACGCAGCTTGATGCGATGGAAGCATTGGCCCCGGCAATTACCCGCGACACGTTGAACCGGGAGCGCCACGAGATCCGCAAAGCCGGGGCCTGAGCCATTGCCCGAAGCGTGAAAACAAAAAACCGGCGCAACCAAAAGGTTACGCCGGTTTATCCGACAACACCGGGTTGGGAAGTGGTTGCCGCCGGATAACTCACACAAACCTGAAACGATCAACCCATGGCTGATCGCCCGAGCACCACTCAACTCGCCCTGCAAACCTACTCAAGCCGATGCTTATGAAAAAGTGTGTTAATCCATACCTTCGAGACAGAATCATTCGCATCCTTCAATTCCTCAAACAGAATTGTTCGCGGGTTTTGTGGGCATGACAAACATCTGGTTCAGGAAAGCGGCCTTGATCACGGCATGCGCCGTTGTCTCAACCCCCAGAGTTTCACGCGCGAGTTTCAGGTGCTTTTCAATCGTCGGCTGCGCAAGGCCCATAATCCGGGCAATATCGGCCACAGTCTTGCCCTCGGCGACCCATTCCAAAACTTCGCGCTGGCGCGCTGTCAGGGCACGCTTGGTCCCCAGATAGGGAAGCGCGATCATCGCACGATGCGCCACAGTGGCAACCACGAACAGCGCATCCGAGAACTTGGCCAGACAGTCATCGACATCTTCTTGCGTCAGCCCTGGTTCGGCGATCAGCGCCATTACCGCCCTGCCCCGTGTGCTGGCGGTGGGAAAACCGATGGTGCACCCCGCTTCCATGCCAAATCTGGCAAAGAACGTCAGGGCGTCGTCTGACGAGACAAAACCATCCATTTGCGCGTCTTCGCTGGTCATCGACCAACTGGCGATGCCAGTATTGCGCAACGCCCAGTTGAACGTGACGCTCTCACCGTAATAGCGGTTATCCACCAAGATATTCATGAAACGGCGATCCAGCGTGGACAGCAGCAGGAATTCCTCTGGGCTGCCCAGCGTCGTTCCCCGGAAACTGTGCGAATAGCCGTAAATGACACCTGTGAAGCCGTAGCTTTCAAGAAACTGATGCAACAGCGCCCAGACGGTTTCGATATCGACGGCACGCAGGATAGCATCAAGACATTCAACAATGCCTTCGGGCGAATCCACCGGATGGCGTGACCTTTGCCAACGCCCGAACGCCATCACGTTCGATAGATTCGTTGGTTTATCCACCCCAACCCCAAGAAGATCCTTCATTGTCTCAGACTTGGCGAAAAATACCCCGGTTGTCGAGCGTCTGTTGCGGCATTACGATTAAAGTATAAGAAATGTAACAAAAAGCGGCACCCGATGCCGGGTGCCGCCTTGAAGGGGTTCGTTGACCTTCGAAAAGCCCGGCTCAGCCAGCCAGGGTCTTGGCGACTTCCGCCGCGAAGTCTTCCTGTTTCTTTTCGATTCCTTCGCCCACGGCAATGCGCAGGAAACCCAGGACCTCGACACCGGCTTCCTTGGCTGCCTGTTCGACCGTGACATCGGGGTTGATCACGAATTTCTGGCCCAGCAGCGTGACTTCTTCCAGGAACTTCTTCATCCGGCCGGGGATGATGTTGTTGTGGATCACGGCGTCAGGCTTTGGCTTGGCGGCGGCAGCGTTTTCTTCCAGCGCCTTTTGCGTCTGCACTTCGCGCTCGCGCTCCAGCACTTCCTGGTCAAGGTCGGCCTCACCCAGCGACATCGGCGCGGTGGCGGCGATATGCATGGCGATCTGCTTGCCGATGCCGTTGTCAGCACCTTTCAGCGCGACCAGCACACCGATCTTGCCCAAGCCGTCAGCCGCCGCGTTGTGAACATAGGCGGCGACAGCGTCGCCTTCGATCACGGCCATGCGGCGCAGGGTCAGGTTTTCGCCGATCGTGGCGATGGCGGCGGTAACCGTTTCCTCGACGGTCTTGCCGCCCAGATCGGCAGCATTCAGCGCCTCCAGATCATTCACCTTCAGACCGGCTTCGGTGATCGAACGCACCAGAGCCTGGAAATCGGCGTTCTTGGCGACGAAATCGGTTTCCGAGTTGACCTCGACGGCCACACCGCGGCCACCTTCGACGGCCACGCCCACCAAGCCCTCGGCGGCAACGCGCCCGGCTTTCTTGGCGGCCTTGGCCAGACCCTTGGTGCGCAGCCAATCCACGGCGGCTTCCATGTCGCCGTTGGTTTCGGTCAGCGCCTTCTTGGCGTCCATCATGCCTGCGCCGGTGCTGTCGCGCAGTTCTTTCACCATACTTGCGGTAATCGCCATGGCGTTTCTCCTGTCCTAAGGGGGTTCGGGCAGGGGGTTAGCCCTGCCCGGTATCATTCAGATGACAAACGGCCCGCGGCCGGGCATCAGGCCTGCGCCGATTCCTCGGTGGCGGGCGCCTCTTCTGCGAGCGCCTCTTCGGTCGGCGCCTCTTCCAGCGCACCGATATCCACGCCAGCCGCACCCAGTTGGGCCGACATGCCGTCAAGCGCTGCACGGCTCACCAGATCGCAGTACAGCGAGATGGCGCGCGCGGCGTCGTCATTGCCGGGGATGATGAAATCCACGCCTTCGGGCGAGCAGTTGGTGTCAACCACGGCGACAACCGGGATGCCCAGCTTCTTGGCTTCCAGAATGGCCAGGTCTTCCTTGTTCACGTCGATGACGAACAACAGGTCCGGCAGGCTGCCCATATCGCGGATACCGCCCAGCGAGGCTTGCAGTTTGGCCTGCTCGCGCTCCATGCCCAGTCGCTCTTTCTTGGTCAGACCTTCTGCGCCGCGCTCCATCAGCTCGTCGATCTGCTTCAGACGCTGGATCGACTGGGAAACGGTTTTCCAGTTGGTCAGCGTGCCGCCCAGCCAGCGGTGGTTCATGTAGTACTGCGCGCATTTCTCGGCCGCCTCGGCGATCGGCTTCGCCGCCTGGCGCTTGGTGCCGACGAACAGCACGCGCCCACCCTTGGCAACGGTCTCGCGCACCGCGTTCAGCGCCGCGTCCAGCATCGGAACGGTCTGCGTCAGATCGATGATGTGGATGCCGTTGCGATCCCCATAGATGAAGGGGCCCATGCGGGGGTTCCAGCGCTGGGTCTGGTGGCCGTAGTGAACGCCAGCTTCAAGAAGCTGACGCAGATTGAAATCGGGAAGCGCCATAATCGTGTTCCTTTCCGGTTTTGCGCCTGAGCGGGGCATCAGGGCATATGCCCCAACCGGTGGACCTGACAGGATGTCTCCCTGCCCGGCCCGGCCCCGCCTGTGAAGTGCGTGCCCCTTAACCCGTCTGCGCACCGGACGCAAGAGGGGCCGGTGTGCCCGGCCTCAGCGGCCTTCGAACTTTGCCGGGCGCTTTTCCAGAAACGCTATCACGCCTTCGCGGAAATCGCGCGAATGACCGCATTCGCCCTGCAACTCGGCCTCCAGCGACAGTTGTCGATCCAGGTTGTTCTCCAGGCTCTGACGCATCGCCCGCTTGATCGCGCCATAGGCCAGCGTCGGGCCGTTCGCCAGTTGCGCGGCACGGCGTTTCCATTCGCCGGCGAACCCCTCGTCCGGAATCGAGGCCCAGATCATGCCCATGCCTGCGGCCTCGTCCGCCGTGACCTTTTCGGCAAACAACGCCTGCCCCATGGCGCGCGCAAAACCCACCTGACGCGGCAGCCAGAAAGTGCCACCCGCATCCGGGATCAGGCCAATCCGGCTGAACGCCTGAAGAAAGACTGCCGATTGCGTAGCGATCACCACATCCGCCGCCAGCGCCAGATTGGCCCCTGCCCCGGCCGCCGCACCATTGACCGCCGAAATCACCGGCAGCGGGCAATCATAGATCGCGCGCAGCATCGGCTCGTATTCCTCGCGCAGGATGCGGCCCAGATCCAGATCATCGACCGATGTGCCGTCGCCCAGATCCTGCCCTGAACAGAATGCCCGCCCCTCGCCGGTCAGCACCAGCACCCGCGCGCGCTTCGACAGATCCTTCACCGCATGCAGGATCTCGGCGCGCATCTGGGCATTGAGCGCGTTCATCAGTGTCGGACGGTTGAGTGATATGGTGCCGACGCCATCGGCCTCGGTGACGATCAGGGTGCTGTAGTGCATGGTTTCCTCGCTCCGGTTGCCGCGCGATCATAGACATGCGCGCCGCTGCTGGCAAAGCAGGAACCTCGCGTCATTCCTTGAGGATCTCTTCCAGCCGCGCTTTTTCGGCCTCCGTCAGGGGCACCTCGGGGCGGGTGCGTCGGCGCAATGCCATTGCCGCTACACCCAGCCCCAACAGCAACAGCACCGGTGCCGAAACCCAAAGGATCAGGTTAACCCCGTCACGCTGCGGATTCAGCAGCACATATTCTCCGTATCGATCAACGAGATACTGCACCGCCTGGGCATCCGTGTCGCCCGCCACCAGCCGTTCGCGCAGGATGATGCGCATGTCGCGCGCCAGTTCAGCGTTTGATTCGTCGATGCTTTCATTTCGACAGACCACGCAGCGCAGCCCTGTTGAAAGCGCCCGCGCGCGGGCTTCAAGCGCGGGGTCTTCCAGCACCTCGTCGGGCTGAACGGCCCAGGCAGGCGCCGAGACCATCGGCGCGGCCAGCAGAATCAGGACTATCAGGAGAATGCGCATGCGATCACTCCGCCGGGGTGGCGCCGCTGGGCGCCCGTCGCGCACCCGCTGCCACCCTGAACCGCCGGTCCGAGAGCGAGATTAAACCGCCAAGCGCCATCAGGATGCACCCGCCCCAAAGCCAGTTGGCGAAGGGTTTGATATAGGTACGCAGCGCCCAGCCACCGCCTTCCTGCGGATCACCCAGGGCCAGATAGACATCGCGGAACAGTCCGTAATCGATTCCTGCCTCGGTCGTCGGCATGCCGGCGGCGGGGTAGATTCGCTTTTCAGGCGTCAGTTGCGCCACCAGCCTTCCGTCGCGTGCGACATCGACAAAGCCCATCGTCGAGACATAGTTTGGCCCTTCGACCCGGCGCACATCGGTCAGCGTCAGCGTGTAGCCCTCATGCTCGAAGCTCTGGCCGATATGGGCGACGCGGATATCCTCGGTCTCCCAGCCCATAAGGGCGGCGATGGCAAAGATGGTAACGCCCAGCCCGGCATGCGCCGTGGCCTTGCCCCAGTCTGCACGCGGCAGCTGGCTCATGCGGCGCAGGCGGTCAGCGATGCCGGCGCGTCCGGCTCGGTGCCACAGATCGGCCAGCGCGCCCACGACAACCCAGACACCCAGCACCACACCAATCGGCGCCATGATGGAACCGCCGGTCTGCATCACCCAGACCAGCGCGCCGGTCGCCACGGCCAGCACCGCAACACCCCACATGCTGCGCGCCGCTTTCACCACGTCGCCACGCTTCCACGGCAGCACCGCGCCCACCGGCAACACCACCGCCAGCGCCACCATGAAGGGCGTGAACGCCGCGTTGAAGAACGGCGGGCCGACAGACAGAACCCGGTCAAAGAACATCTCGGCCACCAGGGGCCACATCGTGCCCACGAAAACAACGAAGCTGGACACCGCCAGCAGCACATTGTTCAGCACCAAAGCCGATTCGCGGCTGACGGTGGAGAAAACGCCCTTCGCCTCCATCGCCGCGCCGCGCCAGGCAAACAGGGTCAGCGCCACACCCATGAAGAAGGCGAATATCATCAGGATGAACACGCCGCGCTCGGGGTCCGAGGCAAAGGCGTGCACCGAGGTCAGAAGCCCCGAACGCACGATGAACGTCCCCAACAGCGAAAAGCCGAAACCGAGGATCGCCAGCAGGATCGTCCAGGCTTTCAGCGTCTCGCGCTTTTCCACCACGATGGCGGAATGCAACAACGCAGTGGCGAACAGCCAAGGCATGAAGCTTGCGTTCTCCACCGGATCCCAGAACCAGAAACCGCCCCAGCCCAGCTCGTAATAGGCCCACCAGGAGCCAAGCGCGATTCCGATGGTCAGGAACACCCAGGCCGCCAGTGTCCAGGGGCGCACCCAGCGGCCCCATGCAGCATCCACTCGGCCCTCAATGAGAGCGGCGACAGCAAAGGAGAAAGCCATCGAAAGGCCCACATAGCCGAGATAGAGAAACGGCGGGTGAAAGGCCAGGCCAGGGTCTTGCAGAAGCGGGTTCAGGTCGCGCCCGTCGAAGGGCGGAAAGCTCATGCGGGTGAAGGGGTTGGAGGTAAAGATCGTGAATGCCATGAAGGCCGCGCCGATCGAACTTTGCACCGCCAGAACGCGGGCTTGCAATGTCGCCGGAAGGTTGCCGCCAAACCACGCCGCGCAGGCCCCGAACAGCACCAGAATCAGCACCCACAGCAGAAGCGAGCCTTCGTGATTCCCCCAGACGCCGGATATCTTGTAGATCATCGGCTTGGCGGTGTGCGAGTTATCCACCACCAGCGCGACCGAGAAATCCGAGGTCACGAAGGCCCAGGTCAGGGCCCCGAAACTGATTGCCACCAGCGCGAATTGCGCGCTGGCCATGGGATGTGCAGCGGCCATCCAATCTCCCCAGCCCTTGTGGGCACCGACAAGCGGCACCACCGACTGGATCAGCGAAATGGCAAAGGCCAGGATGAGGGCGTAATGTCCGAGTTCTACAATCATGCCCGAACATATAGCCGCTTCGCGCCGCCGCGCAAAGCACAACCGGAGGGCCGGGCTGCGGCCATCCGGCGCATTTGATTACGGATCGGCGGTGGCCTCGGCCTGTGCCGAACGTGCGCGCCATTCGGCCAGCGCGGGGTTGTCCGTGGTTGCGGGTGTTTCGCCTGCGGGCCGCGCGTGGTCCGGCGGCGCGGCGGGTGTCACGGGTGGAACCGCGGGCCGCGTCACCCGCAGATGATGCGCCTCGCGCGCGCCGAAATAAAACGCCACCACCGCACCCAGCAGCCACCAAAGCGGCTCAGGCACCTCGGCCAGCCCCCGCATCCGCAGTCCGAACCCTTCGGGATCGGCCATCGCATAGATGAACAGCGCCAGTGTTCCCAATGCCAGAAGCGGGCGCGGCAAGCGGTTCAGAGCGTTCACGAAGGCATCGAACCGCCCTGCCCGTCCATGGGCAAATTCTGCCGTATGGCTGGAATGCGCGGCCAGATAGGCATCATGGCCCAGTTCCAGCGCGCGCGTGGCATTGGGGCGGAACACCTCGGCCACGCCACTGACGCTTTGCCCCAGTGCCACCACCCCTGCCCCGCCACGTCCGAAAAGCGCGGACAATCCTGCACGGATCAACCCCATGCCGCGGTCCTTTCGCGATGCTGTGCCAATGTCAGATGAAAGCGTGGCGCGATGAACTCTTCAGCCCGGACAATCCAGCCGCCCTTCCCGCCATCGCGACGCCGCGCGTATTTACGGCTGGCGGGGCGGCGCTCGGCCAGCGCGTAGTAGTAATCACGCCGGGCAATGCCGTAGGCGTCTGCGATATGGTCAGGGGCTTCGGCGGCGGCCGCATGCGCCGCGCGGATCGTCTGCGGGCCGATTGCACCATCCACGATGATATCGTGGCCCATCTGCACCAGCAAACGCTGCAAAATGCGCACGGCGTTGCTGCCGGCGTTCACATACATGTCGAAAACCGACGCCTGCAGCATATCGGGCAGCGAGGCGATGCGCGGTTGCTCGAAATAATGCCGGATGAAGATATCGACGGCCTGCGCGTGTGTCAGCGCGCGGACATCGGCCGCATCCACCACGCCGTCGCCGTTCAGGTCCAACCCGAGGCGGCGCATGGTGTGGATGGTGACGCCATGTTTGGTGGCCCCGCCGGGATCATCGGGGTCGTTCACATAGCCGCCCTCGCGGGCGACGATTTCCTCGGCCAATTGCCGCACGTTTCGCATTCTGCCCTCCGGTCTCATGGATCCGGGGCAGAATGCTTAGGCTTTGGTTAAGGTCACGAGTCGGCGGCGGACGCCGTGTTCAGATGCGGGAAAGCGCAATTGGCATCGGGCGCGTTTTCGGGCGCCATCGCATCGAGCGAATTGGCCACCTCGCGCGGCATGTAGGTCTCATCGTGCTTGGCAAGGATCTCATGGGCCACGAACACGCCCTCGACCATGCGGCCCGTTGCCACCGTGCCCTCGTTCTCGCCGAACAGATCGGGCAGAATGCCACGGTAGCGAACCTCGACAGTGTGGCAGAAATCGGTCACCCGAAAACTGACCTCCTCGCTCTGACCACGCCGGATCGATCCCGCCTCGACCATGCCACCCAACCGGAACACCTCGTTCAAGGCGGGGGGATCAGCTACGATCTGGCTGGGCGAGCGGAAGAAATTGATCCCGTCGCGCATCGCATAGCCGATCAGCGCCGTCGACAGCGCCAGCGCCACGAAAGCGACGGTGATGATCTGGATGCGGCGTTTCTTCTTCAGGCTCTTCATGTCACCTCACGGAAATAGCGGCGGCGCCATCAACCCTTCCGCCTCGTCAAACCCCATCATTAGGTTGGCGTTCTGCAGCGCCTGCCCAGACGAGCCCTTGGTCAGGTTGTCCAGAACCGCTGCCACCATTGCCCTGCCGGGCTGACGGTCGCCAACCACACCGATATGCACGAAGTTGGAGCCGCGCACATCATGTGTCGAGGGGACTGTGCCAAAAGGAAGCACCTCAAGAAATGATTCAGCGCAATAACGCTCTGACAAAACCGTGTGAATCCGTTTCGCATCACCCTTCAGCCAGGCGGTCGCCAGAATACCCCGGTTCATCGGCAGCAGATGCGGCGTGAACTGGATCTGAACGGGGCGGCCCGCGGCGAGTGAAAGCTCCTGATCGAACTCGCCCAGATGCCGGTGGGTGCTGCCCACCGCATAGGGATGCGTGCCTTCTGACAGTTCGGCATGAAGCAGGTTTTCCTTCAGCGCGCGCCCGGCGCCTGACACGCCGCATTTCAGATCGAGGATGATGTCATCCAGATCGATCACCCCACCCTCGATCAAGGGGCGCAGGATGTATTGCCCGGTCGCGGCATTGCAACCGGTGCCCGCCACCAACCGGGCCTGCCTGATGGCGTCGCGGTAGAACTCGGTCAGGCCATAGACCGCCTCTTTCTGGATCTCGGGCGCGGCATGGGGTTTGCCATACCACTTTTCATAGGCGGCAGGATCGCGCAGCCGGAAGTCGGCCGACAGATCGATGATACGCAGATCGCGCGGCAGCGTGGCGATCACAGCCTGGCTGGTGGCATGCGGCAGCGCGCAGAAGGCCAGATCGATGGCGGAAAAATCCACCTCTTCGATGCGCACCAGATCCGGCAGCGCCATATGCCGCAGGAACGGAAAGACCGAGGCCATGGACTGCCCCACCTTGCGCTCGCCGGTCAGCGCGGCAATCTCGAAACCGGGATGGGTTGCGATCAGGCGGATCAGTTCTGCACCGGTATAGCCTGAAGCACCCAGAATGGCGATTTTCTTTTTCATATCAGTCTCTTGTGATCATTTGTTTAGATACATGCCGGTCGCCGCCTGCACGCGGCGGATGCCTCCGGCGGGCGTATTTGGGGCAAGATGAAAACGCATCTTGCCAGTATCAGGCCGGACGGAAATCGATCTTTCGTCGCAGGAACCAGGTAGCCTTGTGACTGACCGCAATGGGATCTCCGGTAGTCAGATAAAGGCTGCGCGTGCCCGACCCGCGCATCTCAGGCCGGCGGCCAAGATAATCCTCAAGGCTGGCGGCGACCAGATCGGGCTGGGAATAAACCGCGACTTCGGGGCCGAGGGCCGCGCGAAACGCCTCTTCCATCAGCGGATAATGAGTGCAGCCCAGCACGGCGGCATCGGGGCGCGGCATCCGGCGTTTCAGCGCCGAGACATGTGAATGCACCAGCGCTTCGGCCAGGATCATGTCGCCTTCCTCAATCGCATCGACAACGCCGCCGCAAGGCTGGGCCTCGACATCGACGCCGATGGCGCGGAACGCCAGCTCGCGCTGGAAGGCGCGGCTTTGCACCGTGGCGGGTGTGGCGAACAGGGCGACATGTTTTACCGCCACCTCGCGCGGGGGCGAATTGTCGCCCCACTGCCGTTCGGTCAGCGCCTCGATCAATGGAACGAACACGCCCAGCACGCGCTTGCCCTCGGGCACCCAGGTTTCCTGCATCCGGCGCAGCGCGGCAGCCGAGGCGGTGTTACAGGCCAGGATCACCAGATCGCAGCCTTCGTCCCAAAGCCGTTCGACACCCGCGCAGGTCAGGTTGAAAATGTCGTCGGCATCACGCACCCCGTAGGGCGCATGGGCATTGTCACCGTAATAGACGAAGGGCACGTCGGGCAGGCGCTTTTGCAACGCGCCCAGCACCGTCAGCCCGCCCAACCCCGAATCGAAAACGCCAACCGCCATTTCTTGCGCCCTTCGTCAACCCGCTTCGGCCCCTCTTACGCCGCCGTGGCGCGGAAATCCATCACCCTTATTCCGCGGCCAGAGGCAGCGGCGCGCCGGGCGTCGCAATGGCCGCCAGCAGTTCCTCCCGGCGTTTGGCGGCGGCTTTGACGTTAGCCTCCTTCACCGGGCCAAAACCACGGATCGACAGCGGCAACAGCGCCAGTTCCAGCACCTTGTCACGGTTTTCAGGTGTCACGTTTGGCAAGACACCGGCCATGTCCGCCTCATATTGCGCGATCAATGCGCGCTCCATCCGGCGCTCGGCACTGTGGCCGAAGGGGTCGATAAACGTGCCCCGCAACCCCTTGAGCCGCGCCAGCAACCTAAATCCGTGCAGCATCCACGGGCCGAAGCGACGCTTCTTTGGCCGTCCGTCCGGCCCGGTTCCGCCCAGAAGTGGCGGTGCAAGGTGGAAGCTGGCGCTGAAATCACCGTCGAACTCGGCACGCGCCTTTTCCAGCGTGTCCAGATGAAGGCGCGCAACCTCGTATTCATCCTTGTAGGACAAGAGCTTGTGATAGCCTTTTGCAACAGCAAGCTGAAGCGCCCGATCATCGATCGCATCAACGAAACGGCGATAGCGACTGGCCAGGGCGGCGTTCTGATAGGCCGTCAGATGATCGGCGCGCAGGGTGATCGGATCGACCGGCTCGGCATTGTCCGATTGCGGTTTGAGCACCGCCTGCGCATCCGCAGGAAAAAGTACCGCCCAGCGGCCGATCTCGAAAGCCCGCAGATTGCCCTCGACAGCCGCCTTGTTCAGGGTGATCGCCTGCTGGATGGCCTCCAGCGAGATCGGGATCAACCCCATCTGCCAGGCACCGCCAAAGACCATCATGTTGGAAAAGATCGCATCGCCCAGAAGCATCCGCGCCAGTTCCGAGGCATCGAACAACGCCAGCCGGTCGCGCAAACGCGCCTCAAGCGCGACGCGCAAGTCTTTGGCCGGGAGCTGAAACTCGGTATTGCGGGTGAATTCTCCGGTGATGATCTCATGGGCATTTACCACAGCGCCCGTTTGGCCCGTCCGCATGAGGCCCAGGGTCTTCGAACCGGCGGTTACCACGAGATCACCACCGATGACGCAATGCGCCTCACCAACAGCGACCCGCACAGCGCTGATATCACTGGGATTTTCAGCAATCCTGCAATGGATGTGGACGGCGCCGCCTTTCTGGGCCAACCCAGCCATCTCCATCATGCCCGCGCCCTTGCCGTCAACATGCGCGGCCATGGCCAGAATGGCACCCACCGTCACAACGCCCGTGCCGCCGACACCGGTGATCACTACATTATGCGTGCCGTCGATTGAGGGCAGTTCGGGCATCGGCAGGTCGGGCAGGTCCAGCGCACGGGTGGCGCCCTTGCGTGGTGTAGCGCCGGAGAGCGTCACAAAAGAGGGGCAGAAGCCCTTGAGACAACTGAAATCCTTGTTGCAGCTGGATTGGTCGATGGCGCGCTTGCGTCCCAGTTCGGTCTCGACTGGCACGATCGACACGCAGTTTGATTGCACTCCGCAATCGCCGCATCCCTCGCAAACATCGGTGTTGATGAAAACGCGCTGGTCAGGGTCCGGAAACTGGCCCCGCTTGCGACGACGGCGCTTCTCGGCCGCGCAGGTCTGGGCGTAAACAATGGCAGATACACCCTTGATATCACGATACTTCTCTTGAACTTTCATGAGGTCGGCGCGTTCATGCTTCTCGATATCCGCAGGGAACAGGCTGAAATCGGGCTTCTCTTTCTCGTCGTAGACAAGCGCGACATCCCTGATGCCCATCGCCTTCAACTCGCGCACGATCTGGTCGGCGGTCAGGCCACCCTCATTCTTCTGGCCACCGGTCATGGCCACGGCATCGTTGAACAGGATCTTGTAGGTGATATTTGTGCCCGCCGCGACGGCTGCGCGGATCGCCTGGATACCGGAATGGTTATAGGTTCCATCACCAAGGTTCTGAAAGACATGCTCTCTTTTTGAGAACGGCGCTTCGCCGATCCAGTTTGCACCCTCGCCGCCCATATGAGTGAACCCGGTGGTCTCGCGGTCCATCCACTGCACCATGTAGTGGCAGCCGATCCCCGCATAGGCGCGTGAGCCTTCGGGCAAACGGGTTGAGCTATTGTGCGGACAGCCCGAGCAGAACCACGGCAACCGCGCAGCCAGTTCGGGCGCATTGTCGGCGCGACGGGCCTCGGCCAGTTGCTCCATTCCGGCGCGCAGCCGTTCGGTGTCGCGCCCCTCTTCCAGGAAGATCGCGCCCAGCTTTTCGGCGATCATCACCGGGTCCAGCGCATATCGGGTCGGAAACAGTTCAAGCTGGCGACCATGTTCCCAGGTGTCGCCCTTGTACCAGCCATAGACGCGGCGCCCCCGGCGATCATCGAAAATGGCTTCTTTCACCTGTACTTCGATAAGCTTGCGCTTTTCCTCGACCACGATGATCAGGTCCAGCCCCTCGGCGAATTCATGGAACCCCTGCATGTCCAGCGGCCAGGTCTGGCCCACCTTGTAGGTGGTGATCCCCAGTCGTTCGCACTCGGCCTCGTCCAGGCCCAGAAGCCCAAGCGCATGCACCAGATCCAGCCAGTTCTTGCCCGCCGCCACCAGCCCGATCTTGGCGCCCGGCTTGCCCCAGATCCGCTTGTCCATGCCGTTTGCGCGCGAAAACGCCTCGGCGGCGAAGCGCTTGTAGTCGATCATCCGCGCTTCCTGCGCCACTGGGGTATCGACCAGACGGATGTTCAGACCGCCTTCGGGCATCTGAAAATCAGGCGTGACAAACTGCAAACGATGCGGGTCGCCATCGACCACGGCGGTGGCCTCGATCGTGTCCTTCATCGTCTTCAGCCCTACCCAGAGGCCGGAGAAACGGCTCAAGGCATAAGCATAATGGCCATAATCCAGAATTTCCTGCACCCCGGCGGGCGAGACGATGGGCATGTAGGCATCGACCATCGCCCAGTCGGACTGGTGCAACACGGTCGAGGATTCGCCGGTATGATCGTCGCCCATGGCCATGATCACGCCGCCATGTTTGGAGGTGCCGGCCATGTTGGCGTGTTTCATCACGTCGCCCGTTCGGTCCACACCCGGACCCTTGCCATACCAAAGGCCAAACACTCCGTCATAGCGCCCTTCACCGCGCAGTTCCGCCTGCTGGGTACCCCAAATCGCGGTGGCGGCCAGGTCCTCGTTCAGGCCTTCCTGAAAGGTGACATTCGCTGCATCAAGCAAGGGTCTGGCGCGCGCCATCTGCATATCCACCGCCCCAAGCGGCGAGCCGCGATACCCGGAAACATAGCCCGCGGTATTCAGCCCCGCCGCCTTGTCGCGCGCTGCCTGCGCCAACATCAGCCGGACAAGGGCCTGAGTTCCGTTCAGAAGAATGGGCGACTTTGTCAGGTCAAACCGGTCGTTGAGGCTGACGGACTGCGTTCCCATGAGCACCTCCTCTGCAAATGGTTGCGTTGAAGGAAGTATAGGTCAAAATTACTGACCTTTAAAGCGATTTTCCTGAAATCTTCACTTTCTCCGCATCCATTTGTCGCTTACTAGACGAGCAAGCGCTTCCGGGCAGTCAAAGAGAAAAGAAATTTCGTCATGGACTGGGACAAACTCAGAATATTTCACGCCGTTGCCGATGCCGGCAGCCTGACCCATGCCGGCGACGTGCTGGGTCTCAGCCAATCCGCCGTCAGCCGCCAGATTCGCGCGCTGGAAGAAGGGTTGGGCACGACGCTTTTTCACCGTCATGCGCGCGGGCTGATTCTGACCGAACAAGGCGAGCTGCTGTTTGATGCGACGCGGCGGATGACAAAACACCTTGAAACCGCCTCGGCCCGGATCCGCGACAGCGAGGAAGAAGTCTATGGTGAATTGCGGGTAACGACGACCACTGCCTTCGGCACGCTCTGGCTGGCCCCCCGCCTGCCCACCCTCTATTCGCGCTATCCTGACCTGAAGATCGACCTGATGCTGGAAGAACGCGTGCTTGATCTGCCGATGCGCGAGGCGGATGTGGCGATCCGCATGAAGGAACCCAGCCAGGCCGATCTGATCCGCAAGCGGCTTATGGGCGTGAAGATGCGCCTTTACGCCTCACCCGAATACCTGCGCGCCAATGGCGTGCCGGAAACGCTGGCGGATATGGTGAACTTCCGGCTTCTGTGCCAGAATGCCACGGCTGCGCAAGTGTCCGCCGGGGCCGCGATGACGCGCGAGTTGCTGACCTATCCGATCCGCTCGACATTCACGGTGAACAACTATTTCGGCGTCCTGCAGGCAGTTCTGGCCAATCTGGGTATCGGCCTTCTGCCAGATTATCTGACCGAGGATTTTCCCTCGCTGGTGCGTGTTCTGCCTGAAGTGGAAAGCGCCGAAGTGCCGGTGTTCCTCGCCTATCCGGAAGAGTTGCGTCACTCCAAACGCATCGCGGCATTCCGCGATTTCGTTCTGGAAGAGGTGATCGCCTATCGCCGCAACCGGACGGTCGCTGACTGACCGGCGTGCCCCGCGCGTGCCTGTCAACCCTGCCGGGACTTCTCGGCGGGTTGTTCTCGTACAACCTTTGGGTGAGGCATGCCTGCAACGCATAGCGGTTATGATGCAGGCGCAGCGTTGATATTCTTGCGCATGTGCAACGATTCGCAGTACTAAGGCGAGGAAGATGTATGGCTTTGCCATGTATCTTTTACCTCCCTGTTGGACTTGGGCCGAGCAAATGCTCGGCCTTTTTTTTGTCGCAGGGCATTGCAACCCGGCTCTTTATCGCTTGGCCCTTTCCCTTCCGCCGCGCTTGCCCTAATGAGACGCCAACAGGCTTTTCGCGTGGGACATTGTCATGACCGAACCCGAAATCACCCCCGAGCTGATCGCCGCGCACGGCCTCAAGCCCGACGAATATGCGCGTATCCTTCAGATCATCGGGCGCGCGCCCAGTTTCACGGAACTGGGAATCTTTTCGGCGATGTGGAATGAGCATTGCTCATACAAATCGTCCAAGAAATGGCTTCGCACCCTGCCGACCACCGGCGCGCAAGTCATCTGCGGCCCCGGCGAGAATGCGGGCGTGGTTGATATCGGTCTTGATGAGAATGGCAACCGTCAGGCGCTGATCTTCAAAATGGAAAGCCACAACCACCCTTCCTACATCGAGCCGCATCAGGGCGCGGCAACGGGTGTCGGCGGCATTCTGCGCGATGTCTTTACCATGGGCGCGCGTCCCATCGCGGCGATGAACGCGCTCAGCTTCGGCGAACCTTCGCATCCGAAAACCGCGCATCTGGTCAAGGGTGTGGTCGAAGGGATCGGCAGCTATGGCAACTGCTTTGGCGTGCCGACCGTTGGTGGCGAGGTGCGGTTCCACCCGGCCTATAACGGCAACTGCCTGGTGAACGCCTTTGCCGCCGGGCTGGCCGATGCCGACAGCATCTTCTATTCCGCCGCTTCGGGCGTGGGGATGCCTGTTGTCTATCTCGGCGCCAAGACAGGCCGCGACGGCGTGGGTGGTGCCACCATGGCCTCGGCCGAGTTCGACGACACGATCGAGGAAAAACGCCCCACCGTGCAGGTCGGCGACCCGTTCACCGAAAAGCGCTTGCTGGAGGCCTGTCTGGAACTGATGGCATCCGGCGCGGTGATCTCCATTCAGGATATGGGTGCGGCTGGCCTGACCTGTTCTGCGGTCGAGATGGGCGACAAGGGCAAGCTGGGCATCCGGCTTGACCTTGACCGCGTGCCCTGCCGCGAGGAAGGGATGACCGCCTATGAGATGATGCTCTCGGAGAGCCAGGAGCGGATGCTGATGGTCCTCAATCCGTCAATGGAGGACGAGGCGCGCGCCATTTTCGACAAATGGGATCTGGATTTCGCGCTGGTCGGTGAAACCATCGCCGAGGACCGTTTCCTGATCCTCCATGGCAATGAGACCAAGGCCGACCTGCCGCTTTCCAAACTCTCTTCCGAGGCGCCCGAATACGACCGCCCCTGGACCGAGACCGCGCCCGCCGCGCCACTCGCACCTGTGCCGGGCGTCGATGCGATCGACGCGCTCAAGGCGCTGATTTCGAGCCCCAATTATGCCCATAAGGGCTGGGTGTGGGAGCAGTATGATACCATGGTCATGGGTGACACCGTGCGCGTTCCGGGCCTTGGCGCGGGTGTGGTGCGGGTGCATGGCACCGACAAGGCGATTGCCTTCACCTCGGATGTGACGCCACGCTATGTTCGGGCCAATCCGTTTGAGGGTGGCAAGCAGGCGGTGGCCGAGGCCTATCGCAACCTGACCGCCGTTGGCGCGCGACCGCTGGCATCAACCGACAACCTGAACTTCGGCAACCCCGAAAAGCCCGAGATCATGGGCCAGCTCGTCGGTGCCATCAAGGGGATCGGCGCGGCCTGTGAAGCGCTGGACATGCCGATCGTCTCGGGCAATGTCTCGCTCTATAATGAAACCGACGGCCAGCCGATCCTGCCCACGCCGACCATTGGCGCGGTGGGGCTTCTGGAAAGCCTGGATGATCTGATCGCCGGGCAGCCCGTTGCCGGCGACTACGCGCTGGTGATCGGCGAGACGCGCGGCCATCTGGGCCAGTCGGCGCTTCTGGCCGAGGTGTTTCACCGCGAAGAGGGCGACGCGCCCCCCGTCGATCTGGAAGCCGAAAAGCGCAACGGCGAATTTCTGCGCGCCAACCGTGCCCTGATCAAGGCCGCGACCGACCTGTCAGATGGCGGGCTGGCGCTGGCCGCGTTCGAGATGGCCGAGGGTGCGGGGCTGGGCATCACGATGGACAGCACCGACACGCCCACCCTCTTTGGCGAGGATCAGGCGCGCTATCTGGTGGCCTGCGGCTTTGATCAGGCCGAGGCGCTGATGATCGCTGCCGGACGCGCCGGGGTGGTGGTGCATTCGGTGGGCCGTTTCGGCGGTGACAGCGTGCGGATCGGCGGCAGCGAGGCGCCGCTGGCCACGCTCTCGGCGCTTTATCGCGGCGCGTTTGTCCAGGCCATCGGCGTGGCATGAGCCTGCGGCCTGCACAAACGGCTGACCTGAATGCGGTGCGCGCGCTGTGGTCGAGGGCCGGGTTTGTGCAGGAAGGCACCTTCCGGCAATGCTGGCGCCGCCCTGACGGAGCGTGGAGCGACAGCCACCTGTTCAGCCTGCTGGCCCATGAATACCGGCCTTCATGATTGTCAGCGTTAACGCCACCGTGGCGATGCTTGATTTACCCTGCAGGCAGGATTACCTTCACCCTGAACGGTCAAAGGACGAATGATGGCCATAACGGCAGAGCAACTGGAAACCCTTCTGCGCGAAAGCTTCCCGCGGGGCAAGATCACCATCACCGACCTTGCGGGCGATGGCAATCACTATGCAGCCGAAGTCATTGATGAAAGCTTTCGTGGGCTTAACCGGGTGCAGCAGCAGCGCGCTGTCTATGCTGCGCTCAAGGGCAAGATGGATGGCAGCCATGGCGAGTTGCACGCCCTTGCGCTGACCACCAAGGCGCCGGAGTGACATGATTTTTATCGTTCTAACCTTGATCGTGCTGTTGGCTGTCGCGCTGACAATGAGCCGCGCACGCAGCGACGATCACGACGATGACGACGACAACAGACCGGGAGGGCGCCGAAAGGTGCGCATTCCGGTTCGCACAAATGACAGAGGACCAAGATGAGCGCTTTGGACCAGATCCGCGAGACGATCGAAAAGAATGACGTGGTGCTTTACATGAAGGGCACCAAGACCATGCCGCAATGCGGTTTTTCCTCACGCGTGGCGGGGGTGCTGAACTTCATGGGCGTGGATTTCGCCGATGTGAACGTGCTGGCCGATGAAGGCGTGCGTCAGGGGATCAAGGAATTCTCCGACTGGCCGACCATTCCGCAGCTTTACGTCAAGGGTGAGTTTGTCGGCGGTTGCGACATCGTCACCGAAATGACGCTCTCGGGCGAGCTGGACCAGCTCTTCGATGCCAAGGGCGTCGCCTATGACAAGGACGCGGCGGAGAAGATCCGCGAAGCCAACGCCTGATCGACCGGCAAGTCAGATAAAAGGCCCCCGGCACAGGACCGGGGGCCTTTTTTGTTGGCGGGCGGGATGGGAGGTTCCATGCGTGGCATAACGCGACCATCAAATGCCACGCCGCGACACCTGCCCCCCTGCCCCTCTTTTCAGGCGCGTTTTTCCTCGATCTGTTCGGCCAATGCCTCGGCCCGGGCGGCAAGTTCGGCCATGGATTCGACTACGTCACCGGGAATGACAGGCACCTCAACCCGTGTCGGTTCAGGCCGCGGTGTCGCGTGCAGTCGCGCGATTTCGGCACGCGCTGCGGCAAGTTCCTCCTCCAGCGCACGCAGGCGGTCCTCGGCTCCGGCGGTCTTGTCAGCCAGCATCAGCCCGGCCATCAGCAGCATGCGGGATTCCGGCAACCGCCCGATCTGTTCCATCAGCGCGCGTGCTTCGCCATCAAGCAACTTTGCCGCGGCGTGCAGGAAGTGCTCTTCACCCGCCTGACACGCAACCTCGAACGATTTTCCGCCGATTGTAATTGTCTCTTCGGGCATCAGATCCTCCTCAGGCGCTGCGGCTGTCATCAGCCAGTAGCGGCTTCAGCTCCGCCAGGATTTCTTCCATCTCGGCCATTTCCGCGCGCCGCTCGGCCTGCAGCGCCTCCAGTTCGGCCGAGATCGAGCGGTTCACCAGCGTCGTGTCCGGGAAGCTCTCGGCCTGGGCCTCGCGCAGGGCGGCATTCGATTCCATCAGGCGGGCGTTAGCCTTCTTCAGCCTGAGCATTTCCAGACTTTGCAGATCAAGTTGCTCTGTCAGCCGGGCAAGGCGCCGCTCAAGCTGGGCGATGGTGGTTTCCTGGCGCTGCTTGACCTGATGCACCCGCTCACTGAGCTGGGCATTCGCGGCCCGCTCCTTTTCCAGCGCCTTGCGCAGGCTCTCGACATTGGCGCGCGCCTCGGCCTCGGCGGCGTCCGGGCGGTCTTTCATGTCGAACAACGTACCCTTCACAGGGGCGTCCGGGCGTGTCGCATCGCTATCGATCCGGCGCGCGATCCGGTCAAGGGCAGCAGAGATGCGGCGCTCATAAGCGGCAATGTCGCTCATCGTAAACCCTCCAATCTGTCAGCGCGGGCCGGATACGGATGCGCGAATCACGCGCCGCGCCCGGATAGCGCGATTTTGTCCCAGCTTACGGCGAATAACGCGCCTTTCCAACCAATGGCTTGCCTGATGCGCGCAAGCCCGCGCTTGAACTTGGAACCAAGCCTGCTATGACGCCCCCAACGCTGCCCACAAGAAGGATTGTCGTCTTGGACATTGCCACGCTTCGCGCGCAAGCGCCTGACCACTGGAAAAAGGCCTGCGCGATCCGCGTTCTGGCCCTCGATGCGGTTGCTGCCGCCAATTCAGGCCATTCCGGCATGCCTATGGGCATGGCCGATGTCGCGACGGTGCTGTTTCAGAACCATCTGAAATTTGACGCCTCCAACCCGGACTGGCCGGACCGCGACCGCTTCATCCTGTCGGCGGGCCATGGCTCGATGCTGCTTTACGCGCTTTTGCATCTGACCGGCTATGAAGACATGACGCTGGATCAGATCAAGAATTTCCGTCAATGGGGCGCGATCACGGCGGGTCACCCGGAATATGGCCATGCCAAGGGGGTTGAGACCACTACCGGCCCGCTGGGGCAAGGCATTGCAAACGCCGTGGGTTTCGCCATGGCCGAAGAAAGCCTGCGCGCGCGCTGGGGGGCCAAGGTGCAGGACCATTACACCTGGGTCATCGCCGGTGACGGTTGCCTGATGGAGGGCATCAGCCAGGAAGCGATCAGTCTGGCGGGCAAGCACCAGCTGTCGCGGCTGATCGTGTTGTGGGATGACAATGGCATCACGATTGACGGCAAGGTGGAACTGTCCTGCGTGACCGATCAGAAGGCCCGTTTTGCGGCCTCGGGTTGGGATGTGTTCGAATGCGACGGCCACGACCCGGCCGATATCGACCGTGCGCTGAGCGCCGCCAAGGCCAGCCCCCGGCCCGCCATGATCGCCTGCAAGACGCATATCGCGCTGGGATCTTCGGCGCAGGACACGTCCAAGGGCCATGGCGCGCTGACCGATGCGCAACTGATCAAGGACACCCGCGCCGCCTATGGCTGGGAGCATGGCCCCTTCGTCATCCCCGCCGACATCAAGGCCGCATGGGAGGCCATTGGCGCCCGTGGCGCAGAGGCGCGCAAGGAATGGGAGGCCCGGCTGGCCACCCTGTCCCCGGCCAAACAGGCCGAATTCAAGCGCATCTTTGCCCGTGACGTGCCTGCCAAACTGGGTGTGGCCATCCGCAAGCTGAAAAAGGAAGCGGTAGAAACCCAGCCCAAACTGGCCACCCGCGCGGCCAGCGAGGCGGTGTTGAAGGTCGTCAACCCGGTGTTGGGCGAAACCATTGGCGGCTCGGCCGACCTGACGGGTTCGAACAACACCAAGACCGCCGATCTGGGCAGGTTTGACCCCGAAAACCGCAAGGGCCGCTACGTTTATTACGGCATCCGCGAGCATGGCATGGCAGCGGCCATGAACGGCATGGCGCTGCATGGCGGCGTGCGGCCCTATGGGGGCACTTTCATGTGCTTCACCGATTATGCCCGCCCGTCGATGCGCCTGTCGGCCCTGATGGGCGTGCCGGTTGTCTATGTCATGACCCATGACAGCATTGGCCTGGGCGAAGATGGCCCCACCCACCAGCCGGTCGAGCATCTGGCGATCTCGCGCGCGACGCCCAATACGCTGGTTTTCCGCCCCGCCGATCTGACCGAAACCGCCGAGGCATGGGAAATCGCACTGACCCAGAAAACCACGCCTTCGGTTCTGTCACTCAGCCGCCAGAACCTTCCCGCCGTACGCAAGGCCAACACCGCGCGCAACCTTTCCGCCCAGGGTGCTTATGTGCTGATCGAGGCCGAGGGGAAGCGTCAGGTAATCCTGATTGCGACCGGTTCGGAAGTGGAGGTCGCGCTGAAGGCGCGCGATCTGTTGCATGCAGAAGGGATCGGCACGCGGGTTGTGTCGATGCCGTGCATGGAACTGTTCGCACAGCAGGACGAGGCCTATCGCAAGCGGGTGCTGCCTACCGGGCCGGTGCGCGTCGGTGTCGAGGCCGCGGTGCGCGCGGGCGGATGGGATCGTTGGCTTCTGGGCGAGCGGGCGAAGAAATCCGACTTCGTCGGCATGGACGGCTTCGGCGCTTCGGCCCCGGCGGGCGTGCTGTATCAGCAGTTTGGCATCACCGCGGAAGCGGTTGCAGCCAAGGCAAAGGCGCTGCTCTGAAGCGCTAGACCAATAAAAAACGCCGGGCGCCTTTGCTGCCCGGCGTTTTCATCAAGAAAATCCGTTTTCAGATCCGTCAGATCAGATTACGGGAATCAAGCGCCTTAGCAATCTCGCCGCGCACCAGCTTGCGCACTTGCAGGGTGATGCGTTCGCCCAATTGTCCCTGCAACTCTTCCCGCACGATCTGCGCCACCAGAATCCGCAGTGTCGCTTCATCAATCACGGTTTCGAACATTTCCTCGTCGTGGTCGCGCTCGTCTGCCGCGGCCTCATCCGTTGCGACATGCGCCGTGGAAGCGGCCTTGGCCTCCGGCTCTTGCGTTGTCCGGCCGGAATCAGGCAGCGGGCTTTCTGCCGCTCGTGCCGCGGCGGCGTGGAGAAAACTGGGCTTGGCGTATAATGCCGTCACGTTGGATGCGGTTTCGGAGCCGTCAGGCTCAAACACGGAACCGCTGGCCGATACCGCCGCCTCCAGTTCGGCGATCGTGGCTTCGAGCCTGCGAAAATCCGGTGCCTGCATGAGCGGTGCTTCCGGCGCAGCCGGTTTCGGCGGCTCGAACGCTGGCCGAGGGTCCAGGCTGGACCGTGCAGGCACTTCCGGTCGAGAGGTGGCAGTGTCCAATGCGGCGGTGCTGTCGGAATCGACCCGCTGCGCCTGTGTCAGAATCAGACGGCCACCTTGCGAACTGCCCTCATCCGCGCCCGTGGTCCGGCGCACATCTTCCGCGACCAGCCGTCGGACGGAGGTCAGCAAATCCTCAATTTCGCTGTTGGTCATTGCGTCCGACATGCCCGCCACCTCTGATTTATTTTTTCCCGAAGGATAGCGTCAACGCGCCCGCAAAACAACCGCCTTGACCGGCAGAGCGGGTCCACGAACCGGCAACAGACCGGTTCGCACGATGACAGGTGGCAATGAGGGAACGTCAGCGCCGATCAGGGTTCGCGGTTGCCGCCCGGTGCGCGGCTCATGATCCGGTCAAGACGCTGACCCTGAACCGAGGGAACAGCAGCGCGTGTCGCAGGTTCGGCGACAACCCGCCCACCCCAGCGCGTGAAGCCGGCGGAATAGGCTTCGACATCATAGGTCGGAATGCCCAGATTGAGCGCATCGACCGTCAACTGGCCCATCGCCTCCAGCAGGGCATAGCTGGCCAGTTGCACCGAGGCCGAGGCAAAGATCCGGTTTGACTGCGCATCCAGAAGCTCCTGTTCGGCGTTGAGCACATCCAGCGTGGTGCGTGAGCCGAACTCGGCCTCGGCGCGGACGGCTTCATAGGCGCTACGCGCGGCTGAAATCTGGGTATCGCTGGCTGAAAGCTGCGCGCGCGCCACCGACAACTGCGCCCAGTTCTCGGCCACAGACTGATTCACCAGGGCAACCGTCTGGTGCAGGTTTGCGCGTTGAGCGTCCTGCCGGGCGATCGCCTGCCGCTGACCGGAGGCTATTGCCCCACCGCTGTAAAGCGGCACGCCCCAGGTGACAGAGGCGGTCAGATCGCTTGTGGTGGTTCCCGGCGTCGCCACGGCCCCGGCGGAAACCGAGCCGGTAACGGTACCCATGCGCTGCGCCCGTGCGGTCTGCACCAGCAGATCGGCAGCGGCAACCTGATGTTGCGCCTGAATAATGGCCGGGTGGTTGCGCCGACCGGAATCAAGCGCGGCCTGCAGGCTTGCGGGCAGGCGCGGCAGGCGCGGTGCGGCCGTCAACGCACCGGGGTAGCGCCCGACGGCCAGGTTGAAATCTTCGCGGGCAACGTTGAAATTGCCCTCGGCCGCAGAAAGTGCTGACTGTGCTGCGGCAAGGCGAGCCTCGGCGATGGCAACATCAGTGCGCGTCGAGTCGCCCAGTTCGAACCGCTCGCGTGCCGCGCGAAGCTCCTGGCGGATCAGTTCGACATTGTTGCGACGAAGCGCAACTGTATCGCGGCTGCTGACGACATTGAGATAGCTTTGCACGGCACGCAGGAGCACGCCTTGCTCGACGGCGATCAACCCGGCGCGCGCCGACAACACTTGCTCTCGTGCGAATTGAACGCCCAGTCGCCCGCGCCCGAAATCCACCAGCGGCATCTCGGCGGCCAGCGAGAAATTGAGCTGACGCGACGAAGTCGTGTTGACCACCGTTCCGATGCCGCCAATCCGTGTCTCGATGCGGCGCTGGTTGGCCTGGGCCCCGGTGATGAAACGGACCACCGGCAGCAAGGCCGCCTGCGCCTGCACCACATCCTCATCGCTGGCACGCAACAGTGCACGGTTCTGATCCAGAAGGTTGGAGTTGCGATATGCCGCAACCAGCGTGTCTGCCAGGGTTTCCGCCTGCGCCCGCACAGGCCCGAGAACCGCCAGCGTTGAAGCAAAGAGCGCCACAGCAAGGGAGAGACGAATACGCATTCCAAACCTCCGACGCGCCACCGCGCGAATTGTAACCGACGCCCCACGTCCTCGAGGCGAATGTCGCAACCTGCCCTCCACTTCAGCAGCCGGTGCGACGGATCAGGGCATCATAGCGCGAAAGCGCGCTCTTTGTTGAAACCTTCTAGCACCGGCGCTGCCGCGTTGAACGCATCGCGCCAGCGGATAATCCCTTGCCGCTTGACACCGATACGCACCACACCAAGCGCTCCATCCATGAAAATGGCTGCCACCCGGCCGCCTTCCTTCAACTGTTCGCTCAGCGTCTCGGGGAAAACCTCGACACCACCCTGAACGACAATCACGTCATAAGGGCCATGGCGCGGCGCACCCTCGACCAGCGGCAGCCGTTCGACCACCACATTACTGGCGCCCACACCCTCCAGCGCGGCCTCAGCGTCATCAGCGAGCGACTCGATAGGTTCGACCGCGATCACCGCTTCGGCCAGCTGTGCCATCACCGCGCTTGAATACCCCAGCCCCGCGGCCAAATCGAGCACCAGCTCGTCGGGCTGCAGATCCAGCGCATCCAGCATCTTGGTCAGCGTCCGCGGTTCAAGCAGCACGCGTCCCGGTGCGATTTCAAGGGTTTCGCCAACATAGGCAGCCTCAACCATCGTCGAAGGGACGAAACTTTCACGCGGGATGTTCAGCATGGCATCGATGATCGGAAATTTCGTGACATCAGAGGGCCGCACCTGGGTGTCGACCATCATCAGGCGGCGGGCAGCGAAATCGGTCATCCTGAAGGCTCGTATGGCTGATTGGTTCGCTTCTGTCTTGCCACAGGTGCAAGGGCCTTGGCAACCGTCCACTGCCGGTCCCGGCCGCTGCGGAAGGGTCGTCAATAAATTGCTTCGCGCAGCCCGTGCATCGGGTTAGATTGCTTGCACCCGGTGGTGCTGGTGGCTGCGGGGGCTTGCAAGAGGAGACATTGAATGCTCAAGGAATTCAGGGAATTTATCGCCCGCGGGAATGTCATGGACATGGCTGTCGGCATCATCATCGGAGCGGCCTTCACGGCGATCGTTACCTCGCTGGTGGATGATCTGGTCAACCCCTTCATCGGATTGTTCCTGGGCGGAACGGATTTCAGCGGTCTCAGCGTCGGGCTGGGTGACGCACAATTCATGTATGGCAACTTCATCAATGCGGTGATCAAGTTCCTTATCATTGCCTGGGTCGTGTTCATACTGGTCAGAACGATGAACCGCATCAAGGAAACGACCCGGCGCAAGGAGGCGGTCGCAGCGCCGCCCCCTGAAGCGCCCAAAGCCCCCAGCCAGGAGGAGTTGCTGACCGAGATCCGCGATTTGCTTCGGGCGCGCTGAACCGGGATGGCGGTTGGCCCGTGGCCTGATGTCATGGGCTTCCTTCATTTGCGTCTCGGGCCCGGATCAGGCGAGAAAGAAATTATCGCTTTCGCGCCAGTGAACAAGCAGTTCGCCCACGCTGTGTCCGGGGTGATCGTCACGTTCAAGCGTCATGACATCGGTCGCCAGAAGCGTCGCCATACGCCACAGATCGGTCCCTGTGCCTAGCGGGCTACCGGCATCGACCAGCGTTTCATCGAGGCCATTGGCGACGATCGCCAGCACCAGAACCGGCGAAAGCGCCTGCGCGGTGGGATGCTGCTTCGCCATATGCAGCACCAGATCACGTGTCACTTTGCGCGCCGACCCGCCCGGTGCGAGAAGTCGCTCCAGCACGAACTCACCCAACAAATCGATCTCCGAAGGCTGCAAGGCGTAAGCCATATCGCTTTCCCGCAACAACTTTCAGGCCCCTGCGGGACTGACAAAAAAACATTACTGAATCAAGTTAGTCCGGCAACCATCTGATGCGGACCATGATTAACACGTGCCCGGACTCGCTTCAGTCGGCCATGTCCGTATCGGCAGGCTCAACTTTTGTGCGCCGCGCACCGCGCGCCGGGGTCTCTGCGGCGAAACCTGCCCATTCGGCGTTGTCGGCGGGCCTTGGAAGCGCTTCCGGACGCTCGCGCAGATGCAAATGTACCTTCGCGATGAAATGGGCAACGATCGGCGCGGTCAGGAACAGAAACAGCGTGATCATCAGCTCATGCGCCGAAACCTTGCCCTGGCCGGCGAAGAAATACAGCATCGAGGCGATCAACACCCCCCCTACCCCCAAGGTTGTGGCCTTGGTCGGCGCGTGCAGGCGCGACATGGCGTCTTTCAACCGGATCAACCCGAACGAGCCGACAAGGCCAAAGAACCCGGCGATGACCAGCAACAGCGAGATCGTGATTTCAGCCCAGAGTGCCATGACGTTCCCCTTATTCGATGATCCCGCCGCGCAGCAGGTAGCGGCAATAGGCCACGGTCGAGATGAAGCCGACCATGGCAAACAGCATCGAGGCCTCGAAATAGACCGCCGTGCCGCGCAGGATGCCGTAGAGAATCAGAAGCGCGATGGCGTTGATCACCATCGTGTCCAGCGCCAGAATCCGGTCGCTCAGTTCGGGCCCCGTCATCACCCGGTAGAGGTTCATCAAAAGCGCAAGCCCGTAGCTGGCGAAGGCGAAAATCAGCGCATAGGTGATCATTCGAAAATCTCCATCAGGCGGCGCTCGTAGCGGTTCTTGATCTGGTCGCGCACCGCTTCAGGGTCCGGCGCGTGCAGGCAGTGCACCAAGATGGCGTGTCCATCGGCTGACAGATCGCTGGAAACCGTGCCCGGCGTCATGGTGATGGTGCCAGCCAGTACGGTGATCGCCTCGGGCGTGCGCAGGTCCAGCGGCACGGTGATCCAGCCGGGGCGGCGCGCGGCGTCGGATTTGAACAGGATGATCATGGCCACCTGAACATTGGCCACCACGATATCCCACAACACCACCAGCAAATATTCGGCAATCATCAGCGGGTTGCGCAGGCGCGGTGCATCGGGCCAGTAAGCGCGGGTGAGCAGCGGCACCACAAGCCCGAGAATGGCGCCAAAGACCACTGCGTTCAGTGTCAGCGTGTTGACCAGCAACACCCAGACGACAGCCAGCACCACCGACAATACCGGATGCGGGAAGATCTTGCGAAAGAGCGTCATCTTCTCAGCCCTCCACTTCGTCGCTGACGGGGTCAACCGGGGTGGCGTTATCATCCATCGGCTCGGCTGTCTCGGGGTCCAGCACCGATGCCGTGCCCAGTACCGCCACGATATATGCTTGCCGGTCGTGCAACTGGTCGGCTGTCACCTCGGCCTGACGCATCACCGGCCCGGACAGGATTGTCAGCACGATGATCAGGCCCAGCATCGCACCAATGCTGGCAAGGGCGGCACCAGGGTGAAGATGTTCGCTGACCACGTTCACCCGCGCCTCGGCCTCCGGAGTGATGTCGTCCTGCGTGGTGGCGTCATGCGCCTTCCAGAAAAGCACGGAACCAGCGCGCGCGAAACCGACAATTGCGATCAGCGAGGTAATCAGGATCGCGCCCCAAATCCAGGCCCAGAGCGCATGATCGCGCAGCGCATCCATCACCAGCAGCTTGCCGATGAAGCCGGAAAGGGGCGGCATCCCGGCCATGGCGATTGCCCCGCCAAAGAACAGCGCCGCGATCAGCCCGTTCTGGGCGATGGGCGGAAGGGCCACCAGCGCGGTATTCCCCCGCCGTGCGCGGATCTGATCGACAATCAGGAACAGAACCGCGGCAGCAAGCGTGGAATGGATCAGATAGTAAAGCGCGGCTGCCGTGGCTTGTGGCGTAAAGGCGCCGATCGCCAGAAACAGCGTCCCCATCGAGCCGATGGCCGCGAATGCCACAACCCGCGCCGCGGTGCCGCCCGCCAGCACACCGATCATCCCGACAACCAGCGTGACAAGCGCCGCTGGAATAATGGCGTCGCTGGCCATGCTGCCTGTCGCCTCAAGACCGGGATGAAAGACCAGCGTATAGACCCGGATCACAGCATAGGCACCCACCTTGGTCATGATCGCAAAGAGCGCGGCAACCGGCGCGGGGGCCAGGGCATAGGTATTGGGCAGCCAGAAATGCAGCGGCAAAAGCGCGCCCTTGAGCACGAAGACCAGCAACAGCAGCCCTGCCGCCACCCTGAGCAGCGCTGCATCGCCTTCTGGCAGTTCCGCCGCACGCACCGCCATATCGGCCATGTTCAGCGTTCCCAGCACCCCGTAGACCGTGCCAAGCGCGAACAGGAACAGTGTCGAACCCGCAAGGTTATAGATGACATACTGCACCCCGCCACGCAGCCGCATCCGCCCGCCGCCGTGGATCATCAAGCCGTAGCTGGCAATCAGCAGGATTTCGAAGAAAACGAAGAGGTTGAACACATCGCCCGTCAGCATCGCGCCAAACAGGCCCATCAGCTGGAACTGGTAGAGTGCGTGAAAATGCCGCCCGCGCGCGTCCCAGCCCGAAGCGACGGCATAGGCCAGCACAACCAGCGCCAGAACGGCGGTGAGAAGCACCATCACCGCTGAAAGCCGGTCCAGCACCAGGACGATGCCGAACGGCGCGGGCCATGAACCCAGTTCATACGCTTCGATCGCACCCGTGGACGCCGCCTGCATCAGCGCCCCGGCCATGATCACCAGCGCGGTGCTTGAGGCCAACGAAAAGACACGCTGCAAAACCAGGTCATAGCGCATTGTCAGCGCAATGACCGGCGCAACAAGGCCGGGAAGAATGATCAGGGCAACAATCCAGTGTGACACCAACGCTCTCCCTCAGCGGTCCGTCTTGATGCGGGGTTCAGGCTTTTCGATATCCAGCGCATCGGTGCCCGAGTTCAGGTAAGCTCCCAGCGCCAGGATGACCGCCAGCGCCGTCATGCCGAAGGCGATGACGATGGCAGTCAGCACCAGCGCCTGTGGCAGCGGATCGGCATAAGGTGCGGGCTCGATCAGCACGGGCGGGGCATTCAGCATCAGCCGTCCACTGGCGAACAGGAAGGTGTTGACCGCATAGGTCAACAGCGACAGGCCCAGCACCACCGGAAAGGTGCGCATGCGCAGCATCAGATAGACACCTCCAGCGGTCATGATTCCGATGGCGCTGGCAACGAGCAGTTCCATTCAGCGCGCCTCCTTCGTGCTGTCGCCCGCCGCGCGCGGGTCTACGTCCATTGGCGTGAGATTCACCCCCTCACCCGCACGCCGGCCGATCCGGCTGAGCGAGGCCAGTGCCAGCATCACCGAGCCGACCACCGTCAGGAACACGCCCAGATCGAACGGGATCGCGCTGGCCAGATGCACCGGCGACAATGGTGGCAGGGTCACATATTCATTGGCCGAGGTCAGAAACGGCGCACCAAAGAACCACGAACCCACGCCGGTCAGCACCGCAAACAGCACGCCCACCGAGATGATCGCGTGATAGTCGAAATGCTGCCGCGCCTGACTCCAGGCAAAGCCCGAGGCCATGTATTGCATCAACAGCGCAATCGCCACCACCAGCCCGGCGATGAAGCCGCCACCCGGCTCGTTATGGCCGCGCAGGAAGATATACACACCCACCGTCAGCGCAATCGGCAGCGCCACGCGGGTCGCCACCACCATCATCAGCGGGTGACGGTCATGCGCGACCGGGCGGTCCGGTTTGTAATTGGCCAGCCTGCGCGAGGCCGGACCATGCAGCACACCTTCGACAATCGCGAAAATGGCGAAGGCAGCGATCCCCAGCACGATGATCTCGCCCATGGTATCGAAGCCGCGGAAATCCACCAGGATCACATTCACCGCATTGGTTCCGCCGCCGCCGGAATACGAGTTTTCGAGATGGTAGCCCGAAATAGACGGAATCGACAGATCGCGCACCAGTACCGCATAGGCCAGCGCCGTCGTCCCCAGCCCGGCGATGATTGCAATAGTCCCGTCGCGCAGCCGTCTAAGCAGCGTGCTTTCCACCGGCGTGTCCTTGGGCAGATAGTTCAGCGCCAGAAGCAGCAGGATGATGGTCACCACCTCGACGGTCAACTGCGTCATCGCCAGGTCGGGTGCCGAGAAATAGATGAAGCCCAGTGCGATCACCAGACCGATGATCGAGATCACGATCAGAGCCACGAACCGCTGCCGATGCAGTATCACCAGCGCAACGGTGGCCATCGCCAGCAGCAGGAAACCAACTGCGGGCAACACGCTCATCGGCAGCGTCTGGCGCATGCCGGGCGCGTGTGGCGCGCCGGTAAAGGCCCAGAGACCGAAGGCCACCACCGCCACGGTGAAAATCGCCAGATAGCGCGTCATCGCCCCGTCATGCAGCGCCAGCGTGAAGCGCTGCGCCTGCCGTGCGGCAAAGCTTTCCACGATGATGTCAAAGATGACCTTCGCCTCGGGACGGCGCGCATTGTCCCAGCGCTGCGCCAGCGGCGAATGGGTCTTCAGCAGCGCCAGACCCACGCCCACAGCGATGATCGACATGAACAAGGCCGGCGTCACCCCGTGCCAGATCGACAGCGAATAATAGGGCAGATCCGGGCTGCCGATCACCGCGCCCGAGACTGTCGCCACCAACGGGCCGACCATGGTCTGCGGGAAAAGGCCGATCAGCACCACCAGTACCGCCAGCAAGGCGGGTGCTGCCCACATGCCGAAGCCGGGGTCATGCGGCTTGGCCGGATAGTCGTCGCGCTTCTCGCCAAGGAAGACATGCGCCACGAAGCGGAACGAATAGGCCACCGAGAACAGCGCGCCCAGTGTCGCCAGCACGGCAACCACAAGCCCGGTATTCCATGCCTCCTCCAGCATCATCTCCTTGGACAGGAAGCCGTTGAACAGCGGTATCCCCGCCATCGACAGCGCCGCGATCGTGGCTATGGTAAAGGTGACCGGCATTAGGTGGCGCAAGCCGCCCAACCGCTTGATGTCACGCGTATGCGCCTCGTGGTCGACTATCCCCGCCACCATGAAGAGTGCGGCCTTGAACGTCGCGTGGTTGATGATGTGGAACACCGCCACCACCGCCGCAATCTGGCTGCCCATCCCCAAAAGCATCGTGACAAGCCCAAGATGGCTGACCGTCGAAAAGGCCAGGAGTGCCTTGAGATCATCCTTGAACAGCGCAATCACCGCGCCCAGCACCATGGTGATCAGCCCCGCCCCGGTGACCAGATAGAACCATGCATCGGTCCCCGACAGCACGGGCCACAGCCGCGCCATCAGAAACAAACCGGCCTTCACCATAGTCGCCGAATGAAGATAGGCCGAAACCGGGGTCGGCGCGGCCATGGCATGCGGCAGCCAGAAGTGGAACGGGAACTGCGCCGATTTGGTGAATGCGCCCAACAGGATCAGGATCAGCGCCGGCAGATAGAGCGGCGAGGCCTGTATGGCATCCTTCTGCGTCAGGATGACCGAGATGTCATAGCTGCCCGCGATATTGCCCAGGATCAGCATGCCCCCGATCAGAGCCAGCCCGCCCATGCCGGTAACGGCCAGCGCCATCCGCGCACCCTGGCGGCCTTCGGGCAGGTGCTTCCAGTAGCCGATCAGCAGGAAGGATGACAGCGAGGTCAGCTCCCAGAAGATCAGCAGAAGCAGGATGTTGTCGGACAGAACGATGCCCACCATCGCGCCCTGAAACAGCAGCAGATAGGTATAGAACTGGCCCATCGGGTCAGCCTTGGACAGGTAGAAGCGCGCATAGAGGATGATCAGCAGGCCGATCCCCAGAATCAGGATCGAGAACAGCAAGCCCAGCCCGTCGAGCATGAAATTCGCGTTCAGTCCCAGCCCCGGCAGCCAGTCGAACCGCGCCATGACCACTTCGCCGCGCATCACCGCCGGGGCGTGCATCAGGATGCCCAGAAGGGCAAGCGCCGAGACGGCGAAGGTGGCTGTGGCGCAGGCATTACGGCCTGCGCGGATCATGAGGCCGGGCAGCAGCGCGCCCAGAAAGGGAAGGGCTGCGATCAGGGCAAGGGACATACCTGCTGGGTTCCGTTTTGTTGGGCCCGATGGGAGGCGCTTGGACTGTCGTTGTTCGTTTTTATCGGCTCCGGGCAGATCGGACCCGCGCGGCATAAATTTTGCACAGAGGCCCGGAAGTCAAGCAAAACCGGGTCGAATTTCGTAGAAATCGCCCCAAATCACGCCGATTTCGTCAACAGAAACAAAAAAGGGCGGCCCAAAGGCCGCCCTTTCCTGAAACGCGGAAATCCTGGCTCAGGCCAGTGCCAGATTGGTCGCCGACTGGCGGCCGTCACGGCTGGTTTCCATGTCAAAGGTCACTTTCTGACCGTCGTCCAGGCCGCGCAGGCCTGCGCGCTCAAGCGCGGTGATGTGAACGAAAATGTCTTTCGAACCGCCATCGGGCTGGATGAACCCATAACCCTTGGTTGCGTTGAACCATTTCACGGTGCCAGTTGCCATCGTGTAGTCTCCTGTCTGATGCTGCCCGCGAAAGTGCGACAGCCCGGCGTAGTCAGTCAAAGATCGAACGCGCGGGATGTCGGTAGACAGTACAGCAGGTCGATAAGATAACGTCGCGCCTGATTCATGCCACAAAACCACCTGTCGCGCAAGAAATATCATGTGGCTCCAACGGCAGTTACCCTTTGTCAACCAATCCTTCGCTAATGTGTCGTGATACTGCCGAAGGTCGCCGATGAAGAACTCTTGCCTCACAGCCGCGCTTTGCGCCATGGTCTGCCTGCTGCTCGTTTCGTTCCCGGTGGCGGCTCGGCCGGAGTTGTGTGAAAACGCTGCCCGACAGGCCGCGGCGGAAAGCGGGGTGCCGGCCGATGTGCTGCTGGCCATCGCCCTGACCGAGACCGGGCGACTGCATGACGGAGCGATGCGGCCCTGGCCCTGGGCGGCAAACATGGATGGGCAGGGCCACTGGTTCGACACGCCGGCGCATGCGCTCGCATTCGCCGAAAGCGCGCTTGCGGTGGGGCGGACGGGCTTTGATCTGGGCTGTTTCCAGATCAACTGGCACTGGCATGGCGCGCATTTTGACTCGCCGCGCGCACTTCTGGACCCGCTCGAAGGCGCGCGCTACGCCGCCGGTTTCCTGGCCAGTCTGGCGACCGAGCTGGGCAGTTGGGACCGTGCGGCGGGCGCCTATCACTCACGCACACCGCATCTTGCCGCACGCTACCGCGCCCGTTTCCGGGAACTGCGCGCAGGGCTTGCCCGGACACCGTCTCCGCCGCCCGAAACGCAAAATGTACGAAACCGGGTCAACACCTTCCCGCTCCTCATCGCCAGCGACAATCGCGATATGGCCTCTGGCGCCTCGCCTGCTTCTCTCGTTCCCGGTGTCGGCACTCACACACCCGCCTTCCTTCCCGCCTTGCAAGGGCGCCGCCCATGACCCTGACCTTGACGCAGATCTTCCGCCCCACCGTGCTGCTTGCCGTGGCCCTTATGGCGGTGATCGTGATGATGATCCTGCCGGTTCCGGCCTGGATGCTCGATATCGGGCTCGCCGCTTCCTTCGCGCTGGCGATCCTGATGTTCACCGTTACGCTGTTTATCGAACGTCCGCTCGATTTCTCGATCTTCCCTACCGTGCTGCTTGCCTCGCTCATGCTGCGCCTGTCGCTCAATGTTTCCTCGACCAAGCTGATCATCGGCGAGGGGCATACCGGGCCCCATGCCGCTGGTACGGTCATTCAGGGGTTCGCCAGTTTTGTCATGGGCGGCAGCGTCTTTCTGGGCGTGGTGGTGTTCTGCGTGCTTCTCATTGTCAATTTCATCGTCATCACCAAGGGCGCCGGTCGCATGGCCGAGGTTGGCGCGCGCTTCGCGCTGGACGGCATGCCAGGCAAGCAGATGGCCATCGACGCCGATATGTCAGCAGGTGCCATCGACCATACCGAAGCCAAGCTGCGCCGTGAACGCGAGCAGCAGGAAACCACCTTTTTCGGCTCGCTCGACGGGGCGTCGAAATTCGTCAAGGGCGATGCCATCGCCGGGCTGTTGATCACGCTGCTCAACATCGTCGTGGGGTTGATCACCGGCACCCTGATGCACGGCATGCCACTGGGTCAGGCCTTTGAAACCTATGCCATTCTTACTGTGGGCGATGGCCTGGTCAGCCAGATTCCAGCGGTCATCATCTCCATCGCCGCGGCCCTGCTCCTGGCGCGCGGCGGGGCTACGGGGGCCACCGATTCGGCACTCTTCGCCCAGCTTGGCCGTTACCCCCCGGCTCTGATGACGGTCGGCCTGCTGATGGCGCTGTTCGCGCTGGTGCCGGGCTTGCCCTTTGTGCCTTTCGTTCTGGGCGCAACCGCCCTGGGCGGGGCGGCCTGGTTTGCGCAGCGCAGCGCGCGCAGCCGGGCCGATGCCCCTGCCCCCGATGACATGCCTGAACTGAAACCGATGTCGCTGGGCGATGTTCTCGACCTGGATGAAATCCATGTCAAATTCGCCCCTGATCTGGTGCCCATGGTGCTCGACCCGGCGGTGGGGCTGGACGCGCGCATCACCAACATGCGCAACCACGTCATGCGCAATTTCGGGCTGATCCTGCCCGAGATCCGGCTGACGGACGAAGCGGGGCTGGAGCGCGGCGAATATGCCATCCTGATCCAGGGGGTCGAACAGGGCCGCGACCGGCTGTTTCCGGACAGCCGCCTTGCGCTGCTGGCAGTCGAGGTTGACGATCTTCCCGAAGGAATCGACGTGCGCGAGCCCGTCTATGCCGCCCCGGCCCGATGGATCTCGCCCGATGACGAGGAGCGCGTGGCACTTATGGGCCTGACCGTCGTCAGCCCGACAGAGGTGCTGGCGACCCACCTGCTGGAGGTGCTGAAGGCCAACTTCGGTCGCCTGCTCAGCCTGCGTGGGCTGCGGCGGATGCTGGACGAGTTGGGCAATCTTTCCGATCCCAAACGCGCAGAAGCAAACCGGCGTCTGATCGATGAACTGATCCCGGACCGGGTGCCGGTGGATCTGTTGCTCACGGTGCTGCGGATGCTTCTCGATGAGCGGGTCTCGGTGCGCAACCTGCCGCTGATCCTTGAAGCCATCGCCGAACTGCGGCCCCAGAACGCCCCGCCGGAACTGGTCTGTGAACATGTCCGCCAGCGGATGGGTTTTCAACTCGTCGCGACGCTGCGCCGCCCCGACGGCTCTATCCCCTTGGTGCAGCTTGCACCCGAATGGGAGACGATGTTTGCCAACTTCCAGATCGAAGGTGCACGCGGCGTGACCGACATCGCCCTGCCCCCTGCGGAATTCACGCGCCTTTCCAACGCATTGGCCGAGAAGTTTTCGCAACTGGGCGAGAACGGCACGCAGGCGGCACTGGTCTGCACCGCGCGCCGACGCCGCTTTCTGCGCACGATTATGGCCGCCCGCGATATCCCGGCGCCCGTGCTCTCGTTCGAGGAGATCGGAATGGAGGCACGCGCCGCCCTGGTCGGACAGATCACGGCGCCCGAAGTTGAGGCCGCCTGAACCGATCATGACACCAGATCTCCTCGCCACGCTGGACCTTCTCGCCGCCGAAGCCCGAGCGGCAGTGATGCAGGGTTTCCTGGTCTTCGCCCGCGTCGGCGCGTTCTTTGCGCTGCTGCCGGCGTTTGGCGAACAGGTGGTGCCCGCGCGGATCCGGCTGGCTGCCGCGTTCGCGATGACCGTCATCATCGCCCCCGCCATCCTGCCCGATATCGCCGCACGGCCCGATACGCCGGGCGCCGTGGCGCAGTTCCTGTTTGTCGAGGCGGCGATCGGGCTGGCCCTTGGCGCGGGGTTGCGACTGATGGTGCAAGGGCTACAGATCGCCGGAACGATGGCCGCACAGGCAACCTCGCTGGCACAATTTTTCGGCGGTGCCGGGGTCGATCCGCAGCCGGCAATGTCGCAGGTGCTGGTAATGGCCGGGCTGGCGCTTCTGGTGATGGCCGGGCTTCCGGCCCGCGCCGCCGAATTCCTTATCCTCGGCTACACGCTTCGGCCCGCGGGCCATTGGCCCGACGCCGGGGTCATGGCCGAATGGGGAGTGGGCCGGGTCAGCCATGTCTTTGCCCTGGCCTTCGTTCTTGCCGCGCCCTTCGTCATCGGCTCCAGCATCTACAACCTGGCCTTGGGTGCGATCAACCGGGCCATGCCGCAACTGATGGTGGCCTTCATCGGCGCGCCGGCTCTGACCCTCGGTGGGCTTTTGCTGTTCATGCTCGCGGTGCCGCTGATGATCAGCGTCTGGCATGATGCCTTCCTGACACTTCTGGCAAATCCGGCCACGGGCAACGGTGCCCGATGAGCGAGCAAGACAGCGCCGAGAAACCGCATGAGGCCACGCCGCACAAGCTTGCCGAGGCCCGCAAACGCGGCGAGATACCCAAATCCGCCGATCTGACCGCCACCGCCGCCGTGGCCGGTTTGCTCATGCTGACGCTTCTGCCCGGTGGCTGGGCACCGCCGCGCATCGGGGCAATTGGCGCGGGGCTTCTGGAGCGCGCCGACCCGTTGTCACGGCAGATGCTGGGCGGCGGCACCGGGGCGATGGATGCGCTGATGCTCGCGCTGATCGAGGCTCTCGCGCCGGTTTTCCTGCTGCCCGTGCTGGCGGTGCTGGCCATGCTTTTCGCCTTGCGCGGCATCGTCTTTGCGCCCCAGAAGCTGCAACCCAAGGCGTCGCGCATCTCCGTTATTTCGAACGCGAAAAACAAGTTCGGCTCCTCCGGTCTGTTCGAATTCGCCAAAAGCGCGGTCAAGCTGGTGATCTATGCCACGGTCCTGTGGCTCTTCCTTGCCGATCGCCTGCCCCGATTGCTTGCGACGATACAACTCAGCGCCGGTCAGGCGGTGGCCGAAATGATGCGACTGACCGTCGAGTTTCTACTTCTGGTGCTGGTGATCATGGCGCTGGTCGGCGCGGTTGATTATCTCTGGCAGCATTTCGACCATCTCCGCCGCCAAAGAATGAGCCATCAGGAAGTGCGCGACGAGCATAAACAGGCCGAAGGCGACCCTCATATGAAACAGGCCCGCCGCCAGCGCGCGCAGGAGATCGCCGCCAATTCCATGCTGGCCGATGTCGCCAAAGCCAGCGTCGTGATCGTCAACCCAACGCATTACGCCGTTGCCCTGCAATGGGATCGCGGAAACCTGGGGGCGCCGGTCTGCCTGGCCAAGGGGGTCGATGAAATCGCCGCGCGGATCCGCGAACGCGCCGCCGAGGCCGGGGTGCCCCTCCATTCCGACCCGCCGACCGCGCGCGCCCTGCACGCCACAACCGAGATCGGCCAGGAGGTCGCCCCCGAACATTACGCCCCGGTTGCCGCCGCCATCCGCTTCGCCGAACTCATGCGCCAGCAAGCGCGCGCCCGCGGCAGCCGCCCGAACAGGAAACCCCCATGAAGCGCCCCGATCCCGTGCGCCTTGAACGCCTGCGGGGGCTGGCCGCCATGAAGCGTGATGCCGAACTGGCGAAACTGGCCACCGTGGCGCAAAGCCGCGCGCGGCTGCTTCAGGCGCTGGAGGGGCTGAAGCAGGCCGAAGCCCCGTTGGACGAGAACAGCACGCCTGGGCTGATCGGCGCGCGGTTGGCGCATCTGCGTTGGATCGAGGGCCGACGCCGGACGCTCAACCAGCGTCTGGCTTTGATCAACGCCGACTACCTCGAACGTCGGCCGGCTGCGTTAAGGGCCTTTGGCCGCGCGCAGGTTCTGGATGAACTGGCGACGCGCGAGAAGGTACGCGCAAGGGCCAGCCGGTCAACCGTTGGAAAAAGCTAGCGGCAGGCGCGCATTGACGGTTTTGCAAAGCCCGATGATCCGCCAAGGGGCGCTCGACCAACTGCCACCCCTTTGACCGGGCTTGTTTTCACCCTTGCATCCGGGGAGCGGCGGTGCCAGCCTTTGCCGTGAAAGCGAAGGTGCCGGAAGGGTTGATGCACGACGAAGTTGAGCGGGATATCGTGCTGGTGGTTGATCTGGACGGCACGCTGATCCGATCCGATATGCTGTTGGAATCCTTCTGGTCAGGCTTTGCGCATGACTGGCGAATCCCCCTGCGTGCGATAGGCGCTCTGACGCAGGGCCGCGCCGCGCTCAAGGCGCGTCTGGCCGATTTCAGCGCGCCCGATCCGACCACCCTGCCCTACAACCCCGAGGTTCTTGACCGGATACGTAACTGGCGCACCGCTGGTGGGCCCGTCGTGCTGGTAACCGCCGCCGAACAACGCCTCGCACAATCCGTGGCGGACCATCTTGGCCTGTTCGATGCCGTGCATGGCTCGGATGGCAAGACCAATCTCAAGGGGCCGACCAAGGCGGACTTCCTGCGCGCGCAGTTCGGTGAGCGCGGCTTTGTCTATATCGGCGATCACCACGCCGATCTGGCGGTCTGGGAGGTCGCTCGGGACGCGATAACGGTCGGCGCCGCACCCGGTTTGCGCGCGCGTGTCGAGGCGCTTCATCCCGATGCCACCCACCTTTCGCCGCCCGGTGGCGGGTTTTCAGCAGCCCTGCGGGCAATGCGTCCACATCAATGGCTCAAGAACCTTCTGGTGTTCTTTCCGATGATCGCCGGTCACGTATTTACCCTTCAGACACTCATGCAGGGCATTCTGGCCTTCCTTGCCTTCGGCCTTGTCGCATCCAGCGTTTATCTGCTTAACGATCTTCTGGATCTTGCCGCCGATCGCGCGCATCCGCGCAAGCGCGCGCGACCACTGGCGTCCGGCGCTTTACCGCTGATACGGGGCATGGCGATGATCCCGGTTCTTCTGATCTGCGGCATGGCGTTGGCCCTGACACTGGGGCCGATGTTCCTGCTGGTGCTTGCCGGGTATTATCTGCTGACAGTGGCCTATTCGCTTTGGCTCAAACGCAAGATCCTGATTGATATCTGCGTTTTGGCCACTCTATACACCCTGCGCGTCATTGCCGGCGGGGTAGCGACGCATATACCGCTGTCTGTCTGGCTTCTGGCCTTTGCCGCGTTCTTTTTCCTGGCGCTGGCCGCCGTCAAGCGCCAGGCCGAACTGGTGGATGCGGTGGAGCGTGGCGTGGCCATGCCCAACGGGCGCGGTTATCAGGTCGGCGATCTGCCTTTCGTGTCGCAGATGGCTGTGTCTTCCGGCTTCGTCGCCGTTCTGGTAATGATGCTCTATCTGAACGCGCCTGACGTCTTGTCGAAATACTCGAGCCCCTGGCTGCTTTGGGGGGCCTGCCTGGTGCTTCTTTACTGGGTGGCGCGGATGGTGCTGCTGGCCCATCGCGGCCTGATGGAGGATGACCCCGTGGTCTATGCCGTGCGCGATCCGATAAGCCGCGTGGCGATCATGCTGATGCTGGTGCTGGTCGTCGGGGCGACCGTGTTGTGAGCGCCGCCGCCCTTGTCCTGCGTTACAGCTTTTTCGCCGGGGTGGCGGTGCTGGCCAATCTTGCGGCACAGCGGCTGGTTCTGTTCCGGGGCGATGGCCCAGTGCATTTTGCGGTGGCTGTCTTGCTGGGAACAGTCGTGGGGCTTGTGGTGAAATACCACCTCGACAAGCGCTGGATCTTTTTCGACACGGCCACCGGATTTGCCGCTCAGGGGCGCCAGTTCTCGCTCTATACTGCGATGGGGCTGGTCACCACGGCGATCTTCTGGGGAAGCGAAACCGCCTTCTGGCTGATCTGGCAAACCCATTTCGCGCGCGAGGCGGGGGCAGTTCTGGGGTTGGCGGTTGGCTATGTGGTGAAATACCATCTGGACCGGCGCTATGTTTTCGTGCCGGCAAGGAGGGTGTGATGAAGCTTTCAGGATGGGGCCGATACCCGAGCGTCGAGGGAACGCTGAACGCGCCGCGCGACGAAGCCACGCTGGCCGCACTGTTGGCCACCGCGCCGCCTCTGATCGCGCGTGGGCTGGGCCGGTCTTATGGCGACAGCGCAATAGGCGCACAAACGGTCTCGATGCGCCATTTTGACCGGATGATCGCCTTTGACCCGGACACCGGACAACTGGTGGCAGAAGCGGGTGTCAGCCTGGCCGAGATCGTCGATGCCTTCCTGCCGCGCGGCTGGTTCCCTTCCGTCACGCCGGGCACCAAGTTCGTGACACTGGGTGGTGCCATTGCCGCCGATGTCCACGGCAAGAACCACCATTCCGAAGGGTCGTTTGCGGCGTTTACCGACTGGTTCGACCTGATGGGGCCTGACGGCAGCGTCAGCCGCTGTTCACGCACCGAGAACCCTGATCTCTTTCACAACACGCTCGGAGGCATGGGCCTGACCGGAATCATCCTGCGCGGAGCTATCCGATTGCGCCGGATCGAAACTGGCTGGATCTGCCAGACCATGATCCCCACCCGCAATCTTGATGAAGCGCTGGACATCTTTGACGAGACCCTCGACGCCACCTATTCCGTGGCCTGGATCGATTGCCTGAGCACGGGCGCGCATCTGGGCCGCAGCCTGCTGATGACCGGCGAACACGCCACCCTCAACCAGATCCCGCGCCCCGCAGCCCCTTTTGAAACACCGCGCCACCGCAACATTCCCTTCCCGGTCGATCTGCCCGGCTTCGCGCTCAATCCCTTTACGGTGCGTGGCTTCAATGCGCTTTACTATCGCATGGGCGCGCGCAAGGCAGGTGACGGGCTGGTGGACTGGGACAGCTACTTCTATCCGCTCGATGCCGTTCAGAACTGGAATCGCCTTTATGGCAAGCGTGGCTTCATGCAGTTTCAATGCGCACTGCCGCTCGCTTCGGGCCGCGCCGGGCTGACACAACTCCTTCAGGCGATCACGCGCAGCGGGGCGGCCTCGTTTCTGGCCGTGCTCAAGCGTTTCGGCGCGCAATCGGGGCCCGTTTCCTTCCCGATGGAGGGCTACACGCTGGCCCTCGATTTTCCCATGAACAAGCGAAGCCTGGCCCTGATGCCCGAACTGGACCGCATCACCATGGACCACGGCGGGCGCTTCTATCTCGCGAAGGATAGTCGCATGAGTCCTGATACCCTGCGCAAGACAGACCCCCGCTGGGCCGATTTCACCCGCTGGCGCACTGACCGGGGGTTGGACACCCGCTTTGCCTCGGCCCAGTCGCAAAGGTTGGGGCTATGAGCGGCGCCGTTCTGATCCTGGGCGCAGGCTCGGACATGGCGCGCGCCTGTGCCCGCCGTTTCGCGCGTGCCGGGCACCCGCTGGTGCTGGCCGCCCGCAACCCCGCCGCGCTGGAGGCCGACGCAACCGACCTGCGCCTGCGCTACGGCGTGACCGTTACCTGCGTGGCGTTTGACGCCACAGATATTGCGGGCCACGCCGCCTTTCTCGATGCCCTGCCGAACCTGCCCGCGATTGCCCTTTGCGCCGTCGGCACGATGGGCGATCAGGCACAGAGCCAGCGCGATGTTCAGGCCGCGGCCACTGTCATCCGCACCAATTTCGAGGGCCCGGCGCTGATCCTCGGTGCGCTGGCCGAACGGTTCGAGCAGCGTGGCGCAGGCACGATCATCGGCATCAGCTCGGTCGCGGGCGAGCGTGGACGCGCCTCGAACTATGTCTACGGCGCGGCCAAGGCGGGGTTGACGGCCTTCCTTTCGGGCCTGCGTAACCGGCTGGCGCGCACGCCGGTCCAGGTGATCACCGTTCTGCCCGGCTTCGTCGCCACCCGCATGACCGAAGGTCTGAACCTGGACCCCCGCCTGACCGCCCAGCCCGAAGAGGTCGCCGAGGCGATCTTCCGCGCGTATGAAAAACGGCGTGATGTCATCTACATACGCCCGGTGTGGCGGCTGATCATGGCAATCATTCGCGCTCTTCCCGAGCCGGTTTTCAAACGCACCCGGCTCTGACAGCCGGGTTGTTGCGCCGCGCATAGGCGAATCGCCGCGCATGGCGCATGACACAGGGCCGTCGTTCATTGTCTGGAAAGTGTTTCGGGGGTATCCGAAACGACATGAACAAGAGAAATGCTTTCCAGCCGCTGCAACCGATCACAGCAGACCCGCAAACACCGCGCCCGGGCCGGGGGCTTGCAGTGTTGATGGTGTCTGGGCTGGTGGTGCTGACAGCCTCGGCGGCGGCGGGGCGCTATTTCTGGGCCGACGAAAGCCCGCGCGCTTCGGTGGAAAACCCCAGCCTGATGCCGCAGGATCATGCGCCCCAGATCTGGATCTGGTCGCATGAAACGAATGCGCCCGAAGGGTTCGCCAGCCTCGCGCCACCGGAAGCGCCATTGCGCAACCTGCCAGGCCACGCGCCGCTGCCGCGTATCACCGAAAGCTATGTCGCCGGCCAGACACCACCCGTCGCCATCGCGCCGGTAACAGCGCCGGTCTTGGCTCCTGAATCCGATGTGGTGTCAGATATAGCGGCAATTACGCAGCCCGAACCCGCCGCGCCAGACCGCGCCGAAACTGCCGCTCCTGCGCGCGCCGATGACACCGTGCCGCGCTTCGCTGTGCTGGCCAGCCTGCCGCCAGCGGTGCCACCACAGCGCCCCCAACTTGCCTTTTCAGAAATGGACGCGGGTCAAAACCCTTCAGGACAAGCTGAACCCGGCCTTGCGCGTTCGCTCCTGCCGCAGGCCCGCCCACAAAGCGTGTTGCGCCTCGCCAGCCTGTCCGCAACAACGCCGACCACACCATCTGTCTACCCCCAGGCGGAGCCCGCTCCGACCGTTCTGGCCGCCGCCCTTGAGGTGCCGCCCGTTCCAAGCGGCGCGCGTGACAATTGCCCCGCCAACCTCACCCGTGCCATTCCGCGCCGCTCCTCGGGTATGGAAGGGGGGCAGGTGACCATTGCCCGCCTCGCGGCCAGCGGCGGTTCGGGGCGTGACAACGCGGTCGCGCAGACGGTGATCGCCGGTAACTTGCCGGATTTCCTGCGCCAGCTGGTGCCTGTCACCGTCACCGGAACTGGGGCCGATGGCCGCACGGCGCGCATTACGCTCTGCGTGATGCCGGATTATCTGGCGCTGGGCAGCGACAGCGATTTCGTGCGCGTGCCGCTGGGCCTGCCCGCCGCCAGCCTGATCGCTGAACGGTTCGACATGGTCCTGCCCACCACACGCATGGTCGATGCCATTCATGCACAGGCCGCGGTCCGGCTGCGCCCCTCGCCAATGACGCCGGGCGCGCAGATGGCCTCGACCGACTATTTCCTGCGCCACAATGCCACGCTCGAAGGCCAGCGCCGCAGTGCTGGCGGTGCGCTTGGCATGCTGGTTTCCGGTCACAAGAAGGATCTGGTGCTTACCAACCGGTTGGAACGTAACCCGGGCCGTGTGGCGATCTATGGCTGGCATCAGGCGAATGGCCAGCCGATCCAGCCGCTCAGCACCGTTCATGGCGCCAGCTATGCTGATTACAGCCATGGAATCCGGCTGGTCAGCCGCACCGCCTTCATCAACGGCCGGGCGGTCGATCTGCGCGATCTTCTGGGCGATGACCGCTACGCCGGGCTGATCAGCAACGAAGGGCCGATCACCTCACGGTTGATGCTTGCCGCATTGCGCTGAGCCAGGCACCGGTTTCAGGGCGCGTTGCAGCGCCCTGCCTTGCAAAACGGCAGCGTTCCGGCCAGCCCTCAGCGGATATCGCGGAAACAGCGGAAACCCAGATGATAGTTGTGATGGCTTGCCCGGTCCATCACCCGGCTTCCATGCCAGAACGGAGCCCGCCACCGCGCCCAATGTTCATGCGCGCGGATCTGGTCCCAGACGAACCAGCTACCCTTCATCTCGGTCACGCCCAGCGTGGTAGAGCCACGGCTGGCCATCTGATCCTCGGTGAGAGGCAGGTTCATGTGTTCAGCAGCGTTGCCGTCGATGTCATAGACACCCAGCGGGCTGTGGCACTGCGGGAAAGCGCCCGCCGGATAGGTGTTCGATCCGCAGCGGTTCCAGCCTCCACCGTCGCAACTGGGCGATTTGGAACTGCCCGTCGCGCAAACCCCGCGCCGCCACTCGCCGATCGAATAGACATCGCGCGTGGATGCATAGCGCTGGTTGTGCCAGGACCGCATCGTGTTCACCGCTGCCGACATCCCCATCCCGCGCACACGGTCGAACGGATAGTCGGGCGGCAGCAACTGGCCCGCTGCCGCGCCCTCCCATTCATGCGCATCGCCGATCCGCGCGCCTTCGGCGGCGCATAACATCGCCGCCTCGTTGGCGCGCACCCAGACCACAGGATAGGCCAGCGGCACGTTGGGATACTCGAACATATGCGCGCAGACCGTCGCATCTTCGGGCCGCTGGGTAGCCGGGTCATAGAGCGGCACTTCATAGGGCCGTCCGCAGATCCGCTCGAACCGGGCATTGCGATAACCCCGGCGCACGCTGTCGACTGTGCCCCCCAGCCGCGCCGCGGCCTCCTCGGGGGTCATCGGATGGCGGGTAACGGCGGGGTTACCCTGCCCCATCCAGGGCGATCCGGCAAAGATCTCGCGCACACGGTTCATGGTCGCATCCGACAGCCCGCGTGCCGCCTGCATTTCCTGAAACATCCGCGCATTGTTCTCGGCCAGGGTTTGCGCGCCCACGGGCACCACCCCCAGCATCAGAGCCATGACCGCCGTGGCAAACAGTTTCATCTTTCTCTCCCTTGACGCCGCAACAGGTAGATGAAGTCGCGGTTGTCGGAATATTCGACGAACCGCGCCATGCTGGTTCCATCACGCTGGCGCGAGTCGGATTCGGCCATTCGCCGATCCAGATGGAAGGTCTGAAATCCGTCGCTGCCGGGCTCGCGGGTGTAGATCGCAGCATAGGTCAGATCGAGCGAGTTCATGTCCAGAAGCATCGCGTAATCGCAGCCATAGGCCTGAAACACCCGCGTCATCCCCGAAGGTGTGGCCGAGGAAAACACCCCGTAAAGCAGGAATGGCCGCCCGTCTGCGCGACGAATACAGGCACCCGCTCGCAGCGTGCGCAACTGCGCCTCCGCTGATCCTGACCAATTGCCCAGCATCCAGCTGCGCACATGCTCGCCCGCCACCGGCGCACCCTCGGGGCCGGGTTCGATCAGCGCGACACCGTTTTGTCGTGCGAAGCGGATGCGCGGCAGCAACGTATTGTCTTCCTCACGCCAGGTCCGCATGTGGATCGAGCCATCATCAAGCGTGAAGATTGTCGCCAGCCCCGGCTGCAACCGGCTGAGGACCACGCCTTGCACAACGAAACCATAATGATGCCCGCTATTCGTTTGCGACATCGGACCCGACCGGAAGGCACCGTGTTCGCGCTTGAACCCGCCGGCAATAATCGCCGCCACCCGGTCGGTCATCACCGGGCTGAGCATGCCGGTCATCGCCAGCGGTTGAAGGGAATTGAACCCGTCCGGCCCCGGTATGTTGCTTCGCCCGCCGCCGCTTGGCCGGGGCGACCAGCCCACAGACGGATGATCGGTGCCGAGCTCATATCCCAGTTCGAACCGGCTGAGATCGAAGGCAAAGAGGTGCACATCGGCGTTGTTTTCAACACCGTCCAATGCGTTGGTCTCGCCCCTGCGATTCAGGATGTCGGGGTGCACCATGCCCGGCTGCATGACGCTGGCATAGATCCCCGGCGCATTCTCAACGGCATACCAACTGCCCGCCTCCATCTGCCCGCCCTCGGTGCCGATCAGATCCACCCTCATGTTTGAACGCATCACCGGATGGTGGCGCAATTCCGCCCGGCCCAGTGCGGCGACGACCGCGCCCGCTTCGGCCTCGTCCAGCTCCTCCGAGGTTTGCAGATAGGCGTCTTCGTACAGCGTGTCCTTGAGCAGCGTTATGATGCTTTCACCGAAAGGAATATAGCCGCGCAGGAATTCGGCCATTGCCTCGCGCGCGGTGCGAGAGCCCGAGCCGCGGTTGCGCAGGTAAAGCTGTTGGTCGCAGATCGGCGCATAGGGCAGGCCCGAGCGCGCAGCCTCTTCCAGTTCACCCTCCCAGGGGCGGCAGGTGTTGCGTCTGTTGGCCGAGGTGATCACAATCGCCGGGGCGTTTGCGTTTTCCAGCGCGATCGTGAACAGGTCGGGCGCGGCGTTCTCCAGATGATAGCTGCGCGCCCCATTGCCGCTGCCGGTTTCCAGAACGAACCAGCTGTTCACACGCGGATTGAGCGCCATAAGCCGCACCGGATTTCCATCAGGCAAGGTCGCCGCCAGTTCGGCGCGAAAGGGTTGAAACTCGATGACGCTGCGCCGTTCGGTGCGCTGAAAATCCGCGAACTGGGCGGCACGCTGGGTTGCGGGCATATACCAGGGGTCAACAGGCGGCGCAGTCGTCTGCGCCTGGGCAGGCAAGGCTCCTGCCAGAACCAGCGCTACAATGCGACTGGCCGTGCCGGGGCGGAAATGATCGGTGAACAACAATTCTCTCCTGAAACTTGGGGCGCTCTGGCCTTCTGTCGGCCGAGACTGCCTTAAATCCTTGATTCAGGCAACGGCGCAACCCGGCGGAACCTGGCCAGTATACATCAGCATACAGATTGATTTCCGCCGCGCCGCTGGCTAGAGAATGCCCAAACCATCAGGAGAATACCCATGACCGCCACGCGCACCGAGACCGACAGCTTCGGCCCCCTGGATGTCCCCGCCGACAAGTACTGGGGCGCGCAGACCCAGCGTTCGATCATCAACTTCCCCATCGGCTGGGAGCGTCAGCCGGTCGCCATCATCCGCGCGCTGGGGGTGATCAAGAAGGCCTGCGCGCTGGTCAACCGTGAACAGGGCGATCTGGCGCCGGAACTGGCCGAGGCGATTTCGGCTGCCGCGAGCGAGGTGATCGAGGGCAAGTTCGATGACAATTTCCCGCTGGTCGTCTGGCAGACGGGCTCGGGCACGCAATCGAACATGAACGCCAATGAGGTGATCTCGAACCGCGCGATCGAGATGATGGGCGGGGTGATGGGCTCGAAAAAGCCGGTCCATCCGAACGATCACTGCAATATGGGGCAATCCTCGAACGATACCTTCCCCACCGCAATGCATGTGGCGATCGGCATGATGGCGCGCGATACATTGCTGCCCGGCCTGCGCAAGCTGCACGCAGCGCTTGAGGCGAAATCGGAAGAATTCAAGCATATCATCAAGATCGGCCGCACCCATACGCAGGATGCCACGCCGCTCACGCTGGGGCAGGAGTTCGGCGGTTATGCCCATCAGGTGAAAAAGGGGATTGAGCGGATCGAGGCCTGCCTGCCCGATATCTACGAACTGGCGCAGGGTGGCACGGCTGTGGGCACCGGGCTGAACACGCGCAAGGGGTTTGCCGAGAAGGTCGCGGCGCAGATCGCCGACATCACCGGCCTGCCCTTCGTGACCGCCCCCAACAAGTTCGAAGCTTTGGCCGCGCATGACGCAATGGTCATGTTCTCGGGCGCGCTGAAAACCGTGGCAGGGTCGCTGTTCAAGATCGCCAACGACATGCGGCTTCTGGGTTCCGGCCCCCGTTCGGGCCTGGGCGAGCTGATCCTGCCGGAAAACGAGCCCGGCTCGTCGATCATGCCCGGCAAGGTCAACCCCACCCAGGCCGAGGCGCTGACCATGGTCTGCGCGCATGTCATGGGCAATGATGCGGCCGTGGGGTTTGCCGGCAGCCAGGGGCATTTCGAACTGAATGTCTATAACCCGATGATGTCGTATAACGTGTTGCAGAGCATGCAGCTTCTGGGCGATGCGGCTGCCAGCTTCACCGATAACATGGTGACGGGCACACAGGCGAACGTCGCGCGGATCGACAAGCTGATGAAGGAATCCCTGATGCTGGTGACGGCGCTGGCCCCCACCATCGGCTATGACAACGCCACCAAGGTTGCCAAGACCGCCCACCAGAACGGCACCACGCTGAAGGAAGAGGCCATCCGCCTGGGCTTTGTCGACGAAGCGACCTTTGACCGCGTGGTGCGCCCCGAAGACATGATCGGCCCGAAAGGCTGAACGGCAATGGCCGAGATTGTGAATCTACGGCAGAAACGAAAGCAGGCGGCCCGCACGGCCGCCCGCAAGACCGGCGATCAGAACGCCGCGCGCTTCGGCCAGCCGCGCACCGAGCGAGACCTGATCAAGGCGCGTCTGGACAAGGCCTCACGCGCCCTTGAAAACCACCGCCGCGACAGATCCGATACAACAGACTGACGGCCGCCTTCATCTTGCCGGAAATACGCCGGGGGGTGAGCCCGGAACGGGCGAGGGGGGCAGCGCCCCCCTTCCCCGCCCTGTCACACGCGATGCAGATAGAGGTCGAAATCCCCTTCGGGGATGATCCGCGCCACGCGGTCGAATTCGGCGGTCTTTACCGCCGTGAAAGTGCGGTGCATCTCGGCTCCCAGAGCCTCTTTCAGAAAATCCGACGCTTTCGCCACCGCGATCGCCTCGCGCCAGTCTCGCGGGATCGCAAGGCGCGGCGTCTCGGCATAGCCGTTGCCGATCGTCTGCGGCCCCGGATCGACGCGTTTCTCCAGCCCGCGCCGGATACCCGCCAGCACCACCGCCGCCACCAGATAGGGGTTCCCATCGACGCCCGCGGGCCGGTGCTCGATGCGCCGCGCAGCCACGTCGCCTGCCGGGATCCGCAGCGCCACAGAACGGTTGTTCACTCCCCAGTTGGGCGAGACCGGCGCATAGCTCTGGCTGGCGAACCGTCGCCAGGAATTGGCATGCGGCGCGAAGATCAGCATCGATTCGCCCATCGTCTCGATCAACCCACCCAGCGCGTGACGGATCGAATCTGTCCAGCTCGCCCCCGGTTCCTCAGCAAAGACATTGCGACCGGCATCATCCTGCAGCGAGACATGCAGATGCATTCCTGATCCGGCGTGTTCGGCAAAAGGCTTGGCCATGAAACAGGCCACCACTCCATGCGCCCGCGCCTGCGCCCGCACGATCCGCTTCAACCGCACCAGATCATCCGCGGCCTGCAGGATATTGTTGCGGTAGCGCAGCGTCAGTTCGTACTGGCCTGGCGCATATTCCGATATCAGCGTTTCGGCGGTGATACCGGCCTTTCTGGCCCCAGCATAGATGGCGTCGAACAGGGGCTGCATGCCATGCAGCTGATCCACCGAATAAACCTCGGTCGTCCCCGCGCGGCGGCCATCAACGATATTGCGCGCGGGTTGAACATGGCCATTGGCATCGCGTTCGCGATCCAGCAGAAAGAACTCCAGCTCGAAGGCTGCCGAAGCGTGCAGCCCCATCGCCGCCAGCGCCTCTGTCTGCCGCGTCAGCGCATGGCGCGGATCGGACATCATGGGGGTGCCGTCAAGGTGGTATTGCGTCAGGAACAGTTCCGCTCGCGCCGGGTCTGTTCCATAGAGCGCAACCAGGCTGCCCGGCACCGGCCAGGCACGCAGGTCGCCATCGCCGGTATCCCAGATCAGGCCGGTTTCTTCGACATCCTCACCGCAGATATCCAGCCCCAGGATCGAAATCGGCAGGTGCCGTCCGTGTTCGTAAACCGCCATCAATTCGTGCCGGCGAATGATCTTTCCGCGTCCGATTCCGTTTGAATCATGCAGCAGGATATCGATGGCATCGATCTCCGGATGCGCCGCCAGAAAAGCCTCGGCCTCGGCCGGGGTTGCACCCGAGGGGCAGCAGGTTGATCCGCTCATGCCACCGCCTCGCTCAACGTGCCCAACACCTCGTCGAATGCCGCGAGCAGCCGGTCGATCTGGCGCTTTTTCGTCACCGGACTGACCAGCATCATGTTGTGAAACGGCGCGATCAGGCAGCCGCGGTTGATAAGGCCCAGATGCAGCGCGCCCTCCAGTTCAGGCTGATGCGCCTTTGCGGCCTCTGCACCGTTTACCAGCGGTCCGGGTGCGCAGACGAACTCCACCCGCGCACCGACCCGCACCACGTGCCAGGGCAGGCCATGACGCGCAATCACCCGCGACAATCCCTGTTCCAGCCGCGCCGCGCCGGCCTCCATATGGCTGTAGGATTCAGGGGTCATTACCTCGGTCAGTGTGGCCTCAAGGCAGGCGAACTGCATCGGATTGCCCGACAGCGTGGTGCCCATCCCCGAATGACCGTCAGCGCGCGCGGCATCATAGGCGGCAAACCTCGATGCAACCGGCCCGGACAAGCCCCAGACGGCTGTCGGCATGCCGCCCGCCACGCATTTTCCGACCACGAAGATATCGGGCTCCAGCCCGTTGCACCGGGTGTAGCCGCCCAGCCCGGTCGAGATCGTATGCGTCTCATCGATGATCAGCAGCGCGCCATGCGCGCGCGTCAGCCGTCGCAAACCGTCATGAAACCCGGGCGCGGGCAGAACCATGCAGCTGTTTGTCATCACCGGCTCGCACAGCACGGCGGCCACGTCGCCACCTGACAGCGCCGCTTCCACCGCCGCCAGATCATTGAATTCCACGCAAACCGCGCCTTCCGTCACATCGAACCCCTGCCCCACCAGACCGGGCCGCGCCTTCGTGCGCCCGCCCTCCAGCGTCACCATCGTATCCTGCAACGTGCCATGGTAGCAGCCGTTGAACACCAGAACCTTGCGCCGTCCGGTCACCGCCCGCGCCACGCGCAGGGCATTGCGGTTAGCGTCAGTCGCGGTGGTCGCCACCTGCCATTGCATCGCGCCAAAACGCTCCGACAAAAGCGCGCCCACCCTGAGCGCGGCTTTCGAAGGCAGCATCGTGGTCAATCCGCGCCCGGCCTGCACCCGGATCGCCCGTGCAACCGCCGCAGGCGAATGGCCAAACATCGCGCCGGTATCACCGAGGCAGAAATCATCCAGCATAAAGCCGTCAGCATCCTCCAGCCGCGCGCCCCTGGCCTTTTTCACCACCAGCGGGAAAGGGCTTGGCCAGTCCTTCATCCAGTGCATCGGCACACCACCCAGCCAGGCCCCCTGCCCTTCGTCCAGCAACTGACGGGTTCGCACCCGCCCCTGAGCGAAGCGCCGGCTCTCTCGCGCGTGGAAATCGGTCAGCCGGGCACGAGGGATACCGGCAATCATCTGGATGTTGGCAGGCATGATGGCTCCAGTGGCGCGTAAAAATTTGATCATATTCTCGCGCCTCGCTCTTGCCAACTCCTGTTTCGCGCCCCTTCATCTGTTCGGAAATATCCTCGGGGGTGAATTGGCCGACAGGCCAAGAGGGGGCAGAAAGCCCCCTACGCCCCGCCCAGCCCGTGCGAGCGGTCATAGCCATTGACCGGCGGCGACAGCCAGCCTTCCAGCGCACCCGCTTCCGGGGCAAGAATTTCCACCCGAAGCGGATAACACTGCGCCCTGTCCGAGGAATGCTCGGCACCACAATTCCCACCCGGGCAGGCCGAAAGCACGCCCAGAAGGTCGATCTCGGCGAAAAAGGTGATTGCGTCACCCGCACGCGCGGGACTGGCCTTCATGAAATACTGCCCGGTATCGGTGGTGAAACCGGTGCACATGAAGACATTGAGCACGTCATGCACCATCCGCTCTGCGGTGTCTGGGTTGAATCCCGCGCCGACCAGCGCACGGGTCAGGTTGGAATGGCAACAATGATGATACTGCTCGCCGCCGGACAAAAGGAAATGTGTATGCGGATCGCAGCGCGTGCCGATCACGTCATGCACCCGCCCGCCAAACCGGTCCTTGCCATACCAATCCAGCGTGTCGGCGACGATCGTCGCCATGGGGCGCAGATACGGCAGGTTCGACCACAGCCGCGCCCCGGTGCTGACATGGGTTCCGTGCAGTGCGCGGGTCTTGCCGGAAAAGAAGCGCTCATCGGGGTTTTCGGCATTGAACAGGTTCAGATCGCCCACCTGCGACCCTTCGGGACAGCTGATGCGAAAGAACTGCCCGGCGGCAACACGAAAGGTTTCAGCCTCGCGTGGCGGCACGGTGATCTGCGCGGCGGGACTGGCATGGGCGAAGGCCCGATCATAGAGCGCCATATCGGGTTTCGGCAGAGAATCGTTTGGATAGCAGATGACCGGCGCAATGGCGCGGCGGGCATCGGCATCATCAGGCGTGGTCGTAAGGGGCATGCGGCCTCCGATCGGATGTATGGCGAATGACTGATGCTGGATCATTGCGATCTTTTCGTGCAACAACCATACTGCGGCCACAATCCGGTGGTCTGTTTTTTTTTATCCAGTTCTGAGATCTACAAAGTATAGAGACAAAGTCTTTTGCCAGAGCCGCTCGAAACGATGAATTCCGCCAACAGCATTCAGCTTGATCCTGCACCCGCCGAAGCAGCACATTTTCCCGTGGTTGTGGCCGCCCTGAACACCTTGCTGCGTGCTGCACCAGACGCCCTTGATCGCGCGATCACCACGGTTCTCGGCCAGCTTGGCACGGTGTGCATGGCGGAACGGGCTTATTTCTTTGTCCGGCAGGAGGGGCTTTGGTTCAATACCCATGAATGGTGTGCCCCGGGCATCGCGGCGGTTCAGCCCGCGTTGCAAGGTGTCGCCCTTGAAGAGCATGAGGTGATGACCGAAGTTCTGGCACGGGGCAAGGCCCTGCTGATCAAGGATGTTCAGGCCCTGCCCGAAGGTCCGCTGCGTGATCTTTTCGTTCAGCAGGACATCAGCTCGGTCCTGTGCGTGCCGGTGGTCCGTGACGGGCAGTTCCATGGTTTTCTGGGCTTTGACCGGGTTGGCCGCGGCCCGTCCTTTACCGGGGCCGAAGCCGGCATGCTCTGGTCACTGACCGATGGTCTGCTGTCGGCCCTCGCCCGGCAGCAGGCAGAACAGGCGCTTGGCAAGATGCGCGCGATGCAGTCTGCCACGCTGGAGCGGTTGCGCGCGACCCTGGCGGCAATGCCCGAACTTGTGCTGGAGATCGACACCGAAGGCCGTTGTATCGACTACCATTGTTCGGCGCCTGAGATGTTGGTCAAATCACCCGACGATATCCTGTTCCGCACGCTGGAAGAAACCCTGCCGCCTGACATTGCAAAGCTGCAACGTGCGGCGATGGCCGAGGCACTGAAATCCGGCGTCGCCCGTCCGCCCGTCTACCGCATCGGTGATCGCTGGTACCGGCTTACCGTTGCGCGGGTTTCCGATGAAGGCCGCGCACGGGGTGCCGGATTCGTGTTCCGGGTCCGCGATGTCACCGACGAGCGCGCGAGAGAGAATGAGAACGCGCTCCTGAGCGAGGTAACGCGGCGCATGACCAACCGTGCCATCGTGCTGGATGCCGATGGCAAGATCGCCTGGGTCAACCCCGCATTCGAGGCACGCAGCGGGCTGACCCTTGCAGATCTGCGCGGGCAACCGATTGCCGAGTCGCTTGAATTGCAGGGCTGTGCCCCTGACGACATCGCCCGCCTGCAGAGCGCCATCAACCGGCGCGAGGCGTTGCAGATCGAACTGCATCTGCACAGCCGTGACGGTGGGGATTACTGGGGCGATGTCTCGCTCAAGCCTCTGACCGGCAATGACGGCACATTCGAGGGCTGTCTGATCATCGGCTCGGACATCACAGAGCGCAAGAAACATGAAGCCGAGCTCAAGCGCCTCGCCGATGAAGCGGCCGCTGCGCATACGCGTCTGCACCAGGCAGTCGAGGCCATGCAGGACGGTTTTGTGCTGTTCGACAAGGACAACCGGCTTCTCATGTGCAATTCGCGATACCGTGAGATCAATGCCGAGATCGCCGATATCATCCGTCCCGGTGTCTTGCTGACCGATATCATCACCACCGCCGCCGAACGCGGCATCTATCTGGTTGACGGGGCCGAGGCCCAGGAACACACCGAAAAACTTATCCGATCCACCTCTGAACAGTCGTTCATCGGCGAACTGCACTTCCGCAACGGGCAGATCATCGGGGTGCGGGCAACCCGCATGGCCGATGGCAGCCATGTCGGCCTGCGCAGCGATATCACCGCCATCCGCCGCGCCGAGCAACGCCTGAACGCGATCATCCGGGGTGCCAGGGTCGGCACCTGGGAACTGGATCTGATCAACCGCGACCAGATCGTCAATAAGTACTGGCATGAAATGCTTGGCTTTCAGGGTGCGCCGGAATCGACTGTCACCATGCAGGAATGGCTCGGCCTTGCGCATCCCGAGGATGGCCACCGGATCGGCATCGCCCTCGAGAATGTGCGCAACGGTATCAGCGACCGTCTGGAAGCCGAGGTCCGCCTGCGCCACCGCAAGGGGCATTGGGTGCACCTTCTGACCCGCGGTCAGGTCATCCGTCGCGATTCCTCGGGCCGACCGGTGAAGATGAGCGGCGTTGATATCGACATCTCCGAGCGTCGCCGCGCCGAGGAACGCCTGAGCACGATCCTTGATGCCTCGGCTGTCGGCACCTGGCAGCTTGACGGAATTACAGGCGATGTGGTGATCGACGATCAGTATGCCGCCATGCTGGGCTACACTCGTGAAGAGCTGACACCGATGACGGTGGACAAGTTCGAATCCATGGTGCACCCGGACGATCTGGTGCTGGTGCGCGCCAATATCGCCTCGCTGCACGGATTGGGCAGCAACCGCACGATGCATGAGATGCGCGTGCGCCACCGTGACGGGCACTGGGTCTGGATATTGTCCAAGGCGCGGGTTCTGCGTTGGGCCGAACCCTGTCGGCCCGCCGAGGAAAGCGGCGTCCATATCGACATTACCGAACACAAGCAGCGCGAATTCGCCTTGATCGAGGCGCGGGATGCACTGGAGAAGGCCCTGGAAGCCCGCCGGGCCGCCGAAAAACGCATCGCCGATATCGCCGAAGTCACTGATGACTGGTTCTGGGAGCAGGACACCGAAGGGCGCTTTACTTATGTCTCCAGCGGCTATGAACGCGCGACCGGGCTGAAGAGCGCTCGCCTCCTGGGCAAACGGCGTTCGGAAATCGGCCTGACGGACGATTCCGCCTACAACTCCGACTGGTCAACGCTTCACCGGCACATTGCCGAGCGCAAGCCGTTCAGTGATTTCATCTATCGCATTGGCGAGAAAGACGACGGCCCGCCGATTTACATCAGGGTCAGCGGCACCCCGCATTACGGCAGCGATGGCCGTTTCATGGGCTATCGCGGCGTCGGCTCCAATGTCAGCGCGCTGATTGCCGCTACGGAGCGGGCGGAAGCCGCCAGTCAGGCGAAATCGCGCTTTCTTGCCAATATGAGCCACGAATTGCGCACGCCCCTTACCGGGGTTCTGGGTATGGCCGAGATCCTCAGCGAATGGGTAAGCGGCGATGAGCCACGCCAGATGCTGGAATCGATCCGCGAATCCGGCGAGGGGCTCCTGACCATTCTCAACGACATCCTCGATCTTGCCAAGATCGAGGCGGGCAAGCTGTCGATCGAGCCGCAGCCTTTCAGCCCCGCCGCCGAGGCGCAGCGCATAGAGACGTTCTTTGCCATCCGCGCCCAGAGCAAGGGGCTGGCGCTGGTAGTGAACGCCACGCCGGAATGCACGCATCTTCGCATGGGCGATGCACATCGTATCCGGCAGGTACTGAACAATCTGGTGAGCAATGCGGTCAAGTTCACGGACAGCGGTGCAATCACATTGTCGTTCGCCATCGACGCGGGCGATATACTGGCGGTCGAGGTCGAGGATACTGGCATCGGCATGACCGACGAGCAGGCCGCCAAGGTTTTTGACGAATTCGAACAGGCCGAAGGTTCGACCGCCCGGCGCTACGGCGGCACCGGGCTGGGCCTGTCGATCACCCGGCGACTGGTGCATCTGATGGGCGGGAAGATCACGCTGGACAGCGAGATCGGTCGCGGCACACGGGCGCGCATCGAACTGCCTTTGCCGCTCAGCCAGGACGCCTTGCCGGAGTCCCCCCGCAACGAGGCCAACCTTTCCGGCCTCCGGGTGCTGGTAGCCGATGACAACCGCACCAATCGCTATATCCTCAACACCATGCTGACCTCCCTTGGCATGTCGGTGACGCTGGCCGAAAATGGACAGATCGCGCAGGAAACCTACTGCCCCGGCGCGTTCGATCTTCTGCTTCTGGATATCTCGATGCCGGTTCTCGATGGCGTAAGCGCCCTCGCTGCAATCCGCAGACAAGAGCATGAGGCCGGGCATCCGCCCGCGCCCGCGCTGGCCGTCACGGCGAATGCGATGCAGCATCAGGTCAAGGAATATCTGGACGCCGGTTTTTGCGATCATATCGCCAAACCCTTCCGCCGCGCCACGCTGGCCGTAGCGTTGGCCGAATACGCGCCGCCTTCCGCGGCCAGGGAACCTGAGGAACCCGCTGCCCCTCAGCCCGACGTGCAGGGCCGGGTATAAATGGGCGTTTTCCTTGGGGTTGACACCGGCGGCACCTATACCGATGCCGTCTTGCTTGACGATGCAAGCCAGCAGGTAATCGCGACGGCCAAGGCGCTGACCTCGCGCCCGGATCTGTCACACGGGATCGGCGCGGCCATTGATGCCGTCCTGGCTCGGAAAGGCGGCATTGCGCCCGAGGATGTCGCGCTGGTGTCGCTGTCGACAACGCTTGCCACCAATGCCCTGGTCGAAGGTCAGGGCGAACGCGTGGCACTGGTGCTGATCGGTTTTGATGCCAACCAACGCAACCGCGCCGGTCTGACAAAGGCGTTGGCAGATGATCCGCTTATCGAACTGACCGGCGGGCATGTCCATTCCGGCGACGAGGCCGCGCCGCTCGATCTGGCCGCGCTGGAGACTGCGCTCGATGCCCTGCCGCCAGGCATCACCGGGCTGGCCGTCGCCGCCAGCTTTGCCACCCGTAACCCGGCACATGAGAATGCCGCGCGCGCCCTGATCCGCGCACGCACCGGCCTGCCGGTCACTTGTTCGCATGAGCTGTCCGCCGCGCTGGGTAGCCCGCGCCGGGCACTGACAGCGCTTCTCAACGCCCGTCTGATCGCCATGATCGACCGTCTGATCACCGCCTGCGAAACCCATCTCGCCCGCCGTGCGATATCAGCGCCCGTGATGGTGGTGCGTGGCGACGGGGCGTTGGTTTCGGCCGCGATGGTGCGCGAGAAGCCGATCGAGACGATCCTCTCCGGTCCCGCCGCCTCGGTCGCCGGGGCAAGCTGGCTTACCGGCGAGCGCATGGCGATGGTCGCCGATATCGGCGGCACCACCACCGATGTCTGCCTGTTGCGCGATGGTCGCCCCGCCATCGACCCCGAAGGGGCGCGGGTCGGCGGATTCCGAACCATGGTCGAGGCTGTGGCCATGCGCACAACCGGGCTGGGCGGCGACAGCGAAGTGCATGTGCTCGACGGGCTTGAAGCGGCGCTGAAACTCGGCCCCCGGCGATTGATGCCCCTGGCGCTGGCCGCAAACCTGCATCCCGCTCTGGTCCATCACGCGCTTGATGATGCCCTGTCGCGCGACCCTGCGCCCGAAGACGCCGCACGCTTCGCCATCGCCCTGTTCACCGCCCTGCCGCCGGGTCTTCCCCCGCGCGATACCGCACTGGCCGAGCGCCTCCTGACAGGGCCGCAACGCCTCTCCACCCTGCTGCGTGCCCGAATCGAAGAGCCTGCCCTGACACGGCTGGTGGCAGGCGGCCATGTGCTGCTGGCCGGCGTGACCCCCAGCGACGCGGCGCATGTGCTGGGCCGCCAGTCAGACTGGGATACGCAAGCGGCGCGCAAGGCGCTCACCCTTCTGGCCCGTCGGCGCGGCAGCAATGGCACCCGTCTTGCCACCGATGCCGAAACGATGGCCGCCGCGATCATCGACCAGCTGACCCGGCAATCCGTCGATTGCCTGCTGGAAGCCGCCTTTGCCGAGGACCTGCCCCACTGGCAGGCCCCGCCCGAAACGCTGGCGCGGCATGAATTGCTGCACGCGGGCCTCTCCCGACGCTCGGGGCTGGTGGAAATCCAGGCCGGCCTTGCCGTGCCGGTCATCGCACTGGGAGCCTCGGCCGGATGCTATTACGAAACCGTTGCGGATCGGCTGGGCACCCGGCTTGTGGTGCCCGATCATGCAGGCGTGGCCAATGCGATCGGTGCCGTGGTGGGCCAGGTCGCGGTCCATGCCGAAGGCACGGTTACCAGCCCCGCTCCGGGCCGGTTCATTGCACATCTTTCCACAGGCCCCAAAGCCTTCGGTGACGCGGAAGCGGCGATCCGGACGCTCGACGCCGACCTGCGCACACAAGCGTTGGAGAAAGCCAGTCGCGCCGGCGTTTTCGCCCCCCATCTTCGGCCTGCGCGAGAGGATATCCTTGCCGAGGTCGAAGGCCAGGCGATGTTCATCGAATCCCGCCTGCGCCTCACCGCCTCCGGTCGCCCACGCATCGCGTCAGACTGACCATCAGCATCTTGCGATGCCTTCTCCGGGGCGATAGAAGCAGATCCACGGATGGGTGGCCGAGTGGTTTAAGGCTCTGGTCTTGAAAACCAGCGTGGGGGAAACTCCACCGTGGGTTCGAATCCCACCCCATCCGCCACTTGCCCTCGCGAAAGCGTTCTCCCGATCCGGCTGCGGCCGGATTTTTGCGTTGTGACCTGCCCCCCGGAAGTTCCCTCAATCTGATGTAGAGTCTGCCCAACCTTTGAAGGAGCAGACGACATGAGGAAAAGCCGTT
>ERZ869909.186-NODE-186-length-91620-cov-13.965262_pt1 | contig 91620 bp, 94 predicted proteins | sample MGYA00520892_ERZ869909 | MGnify/ENA primary metagenome ERZ869909 (study PRJEB32215, sample SAMEA104723947) | bioreactor metagenome | biome: bioreactor; feature: anaerobic bioreactor; material: water | place: China | collected 2015-03-12 ... | reverse complement strand
TGGAGCGGGAAACGAGACGTTTACTAAGACCGTAAGCCGTTGTTTCCCAATCACTTTCTTCGCTGGCTTGACTAGCGAAGACCTTAATTGTAGCCTCATTTTTCACCCTCGGCAACAAGTTCGTCCAGAAACTTCCAGTAAGGTCCAAGGACACCTCCTCAGCGCATCGTCCCCACACCTCGTTCATCGCCGGCTACGGTGGTCTCGAACTCACCAATGATCACCTTTCCATATGCTTGGCTAGCTGCGTCGAAAGGCATTCGAGCACGTCACGCAAGTCCGCATAGAGGTCATGCCCGTTGGGCCGAGCCGAGCGCACCAGGCTCATCACCGAAACAGCGCGCTGACCGGCACGCAAGCTACCGACGAACAACTGGTTCGCCCTTTGAAGTGCCACTGGACGAATTTGCCTCTCGACGCGGTTGTTGTCTGGCGGCAGACGCCTGTCGTCGTTAGCGCCTCCCGGCGACCAAGGTTGGACTGCATGGCTCTCGCCGTGCCTGAGCTGTTCGGCACACCGGCTCGCTGCAGAAGCGACCACCCATACCCGTCTGCGCAAGTTGCGCGGGAAGAACCCATACGCTTGTCACTGGGACTGGATGCGCGATTCTTTATCGGTATATCAGGATACCTGGGAACGCATGACAGGCTCGGGATCAGTACGCCTGCCTTGGCATCTAGAAGCCACTGCGCGCCTATTGCGCCCTGTGAAACCGCAGGGGTATCACACCATGACAAATTGCTCTTGATGAGATTGCGGTAACGCATGACGCTGCCAGTGTGAGCGCCATTCTTCGTGTTGATCAGCGACAGGACCGATCAACCTACCACTCACGGATTCTTACACATTGAGCACATGGCGGCTACCACTGACTTGAGCTACTGAAAAGTGCTCAGGGCTCATGAAGAAGCGAGACTCGGGACTCGCTTCATCCACAGACAACTGCCCGGCCATGAGGTTGGCGCCAAAGGAGTCGGCCATGTAGTTCTCCTGGAAGGAGATGGGAGCATGAACCACAATGCACCAGCATCGAAGGTGTTCTATCGTCCGATCGAAGCCTCCCTCCGGTGGGCTGGGCTTCTGCGGTTTGAGCATGTCATCCTCACTTCGGTCTCGTCGTCAAGGAACCTGCCACAGTCGTTGGATTGCCCACGTTGGGGTGAGCTGAGGCTGTATACCGAACGCATCTACGATGGCATCCTCAATGCGGAACTTCCTTTCGGGAGGAACGGCATCACGACGCACGACACCGCGCTGATCGACTCCCCTGATCTCACTGTCCGTCACGTCGATCTGAAGCGTTGGATGCGCCAGCACTACCCCGAACAGCGCCCCGGCTTTCTCTTCTCGCGCAGCGAGCGCATCGCCCATCCCTCCATCTCTCTGGAAACCGGGCAGGCCATGCTGGTCGAGCGCTTGGCCCTCAAATCTGCCCTGGAGCAGTCCAAGCGCCAACTCCGCGAGCTGCAAGACAAGCACGACGCACTGCTCAAACAGTCCAAAATCATCCCGGCCTGCGCGCAGTACCCAATCAGTGATCGGGCCGAAGCCACCTACCTGAACATCATCGGCGGCATATTGGAGCTGATGCTCGGCCAATCGCCCTCGGGCACACCGTACTCCAGCTTCAAAACGCAAGAGGCTGTCGTAAGCGCATTGGTCGCCCATCACCACGGCGTCATGGGGATCGCCGAGCGGACGTTGAACGGCAAGTTCGCCACGGCCAGACGCCGGCTGCATAGCGCCACCCTCTGAGGATTGCCAGCTTGTATGTGCAGTCGCGGAGATTGCATTTGCAATGTCTTTCCGTAGCCATGTCTATTGAATAGAGGTCACGCCAACAAACGCCACTGAGCGTTCAGGAGTGACCACCATGTCGCAAACACCTGTTCTGCCGCCCAACGAGCGCCGCATCCTGCGCTTGGAAGAAGTCGAATCGAAGTCCGGCTTCAAGCGCGCCCACCTCTACAACCTGATGCGCGCGGGCAAGTTCCCCAAGGCGCTGCGCCTGGGTGTGCGCGCCGTCGGCTGGGATTCCATCGAAATCGATCAGTGGATCGCCGAGCGCGTCAACAACCGGGCCTGACCCATTCTCCCGCGGACCTTCCATCCTCACACGGAGAACGCCATGCAGGTTGTATCCATCATTTCAACGAAAGGTGGCGTCGGCAAGACCACCACTGCCGCGAACCTGGGCGGGCTCGTCGCCGACGCGGGGCTGCGCGTGCTGCTGCTCGATCTCGACGTGCAGCCCACCTTGTCGTCCTACTACGAACTGGGACACCGTGCGCCTGGTGGCATCTATGAGCTGCTGGCCTTCAACGAGCGCGACCTCGGCCAGCTCGTGTCCCGCACGATCATTACGGGTCTGGACCTGGTGCTGTCCAACGACCACCGGGGCGAGCTGAGCACCTTGTTGCTGCACGCGCCGGATGGGCGCCTGCGGCTGCGGCACCTGCTGCCCATGCTGGCTCCTCTCTACGACCTGGTGCTGATCGACACCCAGGGCGCGCGTTCGGTGACGCTGGAGATGGCGGTGCTCGCTTCCGATCTCGCGCTGTCACCCGTGACCCCGGAAATCCTCGCCGCCCGCGAACTGCGGCGCGGCACCATGCAGTTGCTGGAGGACATCGCTCCGTACCGGCACCTGGGCATTGAGCCGCCGCCGCTGCATCTGCTCATCAACAGGGTCCACCCGGTGTCGGCGAACGCCCGGCTGATCCAACAGGCCTTGCGCGACCTGTTCCAGGACCACGCCGGCATCCGCGTGCTGACCACCGACGTGCCGGCCATCGAAGCCTATCCGCGCGCCGCGACGCGCGGCCTGCCAGTGCATCGGGTCGAATACCGCCAGCCACCGGGCAGAGTCGCCCCCGCCGCGCTCGACACCATCCGCGGCCTCGCCGGCGAACTGTTCCCGCAATGGCAGCACCGATTTGCCACGGTGTCCGGCCGCCCGCCATTTCCTCTGGATACCGGGAGGCCCCATGGCGAGCGCACATGAACTGGCCCGAGGCCATAAGCGGCTGCGCGCCCTGATCGAATTCGCCGTCGGCGAGGGCTGGCACGTCAAGCGCACGCCGGGCGGCCACCTCAAATTCACCAAGGCCGGCTGCGCCGCGATCTACACCAGTTCGACGGCCAGTGACCACCGGGCCGCCCTCAACGCCCGCGCGCAGATCCGCCGCGCCGAGCGCGAGGCCCGGTCCCCAGTGCAGGGAGGCCGCCATGGCTGAAATGACCTCCCAGCAGATGGCCGGCAAGCTGCTCGCGGCCGGGTTCGAGCGCAGCGGCCCGTCCACCTCGGCCTTGAGCGACCCGATCGCCGACACGCCCATGGTCGTGACCCTGGACCAGTTGCGCCCCTACGACCACGATCCCAGGAAGAAGCGCAACCCGGCCTACGAGGACATCAAGGCGTCCATCCGCGAGCGCGGCCTGGACGCAGCCCCGGCGATCACCCGGCGCCCGGGCGAGGACCACTACATCATTCGCAACGGCGGCAACACGCGCCTGGCGATCCTGCGCGAACTGTGGTCGGAGACCAAGGACGAGCGGTTCTTTCGCATATCGTGCCTGTTCCGGCCGTGGCCCAGCCGCGGCGAAGTCGTCATGCTGACCGGCCACCTGGCCGAGAACGAATTGCGTGGAGGCCTGACGTTCATCGAGCGCGCCCTCGGCGTCGAGAAGGCGCGCGAGTTCTACGAGCAGGAAAGCGGCGCCGCCCTGAGCCAGTCCGAACTGGCACGCCGCCTCGCCGCCGATGGTTTCCCGGTCCAGCAGTCGCACATCAGCCGGATGAACGACGCGGTGCGCTACCTCCTGCCGGCGATCCCGACCGTGCTCTATGGCGGGCTCGGCCGCCACCAGGTCGAACGCCTGTCGGTCATGCGCAAGGCCTGCATGCTCGCGTGGGAGCGCTACGCCAAAGGCCGCACACTACTGGTACAGGACTTCGATGACTTCTTTCAGGAGGTGCTGTCGCAGTTCGACACGCAGGCCGACGAGTTCGCCCCCCAGCGCGTGCAGGACGAGCTGATCGGCCAAATGTCCGAACTGCTCGGCATCGACTACGACGTACTGGCGCTCGACCTCACCGAATCCGAAAGCCGCCATCGCGCCCTGGTCAGCGATCCGACCCCACCAACGGCACCCCCCACGCTGCCTGAGCCTGACACCATGGCACGCCCGCCCGCGGCGCCGGCCCCATCGGCCCCGACGCCGGCAACCACACCTGGGTCGCGCGAGCGCGAGGGCGGCTCAGGGTCGGACGGCTCACCCGCAGGAAGCCCCATGGCTGCTCCTGGTGATCGGCTGCAGGGGCACATCGTTTCGCCTGCACCGACGACGGAGCGGCTGCAATCCATTCAGCGGATGGTCGCCGACGAGCTGGGGGATGCGCTGCCCGATTTCTCGGCCAACGTCTTGCAGTCCATTCCCGTCCAAGCAGGCGGTCTCTACCCGATTTCCGACGTCTGGCACATCGACGCGAGCCTGGACACGCCCGAGCGCCTGCGCATCCACGTCGCGCAGTTCGCCCGCGAGATCGCGGGCGAGGCTCGCCTGGACGAGTGCATCGATGACCGTCCAGACGGCATCGGTTTCGCCTGCCGTGCCCACGCCCAAGACCTGGAGCCGCTGGGCCGTGCCGTCCTGGCGCTGCTGGCATGCATGGCCGGTCAGCAGCCCGCCGACGTCGGCTTGGATAACAGGCAATTCGTCATCGACCTGTCGGCGTTGCTGCACGGACAAGGCGACGCAACCCGGCGACTGAGCGACACCGCACTGGTCAAGCTGTTCCGGCTGCTGCGGCTGGCCCGCCGTCTGCTCGACCTGGACGCCGGCGCTGCGGACCCTGGAACGTGACCGAGGGAGACCAGCATGTCCGCACCACACCCACTCAACCAGGCCGTCATCGCCCAGGCCCTCTATGACCTGCGCAATGGGCAACTGCGCCGCTGCAAGCTGATGGGGTTTGGCGAGGAAGAGCTGGACGCCCTCAAGCATCCCGCGCTGATCAGCGTGCTGGCCAACGCCAACGTCTCGTGGTGCTCGGTGACGGTCAACCGCGAAGTGCTCCGGCGTCTGCTCAGGCAGGCGCAGGATGTGGAGAAGGAGATCGCCACGGTCGATCGCATGCTGCGCCTCGGCGCGAGCACCGAAATGGTCAGCCGCTTCTACGGCCTGACCCACCAGGAAGTGGCGCTTCGCCGCGAAATCCTCGGCCTGCCCAAGCGCAAGGGTCGCCATCCCGTGCTGGACGAGAAGCAGGACACGGAGCTGTGGCGGCAATGGAAGGCCGTGACCAGCAGCAGGAACGTCGATCTCGAAGACGAAACCTCCATCCTCGATGCCGCCATGGACCTCGCCGAAGGCATGTCGCTGCCTCTGTCGGTGGTCTGGGCTTCGATCAAGAGCTGGGTCGATCAAGGATTGGGTTAACCATGGCCGTGGACGACACCGCACCACGTCGTGGCCCCATCGCACTCGCAGACCTGTTCGACGCTGCGCTGAAAGACCTTGTGCCCAAGCCCAACGCCGACGCGCCCCCGCCCACACCTACACCTGTCGCGATGCCCACTGGTCCGGCGTCTGGCGATGCCTTCCTGTTCAGCGGCAACCGGCACGAGACCGTACCGCGACGGCTGTTCCTCGACCGCCGCCTGACGCCGCTGGAGCGCAATGCCTGGCAGGTCTTCCGGCTGATGCTCAACGACGATGGCGTGACGGCGTTCCCGACGTATGAACAGCTTCGGCCCTGGCTGGCGTCGATGCCCTGCGCCGGGCAAGCCTCGCACGAAACCGTGGCGCGAGCACTGACGCTGCTGCGGCTGACTCGATGGCTGAGCCTGGTGCGGCGACGGCGCGACGCCAAGACCGGCCGCATCCTCGGCAACCTCTATGTCCTGCACGACGAGCCGCTGACCCCCTTTGAAGCGATGCAGCTCGACCCGGACTACCTGCAACTCGTCAGCCAAGCGCTCGGCCATTCGGCCAAAGCCGTGCAGATCGTAGGCCTGCACACCCTCAAGGAAATCGGCGAAGACCCGATGCTGGCCGGGCGCACCCTGCCATCGAGGCTGCAAGTCCTGGCCGAACGCCTCGCCAGCCAGGGCGTCGGGGCGCACGAAAGTTATCCACAGGAGGACGCCACGCACGAATCCGAAGAAGGGGCGACGAGCCTTCTTCGGAATCCTGACGATCCCACTTCGGAATCCGAAGCAGGGTCGAAACCCGCGCCAGACGCCTCTCTTCGGAATCCGAAGCAGGCCCGTACAGTACGTAGTAGTCGTATTAATGAAGTACGTACTACCGCGCAGGCACAAGCGCATGCGCGCGCGCTGGGCGACCTGCAATGGCCCAAACGCTTCGCGGAACTGAAGGCAGAGCAGCAGACAGGTGCGAGGGTGGCACTACAGCAGGTCGATGCTGCGCTGAGGCAGGCCGTGCTGGACGAATGGGCTGCACGATGCAGCAACCATGGCATCCGCAATCCTGCAGGGTATCTGTTCGGCATCATCCAGCGGGCCATCCATGGCGAGTTCAACGCCTGGGCCAAGAAGGACGCGCCATCGGCGCCCGTTGCGCCGAACGAGCGGCCGCCACCACCAGCACCGCCACCATCCCAGCCGCAGGGCAAGCCTGTGCCGCCAGAAGTCGCCAGGCAGCACATCGAGCGGCTGCGCAACCTGCTCGCCAGCAAGTGAGCGGGCCTGCAAGGTGGTGAAGTGGATGCCGGTGGCTTCCAGTAGAGCTATCCCCTGGGGATAGTTCCACTGACGGCTACACGTCGAACCGCTGCACGCCAGGCCTCGATCGCCTGCAGCGGGATCGGCCTTGTTCGCGCTGATCCGGGTGTGCAGCGTTCCTTGGCGCTCCATGGCGCTATCCCCAGGGGATAGATCGCGACGCATGCACCCACCGCGCCGTGAACCGGGGACGGGCGGGTTTCGGTTTGTTGACTGACTGCCTTCCGCTACCTGCCGAAGCTGTCCGCTCTTTTCCAACAACGAGCGGACACCATGGCAACCACCAACGAACCCCTGCAACTGAATCTCGGCTCCTTGCGCAGCGCGATGTCGCTGACGCTGCACACGCACCACGCCTCGCGCATCTGGCACGGCCGCGCCGCCGCCGAAGGGCGACCGGGCATCGTCGGCCTGAACGGCTACATCGCCCAGATGAACAAGATGCGGCGCGGCTCGGAGCAGGACGACCCGTACAGCGACTTCTGGATGCTCCGCATCGAGGACAAGCTCGACCAGACCAAGGCCACGCTGCAATCGCTGCGCGAACAGGTGGACCAGGCCCTGGCGAGCGTGCCGCCGGCACTCACCCTGGGCGAAAACCTCAACGTCCAGCCGGTCAAGCTGCCGCTGTTCGTCAATGCGCAGCTCGGCTTTGCCGCCGTGTACCTGCTCGCCGACTACGACGATATCGCCCGCAAGCTGATCCTCGCGCACCACACCGCGCTGATCGATCGCTCGACGCTCGAACGCTGGCTCAACGAAGGCGCGCATGCACTGCGCAGCCTGTTCTCGCTGGCCCAGCAGTACCGCTACTCGGGCTGCACCCGCGACGACTTCGCCGCCAAGAATGCCGCAGCGCGGGCGGCGTTGGAAAAGTTCGGCGAGATGCCGCCGGACGTGCTGGAGGGCACGCGCCGCTCGAAGTTCGCGCCGCCCATCATGCGCCGTGGCCTGCAGCAGCGCGGTGACGGTCCTGCCGCAGCCGCATCGCCCAGCGACGAGGCCGCCGCCCCCGAAGCGACGGCCGGCGAGGACGCGCAGGCATGAGCGACCCAAACCGCGACACCCGCTACTTCCGCCCTCTGCAACAGACAGCCTTCATGCAGTTGGAACACGCAGCCTCTCAAAAAGGCCTTTTAAAGCCCTTTAAGGGTAAAGGGGACTTGGAGGCCTGGGCCAGCCAGTGCTTCGCCATGCGCGACGAGTTGATTGGCTTGGCGCAGCGACAGGTGCTGCAACAAGCCCTCGGGCATCCCTTCCACCTGCTCCCCATCGAACTGGCCCAGCAGACAACTGGCGCAGGCACGGCGTTTCTTCGCTGGCGCAAGCACGACCGCTCGGCCATGGGCGTGGCACTGTGGCAGGAGCTGATGGCGAGTACCAGCACGCCGGTCAACCTGCTGGCCGACTTGCACGCCATCGAGCTGCAGCGCATCACGCTGAACATGCAGATCAGCCTGTTGCACACCTTGGGCAGGCTGGCCCAGGAGTGTGCCAGCAAGGCCACCGAGGCGGAAGACGCTTACCTGCGTCGGCTCAAGTCCATCCCACCCGCACTGCGCGATCAGTGATCGCGCCGGGCAACCCAGCACGCGCTCGTCACCGACCAGGTGCGGGTATTTCAACCACCACGGAGATTGCAACATGAGTACGCATTTTTCTGGCGAGGGCAACATCGGCTCGCCCCCCGAGTACCGGGAGTTCCCCAACGGCAACGACGAGCCCAGCCGCCTTCTGCGCCTGAACGTCTATTTCGACAACCCCATTCCCAAGAAGGATGGCACCTTCGAGGATCGCGGCGGCTTCTGGGCGCCGGTGGAAATCTGGCACCGCGACGCCGCGCACTGGAAGGACCTCTACCAGAAGGGCATGCGCGTGCTGGTCGTCGGCCGGATGGAGCGCGAACCTTGGACGGACAACGAGGATCAGCCGCGCGAGACCTGGCAGATCAACGCGCGCAGCGTCGGCATCCTGCCGTTCCGCATCGAGTCCGTAGCCCTCAGCCCCAGGCAGCAAGAGGCCGCGCAGGATGCGCAGCCGAAACCCCCGGCCGCCCAGGAACCGACCGCGCCGAAGGAGCCGAAGCGCAGGAAGTGATCCGGCATGGGGCGGTGGCAGTCGTCCGTCGCCCCCATGCCCTCGCGAGCTATCCCCAGGGGATAGCTCCATCAACGTCCACCGGCGTCCGTGCGCTCCAAAAAATCGCGGCTCCCGGCCCGCACATCCCCGGCCGAACGCCACTCCCGTCCCCGCCATCCCATCCCGTAAAAGTGGTCGCCACCGCATGCGGCTTGTTTGCTGCTGCCCTTGGTGGTGTTCGGCATCCTCGATTCCCGCAACTCAATGAACCATGGAAATCGGATGGACTGACATGCGGCTGTTCTTGTGCGAGAAGCCCTCCCAGGGCAAAGACATTGGCCGGATTCTCGGCGCGACGCAGCGCGGTGAAGGCTGTCTCAGCGGCTCCGGCGTCACCGTCACCTGGTGCATTGGCCATCTCGTAGAAGCAGCAGCTCCCGAGGTCTATGACGCGGCGCTCAAGCGCTGGTCGCTGGAGCAGTTGCCCATCGTTCCCCAGCAGTGGCGGGTCGAGGTCAAACCGAAGACCGCCACGCAATTCAAGGTCGTCAAAGCGCTTCTGGCGAAGGCGACCCATTTGGTCATCGCCACCGATGCCGACCGCGAGGGAGAGCTGATCGCCCGCGAGATCATCGACCTGTGCGGTTACCGCGGCCCCATCGAACGGCTGTGGTTGTCGGCGCTCAACGATGCGTCGATCCGCACCGCGCTCGGCAAGTTGCGGCCCTCATCCGACACGCTGCCGATGTACTACTCGGCGCTTGCGCGCTCACGCGCCGACTGGCTCGTGGGCATGAACCTCAGCCGGTTGTTCACGGTGCTCGGGCGTCAGGCCGGCTACGACGGCGTGCTGTCCGTCGGGCGCGTGCAGACGCCGACCCTGAAGCTCGTCGTGGACCGCGACCGCGAGATCGCGGCCTTCAAGTCGGTGCCGTTCTGGGCCATCGACGTGTCCCTGTCTGCGGGTGGACAGGCTTTCAGCGCGCAGTGGGTTCCGCCCGATGGCTGCACCGACGACGCTGGCCGCTGCCTGCAACAGCCGGTTGCCCAGCAAGCCGCGCAACAGATCCGCGCTGCGGGTAGCGCTCAGGTGGTGTTTGTCGAGACCGAACACATGCGTGAAGGCCCGCCGCTGCTGTTCGACCTGGGCACCTTGCAGGAGGTCTGTTCCAAACAGCTTGGGCTGGATGTTCAAGAAACCCTGGAGATCGCCCAGTCCCTGTACGAGACCCACAAGGCCACTACGTACCCGCGTTCCGATTCAGGCTACCTGCCCGAAAGCATGTTTGCCGAGGTGCCCACTGTTCTGGACAGCCTGCTCAAGACCGATCCCTCGCTGCGCCCGATCATGGGCCAGCTCGACCGCTCCCAGCGCTCGCGCGCCTGGAACGACGGCAAAGTGACGGCGCACCATGGCATCATTCCCACCTTGGAACCCGCGAACCTCTCGGCCATGAGCGAGAAGGAACTGGCGGTGTACCGGCTGATCCGCGCGCACTACCTGGCGCAGTTCCTCCCTCACCACGAGTTCGACCGCACTGTCGCCAAGCTGTCCTGCGACCAGCAGAAGCTGGTGGCCACCGGAAAACAGGTGATCGTCAAGGGCTGGCGCCTGGTGCTGGCCGAGCCGCAAGCGGACGAGGACGGTGAAGCCACGGCACGCAGCCAGGTACTCCCCGTGCTGCGCGAAGGCATGGCGTGTCAGGTGACCGAGGCCGAGATCAAGGCGCTCAAGACGATGCCGCCCAAGCCTTACACGCAGGGCGAGCTGGTCAAATCCATGAAGGGGGTCGCCAAGCTGGTGACGGACCCGCGCCTGAAGCAGAAGCTCAAGGATACGGTCGGCATCGGCACAGAGGCCACGCGGGCCAACATCATCAGCGGGTTGATCGCCCGCAGCTACCTTGTGAAGAAAGGACGCTCCATTCGCGCATCGGATGCAGCGTTCACCCTGATCGACGCCGTACCCGCGGCGATTGCAGACCCCGGCACGACGGCAGTGTGGGAACAGGCGCTCGACATGATCGAGGCTGGTCAGCTCACCCTGGATGTGTTTATCGGCAAGCAGGCCGCATGGATTTCGCAACTGATCGCGCAGTACGGCAGCACCTCGCTGTCCATCAAGGTTCCCCAGGGACCCGCTTGCCCGCAGTGCGGCGCACCCACGCGCCAGCGCACCGGCAAGACCGGCCCCTTCTGGTCGTGCAGTCGCTACCCCGACTGCAAAGGTACGCTGCCGGTCGAATCCGGCGCGTCCAAACGCGGAGCCTCGCGATCTCTACGCCTTTATGGCAGTAGCGGCCGCAAAGGCTCTTGACCGACCCCGTTCCCCGAGAGCCGTGTCCGCCATCGGCGGCGTGGCCCATGTCCCGCACGCCCTGCGGGACGCCCAGCGCGCAACGCCTTCTCTTGTCCGTGTGCGCGTCCCGCCCGGCCGTCCCCGGCCGCGGGACCTGAAGGTAGCTTCTCCACGAACCATGTCCGGGGTTTCCCGGCGCGTTCTACTGATCTGCATTTTTCCGCTTCTGCGAAGGGTCCCCCGATGGCTTGCCCGCCTGCGAGCCACCCGGAGACCCTTCGTGGTCAGCGGTATTCGATGCCGTGCCCAACGGCGAAAAACTGGGCTCCTTTTGTGCGCGGATGTGCGCCAGAAGATGCCGGCGCCAACCACGACATGCGCCGGGTGCGATTGCTTGATGAGCAGCCGGTTCTAGCGACAACCGGGCCTGCAACAGCCCACGGGTGGTTCTGTCATCCCGAGCCGGAGGCCACTGGGCCTTCGGCGCCTTTCTCCTGCCGATCAACGTCCCGGCCCGGCCACACAGTCCAAGGCCACACAAACAGGAGACCCGACATGAACCCGCAACCTCGCCCCCCACGCGGTGTGCCCCAAACCGCGCCACTGCTGTACGGCAGCGTGTGCAGCGGCATTGAGGCCGTGAGCCTCGCCTGGCAACCTCTCGGCCTCGAAGCCGCATGGTTCGCCGAGATCGAGCCGTTCCCGAGCGCCGTGCTCGCCCACCGTTACCCCCGCGTGCCCAATCTGGGCGACATGACCGCGATCGCCCGCCAGGTGCGTGCCGGCACTGTGCCAGCGCCCGACATCCTGGTCGGCGGCACGCCGTGCCAGTCGTTCAGCGTTGCAGGTAGCCGTCGCGGGCTGGATGACCCGCGCGGTGCCCTTTCCCTTGCCTATGTGGAGCTTGCCAATGCCATCGACCAAACCCGCCAACAAGACAGCCGCCCGGCGGCCACGCTCGTCTGGGAAAACGTCCCAGGCGTACTCAACGACCGCAGCAATGCCTTCGGGCATTTCCTGGGCGCACTGGCCGGAGAAAGCCGTGCGCTCCAGCCGCCAGGGGAAAAATGGGCGTACGCTGGTTGTGTGTCTGGACCCCGCCGCCGCATCGCCTGGCGCGTGCTCGATGCTCAATATTTCGGTGTCGCCCAACGCCGCAAGCGTGTGTTTCTTGTGGCAAGTGGTGGAGATGACCTCGATCCCGCAGAAGTACTTTTTGAGCGCGCAGGCCTGCTCGGGGATTCTTGTGCGGGCAGCGCGCCGTGGCAAGAAGCTGCCTGCACTGCTGAACCTAGTGTTGACCCAGCAGACGGATATGCAGGACTGAAGCAGCCCTGCGGCAAGGTCACGACGACGTTTGGGTTCAGCAATGGGCGTGGCCCGACCGATCTTGCAGCCAGTTTGATGGCTGGCGGCCCGAAGCACGACATCTGCACCGAGACCTACTTGGTGCAATCCGTCGCAGGCAACATCAGCCACACCCTCGACACCGCCAACAACGGCAAGGGCAGCAGCGAGGACGGCACCGGCAAGGGTGTTCCGATCATCGCCTTCATCGCGCAGGGCAGCGGCGCCGATGCCACGCTCGACCTGACACCGACGTTGCGCGCTGGCGGCCATTGCAACAGCCATGCGAACGCCGGGGTCGTGCCCGCCATCGCGTTCGCGCAGAACAACCGCGGTGAAGTGCGCTTCGAGTCGGGCCATGGCCAGGTCGCTTGCACCGTGCTGTCCAACGGCAAGCCGGGCTACGGCGTACCTATGGTGGCCTGCGTGTCTCTGCACGGCCGCGAGCAGGGTCTTGCCGCCGAGCTGGGCGGCAGCGTAGCGGGCGCACTGCGCACCAGCGGCGGCGGCGCGGACAAGCCCTATGTCCTGGCTCCCGACTTCGAGGCGCATTTCCGCTACGACTGGAACGACCCTGGCCCCGGCGACTGGTCGCATTGGCGGGTGCGGCGGCTGATGCCCGTGGAGTGCGAGCGGCTGCAAGGCATGCCCGACGACTACACGCTGATCCCGTACCGCGGCAAGCCCGCTGCAGATGCTCCGCGCTACAAGGCGATCGGCAACTCCATGGCCGTCCCGTGCATGGCGTGGCTGGGCCAGCGCCTGGTGCAGTACCTGCACAAGACGGGCTCGACCGCTTCGGATTGATCGGCGACGCAGCCTGCGGGCCACTCCATTCTCCCTCTTGCATTGCCGATGGTTCGGCAACAGCCCGTAGCCAGGGTGTCAAGGCTGCCGCGGGTTTCACCCACGCCACCCGCCAGTTCGCCTCGGCATCTCACCGGCGAACGCTGCCCACTGGGCATCGATGCCTCATTTCTCCAACCCACGGGATGGCCGCCACGTCCCGTCAGGAGCATGTCGCCACCCGGTCGATCTCAGGACTTCCCCATGGACAACATCACCAAGCAAGACCGCATTACGCTGAAGAACCTCAAGGTGGCCGACTTCGCCAGCGAGGAAACACTGTGCTTCAACGCAACCGTCGTGTTCGACGGTACTCCCATCGCCGAGGCCCGCAACGACGGCCACGGTGGCTCGACGTTCCTCCACGCGCTCAACGGCAAGGCGGGGCTACTGGCGCAGGCCGAAGCCTTCGCCAAGGGCCTGCCGCCTGCGCCGCTTGACCTCGGCCACGAGAGTGAAGACCCTCACTACATCGACATGACGCTCGACTTCCTGGTCGATGAGCTGGCCGACGCCATGCACGCGGAACGCAAGGTGCGAGCCGCATTCAACCGCGACATCGGCAACAAGGTGCTGTTCATCAAGGAAGGCAAACTGCTGTTTATCAAGGGCATCAAGCTCAAGGCCATCGCCGACCGGAAGGCGTACTTCGCTTCGCTGCGCGCCCGGCAGGCCCAGCCCATCGTCATCCTGGCCGAGCTTCCACCCGAGCAGGCATTCGATTTGTGGAAGCAGTATGTCCTGGGCGACAAGCCCGACTGACCCAGCGTCACCGCACCCTCCTGACAGCCCCGCACTCGATGCGGGGCTTCTTTCTTTCGGTCCCCATCAATCGGGTCTGGGCTGGATGCCATTTTCCAACTGACGCAGCGCGGTCCGCGCACGAAGCTGCCCGCATGTTCGCTGATTCGTCAGCACATGCCAGCAGCCAGGGTTTTAGGCTGTCGCGGGTCTCTCCCGCGTTACCCACCAGTCCGCATCGCATCAAGTCTGCGGACGCGCGTCCTCGTGACGTCGATGCCTTTTATCAACCGCGTGCGGGAGCCGCCATCCCGTGAGGGACGAGGCCCCGCTTTTCCAAGGAGCCTATCCATGTCCCAGCAAGCCTCTTTCGGCCAAACCTTCGGGCAATTGGCCTCGACCTACTGCGGCAAGTTCCTGCCGCTCGAAGTCCTGCAAAGCGCCGCCGGCCACTACATCGGCACGCGCGATACCGAAGGCCCCGTTTCGCGGGAATCCCGCGAGTACTTCCGCAGCTATGCCGCGGCTCAACGTGCCCTCGAAAGAGGCGGCTGGTCCCAGCTCGCCGTTCCTTGATCCAAACTGGAGGAATCACGTCATGAACCAGCTACTGCCGCGGGAAGTCGTCGATCAGATCATGCGGGAAGAACAGCATTTCGCCGCCGCGCCTCAAGCCTTTTTCGAGGCATGGAAGCGTGGCGTCGAGATTGCTGGCCCCGAGTGGTTCGGCGACGGCACCCGTGAAGGTCTGAACCAGGCCAAGAGCAAGTGGGATCTGCGTCCCAACATGCTGCGGCTCAACGACGCCCTCGGCGTCCTGAGCAGCGGCGAACGCATGTTCCTGTCTGCCATGGTCAGCTTCTACAACGCGCGTGAGGGCGGTGCCATGCTCAAGCGCTGCCACTTCCACGGGCTGTCGGACTTCGACGGTCTCGACCTGCAACGCCGCAAGGTCATCGCCGACCTGCTCGTGAACTACAACGGTTGGTGAGCCGGTCTCCGGCACACCACTGTCTTTCGTTCCCCCCGAGAGGGACATGCGCCCAAAAGGCCATGTCCCTCAATTTCTTCTCCATCACCCTGCGGATGCCATCGTCCGCATGGGCTGGCTCCGCTTTCTCGAAAGGAGCCACCATGGCGAACAACTACTACGAAGGCACGGGCGTTCTCGTGCTGGAGCGTGTCACCCCCGTCATCAAGGCGCTGTTCGGCGCCTTCGCGCTGAACGAAGGCCATCCCGGCAACGGGCAGGCCTACATCGCCCAGATCGCCGAGACCAATGATCCGCGCTGGACGGATGTGCTGGACGGCCTGGAAGACCTGGCCGCACAACTCGGCATCCCCATGCCCGACGACGAAGAGTTGTCGATTCCACCTCTGCTCGAACGGCTGGCCGCGCACTTCGGTGCCGAGCAGGACGCGGAGCTGGAGAACCTGATCGAGCACCACAAGTTCGAGGACAGCGCCGACCTGGAAGCCTTGCTTCTGATCGCTTCCTGCTTCGATGACGGCCATCGCCTGACCGCCATCCAGTTCGAAGGCTGCTGGCATTGCAGCAGGCCGAGGCTGTTCGAGTTCGGCGGCAACGGCTGCTACCTGAGCCGCGAGGTCCAGGTCTTCAGAACGTCCTCGCAGGCGCTCCAACTCGGCGACCAACTGCGCAAGACGATCCTGTCCGCCGACATCGAAGAGGCCTCGGCATTGATCGCGCTGGAGGCCGCCAACCTGCTCGCAGGCATCAACGACGAGCAGTTCCGCCTGAATGTGCGCCGTCGCGTCGCCGACCGACTGGCCCAGATGCCAACGATCAGCGCCGCCTGACGCATTTTCCATTTTCAACCCACCGGGTCCAATTCCCGGTGGCGGGAATTGGCTCCATTATTCAATCTGGAGAGTTCCCAATGTCCCAGAAACCCAATCCCTTTCACCGTGGCTACTGGAATCTGAAAATCGTCCGCACGCTGTGCATCAGCTACGAGGACGGAAGCCCGCATGTCTGGCGCAACATCCACGCGAGCCAGCAACACCTCTCCGACGAGGAACTGGTTTCATCGTCCTGCATCGTCGCCAACGATTTCGCCGTGGTCAGCGATGGCCGCGAAGCCGTGAACGCCGAGGTACTGGCCGAATGCGATGCCGGTGAAGGCGTCAGCGGCGAAGGTGTGATCGGTGCCGTGGTCTATGCCATCCATGGCGAGGACTTCGACGGCCGCCCAGTCCACGTCGGTGACGCCTATTCGGCCGAGGCCGCGCGGGAAGCGATGCAGCGCCTGAGTTTCGAGACCGGCTACTACAGCCGGTGCTGGGAAATCAGCCGTGAGCACATCACGGTCGATAGCTGGCACTACCTCGCCGGCCTGGCGGACATCGCCACGCCGGAGGCCATGTTGTTCATCGCCTTCCGTGTGCCGTACAGCCCGGCGATCGGCGTCAAGCTGATTTCCACGCCCTGGACGGACCAGAACCTGGAGCACGCCGAGGGCATCACCGCCGAGCAGCTTCGACAGGAGCACCGGAACAAGGGCATGCCGGACGACCTGGCGAACATCCTTGAACTGGCTGGCCAGGCCGATGTGCGCATCCTCATCCTCGATGCAGACGCACCCGCGTTGCTGGGCCTGCCGCTGGCCGAGGGCTAGCAGCCGCGCGACACGCGGGTCTTCCTCTTTGTCCCCTCATGCCAGCCCGTCTCCCCCAAGAGTCGGGCTGGTCCATTTTCATAGGAGCAACCTCATGTTCCCCAACCTCATTTCGCGCGCACCGGACTTCGAGCACCAGCTCGGAGCCTGCGTCAACGCCATGAGCCAGGACGACGCCATCGGCCAGATCCTGGTATTCGAGCGCACGCACGGCACGCTGCACATGCGCCATATCGCCGGCGCCGACTTGGTGGACACCGACATTGACGACTACGAGATGGTCGTCTTCGACGGTGGCAACACCGGCGGCGACACGTGGAAGCATGTGTTCTTCCCGCGTCAGCGCGAACACTACTTCGTGTACCAAGCCTGATCCAACCAGCCCCTTTCGAGGGGCCTTTTTCTTGTCCCCAGCGCGGGAAACCGGGTGCGGCGCAGTGCCGTTTCATGCGGGCGGGTAGCCCGGCCCAGGGCCATCCTTGCCCCCATGTTCGTCGGCGTTGCCGACACATGCCCAGGCAGCCGAGACCTTCGAGGCTGCAAGCACGGGAAACCGCGCTGGTTGTTTCTTCCTACGGACGCACCGCGTCCATCCACCCACAAGGGACCTCTCCCTTGCGGGCGGGGAATCCCTTGTTCTTCCTCAAGGAGATTCCCATGGACCGTTCCCTCATCAAATCCATGATGCCTTCGCTTGTCGCAGGCCATGTGCCCCGCAACGTGCGGTCGTTCAAGTATCGCGTGTTCGATGATCAGCCGCAGTCCTCGACGCTGGGCTTCGCCATCGACCCCCAGCCCTTCGACGGCAAGGTGGTCGCGGCCAGCGACGACGCCATCGTCGTCAAGCTCAAGCCCAGCGAGTTCGCGGTGCTCGACCCCCACCTGGTGACCACCCTTCCCAGCGAAGGCGCCAAGGTGCATGTCCAACCGTATGCCCGCCGCCGCTTCGACGGCCTGCGCGCGGACACCCCGGAAGTAATCACCGAGAAGACCGCGGACGGTGTTCCCTACACCATCACCAGGCACATCCTCGGCTCCGCGCCTGCCAAGCTGCCCATCCCCGAGCCGCAGTGCATGGAACTGGGACAGCTCATCCAGCAGTTGGAGGAAATGCCGGCTCCCGATGGGTTCCGGCGCATCACCCACATGCTGGTCGATGCGGGTGCCCGCGACTTCACCTGGGTCGATCCGAAGCCGTCCAAGATCATCGAGACACCCCCGGCGATCAGCTTCTCGGTTTCGACCTCGAAGTTCGAGGGCCAGGTGACGATCCTCTACGACCGCGGCGGCGACACCTACGCGGTGGAACTGAGCCGCGACGGCGAACTGGTCGATCGGCACGACGAGGTGTATTTCGACATGCTCGGTGAAGTGCTGGAGCGGCTTATCGACGACGGGCACTGGCGTCTGATCGACGTGAGCGTCATCGACGCCAAGGCAACCAAGCGGCGCTACGGCTGACCGCAGCCTACCGGCGACTTGCCCCCATAGGCCTTCCATCCATTCGGGTGGAGGGCCTTTTTCTTCAGGAGATCAACCATGTCACTGCGATTCAAAGGTTCCGACCTGCGCCCCGTGCTGGCCGAGGCCGTTGCCAACCAATGCCGCGTCGTCCTCGCCAAGGACCAGGGCGTGTACTTCCTCGCCGAGCAGGGAGAGCGCCGTCCCGATGGCCGCGTGAAGCTGCTGGCCTATGCCGTCGGCTGCAACCCGGATACCGACCCGTTTGACGGCTGGTGGGAACTGGCGCGTGCCGAGCTGGGTGGCGACGACTTCGGCGAGTTCTTCGATCCGAAGGAAGGCGTCTTCGCCCGCATCCTGCGCGGCATGGACGATCTGATGCTATCCGCCACCACGACGCACCTGTCGCTGGAGGTGGTGCCATCGATGTAGTGCGAATACCACTGTCCCCTCACGGCCCCCTTCATGGGGGCTTCTTTTTTTGCGGCGCTGGCGGCATGGACAAAGGGAAGCGTCCGGATGCCGATTGATTACTGCCGCGCGCGCGAAGCCCGTCCATGCTGCCCCCATGCCTGCTGACGTTGTCAGCGACATGCCAGGCAACCATCGGTCTTCGAGGTTGCCGCGCAGTTTCCACTGCGTGACCGAGCCAGCTCGCACCGCATCCATCCGCGAGCGGCCACCAGTCCTGGTGGCGGATGCTTTCGCCTTATCAACCCACCGCGGGGTTACGCACCTTTCCCCGCATGCGTGGGGCCGGTGTGTCTCCGCTTCATCCCAATGGAGATTCACCATGAGCACCACGTCCAACGAGAAATCGTATTTCGACCTCCACACCTCGGGCATCGGCTACATCCAGCGTGTCCGCGAGGTTCCCGTCCGGGGCGGCCGCCGTGCGCAGCCCTTCCTGGCATGCACCATCGCCGCGCTGGTCGGCTCCGCCAAGGACCCCAGCTACCGCTACTTCGACGTCAAGGTCTCGGGTGCCGAGGCCAAGAAACTGGTCGAGCGCTACATCGGCGTTGACGATCCCAAGCAGCGGCCGCTGGTGCGCTTCCGCCTCGGCGACCTCTGGGGCGATGCGTACATCCGCGACAAGGGTGAGCACAAGGGCCAGGCCGCCGCGTCTCTGAAGGCGCGACTGCTGAAGGCCGAGCCGCTTGACCGGGCCGAACTGGCTTCGATCAAGCTGCACGAGCTGATCACCCGCGGCATCGGCTACCTCAGCCGCCCGAAGGACGTCTCCCCCAAGGATGGCGATCCGTTCCTGTCGTGCTGCGTCGCGGCGCTGGCCGGACCTGTCGGTGAACCGGAATATCGGTACTTCGACACCATCGTCGCCACCCCTGAAGCCGAGCACCTGGTTCGCCGGTGCGTGCAGGCCATCGAAGGGGACCGCAAGGTGCTGATCGCCTTCCGTCTGAACGACATGAAGATCGATCCGTACATCCGCACCAAGGGCGAGCGCGCCGGGGAACCGGGAGCGAGCCTGGAATCGACGCTGGTCCACATCGGTCTCATCAAGATCGACGGCACCCAGGTCTATCCGACGAGCCAGGCGCAAGCCGAGGCGCCGCAAGCCGAGGACGCACCCGCGCCCGAAGCCGAGGTTGCCGCCGACACCGCTGCCGACCAGCCTGTCGAGCCCGCCGTGCGCGAGCCCGCAGGTGAAGTCGAGGAGCAGGAGCCGGCATTGGCTGCTTCGTTCTGATCCGGCATGGCCCCTCACGGGGCCTTGCCTTTTTCCTATTCCCCAAGGAGAACCATCATGGCAGTCACATCGGCGCCCGACCAATCGGGTTCGCCCATCACCGTCCCAGGCCAACTCACGCTGCGCACGATCCGCGGAAGAAACGGCCCTTTCAACGTCGGCCGACTTGTCACCCCCATCGGCAAGTTCGCGGTGAAGGATGCGGAGCTGGAGCAGTACCCCGAAGGCAAGTACGACGGGGAGTTCGTCATCCGCTACATCTTCCCGAAGTCCTATCCCGTCGGCGACGGCATGCGGTTCGAGATCCGTGCCAACCTGGACGGGATGACGCTCAACGGCATCGACAAACTGAGCCGTGACGAGGCACGCAGCTTCACCACCCAGGAAGTCGATCCGCTCGATGAAGAACTGGGCGCGCAGCCTGCGTCAACGCCGGCCAAGCCCGCCAAGGCATCCAGACCCGCCAAGCCCGCATCCGTGCAGGCGTCCGCGGACCCGCTGATCGATACCACGCCTTTTGGTGTGGATGCCCCGCCGCCCGCTGCGGCTGCTGCCCCCGGCAGCACCGAAGATGGCGACGCCGCGCTGTTCGGGCTGCTCTGGCCGCTGGGAGAGTCCGTGAAACTGGATTCGACCATCGACCGCCGCACCCTGCGCGCGCAGATCGCCCGCCTGGGTGAACTGGGCTACGCGCTGGACTTCAAGACGCAGGAGTGGAGCCGCCAGGCCGAACTGCAACCTGCGTGATCGCAGACGCCGCATCCGCGGTGTTCTTGATCCATCCGCCGGGGTTCCTTCCCCATGCGGGGGAGGCTCCGACTTTCTTCTGGAGGTCTCCATCATGTCCACCATCGCTTGCGATGCACCTCATTGCACGCTGGACGAACCCGCGTGGCGCGCTGTCTGCAAGACGGCCGCCGAGCACGCCCAGCGTGGTTGCGGCCTGTCCTGGGATCACTGGGTCACGCTTTTCAGTTCGGAGATCGACGCGCAAGCCAGTCGGTTGCCGGAAACCCAGCGGGCTCAGGCCCTGGAAATCGCGACCCAGGAATGGGACTACGCAACCCCTGCCGAACGGCAGGAAACGCAGGAGTGGAACGCTGCGAACGGCTACTGCTCCCATGGCATCGAACTGGGCTACTGCCCAGCCGGTTGCGGCTCCTAGTCCGCACCGGACTCCATCGCCGCACGCGCGGCATTCCATCACCCGCTGGGGGCTCTCCCCCACGGGGAGGCCTCCGGCTCGATTCTTCAGGAGGCCTTTCATGGGCTGGTATTTCTCCCCCCAATCGCGGTCTGAACTGATCGCGGAACTGATCGCACCGCAAGAGACCGAGCGCGCCAGCGTCAAGGTCATCGCCCACGCGCTGCGCGGCAACGTCCTGTGGTCCGTCACGGAAGTGACGGCCAAGGTCGAAGGCGTGCATCGTCATCTGGCGCCAGGCCAATCCCTGCGCTACATCCGCTGCGATCTTCTCGAACGCAGCGGCGACCAGTGGGGCTACAAGCCACTGGACGAGTCCATGCACCCGTACTACTACACGTGCCCGCTGTCCTATCTGGACCTCGCACCAGAGCAGTCCGCCGACTGGCGTGCAGGCGTTCGCGCCTACCACGCGCGGCGGCGCACACCCACGGCACCTGCGGCACCCACCGCAGCGCTGATGGCCTGAGCCAGGAGGAACCGACATGGACCCGATCCTGGCTGCGCTTCCGCCCTCGCTGTTGAAGCTCGTTGAAGGGAGTTTGTCCAACGACGAAGTTTCTTCCGACGAGGAAATGCTGGAGTACTTCATCAGCAACGGCCTCACCGAGGCACAGGCACGGCAGGCACTGACCCACCGCGACCAGTACCTCAACAACATCTACCTGGAGGGCTTCACGCCAATCACTTCGGTAGATGAGGCGCTTCACTTCAACCCGCACACCCGGCAGTTCGAGCCGGACTGAGCGGCTTTCTTCCACCCCCTGGGGCAGTACTTGCCCCAGCGGGCGGTGCTGTTCCCGTTCATCCGAGGACACCACCATGCCCGAAAACACTTCTTCCACCACGCTGTATCGCATCGACGAATGCTCCGACGTGATGGCCGATGCTTGCGTCGGCGATGACCAGGGCAATCTGATCTTCCTGTCGATCTGGGCGCGCGACACCGCCGTCCAGCAGTTCCTCGCTCGTCTGACCCTCGGGCGCGACGAACAGGGCCTGGACCAGTTCCACGTCATCACCGACCAGGGCGGCAGCGTCCCGGTGTTCGTCAGCAACGTCGATCGTCTGGAAAAGCGCATGACCCGCGCCTACCGGCGAACGCTGTTCGGTTCGCTGTCCAACGTGTGGCTGTTCGACCGCCGCTGCGTCAAGCCCGACAAGGCCAACGCCAGCGCACTGGCATTGCTGCCCAAGGGCAGCGCCCACCGGCTTGACCGCCTGTGGATGCTGGTGCGGGACACCTGCCCACTGCCGCTGCTCGACCACTGGCGCGAAACCGTGCTGGAGCTGCTACAGACCCGCGAGATGCTGGCCCGTCTTCCGTTCGCCCTCGGGTCGCTGGAAGGCCATCGGCTCGCCATCGACGTGCCGGCGCTGACCCTGGCGCTGGGCTCCCTGATCCGCAGTGACGTGCTCACCGCCTATCCGTATCCGGCCAAGATTTGGACGCCGGAAGCGGTAGCGGCTTGACCCGCCCGCGAGAGCACGCCAAGGCGTGCTTTCGCACTTCATCCCCGCCAACCAGGAGACTTCCATGGCCCTCATGTTCCCGCGGCTCGCCCGCAATTTCTCCAAGAACGGGTACTACCCGACCGACGAACCCACGCTCGAAAGAGCCCTCAACGCACTGATGCCCAGCGATGGCCCGATGTGCATCCTCGATCCCTGCGCCGGCGAAGGCGTGGCGATCGCCGAAGCCGCTCATGCTCTCGGGCGCGAGCAAGCCAAGGCGTTCGCCGTCGAGTTCGACGCGGAGCGGGCACGCCATGCCCGCGGCCTGGTCGATCATTGCCTGCACGCGGACCTGATGGACACGATGATCTCAAAGCAGTCGTTCGGGCTGCTCTGGCTCAACCCACCGTATGGCGATCTGTCCAAGGACGTCAACGGCAACATCGGCTATCAGGGCCAGGGCCGTGCCCGCTTCGAGAAGCTCTTCTATCAGCGCAGCCTCTCGCTATTGCAGTATGGCGGCGTGCTGGTCTTCATCGTCCCTGGCTACGTGCTCGACGCCGAGCTGGTCGGCTGGCTGACACGCCACTACACGGACCTACGCATCTACCGAGCGGTGGAAACGCAGTTCAAGCAGGTGGTGATCTTCGGCCGCAGGGTGCGCCAGCGCGAGCTGGCACCCGATGGTCTCAAGGCCGTGCGCAATCTGCTGCTGCAGATCGGGCTTGGTGAAGTCGAAGCCGAGGAACTGCCGAGCGAATGGCCGTTCCTGCCGTACATCGTCCCCGCCAGTCCGGCCGAGCCGGAGCATTTCTTCCGCGTGACGATGGAGCCAGAGCAGTTCGCCGATGAAGTCGGCCGGCTGCAAGGCCTCTGGCCGTCGCAGGACACGCACCTGGGGGCCGCGCAGCAGTCGCTGCGTCCACCGGCGCGTGCCTTGTCCCACTGGCATCTCGCCCTGGCTCTGGCCGCGGGCGCGATCTCGGGGGTTGTGCGCTCCAAGACCGGGCGCGTGCTCGTCGTCAAAGGTGACACCCACAAGGACAAGACGCTCCAGCGGGAATTCACCGAACGCGAAGACGGCTCCATCGCCGAGACCCGCATCCTCACCGACAAGTTCGTGCCCGTCATCCGCGCGTGGGACATGACGCCCGGCTCCGCCACGCGGGGCGAGGTGTTGACCATCCGCTGATCGCTTCTCTACCGCTGACGGTCACCGTCGGCTTCCTCCACCCACCGGGGTCCAGTCGCCCCGAGGGGGCGCCGTGGCCCCTTCATCTTCAAGGAGCCTTTCCATGGCAGCCCAAGCACTTCCCATCGGCCAAGCATCGAGCCGGCGCTTCTTCCCTGGCGAGACCGTCGTGACCTGTGGCGTTGACGCCCTGGTCCAGCAGGGCCGGCTCAACCCGGTGCCGTATCTGCACCGCCACCTCAATGGCGACTGGGGCGACCTCGACGACTACGACAAGCGGCAGAACGATGCCGCGCTGGAGTCCGGCGAGGACCGCCTTTTCTCTTCCTACCAGGTCGCACCCGGCCTGCAGCTTTGGATTATCACCGAATGGGATCGCAGCGTGACCACGCTGCTACTGCCCAGCGAGTACTGATCTCTCCCAGACGACGGCCGCCTGCCGTCTCTTCATCCCACCACGGGGCATGCCATCGCCCCGCGGGGGTGGTGCATGCCCCATTTTCTTTGGAGCATCACCATGTCCCTCGATCTCGAAACCACTGCCGCTGAAGCCGCGCCCGTACAGGGCGAACTGCTCGATGCGGAATCTTCCCCTCTGACCCTGAGCCTTCAGGATTTCGTCGGCGAGTTCGGCGACGAACTGCTCGACGCCCTCAACAGCGCGAACCCGCCGGTCTATAACGGCCAGCCGCAGGCGCACCGGCAACTCGTCGTCGCCAGCCTCAAGCGCAAGCTGTTTCCGGCCCAGGCCGAAGTCGTCCACGCCGCCGCCGAGCTGCTGATCGACCGTGGCGAACGCGCCGCGATCGTCAATGGCGAAATGGGCTGCGGCAAGACGACCGTCGGCATCGCCACGGCCGCCGTGCTCAACGCCGAAGGCTATCGCCGCACCCTGGTTCTTTCGCCGCCGCACCTTGTTTACAAGTGGCGGCGCGAGATCCAGGAGACGGTGGCAGGCGCCAAGGTGTGGGTGCTCAACGGGCCGGACACGCTCATCAAGCTCATCAAGCTGCGCGAGCAGTTGAATGTCCAGCCCACGGGCCAGGAGTTCTTCGTCTTGGGCCGGGTCAGGATGCGGATGGGGTTCCACTGGAAGCCCGTCTTCACCCAGCGGCGCACCCGTCACGGCAACGTGGCGGCGTGCCCGGACTGCGGCACGGTCATCACCGACCTCGACGGCGAGCCGGTCAATCCGGTCGCGCTCCAAGCCGAGGAATACCGCAGGAAGTGCAGCCATTGCGCCGCCCCCCTGTGGACGCTGATCCGCCCGCGCAGCCTGTCCGGCAGCGACCAGTCCTCGGCCGTGCTGAAAGCCCTCAAGCGCATCCCGACGATCGGGGAAGTCACCGCGCAGAAGCTGATGCAGAAGTTCGGCGAAGGCTTCCTCGCGTCGATGCTGGGCGACAACATCCATGAGTTCATCAACCTCATGGACGGCAACGGCGAACTGGTCTTCTCTGACCGCCAGGCGCATCGCATGGAAAGAGCGATGGCGAACATGGAGTTCGGCTTCGGCGAAGGCGGCTACCAGCCGTCCGAGTTCATCAAGCGCTACCTGCCTCAAGGCACGTTCGACCTGTGCATCGCGGACGAGGCCCACGAGTACAAGAACGGTGGCAGTGCCCAGGGCCAGGCCATGGGCGTGCTGGCGGCGAAGGCTCGCAAGACCTTGCTGCTGACAGGCACGCTGATGGGCGGCTACGGGGACGACCTGTTCTACCTGCTGTTCCGAGCCCTGCCTGGGCGGATGATCGAAGACGGCTACCGCCCGACCACGAGCGGCAGCATGACCTCGGCGGCCATGGCGTTCATGAGGGACCACGGGGTCCTCAAGGACATCTACTCCGAAAGCACCGGCACGGCGCACAAGACGGCCAGGGGCACCAAGGTATCGGTGCGCACGGTCAAGGCTCCCGGCTTCGGGCCGAAAGGGGTCTTGCGGTGCATCCTGCCGTTCACGATCTTCCTCAAGCTCAAGGACATCGGCGGCAACGTCCTGCCGCCGTATGACGAGGAGTTCCGTGAAGTCGCAATGGACACGGCGCAAGCCGCGGCCTACCGCGACCTGGCGGGTCGGCTGACCGCGGAGCTGAAACAGGCTCTGGCGCGACGCGATACGACGCTGCTGGGTGTGGTGCTCAACGTGCTGCTGGCCTGGCCGGACTGCTGCTTCCGGTCGGAAACCGTGGTGCATCCGCGCACGCGCAACACCTTGGCGTTCGTCCCGGCTCAGTTCAACGAGTTTGAGGTGACGCCGAAAGAGCGCGAGCTGATCGACATCTGCAAAGAAGAGAAGGCGCAGGGCCGCAAGGTCCTGGCCTACACGGTCTATACCGGCACGCGCGACACCACGTCGCGCTTGAAGGTGCTGCTGGAGCAGGAAGGTTTTCGGGTGGCGGTGCTGCGCGCAAGCGTGGACGCCAGCCGCCGCGAGGACTGGATCGCCGAGCAGCTGGACCGTGGCATCGACGTGCTCATCACCAACCCCGAGCTGGTCAAGACGGGCTTGGACCTGTTGGACTTCCCGACGATCGTTTTCATGCAGTCGGGCTACAACGTGTACTCGCTCCAGCAGGCGGCACGCCGCTCCTGGCGCATCGGACAGAAACAGCCGGTGCGCGTGATCTACCTCGGCTACGCCGGTTCCTCGCAGATGACCTGCCTGGAGCTGATGGCCAAGAAGATCATGGTCTCGCAGTCCACCTCGGGCGACGTGCCCGAATCGGGCCTGGATGTGCTCAACCAGGACGGTGATTCCGTCGAGGTCGCGCTGGCCCGGCAACTGGTCGCCGCCTGATCCCCACGCCAACGCCGGCCTCGCGCCGCCGGCTTTCCATTGTTCCCACCTTGCAGCCACGCCCACGGTCTCCGTGGACGTGGCTGCGCATTTTTCATTCCAAGGAGATTTCCATGAACACCCATACCCAATCCACGCCCGAAAACGTGAAGGCCCGCCTGACGCTGGACGTGACCTGTTTGCTCAACGGCGAGGCCGCGTCGGAAATACTGGCACGGCTGCAACGCATGTGGGTCCGCGCCATCGGCGAGAGGTTGCTAATCGATGAGACCGCCGCGAAGGTGGATGTTTGGTCGATCGAGGTGACCGAGTTGCCCTCGGCGACTAACAGCGATGCGCTCGAAGCCGAGATCGCCGCCTTCATGCAGCAACGCATCGGGGACGGCAACCTCTGTGCAGAGGACATTCCCTTGCGCCTGGCGAGCTATGGCCTGATGGCCCCCGAGGATTTCATCGACGAAATGCGCGAGCGCATGGGCATGGAAGACGACGCCCCCACGGGCCGAGCCGTCATCCCCTCGACCGAACCTGCCGACGGCGGTGAGATCGAGATGCAAGTCGCGGTCGTCTGCATCGGTGCCTCCGGTAGCCCCAACGTGCCGGTCTTCAAGGTCAGGATCACCCAGGAGGAATACGACCTGGGTATCCACTACGACAAGGCCAGGGACCTGGCCGAAGAGGCCCGGTACGAAGGGCCGTTCATCTGCTTCGACGCCGCCGAATATGGCCCCATCCTGTCGGCCGCCCGCGAACTTGGCCTCGTTCCGCAGGTCGTCGTGGTCGATATGACCGACGGCCAGATCCACTCCATCCGCTGCGACAGCGGCGAGATCAAGGTCATCTGCTACGACACCAGCGACACTGACGAGTATTCGGCGGCGGTGGCGAACCGGCCGCTCGGCGAGAACGGGCAGTTCGTGCGCTGCTGGTCGCACACCCAACTGGCACGGGTCGATCCCGGCCTGAAGCTGGCTCGGGATTGATCGGGCGAAGCCCGATGCGTTTTCACAGGCCCCTTCGGGGGCCTTTTCCTTTGGAGGGAGGCTGCCGGGAAATCGGGCGCTGCCTGGTTCGCATTGTTTGCTGCCGCTCGTGGCCCGAGCGGCGATGGTGAGGGCTCGATGTTTCAGGACGACGCGCCATGTGCCCCTCTCCACCTTGGTTTCACCATCCCGAACGCCGTCTGCTGGCGGGTTTTCTCGGCCTGCTTTGGTCGGTGCTGGCTGGCGGCTGCGCGACGACGAGCGCGCCGGTCGCGCCCGACACCATCGAGGAAGTCTCGGCCGCACCCGTACCCGAGGCGCCCGAATACATCCCCGTTGTGCGCTACGGCCGCTACACCCTCGTGGAACTGGCACCGACAGCAGCGCAGCGCGACCTGCTGTTGCAGACCATCGACGTGTCGATGCCCGAGGATGCACGCGCTACGGTCGGCGACGGGCTACGGCATGTGCTCAAGCGCAGCGGTTACGGCTTGTGCCAGACGACGCACGCGGTGATCGAGCTGTACGCACTGCCGCTGCCGGCGGCCCACCTGCACCTCGGCCCCATGACCCTGCGGGATGCGCTGCTCACCCTGGCTGGTTCGGCCTGGGAACTGCACGCGGATGACCGCGCGCGGCAAATCTGCTTCGAGCGGCCCGGCGACAGCATGACCGCCGACAACGTACCCGCGCCGCCTGCCACCGAGGCGGTGCAGACGTTCCCGCTGGCGCCCGCGGCATCGGGAGGCCAGCCATGAACGCCCCGCAGCCCGCCCATCGTTCAACGGCCGCCGTGGTGGTGCAGAGCCTGATGTGGCTCTGGCTGATCGGCCTCAGTGTCCTCGTTGCCCTCGGCTACCAGACGATGAACGACCAGGCCGACCAGGAGCGCCTCGATTCCCGCCTGCAACGCCTCGAAGCGCAGGCAACAGGCCTGGCCGAGACCGTCGAGGCCATCCAGCAGCGTCCAGCCGTCGCCACGGCGGCAGACCTCAAAGACACCCGCCAAATCCTGGAAGCACGCGCGGCCCAGGTCGAGAAATCGCTGAGCGCCTATGCCTCCGCCGACGACCTTCAGGCACTGCGCGCCGAAGTCGAGCAAATCAAGGCGCGGCAGACCGCTGCGCGCGCCGCTGCACCCGCCCAGCCGCGCACCAGGAACAAGCCCACCGCCAAGCCCGAACCGACGCCGCTCCCGTTCCGCATCGTCGGTGCCGAACTGCGTGCCGGCGAGCGCAGCGTGTCCGTCGCGCCGAGCAATGGCGACTTCACGCCCGACCAGCTTCAGGTGCTGCTACCCGGCGATGCGGTCGGCCCGTGGCGCTTGCAGGCCGTCGAGGGCAGCACTGCGGTGTTCCAGGCCGGCGACCAGACCCGCCACGTGGCGATCCCCTGAACGGAGCACACCACATGAAGCCGTCGATCATCCTTTCCGCGCTTCTGCTGGCGTCCACCCAGTTGCCCGCGTGGGCGCAGCAATCCGCCACGGCTCCCGCCCGCAATGCGCAGAGTCAGGAACGCCCGCTGGTCGCCCGCATTCTGGACGACCGGGTGGCGAGCGACTGGGGCCTTCAACCTCAGGAGTGGGCGCGCTATCGCGAACTGATGGACGGTCCACTGGGCATCTATTCGCCCAACCTGGACCCGCTGTCGGCCCTGGGCATCGAGGCGCGTACCGAAGAGGAACGGCGACGCTACGCCGAGCTGCAGGTGCAGGTCGAAGCGCGCCGCGTGGAGAAACTGCTCGCTTATCAGCGGGCCTATGACGAGGCCTGGCAGCGCCTGAACCCCGGGATGCAGCGGGTGAACCTGCCGGACGACAAGCCGGTCGCCGGGGCCACGCGCGGCTCCGGCCGCACGGCAGTGTTCGTGAAAGATAACTGCGTGGCCTGCGGCCAGCTCGTGCAGCGCCTGCAATCCTCGGGCGCCGAATTCGACCTGTACATGGTCGGCAGCCGCCAGGACGACGCGCGCATCCGCGATTGGGCCAAGCGCGCGAACGTCGATCCGGCGCGCGTGCGCAGCGGCAGCATCACGCTCAACCACGACGGCGGCCGCTGGTTGACCTTGGGGGTACCCGGCGACCTGCCGGCGGTCGTGCGCGAGGTGAACGGCCAATGGCAGCGCCAGCCATAGCCGCCCCCCTGCGCACACTGGTGCTCGCCGCTGGCCTATGCGCCTGCGTCGCCCAAGCCCAGGAGGTTCCGCCACCGGCCTACCAGCTCGCCGCGCAGCGCGCAGGCATCCCCTCGACGGTGCTCTACGCCGTGGCCTTGCAGGAGAGTGGCATCCGCCGTAACGGACGCATCGTCCCGTGGCCGTGGTCCCTCAACGTCGCCGGCCAATCACGCCGCTATGCGACCCGCGCCGATGCCTGCGCGGGTTTGCAGCAGGCGATGCGCTCCACGCCGCACACGCGCATCGACGCGGGCCTGGGCCAGATCAACCTCGGCTACCACCAGCAGCGCTACGCCAGCGCCTGCGACCTGCTCGACCCGTACCGGAATCTCGCCATCGCTGCCGAGATCCTGCGCGAGCAACACGCCCCCGGCGAGGACTGGTTGCTGGCGATGGGCCGCTACCACCGCCCCGCGGGTGGCGAGCCCGCCGCCCGCTACCGGCGCAGCGTGTCGCGCCACCTCGCCCGGGTGCAGGGCGCACGCCCAACCGCCGCGGTTCTCGCCGCACGCAAGGAGACATCCCCATGACGACATCCCATCTGGCCTTGCGTGGCCTGCTCGTACTGCTGGCGGGTCTGCCGCTGGCCTCGCTTGCCGGCGAGCCGCTGATCGTGGTCGAAGACCGCGGCGGCGCGTCGGCGCTGCCGTACTACGAAGCCCTGAACCTCCAGCCGCGCACCAACGCACCGGCCCGGCCGCCGATCCCGACGCCCCAGGTTCCCGCCACGCCGGCGGACGAGGCCGCGATGCTGCCGGTGCGCAGCGCCAAGCTCACCCCCGGCACCGTCCCGCGGCGTGTCATCGAGGCTCCGGGTCTGCGGCCTTTCGTTGTCGTCGGCGACGACGAGGCATCTCGGGCCTGGCTGCGCAGCCAGGCAGCCGCGCTGCGCGAGCGCGGCGCGGTCGGTCTGGTGGTCAACGTCGAGACCGTGCAGGGCCTGGCGCGGCTGCGCACCCTGGTGCCCGGCGTACCCCTCGCGCCCATGTCCGGCGACGACCTGGCCGAGCGCCTGGGCCTGCGGCACTACCCGGTGCTGATCACAGCCACCGGCATCGAGCAATGAAGCCATGTCGGGGAAACAGCCGGTCGAGGTACTGCTTCGCCCAGCGGTGGAGCTATGCACCGTTGCCGCATGCGCGGGCGCCGCGTTTCTGTCCCTGGTGGCCCCATGGTCGCTCGCGCTGAGCCCGTCCATGGGCGTCGGCAGCGCGCTGGCGTTCGGCGCCTACGGTGCCATCCGCTACCGCGATGCCCGCGTCATCCTGCGCTACCGGCGCAACATCCGCCGCCTGCCGCGCTACGTGATGACCAGCAAGGACGTGCCGGTCAGCCAGCAGCGGCTGTTCGTGGGGCGCGGGTTCCTGTGGGAGCAGAAGCACACCCATAGGCTCATGCAAACGTACCGGCCGGAGTTCCGCCGCTACGTCGAGCCCACACCAGCCTACCGGCTGGCGCGACGGCTGGAAGAACGGCTGGAGTACGCGCCGTTCCCGCTGTCCCGGCTGTCGAAACTCACCGGCTGGGACGTACCTTTCAACCCGGTGCGGCCGTTGCCGCCTGTGGGCGGCCTGCCGCGCCTGCACGGCATCGAACCCGAGGAGATGGACGTCAGCCTGCCGCTGGGCGAGCGCGTCGGCCACTCGCTGGTGCTGGGCACGACGCGCGTCGGCAAGACCCGGCTGGCCGAACTATTCGTGACCCAGGACATCCGGCGCGTGAACGCCGCGGGCGAGCACGAGGTGGTGATCGTCATTGACCCCAAGGGCGATGCCGATCTCCTGAAGCGGATGTACGTCGAGGCTAAGCGCGCCGGCCGCGAAGGCGAGTTCTACGTCTTCCACCTGGGATGGCCGGACATCTCCGCGCGCTACAACGCCGTGGGGCGATTCGGGCGTATATCGGAAGTCGCCACCCGCGTTGCGGGGCAGCTTTCCGGTGAAGGCAACTCGGCCGCCTTCCGAGAGTTTGCGTGGCGGTTCGTCAACATCATTGCCCGCGCCCTGGTGGAGCTGGGACAGCGGCCCGACTACATGCTGATCCAACGGCACGTCATCAACATCGACGCGCTGTTCATCGAGTACGCCCAGCATTACTTCGCCAAGACCGAGCCCAGGGCCTGGGAGGTGATCGTCCAGATCGAGGCCAAGCTCAACGAGAAGAACATCCCGCGCAACATGATCGGGCGCGAGAAGCGCGTGGTGGCGCTGGAGCAGTACCTCTCGCAGGCGCGCAACTACGACCCGGTGCTGGATGGCCTGCGCTCGGCGGTTCGCTACGACAAGACGTACTTCGACAAGATCGTCGCATCGCTGCTGCCGCTGCTGGAGAAGCTCACTAGCGGCAAGATCGCGCAGCTCCTGGCCCCGAACTACTCCGACCTGGCCGACCCGCGCCCGATCTTCGACTGGATGCAGATCATCCGTAAGAGGGCCATCGTCTATGTGGGCCTGGATGCGCTCTCCGACGCCGAGGTCGCCACCGCGGTCGGCAACTCGATGTTCAGCGATCTCGTGTCGGTCGCCGGGCATATCTACAAGCATGGGATCGACGATGGCCTGCCGGGCGCATCGGCCGGTGCGCGCGTGCCGATCAACGTCCATGCCGACGAGTTCAACGAATTGATGGGCGACGAGTTCATCCCGCTGATCAACAAGGGCGGCGGTGCCGGCCTGCAAGTCACTGCGTACACGCAGACCCTGTCGGACATCGAGGCCCGCATCGGCAACCGCGCGAAGGCAGGCCAGGTGATCGGGAATTTCAACAACCTGTTCATGCTGCGCGTGCGCGAGACCGCGACCGCCGAACTGCTGACCCGGCAATTGCCGAAGGTCGAGGTCTATACGACCACCATCGTCAGCGGCGCGACCGACAGCTCGGACATTCGCGGGGCGACGGATTTCACGTCGAACACTCAGGACCGCATCAGCATGTCCAGCGTGCCGATGATCGAGCCGTCGCACGTCGTCGGCCTGCCGAAAGGCCAGTGCTTCGCGTTGCTGCAGGGCGGCCAGCTTTGGAAAGTGCGCATGCCGCTGCCGGCGCCGGACCCGGACGAAGTGATGCCGGCAGACTTGCAGCAACTGGCCGGGTACATGCGCCAGAGCTACAGCGAAGCGACGCAGTGGTGGGAGTTCACCAGTTCCCCCGCCTTGCAGGACACGGGCCTGCCCGACGACCTGCTGGATGACGCCGCTGCGGCCGAACCTCCCGCGGTGGCCATTGCCACCGACGAGGACACCGGCAACAAGGCCTCGCCATGAAGGACGCCGCCTCGACTGCACAACGGGAGCAGAACCAGCGCCAGGGCCTGATCGTCGGCACCATCACCTTGCCGTTCCGGCTGCTCGGGGTGCTGATCGGCTCGCTGCTGTTCTCGATCGTCGTGGAGTGCGTCGGCATGCACCTGTTCTGGAAGGACCAGGGCTGGCGGCACTCGCAGCAGATGTTGCAGTACGAACTGGGGCACCTGTCCAGCCACTTCACGCGCAGCGTCGTCGTGCAGGAGCCGGGGCGCACCGCGCACGAACTGGTGGATACCGGCTACGAATGGGTATTCGTTCGCTCCGGGCTGCTGGAGCGCATGAGCCAGACCGCCGAGCGCGCCCGCGCGCCGAGCCACGGGAGGATCCAGGACGGGGGGCGCAACTTTCGCTACTACATCAGCCAGGTCTATGTCTGGACCGAGAACTACCTGATTGCCGCGGCCTTCACCACCCTCACGTTTCTGGTGCGCCTGCTGGTTCTGGTGCTCACGTTGCCGCTGATCTGCACCGCGGCGTTCGTCGGCCTGATCGACGGTCTTGTGCGGCGGGACGTGCGCCGGTTCGGCGCAGGCCGGGAATCCGGCTTCATCTACCACCGCGCGAAGGCGAGCCTGATGCCGCTGGCCGTGCTGCCGTGGGTCACGTACCTGGCCTTGCCGATCTCTGTGCATCCACTGCTGATCCTGCTGCCCAGCGCAGCCTTGCTGGGACTGGCCGTGAGCCTGACTGCGGGCAGCTTCAAAAAATACTTGTGATGACAGAGAAACCAGATCATTAGGCAACTCATTCAGTATTTCTTATTTATTGAATTTGCTGACCAAGGATTTTCTCGCGATACATATTGGCCAAATGGCGCGCCCTCATGCTCCACTGCTCTGTAATCTTTGGGAAATCTGTTGCGCCGCGCCCATCCATTCCTTGCAATGTAACGTAGCCCTGCCCATCCTGTCCGCGTACAAAAGCTATGTAGTTATATATTGAATCTCGAAATTCAGTGAGAGCATAAAAGAAGGCATCGCCAGCCGGAAGCGCACGAGATAAGTCAATGCGACCTTGGGCATATAAAAAATCATTGACACCCTTCATTCCCCATCCTACCCGATCCAACTCAATGTAAAGATTGTCCACGGCGTCATAATGCACAGATGGAATGTAACCACATGAAAAGTCCCATGTTTCGAGCCAGTCGAGAAAGTCAGACCTGAAATATGAAGGAACAATATTTTGAAGTGTGGCTATGGAATCCGCCATCTGCTGAGGCGTTAATGCGCTCCTGGCAACTTGAAATGCTGATGGGAAAATTCTCTTACAGACATCTTGTGGGATAAAACTAATATCAGAAATTTCACCCCAATAGACCACGTGAACCGGAAAAATCGATCCATCCAGCCTTTTGTGTTGAGTGCCATGGAACTGATGATGATTTATGCTGGTATGGCGATTTGCCGTTGTGAAAATCACATAACAACCAATCGGCTCAGGGAAGGAATCGGTCTTACTCAACTCAGCCGTAACGTCTGTAGAGTTTAGTTGATTAACAAATTTTGCCTGCCCAAACACTGAGTAGCCGCCAACGGCAGGAAAAATGTCAATGCCATGCTGCCTTTGCCCATTTCCGCCGTATCTTCTGAATTGCACGTCATACCTCATATTCCGCGCGACCCAGTCCCTCATGAGGTAGCAGCAAATTTCCTCAAAATCTTGATCAGTTCTAAAGGTCAGTCCTTGCATTTTTATCCTGGATCTTTGTAAGAGCGTTGATATTTTGCCACGCGGCCGGTGGAAATTCCCTTCTTGAATTCTGGCCTGACGACCACTCCCTGAGCGAACTGGACGCACGCTGCCAATCAAACCGATCAGCGCAGTTTCCTATTGTTTGCTGCCTGCAGTCACCCTGAACTCCACCATCGCACTATTCTGATCACACAGGAATGGCGCGATGTTGGCTCCGATCTGGCAGCGCGCCGCGCATCGCGGCGTGCCCATTTTTCTCGTGACGGCCCTGCTGCTGGGTCAGTCCCCGATGGCGTTGGCCGAGTCCCCCGCACAGCGCCAGGAGCTGGTCGCCGCGCTGCGCCAACTCGACGCGCTGGAGCGCACCGTCGCCGACAGCGCCGCGCGTGCCCCCATCCAGCCGGGCGAGCGCTACCACTTCGATTACCCGCGGTTGCTGGCTGACTTGGCGCGCGTGCGCGCCGGCATCCAGGCCCATCTCACACCGTCGCGTGCCCAGCCGCGCGACCCCTCCGAACTGGCCAGCGACTACCGCACCGAGCGGTCCGCTTCGCCATCGCCGACGACTACGGAAGCCAAGCCATGAACGGCGCCCAGGTCTCGGCATTTCAAGCCAACAGCGGCATCGCGCCTTCGGCGATGGCGACCGTCCTGGTCGGCGCCGTGTTCGCGGTGCTCCTCGTCTGGGGCGTCTGGGCCATCCGAACGGCCTACGTGGGGTGGTCCGAGAGCCGCCTCAACCAGCGCCAGTTCCTCGGCGTCTGCATCCGCTTCGTCGCGATGTACCTCGTCCTGAGCTTCTTCCTCCTCTCCTGACCTGAAAGGCACGACCATGCAAAACCGCATCCTCCATTCCCGCCTTGCCCAGCGCGCCGCTGTGGCACTGGGCTCCGCCGCGCTGCCCGCGCTGTCGTTCGCGCAAGGCTTGCCGCAGTTGGAAAACCCGACCCGCGGCACCGGCAACGGCATCATGGAAACGATCAGGAACTACGGCTACGACATCATCATGCTCGTAGCCCTCCTGGTCGTGGCGTCGATGTTCATCGGCGTCTGCTACCACGCCTACGGCACCTACGCGGAAATCCACACCGGCCGCAAGACCTGGGGCCAGTTTGGCCTCACCGTCGCGATCGGTGCCGTGCTGCTCGTGATCGGCATCTGGCTGCTCACCGAAGCCACCGGCATCCTGTAAGGCGAGGCCGGTATGTCCGAGCAGCAGCACGTCCGTGCGGACGGGACGGTCACGTTCCTTCCGCATCGGCTCAACCGCCACCCTGTTGTCGTGCGCGGCCTCACCGCCGACGAACTGTGGATCTGCTGCGGCCTGTCCGGCGCCGCCGGCCTGCTGGTCGGCGCGCCGCTGTCCTGGGTGTTCCGCACGATCGCCATCGCGCCGACGTTCGTCGTCCTGGGCGTGGCCCTGGGCGTCTTCATCGGCGGCGGCATCCTGCGCCGGCTCAAGCGCGGGCGCCCCGACACCTGGCTGTACCGGCAACTGCAATGGCGCATCGCCACGCGCCATCCACTGATGGCGGGATGGGTAGGCGGCCACGTGCTGATCTCGCGCTCCGGCTTCTGGTCCACCCGAAGGTCCGTTGCAAGGGGGGCACGATGAGCCGCTTCAAGAACGAGATCACCCACCTGCAGGCGCACATCAAGACGCTTCGCCTGGGTGCTGGTGCGCTGGTCATCGTCGCCCTGGTCATGGGCGGTGGCTGGTGGAGCGCGCCGCGCGACCTGACCATCCACGTCCCGCCCGACCTGCGCTCGGGCAGTACCCGCAAGTGGTGGGAAGTGCCGCCCGAATCGGTCTATGCGTTCACGTTCTACGTGTTCCAGACCCTCAACCGCTGGCCGACGAACGGCGAAGAGGACTATCCGCGCAACCTCCACACGCTCTCGCCGTACCTTACCCCGTCCTGCCAGGCCTTCCTGCGCGCGGACTACGACTACCGCCGTTCCACGGGCGAGCTGCGCCAGCGCGTGCGCGGGATTTATGAGATCCCCGGCCGCGGCTACGGCGACGACCCCACGGCGCGCGTGCGCGTGGTCTCCGACCGCGACTGGGTGGTGACGCTCGACATCACCGCCGACGAGTACTACGGCGCCGAGCAGGTCAAGCGCGCGCTCGTGCGCTACCCGGTGAAGGTCACGCGGGTGGACGTCGATCCCGCCCGCAACCCCTTCGGCCTGGCGCTGGACTGCTACGACGGCGCGCCCCAGCGCATCAGCGCACCGGAGCCGACTCGCCCGGCACCTGGCGGCCTGTCTCCGCAAGCGCCCCAAGGAGGAAACACCCCATGAAGCATCCTGTACTCGTGCTGCTGGGGCTGCTGGCCGTGGCCGCGGCACCCGTCTCCCATGCTGTGGAGATTCTGCGGTGGGAACGCATGCCGCTGGCGGTGCCGCTGAAGGTCGGCCAGGAGCGCATCGTGTTCATCGACCGGAACGTCCGCGTGGGCGTGCCCGCAGGCGTGGGCGAACGCCTGCGCGTGCAGAGCGCAGGTGGCGCGGTGTACCTGCGCGCCAGCGAGCCGATCGAGCCCACGCGGCTGCAATTGCAGGACGCCGACACGGGCGCGCTGATCCTGCTCGACATTGCGGCCGAGCCGCCCAAAGACGGCGAAGCCGAGCTGGAGCCGGTGCGCATCGTCGAGGGCAGCAGCACCCCTGCGCGCTACGGCGATCAGCCAGGCGGTGCCGATGAGGCCCCGGCACGCGCCCAGGACCAAGCAGGTACGCGGGCGACCCGGCGCGAAACCCCGGTTCCGGTCGTCCTGACGCGCTTCGCCGCGCAGAACCTCTACGCGCCGCTGCGCACTGTGGAGTCGCTGCCTGGCGTCATGCGGGTGAACCTGCGCCGTGACCTCGACCTCGGCACGCTGATGCCGACGCTGCCGGTGCGCGCGGTCGCGCTCGCGTCGTGGCGTCTGGAAGACCAGTGGGTCACGGCCGTGCGCCTGACCAACAGCAGCAGCGGCTGGGTCACGCTCGACCCGCGCGTGCTGCAAGGCGATTTCCTCACCGCCACCTTCCAGCACGAAGCGCTCGGACCGCGCGGGACGCCCGAGGACACGACCGTCCTGTACCTGGTGACGCGCGGGCACGGCCTCGCGCAATCGCTGCTGCCGGCGATCCACCGCTTCGACCCGGCCGTGCATCTGCCGCAGCGGGAAGCTGAAGCCGACGATGGCAAGGAGGCCCGCCATGCGCAGTAACGGCTTGCTCAAGTGGCTGATGATCCCGGTCGCCTTGCTGGTGCTGTTCGTTGCCATCCGGCTGTTCTCCGGTGGAAGCACGTCGGCACCGCCCGCCGCGGATGCTGGCTCCAAGCTCACGCCCGAGGAAATGAAGGCGTTGGGCATCGAAGGCGATACCCCGCGCGATACCGTGGCAACGCTCGTCGCCCAGGTGAAACAGTTGCGCACCGAGCTTCAGACCGCGCTGACCGACAACAAGTCGCAGCGCGAGGAAAACCAGCGGCTGCGCCAGCGGGAGAACTCCATTGATCAGCGCATCAATTCGGCCCTCGAATCCGAGCGCTCCAACCTGCGCCGCGACCAGGAACAGGCGGCCAGCGCGCGCCAGCAGACCGAGGGGCTGCTCGCCGACCTGCAGCGGCGCCTGGACAGCATTGGCGGGCGCGGCGGCGGTCACGCTGATCTGCCGGTGGGCCTGGGGCTGCGCGGCGGCGACGAGGCCGGCATGGAAGGCGGCATGCGCTGGGTCGAACCGGACGACGCGAAGAAGGCCGAGGGCCGCAATGGCAGTCGTGGCGCAGGCAGCGGCATGAGCTTCCCGACGAGCTTCGGCCCGGCACAAAGCACACTGGAAACCACCGCGGAAACCGTGGCGAACGCCGGCGCAGGTGCGGCAGGCGTCAAGAGCGCCAAGCCGGTCTATACCGTGCCGACCAACTCGACACTGATGGGCTCCGTGGCGATGACGGCGCTGATTGGGCGCGTGCCGATCGACGGGACGGTGAACGATCCGTACCCCTTCAAGGTGCTGGTCGGGCCGGACAATCTGACTGCCAACGGCATCGACATTCCCGACGTGGCCGGCGCGGTGTTCTCCGGAACCGCATCGGGCGACTGGACGCTCTCGTGCGTGCGCGGCCAGGTTCGCAGCATCACCTTCGTCTTCAACGACGGCACGATCCGCACGATTCCCGAAGACCGCGAAGGCAACCAGCAGAACAACCAGCAGCGCGACGGCCTGGGCTGGATCAGCGACCCGCACGGCATCCCGTGCGTCAGCGGCGAACGGCGCAGCAACGCCCAGCAGTACCTCGGGTCGCAAGCTCTGATCACCGCGGCCGGAGCCGGCGTGGCCTCGCTCATCGAGAGCGACAGCGGCCGCATGTCCTACGTCGGCTCGGACGGCGCCATCGGCACCGTGGGCATCAGCGGCAAGGAAGCAGTCGGCCAGATCCTCGCGGGCGGCGTCCGGGACATGTCGACCTGGGTCAACAAGCTCTACGGACAGGCTTTCGCCGCCGTCTATGTGCAGCCAGGCGCCAAGGTCGCCGTCCACCTCGAAAAGCCGCTGGCCATCGATCACGACCCCGAAGGCCGGCGCGTCGATCACCGTGCAGGAGAAAGCCATGCGCTCGAACTCGATTAAGGGCCTCGCGCTGGCCGCGGCCGTCGCCGTGCTCAGCGGTTGCGCCACCAGCAAGGAAGAACTGCTGACCCATAGCGACCGCACCATGATGGACATCTGGCAGCAGGAAACGGGTGGCGGCGGCAGTGGCACCGGCCAGGTCGCGCGCCGGCAGTTGCTCGACGCGCGCCAGAGCCTGCGCCGGCCGCTGACCGACGCCGATGTGCAGGCTGCGCCCGTCGAGCAGATGCGCTACACGCGCACGGCGCGCAACGAGGTTTATCGCCAGTTCCAGCGCCTGCCCAACCCCGATCTCGTCATGTATGTGTACCCGCACCTGGCGGGCACGGACCCCGTGCCGGTTCCGGGCTACACGACGGTCTTCCCCCTGTACCAGCGCGTGCAGTACGCCATGCCCGGTGAACGGCTGGAGGACTATTGATGCGCTGGGAACTTCCCTGGCCGAAGCTGGCCGCATCCGGCACCGGCGACGAAGAGAAGCCGGACGGCTGGCAGCGCCACGTCGAGGCCTTGCGCCAGGCCGGCGTCCCTGAACCCGGCGCAGCGGTCCAGGGCCGCAGGCCGGCGACGGTAGCCGACGAGCAGGCGCTGTACGACGTCGCGCCGTCGTTCGCGGAACTGCTGCCTTGGGTGGAGTTCTTGCCGCAGTCGAAGTCCATGCTGCTGGAGGATGGGCAGTCGGTCGCTGCCTTCTACGAGCTGGTGCCGCTGGGCACCGAGGGGCGGGAGCCCGGCTGGCTCGCGCATGCCCGCGATGCCTTGGAGAACGCGCTCCAGGACTCGTTCGATGAGCTGGACGAAAACCCCTGGGTACTCCAGCTCTATGCCCAGGACGAGCCCAGCTTCGACCAGTACATGCAGACCCTGCGCGACTACGTGCAGCCGCGTGCCCGCGGCACCGCTTTCACCGAGTTCTACTTGCGCTTCTTCGGCCACCACCTGCGCGCGGTCGCCAAGCCGGGCGGCCTGTTCGAGGACACGGTGGTCACGCGGCTGCGCTGGCGCGGCCAGACGCGGCGGGTGCGCATGGTGATCTATCGCCGTGCAACTGGGCAGGCAAGCCGCCGCGGCCAGACGCCCGAGCAGATGCTGAACATCGTCTGCGACCGCCTGTGCGGCGGCCTGGCGAACGCCGGCATCCAGGCACGGCGCATGGTCGCAGCCGACGTCCACGACTGGCTGCTGCGGTGGTTCAATCCGCGCCCGGCGATGCTTGGACCGAGTGCAGAGGACCGGGAGCGCTTCTACGCGCTGGCGCGCTACCCCGACAGCACCGAAGAAAGCGAGGCCGGCGAAATCGAGCTGGCGAGCGGGCGGGATTTCAGCCAGCGGCTGTTCTTCGGCCAGCCACGCTCCGACGTGGAGCACGGCACCTGGTATTTCGACGGCATGCCGCACCGCGTGCTGATCACCGACCGGCTGCGCATGCCGCCCGGCACCGGACACCTGACCGGCGAGACCCGCAAAGGGGATGCCATCAACACGCTGTTCGACCAGATGCCGGAAGACACCTTGCTGTGTCTCACGATGGTCGCCACGCCGCAGGATGTCCTGGAAGCGGATCTCAACCACCTGGCGAAGAAGGCCGTGGGCGAGACGCTGGCGTCGGAGCAGACGTTGAAGGACGTGCAGGAAGCCCGCTCCCTCATCGGCAGCGCACACAAGCTCTACCGGGGGACGCTGGCATTCTACCTGCGCGGACGCGACGAAGCGGAACTGGACCGGCGCGGCCTGGACCTGGCGAACGTGATGCTCAATGCTGGCTTGCAGCCGGTGCGCGAGGACGACGAGGTGGCGCCGCTCAACAGCTACTTGCGGTGGCTGCCATGCTGCTACAACCCCGGCCAGGATCGGCGCAAGTGGTACACCCAACTGATGTTCGCTCAGCACGCGGCGAACCTGTCGCCGGTGTGGGGCCGCGCTCAAGGTACGGGGCACCCGGGCATCACGATGTTCAACCGCGGTGGCGGGCCGATCACCTTCGACCCGCTCAGCCGCCTGGATCGGCAGATGAACGCCCATCTGTTCCTGTTCGGCCCCACCGGCTCCGGCAAGAGCGCCACGCTCAACAACCTCTTGAATCAGGTCACGGCCATCTACCGACCGCGGCTGTTCATCGTGGAGGCTGGCAACAGCTTCGGCCTGTTCAGCGACTTCGCACGCATGCTCGGGCTGACGGTAAACCGGGTCAAGCTGGCCCCAGGTTCGGGCATCAGCCTCGCGCCATTCGCAGACGCGCGTCGGCTGATCGAGACGCCCAGCGACGTGCAGACGCTCGACGCCGACGCGCTGGATGAAGACCCGCCACCAGATGCCTCGGCCATGGAGGCGGACGAGCAGCGCGACGTGCTCGGCGAACTGGAGATCACGGCGCGGCTGATGATCACGGGCGGAGAGGACAAGGAGGAAGCCCGGATGACGCGGGCTGACCGCTCGCTGATCCGTCAGTGCATCCTCGACGCCGCCGAGCACTGCGTGGCCGACAAACGCACGGTGCTTACGCGCGACGTGCGCAACGCGTTGCGCGCCCGCGGCCAGGACCCGACGCTGCCCGAAATGCGCCGCGTGCGGCTGCTGGAGATGGCGGATGCGATGGACATGTTCTGTCAAGGCACGGACGGCGAAATGTTCGACCGCGACGGCACGCCGTGGCCCGAAGCCGACATCACCTTGGTTGACCTCGCGACATACGCCCGCGAGGGCTACAACGCGCAGCTCTCCATCGCTTACATCAGCCTGATCAGCACGGTGAACAACATCGCCGAGCGCGACCAATACCTGGGACGCCCGATCATCAACGTCACCGACGAAGGCCACATCATCACGAAGAACCCGCTGCTCGCGCCCTACGTCGTGAAAATTACAAAGATGTGGAGGAAATTGGGGGCCTGGTTCTGGCTCGCGACGCAGAACATCGACGACCTGCCGCGCGCCGCGGAGCCCATGCTCAACATGATCGAGTGGTGGATCTGTCTCAGCATGCCGCCCGATGAAGTTGAGAAGATCGCGCGGTTCCGCGAACTCTCGCCCGCGCAGAAGGCGCTGATGCTTTCGGCGCGCAAGGAAGCGGGGAAATTCACCGAAGGCGTCATCCTCTCCAAGAGCATGGAAGTGCTGTTCCGCGCCGTGCCGCCGTCCCTGTACCTCGCCCTCGCGCAGACAGAACCCGAGGAGAAGGCCGAACGCTACCAGCTCATGCAGCAGTACGGCTGCACCGAACTGGAAGCGGCTTTCAAGGTGGCCGAGAAGATCGACCAGGCCCGCGGCATCGAGTCGCCGGCCCTGGAACTGTCGTAAACCGGAGAACGCCATGGAACAGAAACGTCCTTCCATTCCGATGCAGGTCCAGGCGTTCCGCCGTCGCCGCTGGCGGCCTCGCTGGCCCTGGGTATTGGCTGCTGCGCTGGTCGCGCTGCTGCTGATCTGGCTGGTGTCCCGGACGCCCGGCGAATCCTCAGCGCCGTCGCGCGCGCCGGTCAGCACGGCGCAGGTCGCTGGGCCACCCTGGCAGATGGGCAACCCGGAAGGCCGTTTCACGCTGACGCTCTATGCCGACCTGGAATGCCCGTTCTGCCGGGAGTATTTCCCGCAGCTCAAGCGCTGGGTCGGCAACAACACCGACGTGGCGCTGCAATGGCATCACCAGCCGCTGGCCGCGCACGAGCCTGCCGCGTCGGCCGAGGCACGTCTGGCCGAGTGCGCCGCCGAAGCGGGCGGGCATGCGGCGTTCTGGCAGGCGGTCGAATGGGTCTATGCCCACACGCGCAGCGACGGCCAGGGCTTGCCCGATGGCTTGCGTTACCCCGAAACAACGTCAGCCATCGAACAGTGCATGGCTAGCGAGCGCCCCAACGTGGCCATCCGCGCGCAGGCCGCGGAAGCCACCAAGAGCGGCGTGACCGCCACGCCGTCGCTGCGACTGCTCGATCGCCAGACGGGCCAGGCCATCCTGTTGCAGGGGCCGATCGAGGGCGATGCCTTGCTCTCGGCCATGGACCTGCTGGCGGCCGGGGAAATGGCCAGCGACGCGCCGGGTTCGCCCGCCACCCCCACATCCGAAATGCCTGCCGACGTTGTCGGCGACATGCCCAGGTAGCCCTCGGTCTTGAAGGCTACGGCGCGGCTCGCCGCGCTGACCGCTACCCGTTCGCTTTCGCATCCTGGCCGCGAACAATCACCGCCGCGCGGTGATGGATGCACCTTGTTCCGCTGTTTCCATCCCCAGGAGGGCTTGCCCTCCCAGGGTGGCGCCCTCCGCTCACTTTCTGGAGGTCCGCCATGTCTCTCGTCGCCAACGACTCCTGCGTGGAGCCACGTTTTGCCCCCATGTCCCAATCCGATGACTGGATCATCCGGCAAGCCATCGCGCTGCTGGAGCAGCGGGTCTTCAAGAAGGGGCCATCCCTGGAGAGGCCTGCCGCCGTCAAGGACTACCTGCGCCTGAAACTGGCCGCCGAGCCCAATGAAGTCTTCGCCATCGTGTTCCTCAACAGCATGCACGAGGTGCTGGCCTACGAGCCGATGTTCAGAGGCACGATCCATTCGACCTCGGTGCATGCGCGTCCGATCGTGCAGCGTGCCTTGGAACTGAATGCGGCAGCGGTCATTTTTTCTCACCAACACCCTTCGGGCTGCACGGAGCCGTCGAGCGCGGACCGTGCGTTGACCCAAACGCTGAGGGCCGCGTTGTCGCTGATCGACGTGAGGGTGCTGGATCACCTCATCGTCGGCCAGGGCACGCCGTACTCGTTCGCGGAATCCGGCCTGCTGTAGCGACGGCATCGGCTCCCTGATCCACGCGGAGGCTTCGGCCTCCGCTTTTTCATGGGCGCGAGACAAGCAGGTATGCGGGCAGTGCGCGATGCGCATTGTTTGTTGGGGCCGCGTCGGCTTCGCGTTTGACTACTGCTCTGATCAACTTCAAGGGCACGCGACATGACAGCATCCCTTTCCAGGTTCGCGCCGGGCTGGCGAACCCTCGGCCGGGCCGTGGCGCTGCCGGCAGCCCTGGCCGTTTTCAGCCCGGCCACCTTCGCCGCCGACGTGGTGGTCGTCACCGACAGCCGCCACCCGGTCAAGACCATGGGCGGCGAGCGGCTGATCGAGCTGGACGAAGCCCACAGGATTGAAGCGGAGCTTTCCGCGGGACTGCCCACCGACCCCGAACAGGCGACGGCCATCGTCAAGCGCCGGCTGAATGGCGGCGGTGCCGATCTGCAGCGACGCATCGCTTCCGCATACCAAGGCGTTACCGACGCATGGAGCCTCGGCATCACCAGCCTCCCGGCCGTGGTGGTGGACAGGCGCTATGTGGTCTATGGCGAGCCGGATGTGGCTCGCGCTGTCGCGCGCATCGAGCAGCACCGGAGGACCCAGCCGTGACCCGACCATTCGACCTGATGCGCCGCCTGCGCGCTGGCGTGGCTTCGTTGCTGCTGCTCAGCGCCACGGGCAGCTACGCCCTCAATACAGCGACCATCATCGGCTCGGTGGCATCGCCCGATTGCCTCGAATACCGCGTCGTCGGCATCTGCTACTGGCTCTACTGCACATGGACGGGCTGCACCGTGCGCACGTCGATCAAGGTGCGCCACTACATCCCCGATGCAGTGGTGTCGTCGTACTCGAATACCGGAGAAAACCCCTGGGTCGAAGTCCAGGCAATGAGCACGCCCAACCCGTCCGCCCAAGCTGGCGGCGACGGAACGACGAACGAGGATCACGAAAACAGCCTCGCCAAATTCAAGAACGCGGATGTCATCGGTCACCCCGGCGCAGAGGTGTTCAACCAGTTCGTCTCTTCGTCAGGCTACTTCTGTGAGGGCGCGGGCACGGCGTTTATGCCGTACTTGCTCAGCACCCTGGATACGCTGGCCTGGCGCTACAACGTGCCCGAGATGGCCTACCCGGAAGCGCTGATTCCGGGCCGGCGCGAAGTCGGTGCCCGTACCACGATGAATCTCTGGGGCAACGTGTATCCCCGTGGCGGCTTCCTGCACCAGACCGACGACTTCAAGGCCGGCGCAGTGGTGGCCCAGCGTGCGGGCGATGTGGTCACGCGCCGCGGGCAGATCCACGTCTATCAGCCGTTGCTTGCCAACTCCCGTGACGGCTACTGGCCGGCCGGCGCGCTGATGGAGGGCGATGCCTCGACCGGCAAGTGGCAAGAACTCACGCCCGTCCTGTCCTCGTCCTGCACGGTCTTCCCGCGCAGCGGCTTCCTTACCCAGGCCCAGCAAGGCGACTACGCATGGGCGCTGTGGCGGCCGTATGCCTGCTGCGAGCGCCGGGGCCAGGTGTTCCTGGGCAGCGTCGATTTCCTCTGAGGGGGTGCCATGAAGTTCCGTCCTGCATTCAATCCGTTCTCCCGCCGGGTACGTCGCACGGAGATCGTCCTGGCACTGGCCGGCGCGCTCGCGCTGGGCAGCGGCGTGGCCTGGGGTCAACTGGGATACCAGACCAGCGGCAGCGTCATCGGCGATGACGTCATGTACTCGATCGGTGGCGGCAACGCCGTGTCGATGGGACGTGCAGCCGGCATGCGCTCCATCGGTGTCGGCGTGGGTTGGAACAGCAACTTGATCTGCGGCGACATGAGCATCCAGACCACGTTGAAGAACCAACTTAACGGCATTACCAACGGCTTCCAGCAAATCATGTCGTCGGTGATCCAGAGTGCCACCAGTGCGGTGGCATCGTTGCCCGCACTGATCATCCAGCGGGCCGATCCCGGTCTGTACAACCTGCTCACCAATGGCGTGCTGCAGGCGCGGCTGGATTTCGACCGCAGCAAGCTGACGTGCCGTGCCATGGCCGAGAAGATGGCCGAAACGGCGGGCGGCCAACTCGGCTGGAGCCAGATGGCCGAAGGGCTGGCGCTGCGCGATGCCGTGTCGAGCACGGATGCGGTCTCGGCCATCGAGCAGGCCGAGACGCGCCGCGGCAATGACGGCGTGCCGTGGGTCGGGGGCAGCAACGCGGGCGGCTCCGGCCAGCCCGCGATCAAGGTCGTCGGCGATGTCACCCGCGCTGGCTACAACCTGGTCAACGGCCGCGGCGTGACCGACACCTCGTCCATTGCGCCGGCCAGTTGCAGCAGTCTCTCGTGCCAGACCTGGACCTCGCCGCAGGCTGCCGTCGAGTGGGCCACGCGCGTGCTCGGCGAGAAGGAGCAGCGCACGTGCGATGCCTGCACCAAGACCGAGACGACGCCGGGCGTCGGGCTCACGCCGCTGATCCAGGAGGAGTACGACGCCAAGCTGCAGGCGCTCCAGGACCTGGTAACCAAGGCCAAGAACACGACGCCGGAGAACCTGCGCGAAGCTGGCAGTGCGTCGCTGCCGATCACGCGCGGCGTGATCGAGGCGCTGCGCGACGAGCCCGACCAGCACCTGCTGTCGCAGCGCCTCGCGTCCGAGGTCGCGCTGGCATCCGTGCTGGAGAAAGCGCTGCTGCTGCAGCGCACGCTGCTCACGGGCAAGAAGGAGCCCAACGTCGCGGCGAACGAACTTGCCGTGGAGGCGGTGAACCACGAGAGCGACACGCTCGACCGTGAGATTCGCAACCTCAAGACCGAACTGGAGCTGCGGCGCGAACTGGCGAACAACTCGCCCATGGCGATCATCCAGCGCCACGGCGCGCGCGCGGCCGGTTCGCGCGGCATCTACGAGGGCGATCCTGTGCCGGACCGTCTCGACCAGCTCCAGAAGGGCAATCCGGGGAGTCGGCCATGAGCCCGGCGCGCATGGCCTGGCGGCCGCTGCGCTGGTTGTTCAGCCGGCGCGCGGCGAAGACGCTGCTGTGGCTGGTGCTTATCGTTGCCGCCGCAGTGGGGGCGAACGTCGCGGGCATCAACCTGGTCGGCAGCGTTGCAGGCTGGGAACGGTGGCTGGCGGCCTCCGCAGGGTATTTCTTCATCTGGCGGCTGTGCGTGTACGCGGCAACGGCCTATGGATGGTTCTGGATGCGCCGCCGGGTGCTGGCCCGCGAAGACCAAAGCGGGACAGATGGGCAGGCGCGGCGCCGGCTGATCCGTACCGAGGTCGCCGGCGTCGTCGCCATCGTCGCGCTGGAAGCCAGCCTGTTGATGCAGGCCGCTTGAGGGGAGATCGGGGCCATGACGCTCTTCACGACCGACTATCTGGAGTACTACCTCACCCTCGTGTCCTGGATCGTCAACAACGGTATCTGGGCCGTGCTGGTGTCCAGCGGGGTGTTCGCGCTGCCTTTCGTCGCCATCGTCGTGCAGGAGTGGCTGAAGGCCCGCGCGGAAGGCGCTGACGAGGGCAACAAAGGCGTTCTGAGTGCCGCCCGTATCGAGAACCGGGTGTTCGTCGCGATCGTGGTGGTGATGTTCGCGGGCATTCCGTTCATCGACGTGGACCTCAGCACCATCCAGTACGACAGCTCGCGCTCGGCGCAGTGCCAGGTCAGCGTGCCGCAGCCCACGGAAACCGGCTGGTCGCAGTCCTTCAGCACCATCAACAACCAGTCGGCGAAGGTGCCGGTCTGGTGGGCTTTCATGCACGCGCTCTCGCGCGCCGTCACGAGCGCCTCGGTAGCGGCGATCCCGTGCGGTACGGACCTGCGGCAGATGAGGATGGAGATCGACGCGACCCGCATTGACGACCCGGTACTGGCTCAGGAGGTCGCGGACTTCTCGCGGGATTGCTATGGGCCTGCGCGGGCCAAATTGTTCATGCAGCGCCCGGATCTCGATGAGCAGCAGATGCACGACGTAACCTGGATCGGCTCGCGCTTTTTCACGGACACGGGTGGCTACTACGACAGCTACCGCTCCAGCACGGCGCGCGAGGCATGGCCCTATGACGACACCCGCGATGCAGGCCTCGCGCAGGTTGCCAATGGTGGCGGCTACCCGACCTGCAGGCAGTGGTGGTCAGACGGCAGCAACGGCCTGCGCGCGCGGCTGCTGGGGCAAGTGGACCCGACCCTGCTGAATCGCCTGGCGGGCTGGGCCGGGTTCCTCAGCCGGGCCGAGGTGGACGATTCGGTGATCCGCGCCATCGCGTCACCGCGGCAGCAGAAACTGAACCAGGGCAGCGTCTATACGGACTACGGCGGCCAGATCGACAAGACCCTGCCGAACATCGTGACGCGCGCCACGGGCGACGTGGGGATGGCAGTCGGCGCGATTGCCGCGTTTCCTGCCATGGATGTCGTGCGCCAATCCCTGCCCATGATCCTCGCCTTACTGAAGATGGCGCTGGTCATCTGCATCCCGCTCGTGCTGGTTGTGGGCACCTACGACCTGAAGACGGTCGTCACCGTCAGCGTCGTGCAGTTCGCGCTGTTCTTCACGGACTTCTGGTTCCAGCTCGCACGCTGGATCGATTCAACGATTCTGGACGCGCTTTATGGCTGGGGCTTTGGCTGGAACCGGCCGCACACCAACTTTGACCCGCTGGTAGGGTTGAACAACGCCTTCGGCGACATGCTCCTGATGTTCGTCATGGGCACGATGTTCCTGGTTCTGCCGGGATTCTGGCTGGCGAGCCTTACCTGGGTTGGGATTCGGGCCGGGCACGTCATCCAGGGACTTTCCGATGGCAGCAAGAGCGCCGGCCAAGCTGGCGGCAAGGGTGCCGGGGCGCTCACCGGAGGAAAACTGAAATAGCGCGAGGCCGGTCAGTCGTCGGTGTACAACTCGTGCGACGTGTCGTTGTACAGGTTGGGATCGTAGCCCGGCGTCTTGCGCAGCTCGGTGAGGTCGGTGAAAGGCCACTCGTCCTCATCCGAAGTATTTGCAGCAGCAGCCCATCCCGCCGCCGCAACGCCCAGCATCACGAGTGCAAACCAAAACGCAACGTAGAGCAGCACCCCCAGTACAGCCAGCTTGGCTACCCACACGAGCGCGGTAGCGCCAGCTCGCGGCATGCCCTTGGACACCAACCAGTTCGACGCCCGCCGTTCGCGTCGCGCATAGGCACGCCATCCGCGGCCAAAGGCGCGGCCGAGGCGTTCTGCGGTGCTGGTGCGGGTCGTCGTGTTCATGGTCGTCTCCTGCTGTTGAGGAATGCCTATTCCAGTTTGCTCCACTTCATTCGGTTTGCGGCTTCAATGTGTTTTCTTGCTGCTTCAGGACGCTTCGTCATCCGGCCCCACCGGGCCGGGGTCGGGTTCAACGCCGATGCGGTAGGTAACAACGAAACGCGGCCAGTCCACATGGTCCACCAGGTCGATGTCCTCGATGACGCCAACCTTCGCTCCCGCACGCTCGAACAGGGCGATGCTCTTGGCGGGATAGTTGTTGCGCGACGGATAGAGCACCCCGTCGAACAGCGCCTGGCCATCATCTCCGAGCATCGCATGCACCTGGGCGGACACCCGCTGCGTGTGCGTGTAGTCGCGGCTGGCCAACTGCTCCAGGTTCAGGCCGAAGTAGCCCGCCATGACGCCCTGCGCCGTGAGATCGGCCAGAAACACGTCGTCCATCACGCCTACTGCGCGCACCATCCGGGCTTGGACTTCTTTCAGCGCGATCGAGCGTTGCGTGTCCGCAAGCCACTGGTGCTTGTGAAACACCGACTCCATCAGCGCCGTGGGCAGGTCGCGCCCCAGGTAGAGCACGCCGTAGGCCCCCGCTGGGTCATCGTAGCGATTCGTGCTGCTGCGGCCATAGTACAGCGGGCTGCCCCGATAGACGACGCGGCTCACATGCTGGAGCAGTTCACCGGCATCGATCAGGAACGAAGGCAGCTCGTGGCTCATGGCGGTCTCGCTTCAATGCACCTGGACGCCCAGCACGTTGAACACGGCCTCGGCCACGTCATCGATCGTGCCATGCGTCACCGCATCCACGGGCGAGCGACCACCCAGGCCTTCGAGGGGTTCGGACAGCGCGCGGTAGATCGTCCAGTGGTCGATGCCCTCGACCTCCTGGAGCACGGTTTGGGTCAACTGCTGCTTCACCGGGTCGAGCTGCCAGTCGGGCAGCTTCTGGCCGCGCGGCCCCACGTTCAGCGCCAGCAGCCGACGGGCGAGGATGTCCTTGTAGATTTGCTGGCGCGACTTGTCCGCCAGCTTGGCGAACTCGGCAGGCGGCAGGTTGTCCGGCTGGTTGAAGGCTTCCAGCAGCAAGGCGCGGCCTCGCTGGACATCGGTTTCAGCCGGTGTCCAGCGCGTGTCGGAGCGCAACGCGGCCGCCTTGCGCTGCAAGGCCTGCGCCACCGTTTCACCTTCCAGGTTGGCGGGCAGCGTCACCGCCTCCACGCGCTCGTGGATGAACGCCTGCAACTCAGCCGCGAACGCCGGTGCATCCCGGATTTCGACGGTATCGGCGAAGCGTCGCACATCCTCCACCGTGACTCGCGGCAGCCGGTCGGCAATGAATTCGATCGCAGTGGGCATGGTCAGCTCCCAGGTAGGTTTGAGACAGGATTCACTCTAGTCTCCTTTGTCGCATTTGTCAACTTAGTCGCCCGGGTGGGAGCCTACCTGGCGGTGTAGCGCCCCGGCAGCATAGGCCGGGGCCCAGCGCCAGGTCGCCGTCTAATCCATTCGTGCGGGTTCCGCATTGACGCTGGAGCCGCAGCCCAGGCCCCGCTATACCGAAACGGTTAAAGGCCAAAGGGTCGAAACGGCAAGGGAATGGGGTGCAAGGGGAAAGGCCCTACCTTGAAAAGGCCAAAAGGCCTCCCGCCCGGCCCGCCATCAGGACACCGACATGCTCTCCCTGTTCCAGCGAAAACGGCCCCCGGTCGCTGCCGCGCCGTCGCCAGCACCCGCCACCGACCTCCCGAAAGGGTTGATGCGGCCGGAGTCGGCCGCATCGTTGCTCGCCACCCCGCGCCGGCAGAAGCTGCTGGAACACATCTGGCAGCGCACCTCGCTTTCGCGCAAGCAGTTCGCCTCCCTGTACCGCGCGCCGCTGGAGCGCTACGCCGAGCTGGTCCAGGCCTTCCCGGCTTCCGAAGCGCATCACCATGCCTACCCGGGCGGCATGCTCGACCATGGCCTCGAAATCGTCGCCTACAGCCTAAAGCTGCGGCAGTCCCATCTGCTGCCCATCGGGGCCAGCCCCGAAGACCAGGCGGCGCAGGCCGAAGCCTGGACTGCGGCCGTCGCCTATGCCGCACTGCTCCATGACATCGGCAAGGTGGCCGTCGATCTGCACGTCGAGCTGGCCGACGGCAGCACCTGGCACCCATGGCACGGCCCGCTGCGCCAACCGTACCGCTTCCGCTACCGCGACGACCGCGAGTACCGGCTTCATAGCGCCGCGACAGGCTTGCTGTACCAGCAATTGCTCAATCGCGATCTGCTGGACTGGCTCAGTGGCTATCCATCCTTGTGGGCGCCGCTGCTCTACGTCTTGGCTGGGCAGTACGAGCACGCCGGGGTTCTGGGCGAGCTTGTCGTGCAGGCCGACCGCGCCTCCGTCGCCCAGGAGCTGGGCGGCGATCCCGCGCGCGCCATGGCCGCGCCCAAGCACTCGCTCCAACGCAAGCTGGTCAACGGGCTGCGCTACCTGCTCAAGGAAGAGCTGAAACTGAACCAGCCGGAGGCCTCCGATGGCTGGCTCACCGAGGACGCGCTGTGGCTGGTGAGCAAGACAGTCTCGGACAAGCTGCGCGCGCACCTGCTGTCCCAGGGGGTCGATGGCATCCCCGCGAACAACACGGCCGTGTTCAACGTGCTACAGGATCATGCCATGTTGCAGCCCACCGCCTCCGGCAAGGCCATCTGGCGCGCAACTATTACCAGTGAGAGTGGCTGGTCCCATGCCTTCACGCTCCTGCGCCTGGCCCCGGCGCTGATCTGGGAGCCCTCGGAGCGACCCAGCCCATTTGCGGGAACCGTGACCGTGGACAACGCCGGCGAGGCCGAGGACGGGCCGCGCCCGTCCGCACCCGACGCTGCATTGCTACCTGGAGCAGCGGTGGCAACGGAGAAGGAGCCCGCAGCAAGCAGCCGTCCAGATCAGTCGGGCGGAAGTCACGCCATACCTCCCAGCACGCAGCGCAATCCGGCCGACCCACTGGAAAGCATGCTGGCGATGTTCGAGACAACGCCTGAGCCGGAGCAGTCCGTCGAAGCCCCGCCAGAGGGTGCCGACGATGCAGCGGTGCCGCTCGACCCTCCCGCATCGGCCCCAGGTCCTTCGGCGCCGACCGCCGCGCCTGCGCCGCACGATTTCGCCTCATTTACCGGGCGGCCATCGGGCGAGCATTTCATGGCCTGGCTGAAACAGGCCGTCCAGACCCGCAAGCTCATCATCAATGACGCCAAGGCCCTGGTACATACCGTGTCCGACACGGTTTACCTGATCAGCCCTGGTGTTTTCCAGCGCTACGCACAAGAGCATCCAACCATTGGGCCGCTTGCGAAGGACGCGGCCCTGCAGGACTGGCAGTGGGTGCAGAAGCGCTTTGAAAAACTCGGACTCCACAGGAAACAGCCATCGGGTCTGAACATCAGGACGTGCGAGGTCATGGGACCGCGCAAAACGCGCCAGGTGCATGGCTATTTGCTCGAAGACCCATCGCACATATTCGATGCCGTTCCACCGAACAATCCTTATCTGTCGCTCAAATAGCCGACTAAGAGGGGAAGTGCCACACGTTCTGTTTGAACGGGTGGCAAGCTTCAGTCGATCCGAAGAGGCTCGAACGACTTGACGAGTTGGTCCACCGCCTTGACCTGCCGCAGCAGCGGTTCGAGCGTGTCCAGTGGCAGAGCGCTGGGTCCGTCACAACGTGCATGCGCCGGGTCGGCGTGTGCTTCGAGGAACAAACCGCCAATGCCGACCGCCATGCCGGCCCGCGCGAGTTCGGGCAACTGTTGGCGACGCCCACCCGAAGCCAACGCATCCGCTTCTCGCCGCTGCAGGCTATGGGTTACGTCGAACACCAGTGGCAGGCCACTGCTGGCAACGCTCATTTCGCGGAAGCCCAACATGTCCACGACGAGATTGTCGTAGCCGAACTGCGTGCCACGCTCGCACAGCAGGACGCGCGGGTTGCCAGCCTCGTGCAGTTTGTGGACGACATGCCTGATCTGGCCCGGGCTGAGGAACTGCGGCTTCTTGACATTCACTACCCGACCGGTGCGGGCAATGGCGGCCACCAGATCGGTCTGCCGGGCCAGGAAGGCCGGAACTTGCAGTACGTCGGCAACGGCAGCGACCTGCATGGCCTGCTCAACCTCATGCACGTCGGTCAAGACTGGGCATCCGAACCGCGACTTGACCGCATCGAGGACCCGCAGCCCTTCCTCCAGGCCGACACCTCGGAAAGAATGGATCGACGAGCGATTGGCCTTGTCGAACGACGCCTTGAAAACGAAGGGTATCCCCAGCTTGCGCGTCACCTCCGCGAAGTGCTCAGCCGCAGCCAGGGTCGTATCGAGATCCTCGATGACGTTGATGCCGCCGAACAGCACGAACGGCAGGTCGTTGGCGACTGTGATGCCCTCGGAAATGGCGACGTGCAGGGAGGTGGCTGATGATGTCGATCGCATAAAAATTCCTCTCGTGATGTCAACGACCGCAGGCGAAAGCGCCGAGCGTCGTCGGCGAAGAATGCCTCACGGTCTTGAGCTTTGCGTGCAGACGCGTCCACAACAGCGCTTACAGGGTCCGACCGGGGTCCGCACCGGCGACTCCGCCCGTGACCACGGTCTTCCTTCAGCGGCTCACTGAAGACCGAGCGCCTTCATCAGCCTCGGCTTCTGGCTCGCGAAGGTGCCATAGAAGACCTCGTCGCCGACGATCGTGATCGGGGCCACGCGCACGCCGGTTCGTGACTTGGCCTCCGCGGAAATCTTCGGGTCGGTCAGGTCGCGCTCTTCAAACGCGATGCCCTGCTGGGACAACCACTCCTTTAGTGCCCGGCAGTCCGGGCAAGTTGGAGTGCTATAGATGAGGATGCGCGGGGTGTTGGCTTGGTTCATGGTCGTGCCTTCACTTGCCCCGAGCGACAAGCCAACTCTTCATCATGGCGATCTCGCCTTCCTGCGCGGAGATGACCTCCTGAGCCAACTTGCGGACCTCCGGGTTCTTGCCGTACTGCAGCGCCACCTTGGCCATGTCGATCGCACCCTGGTGGTGCGGGATCATGCCGCGCATGAAGTCCACATCGGCGTCGCCGCTGAAGTCGATCATCATGTCCGCATGCATGCGGTCGTTGCCGGCACGGTAGGCGGCCGTCGAGGCATCGCCCGAGCTGCCGGCCGCCGCCTGCTGGCCGTTGTCGCCCAGCCACTTGTTCATCATGGCGATCTCGCCTTCCTGCACGGTGATGACCTCCTGGGCCAGCTTGTGAACCTCCGGGTCCTTGCCGTACTGCAGCGCCACCTTGGCCATGTCGATCGCGCCCTGGTGGTGCGGGATCATGCCACGCATGAAATCGACGTCGGCGTTGCCAGTGAACTGCGCTCCCATCCCGGCGTGCATCTGGTCGTTCACGGCGCGATACGCGGTCGTGGAAGGACTGTCATTGGCCGAGGCGCTGGAGGGCATCGCGTGCCCTTGGTGACCTCCGCCCGCACTGGCCTGCATCGCTTCACCCGACGGGACGACCACCTTCTTCTGGACGGCCATCAGGCCGGCGGCGACCACGACGGCGCCCGCAATGAACAAGAGGCTGAACTTGTTGACCTTCATGAAAAAACTCCTTGAATGAGGTTGATGGGTTCACTGTAGGGCCTCCCATTGTTGGAAGGTCAAGCCCTTATTTCGCCCGTCACTTGGCGCTGCACGGCGGTGTGCCCATGCCCATTTCAGTTGCAAGTAATTCTCAACAAAGGTAGGATGTTAGGACGTTAATAGCGAGAGTCCAGGATCATGTCCCAGCAACCGAAAGTTCACGACACCAGCGATTTCCCCATCGTCCGCTTCGACGGCGCAAGCATCTACAACGGATACAGCAGCGCCTGGTGCGCGGAAATGGATGAACTCGTCGCCTGCGGAAAGCCCTTCGTGCTTATCTACGTCGCGGGAGGGCCAGAAGAGACTCTCGACGATCGCGCTCAGCGCGGCGTCTGGCTGAAGACTCACAAGGAGACGCTTGGCGGCACATTGCTCGCGCTCATCCACGTCGAACCGGATTCGGATAAGCGAGCCCAGTTGGAGGCCATGCTGCCAAAGCTCGTCCAGGCTTTCGGTACACCGCAGTCCACCCGGGCCACCCACGCCGATGCCGAGGCGCTGGCCCGGTATGTCCTGGCGGGTGGTCGCGTCGAAGATTCGATATGAACAGCACCGTCCGGTCGCTGTAGCGCACCAAGGGCCTATCCATGAGGACCGGCTACCGCGTGCTCTCCGGGAAACAACCCGCGTTCCGATCAACGGGGCCGGCGACCGGCTGCTCGATGGAAAGCGGCATTGCCAGCGCGGGAGTCGCGCTCGGATCAACCCGATTTCTCAAGTGCCGCAATCAGCGGAGCGACCACGTTCCGCACAGCCGCCGCAGCTGCTTCTCCATCCTGGCGCTCGATAGCATCCACGATCGCCTCATGGGTCGCGAGACCCGGCTCGGGCAGTTCCTTGTCCTTCAGCGCAGTCAGCGTGTTCATGCGGACCGAGTTCGCGAAGTAGCGGTACAGCTCAGCCAGCGCGCCGTTGCCGCACATCCCGGCGATCGCGCAGTGGAAAGCCGTATCGGCCTCGGCAAAGGCCGCGCTCGATGCGTGTTGCTCCTGCTCGCCGCGGGCCTTCAACAGTCGGCGCAGCAGCCCAACGTCCGCCTTGGACCGATGCACCGCGGCCAACCTGGCCGCCTCGGTTTCCAGCATGCAGCGCAACGCGAAGTGCTCTCGCAAGCCGGAACGCCCGACACGGCGCATGACCTCGGCCGGATCGATATTGGTTCGCACGTAGGTGCCATCACCCTGGCGGACTTCCAGGACCTGGCCGTGCGAGAGCACGCGAATGGCTTCCCGCACCGTGTTGCGGCCAACCTCCAGCATCTCGGCCAGTTCCTGCTCCCTGGGGATGCGCTCGCCGACCTTCCAGGCGCCTCCCTCGATCTGGCCGCGGATCAGCTCAATCGTCGAATCGACGAGCGAACGCCGCGGCGCCTGTGGGAGTGTGAAGCGGTTATTCATCGCGGTTCTCAAATGACGTAGAGACGGGAGCCCATCGGACCTCGATTGTAGCAACTCAGGCCTTATACATAGGATGATTCTATGTATTTGACAAAAGAGCAATTGCCGACGGCCTGTGCTTCGTTGCGCGCGACATGCGATTTTCCACCACGCCCGTGCGAGCGGGATTTTTTTCAACACCTTTTGGAGTATTTCGACCATGAACAACATGCAGCACGCCCTGTCATTCAGGCCCCTTCGTTCTTCAGACGGCTTGCGCTGCCGTCCGGTGCAGGCTTTGGGAGCGATATTCCTCGGGCTGGCTTCACTCGCCTATAGCGTCACGTCGCAGGCGGCAGATGAGCCAGAGAACGTGAAGGTGGTCCGGCAATACCTTGACGCCTGGAATGGCGGGCGAACCGACGCGATGGAAAAAGTGCTCGATTCCAACGTCGTCTATTTCAATACCAGCAATGAAGCGTCCCGCACTGGGCCTCAAGCCATTACCGAAGTCTCGCAGTTTCTGATGAAAATCCTGCCCGACCGAAAAATGAAAATCCGTTCGCAGCCGGTTGCCTCCGGCGATGGTGTGGCGATCGAGTGGGAATTCACCGCCACCAAGAACAGCAATGGCGGGACGTCGCCCTCCAGTTCGACCATCAGTTATTTCGGCGCGAGCTTCTTCCGTGTTTCGAACGGAAAGATTGTCTATGCCAGCGACTACTACAACCACAACACCATGCAGAAGCAGCTTCAGCAGTAACGTAAATCCGCAAACAGGAAATCACCGACATGTCCCGCTTCATCATGCACAAGCCCTCGGCGCCGCCAGCGCAGCGGTGAGGCAAGCGCTTTTCCTCAATCCAAGGTAATTGCGCTGGTGACTTGATGAATATCTGACACGCCGGTTATCGAGCCTTGTCTCGATGAAATAGAAATCCCGAATGAAACTACCAACCACGAAGCAGGAACTCCTTGACAAGGTTCGCGCCAGCCACCGAAAGCTCGGGGTAGAAGCTGCCACCATTCCCGCCAGCCACTACCGGCACACGGCCATGATCTGGCAGGAGCCGCGCCTGCATACCAACGCTGCGATGGTCCTGGTGGACGTCATCGTCTGGAACACGATGATCCTGCAGTTCGCGCATGATCGGACGCCTGGACCTTCGGCGTCCTTTTACTCGCCGAGTGCGATGGCGCAGCGGGCCGAGCGTCTTTCTGCCGGCTTCCAGCGCCGTTTCGCGGGCAGAGACCTTCGCGAGCTGGAAGCCATGCTCACGGAGGGACAGGACCGGGTGCTCGACTGCGTGGCGCACCATTCGAACGCCTCGCTTTTCGATCCCGCGTTGAGCCCGATGAAGACCCTCGGGCGCAAGATCCAGTTCTTCACCTCCACCGCCTACGACGACGCGCTGTCGAGGCTGCGCCAGTGGAAGCAGGTGCTGTAGCGGCCGAGGCGACCCACTGCGCGGAGCGCCTCTTGCACCGCTCCGATCAGACCGGAGCTGGCAGCGCCGGCTTTCGCGCGGCCTGCCACAGCAGCGGCACCAGGATCAGCGCCAGGGCCGGGAAGATCATCCAGTTGACCGCCTGCCAGCCCGAGCTGTGCAGGATCGATCCCGCGAGGAACGACACGGCCGCCGTGGCGGCGAAGACGAAGAAATCGTTCATGCCCTGCGCCTTGCTGCGCTCGGCCGGGGTGTGGCAATCGGTGACCATCGCCGTCGCGCCGATGAAGCTGAAGTTCCAGCCGATGCCCAGCAGCGCCAGCGAGCCCCAGAAGTGGGACAGGCCGAGCCCGCCCAGGGCCACCACCCCGGAGGCGGCGAGCAGCACCATGCCGACGGCGGTCACGCGCTCCTTGCCGTAGCGCACCATCAGTCGTCCTGTGAAAAAGCTCGGCCCGAACATCGCCAGCAGGTGCCACTGTATTCCTAGGGCGGCGTTGTCCACCGAATGCCCGTGGTTGACCATCGCCACCGGCGCGGCCGTCATCACGAACGCCATCACCCCATAGGACACCACGCCCGCAGCCACGGCCAGCAGATAGCGCGGCATCGCCAAGAGCTGCAGCACCGTCCGACCGCTATCGGCGACTGCTTCGGCCTGGGTCTGGCTCGGCGTGCGCAGCATCAGCAGGATCGGCAAGGCGATCAGCGGCAGCAGCGCCTGGCTGAGGAAGCTGCCAACGTAGGGCGTGCCCGCTACCGCATCGCGCGTGAAGATCACCAACTGCGGCCCGATGATGGCGCCCGCGAGACCGCCCACCATGACCCAGGAAATGGCCTTGGCCTTAAGCGCGTCCTCGGCGGTGTCGGCGGCTGCGAAGCGGTAGCTCTGCACATACGCGCCGTAGAAGCCCGCCAGGAAGGTGCCGGCGCAGAAGATCCAGAACGAGGCCAGCATGATGCCCAACGCGGCGATCAGGCCCGAGGCCACGCCGAAGCCGACCCCCACCACGTATCCGTTGCGGCGGCCATGGTGCCGCATGATGAAGGCGGCAGGCAAGGTGCCGATGGCAAGACCCAGGCCGAACAGACTCACGGGCAAGGTGATCCAGGCCGAATTCTTGGCAAGCTGCTGGCCGACCAGCCCACCCAGCGACATCACGATGGGCGCGCTGGCGCCGCCGAGCGCCTGCGCGGCGGTGAGAACGCCGATGTTTCGGCGCGTGATGCTCTGGTCGGTCATGGGCGTCTTTCTTATTCGTTTGTCTGGCCGGAAATATTACACGCATGAATATATATTCAGTTATATGGACATGCGATGCTCACGAACCATCGCGAGCCGGTCCATCCTCGGAAGCCCCGGCGGAAGCAGCACCGTGCAGGGCCAATGCGAGCAGGTGCTCTTTCACCTGGATCAGTTGCTCCATGCGTTCCTCAACACAGGCGAGATGGCCTTGGACAGCCTGCCTTAGCAGCTCAGGTTCCAGGAACCCCTCATGTGCCCAACCCAGTAGGCGGCGCACGTCATCCAGGCCGATTCCCGAGGCACGGTAGTTGCGAATCAGGTGAAGCCGTTCGACATGGGCCGGGCCATAGCGCCGATAGTTGTTGCGTGACCGCTCCGGGGCTTGCAACAGGCCCTCCCGCTCGTAGAACCGAATGTTCTCCGGGGGGGTGCCCGTCAAGCGCGCAAGTTCACCGATCCTCATCCGGTTCTCCGTGCGCAACGATGGGGAACGCCGCCGTTGCGCATAGCCCTTATCCCGGCGACCGGGCGGATGGTTGCCCGGTGGCGCCCGATTGCACCGTGTGCTCAGTCCAGCCGCCACCCAGCGCCTTGTAGAGGTGGATGAGGTTGTTCAGCCGCGTCAGGCGCGTGCGCACCAGGGTCTGCTGCGCACCGTACTGTGTGCGTTGCGCATCGAGCAAGGTGAGGTTGTCGTCCACGCCTTCCTGGAAGCGTTGCTCGGCTAGTTGGTAGGCTTTCTGGCTAGCCGCTACCAGGAGCTGCTCCGAGCGGATCTGCTCATCAAGCGTGCGCTTGCCCGCCAAGCCGTCAGCCACCTCAGCAAAGGCCGCCTGGATAGACTTCTCGTAGTTGGCGATTTCGATCCTCTTTTGTACCTGTGCCACGTCCAGATTGGCTCGCAACGCGCCGCCGCGGAAGATGGGCAGCGTGATCTGCGGCAGGAAGCTCCAGGCCCGCGAGCCCGAATCGAACAGGCCGTCCAGCGAAGCGCTGGCCGTGCCCGCCGAGCCCGTGAGGCTAATCGTCGGGAAGAACGCGGCCCGCGCCGCGCCGATGTTGGCGTTGGCGCCGATCAGCATCTGCTCGGCGGCGCGGATGTCCGGCCGACGCGCGAGCAGTTCGGACGGCAGGCCGCTCGGCAGGTCGGTCGGCACGATGTCGTCCGGCAGCGCCACGGCCTCGTCAAGCTGCCGGGACAGCTCCGGCGTCAGCGGCTGGCCCAGCAGCAGCACCAGCGCGTTGCGGTCCTTGGCCGCCTGCCGCGTGTAGGCGGCGCGGTTGGCCTCGGCGGTGCGCAGCGCGATCTCCGCGCGGCGCAGGTCGAGCTGCGTGGAATTTCCCGCTTCCACCAGTTGGGTGGTCAGGTCATAGGAGCGCTTCTGTGTGGCGAGGGTGTCGCTCGTCAGGCGCAGCAGTTCCTGGTCGGCGCGCAGCGTGAGGTAGGCGCTGGCCACCTCGGACACCAGGCTCATCTGCGTGGCGATGCGGGTCTCGTCGAGGGCCAGGTAGGACGCCAGCGCCCGGTCGTTGAGGCTGCGGATGCGGCCCCACAGGTCCAGCTCCCAGGCGGCCGTCACCCCGGCCACGTCGTAGCGCCGGAGCACGTCGCTTTGCCCCGTGGTACTGAGGTCGGCCGGTACGCGCTCTGACGCGCCGCGGGCGGAAACGCCCAGGTTCGGCAGCATCTCGGCACGCTGGATACGGTACAGCGCCTGAGCCGCCTCCACGTTGAGCGCGGCTTTGTGCATGTCGCGGTTGTTCTCCAGCGAAATGCCGATCAACTGCTGCAGCAGCGGGTCGCGGAAGAAGTCCCGCCAACCGATCTCGGCCGTGATCGCGTCGTCGGGCGTCGCGGCCGCCAGTTCCACATAGGCCGCGCCCGAGGGATAGGCCGTGTCGATCGGCGCTGCGGGCCGGTCATACTTCGGTGCCATGGAGCAGCCAGCCAGCGCCGCCGCGAGGGCGAGCGGCGCCAGCGTCCTGGCGGGTCGTGTGAATGCGAAAGATGTTTTCATGTCGTATGTCCTCCTGGCCGTCATGCGTGCTGGTCGGTCATGCCGCCACGGGCATGGCGCGCTTCGCGGCGCAGCGCCAGCTTGCGCACCACAACGTAGAACACCGGCGTCAGCACCAGGCCGAATACCGTCACGCCCAGCATGCCGGCGAACACCGCGATGCCCATGGCGTGGCGCATCTCGGCGCCCGCACCGCTGGCCAGCACCAGCGGCACCACGCCAGCGATGAAGGCGAACGACGTCATCAAGATCGGGCGCAGCCGCAAGCGCGCGGCTTCGAGCACGGCTGCCAGCGGATCGGCCCCTTCGCTTTCCTTCGCGCGGGCGAACTCCACGATCAGGATCGCGTTCTTGGCGGCCAGGCCGATCAGCACCACGAAACCGATCTGCGTGAAGATGTTGTTGTCCCCCCCAGAGAGCCAGACGCCGGCGATCGCCGAGAGCAGCGCCATGGGTGCAATCAGCAGCACAGCGAACGGCAGCGACCAACTGTTGTACTGGGCCGCCAGGAACAGGAAGGCGAGCAGCACCGCCAGCGCGAAGATATAGATAGCAGTATTGCCAACTCGCTTTTCCTGGAAAGTCAGGTCCGTCCATTCGTAGGTCATACCGTCAGGCAGCGATTCGCTCACGATCTTCTCAATCGCGGCGGTGGCCTGGCCGGATGAGTAGCCCGGCGCTGGCCCGCCGCTGATGTCCGCCGAGGGGAAGCCGTTGTAATGCATCACCCGGTCGGGGCCGGAACTGCGCTCGATGGTCGCGAACGCGCTCAGCGGGATCATGTCGCCCGCTGCATTGCGCACCTTGAGCATGCCTATGTCCTCAGCCTGCATGCGGAACTGCGCATCGGCTTGGGCCATTACCCGGTAGGTGCGACCGAAGCGGTTGAAGTCGTTGACGTAGAGCGAGCCAAGGTTGACCTGCAGGGTGTCGAACACCTCGGTCAGCGACACGCCCTGCGACTTGGCCTTCACCCGGTCGATGTCCACCTGCAACTGCGGCGCATTGGTCTGGAAGCTGGCGAGCATGTTCGCCAGCTCGGGCGCCTGCATGGCCTTGCCCATGATCTGGCCCTGTGCTTGTGCAAGCGCCTCGGGACCCAGGCCCGCCCGGTCCTCGATCTGCAGCTTAAAGCCGCCCATAGAACCCAGGCCCGGCACCGGCGGCGGCGGGAAGATGCCGACGAAGCCGTCCGGGATCTGGCTGAACTTGCCCATGAGCTTGCCCTGGATGGCGAAGGCCGACAGCGACGGGTCCTTGCGCTCATCGAAGGGCTTGAGCATGGCGAACATCAGCGCGGTGTTCGGCTGGTTCACCGGTCCATTGACCGACAGGCCCGGGAAGGCCACCACGCTCTCGACGCCCGGCTCAGCCAGTGCGATCTTGGTCATCTCCTTGACGACCGCCTCGGTGCGATCCAGCGAGGCGCCGGTCGGAAGCTGGGCGATGCCCACGAGGTAGTACTTGTCCTGGGCGGGCACGAAGCCCGCAGGCACCTTGTGGAAGCCCAGCCAGGTCAGGCCCAGGAAGCCGACGTAGAGCAGCAGCACGATGGCGCTGCCGCGCACCGCGCGGCGCACGCCCCCGACGTAGGAATTCGAGGCGCGGTCGAAGAAGCGGTTGAAGCGGCGGAAGAAGCCGCCGAACACGCCGTCGATGATGCGCGTGACGCGATCGGGCTTGGCCGCGCCGTGGTGCGGCTTGAGCAGGATGGCGGCCAGCGCTGGCGACAGCGTAAGCGAGTTGATCGCCGACAGGATGGTCGAGAACGCGATGGTTAGCGCGAACTGGCGATAGAACTCGCCCTGCAGCCCCGACAGGAACGCCGAGGGGATGAAGACCGCTGCCAGCACCGAGGTGATGGCCAGGATCGGGCCAGTCACTTCATCCATCGCCTTGCGCGCCGCGTCCTTGGGTGATTCGCCCAGCGCTATGTGGCGCTCCACGTTCTCCACCACCACGATGGCGTCATCCACCACGATGCCGATGGACAGCACCAGTCCGAACAGCGACAGTGTGTTCAGCGAGAAACCGAACATGTGCATCACCGCGAACGTGCCGACCAGCGAGACCGGCACGGCGATCAGCGGGATGATCGACGCGCGCCAGGATTGCAGGAACAGCACCACCACGATCACCACCAGGAAGATGGCCTCCAGCAGCGTGACGGCGACGGACTGGAGCGAGGCGCGCACGAAGACCGTGGGGTCGTAGGCGATCCTATACTCAATGCCGTCGGGGAACTTAGCTTGAAGTCGGTCCATTGCCGCGCGCACCGCGCTAGACACATCCAGCGCGTTCGCGCCCGGGCTCTGGATGATCTGTATCCCCACCGCCGGCTCGCCATTGAGCAGGCTGCGCAAAGAGTAGGAATCGGCCCCCATCGAGATGCGGGCGACATCCCGCAGGCGAGTTACCTGGCCGTCGGCGCCCGTCTTCACGACGATCTCGCCGAATTGCTCCTCGCTCGACAGTCGGCCCAGAGTGTTGACCGTGACCTGGAACGCCGCCGAGGCATCCGGCTGCTGACCAACCGAACCAGCGGCAACCTGTATGTTCTGCTCGCGGATGGCGGCAACCACGTCGCTCGCGATCAGCCCACGAGCAGCGACCTTGGCGGGTTCGAGCCAGACCCGCATCGAATACTCCCCGGCGCCCCAGACTAGGACATCGCCGACGCCTGGCGTACGAGCCAGCTCATCCTTCACATGAAGTGTGGCGTAGTTGGAGACGTACAGCGGATCATATCGACCTCCAGGCGAAAGCAAATGCACCACCATGAGAACGTCCGGCGACGTTTTCTCGGTGACAACACCGATGCGCTGAACTTCAGGCGGTAGGCGCGGCAACGCCCGCGAGACCCGGTTTTGCACCTGGATCTGCGCAATGTCGGCGTTGATATGCTGCTCGAAGGAGACGGTGAGCACCATTTTCCCGTCGGTGGACATCTGAGACTGCATGTACATCATGCCTTCTACGCCGTTGATCGCCTGCTCCAGCGGTGATGCCACGGTATCGGCGATCACTTGCGGGTTGGCACCGGGATAGCTAGCGGTGACCTGCACCGTGGGAGGCGTGACCTGCGGGTATTCGCTCAGCGGCAGCTGGAAGTAGCTGATCGCGCCCGCGATCAGCATCAGCACCGACAGGACGATGGCGAAGATGGGCCGGTTGATGAAGAAGCGGGGGAAATTCATTTGCGGGCCTCCGCCGAGCCGGCCGCGCCGTCAGCCTTGGCGGGGTCCGCGCCGGCGGCCGGTGCCGCGGGCGGCTGCATGGGCACCATGCGCGGCGTGACCGCCATGCCGGGGCGCACGAGGCCCTTGATGATGATCTTCTCACCGGCCTGCAGGCTGCCGTTGATGACGCGCAGCCCGTCCACCACCGGCCCCAGTTCGATGGGCCGGTACTGGGCCTGGTTGTTCTCGCCCACGACCAGCACGTAGTTGCGCCCTTGGTCGGTGCCCACGGCCTGATCGTCGATCAGGACGGCCTCGCGCGCCGCGCCGGTGGACAGCTTGACCCGGGCGAACATGCCGGGTGCCATGCGCCCATCCGGGTTGGGCACAACGGCGCGCGCGCGGATCGTGCCGGTGCTTCGGTCAATGGTGTTGCCCACGAAGTCGAGCGCGCCCCTGTGCGGGAAACCCTTGTCCGTGGTCAGCCCGACCTGCACGGGCAGCGAGGCCTTGCCGCCGGCGCCCGCAGCGGGCCGCGAGCGGCTCACGACGTTGAGGTACGTGGCTTCGTCGATGTCGAAGTACACGTGCAGCGGGTCGATGGACACGATCGTGGTCAGCAGCGTGGCCGCGCCGGCGACACCGCCGCTGACCAGGTTGCCCTCGGTCACGAGCACGCGGTCAACGCGCCCGGCGATGGGCGCCGTGACGCGGGCGTAGGACAGATCCAGCCGCGCCGCAGCGACGGCGGCCTTGGCCGCTTGCACCTGGGCCTGGCGCGCACTGCGCGCGGAGACGGCATCGTCGTAGGTCTTGCGCGCGACAGCGCCGGTCGCCACCAGGCGCTCGGCGCGGTCGAAGTCGGCCTGGGCCTGACTGGCCAGCACCTCGGCCTGTTGCAGTTGCGCCGCAGCCGTGTCGAGCGTGACCTGGAACGGTCGGGGGTCGATCTGGAACAGCAGTTGTCCCTTGCGCACCAGGCTGCCCTCGGGGACGCTCACAGCATCGACGGCGCCGCCGACCCGCGAGCGCAGCTCGACGGTCTTGGGCGCGGCCAGGAAGCCGGTGTACTCGGCCGATGGCGCGACCGTGCGGGTGATGACCTCGGCCACGGGCACCTGCGGCGCCATCGGCGCGCCCGCCGGGGGCGCCGCGGCCTTGCCCTCGTCCTTGGCGTCGCGGGCGGCAATCGCTATGCCCCCGACGGCTGCGATGACGCCTGCCACCACAACGATTCTGATTTTTTTACGCATGGAAGTGCCCCTTTCTTGGATGCAGGACTCCGGCCCTTCCGAAGCGCTCTGCAGACATTTGTGTGGAGGCTAGGCGTTACAACGACGGCAAGGTCAAGCCCTCTTGTTGCCTCAGCGGGCAGACGGCACGGACAAGGTGGTGGGACGCCCGGCGTCGTCGCCGTGGTTGGCCTCCGGCGCGCCCTTGAAGCGCAGCAGGCGCAGTGCGTTCAGCGTGACCAGGGCCGTGGCGCCGGTGTCGGCCAGCACGGCAACCCACAAGCCGGTGATACCCAACACGGTGGTGACCAGGAACAAGCCCTTGAGGCCAATGGCGAATACGACGTTTTGGTGAATGTTGGCCATCGTCGCCCGCGACAGGGCCACCAGGTGGGCCACGTCCGTGACGCGGCTCTTGAGCAGCGCGGCATCGGCGGTTTCCAGCGCCACGTCCGTGCCGCCGCCCATGGCGATACCCACGTCGGCGGTCGCCAGGGCCGGCGCGTCGTTGATGCCGTCGCCGACCATCGCCACCTTGGCATCACGCTTCATCTCGTTGACCAAGCGCAGCTTGTCCTGCGGCAGCAGCTCGGCCTCCCACTCGATGCCCAGCTTGCCGGCGATCGCCTGCGCGGTGCGGCGGTTGTCGCCGGTCAGCATGACCGAGCGCACGCCCATGGCGTTGAGCTGGGCCACGCCTTCGCGCGCGTCGCGGCGGGGCTCGTCGCGCAGGGCCAGCAGGCCCAGAACGTTCTTGCTGGCTTCGTCGAACAGGACCACCACGGTCTTGCCGCCATCCTCCAGCTTGTCGATTTCCCTGCGGTGCGCGGCTGTCAGCGTGGCCGTCTGTTCCGCATGGGCGGGCGATCCGACAGCGAGCGCACTGCCGTTCACGGTGGCGCGCACCGCCTTGCCGGCAATGGCCGATGCGCCCGTGGCCTGGGGAATCGCCACGTCCAGGCTCTTGGCATGGGCGACAATGGCCTTCGCCAAGGGATGGTTTGAGCCGGACTCGACAGCGGCGGCAAGCGCAAGGACCTGTTGATGCTTGAACAGCCCGAAGGGCAGGACCTCGGTGATGCGCGGCTTGCCCTCGGTCAGCGTGCCAGTCTTGTCGAAGGCAATGGCGCGCACGCGGCCGATGGTTTCCAACGCGTTGCCACCCTTGATCAGCAGGCCCCGTCGCGTGGCCACCGCAAGGCCCGAGGCGATGGCCGCCGGTGTGGAGAGCACCAGCGCACATGGGCAGGCAATCAACAGCAGTGCGAGGCCGCGGTACAGCCAGGTACCCCAGTCGCCACCCATGGCAAGTGGCGGAACCACCACGATCAACGCCGCGATGGCCATGACGGCAGGGGTGTAGTAGCGGCTGAACTTTTCGATGAAGCGAGCCGTGGGCGCCTTGGAGGACTGCGCCTGCTCCACCAGTTGGATGATGCGAGAAATGGTGTTGTCCGATGCCGTCTTCTCGACTTGTACTTCGAGCACGCCATCGACGTTGATGGAGCCGGCGAACACGTCGGCACCGATAGCCTTTTGACGCGGTACGGACTCGCCGGTGATAGGCGACTCGTCCAGGCTGCTTTCACCGCGGAGGATCTTGCCGTCCGCAGGCACCCGGTCACCAGGGCGCACCAGCACGCGGTCGCTCACGCGCAGGGAAGCGGCGGGCACTTCGCGCTGCCCGCCCGCGGCATCGAGCAGTACCGCCGTCTTAGGCACCAGGGAGGCCAGCGCCTTGATGCCGGCGCGCGCGCGGCCGGCGGCCACGCTTTCCAGCAGCTCGCCGATCGCGAACAGGAACACCACGGCAGCAGCTTCCTCGGCCTCGCCTATCACGAGCGCGCCCAGCGAGGCGACGACCATCAGCGTTTCGATAGAGAACGGCGAGCCTGACACAGCCAGCGCGAAGGCTTTGCGAGCGAACGGCAGCACGCCCGCGATCACCGCAGCGGCGAAGATCCATTCAGCGTAGCCAGGAACGAACTGCGCGATCGCGTAGGCCGAGCCCATCAGGCCGCCCAGGCCCAGCACGTGCTTGCCTTTCTTCGTCTGCCACCAGCGCTGATGGCGCGCCGTCGATGCTGCTGCTGGGGCCGCGGGTGCTGAGCCATCATGGCGGCGCACGTCGGAGACGCCGAAGCCCAGGCTCTTGATGGTCTTCTCGATGTGGCCGAGCTGCGTGGGGCCGCCAGACGCGAGCGTCAATTCCAGCGTTTCTGCGGTGAAGTTTATGCGGGCATCGGACACGCCATCCATGCGAGCGAGCGCCGTTTCGATCTTGCCGACGCAACTGGCGCAGTCCATGCCCTCGACGCGCATGGACACGTTGGGGGGCGTGCTGGGTGCTCCACGGGAGGCAGAGGCCGGCGCATGGTCATGCCCGCTGCAGGCCCCGTGATCGTGACCGTGGTCATGGGCATGGGCATGGCCGTGAGCATGGCCATGCCCATGGTCATCACCGCACGCTTTGCCGTGCGAATGATCGTGCCCGTGGTCGTGGGCATGCCCATGGTCATGGTGGCCGCCGCAGCCGGCGTGGTCATGCGCGTGGGCCGCATGGCACGGTGCAGGTGCTGCGGACATTTCGGACGCGGGCAGTGCCTGCACGTCGAAGCCCAGGGACCGGATTTTCTTGGCAATGTCGCGTGCAGTATTTCGGCTACTTGTGCTGCGCGTCAACGTCAGCGTCTCATTTGTAAAATTAACCTGTACATTTGATACGCCATCAATTCGACCAAGCGCTGTTTCAATCTTGCCGACGCAACTGGCGCAATCCATACCTTCGACCCGAAAGCCCAGTTGTTCGTCCTGCGCTCCTGTGCCGTCCAATGTTTCCAAAGACATATCAATCTCCTGGTTCTCTGAGTAATCGCCGTGGCAGGACGCACAAATCAGCGATCGGAATGTTATGCAAACAAATGAACACTTGTTTGTATGTTTATTCAAAAAAAAGAAAGAATCTCTTTCTGGCTGAACCATCCGACCGCTGCTTTATGCAGCTGCCATTAAGTCATTTTTTGTTGCGCAGCATCTGGTAGGTTTCAAATGCGGTGCGGTAGGCATCACTATAGGTATCAGGCGTCTGCTCACCAGCCCAGAATCCAGCCATTCCCGCAACCTGCCAATCTGCCAAATCACTCTTTACTTGAGCACGAGTCAATGCCACCGGAGCCTTGTAAGCCGCACCCAGCTTGAGCTGGAGATAGCTCTCGTAGGCTTGTTGGTAGGCTTGGGTGTGCGAAGCGGTGGTGATTCCGCGCGAGGTGAACGCGTGCATGCCGGAGATTTTCCACAGTTCCAAATCAGCCATCACTTCAGCACGAGTCTTTCCTGCTGAGGGCGCCTGATACATATCACCTTGGGTCAATTGCAAGTAGCGCTGAAAGGCAGCCTGGTATTGAGGGCTGAACGTATCCGGGCCGCTTTCGCCGCGAGACAACGCTTCCAACCCAGATTGCCTCCAAGCAGCCAGATCCTCCTGGACCTGTTGCCGTGTCATATCTGCGGCGAACGGTTGAGCGTTTACTCCAGCAGCAAAAAGTGCGGAAAGCAGAACAGCAAAGCGAATTTTCTTGGACATGGTCAATACTCCTTGACGTTAAAAATAATGGCGTGGTCCTTACGCCTTTCGGATACCCCGTAGACAAATAATAACACACATGAAGATATGTTCAAGTGTTTATTTTTAGAGTGCTTTTTGCTTGGGGTCTTCTAGGCATTCAGCAAGGCGCGCCGGTGTCTCTCTAGATTAATAGCCAAAAAAAGCCTACCCCTTGAAGGCGTAGGCCGGCGCGCACTCACATGTTCAGTCAATCGTCGTGTCCGTCCTCCGAAATGTGAACCGCCATGTCCTGGAGTACCTGGCTGACGTGCTGGTCGGCAATGCCGTAGAAGATGTGCTTGGCTTGGCGCTCGCCGCGCACGAGGCGCGCGCCGCGCAACAGGCGCAGGTGATGGCTGACCAAGGACTGCGACAGGTCTAGCGAGCCAGCAATGTCGCCCACTGCGACCGATCCGCGCATGCACTGCAACAGGATTTTCAATCGCGATTGGTCGCCCAGCAGGCGGAAGGTCTCTGCCAGAACAGCGACGTCACTTTGCGATAGTGCGAGGACATCAGTGGTCGTGCCGTGGTTAGAGGTCGAACATTGCACAATAGCGGCGCTGGTGGTTTTGCGGGATGTCATGGATTCAAACCCTCAAGTGAACTGCGAACCGTCTAGCACGGCCTCAATGCTTGTGACCGGGAGCGGAGTGGTCATGGTCATGATTGTGCTCACTGTGGTCGTGGCCGCTGTGGTCCTGACGGCCTGTCGTGGGTTGCAGGCTGCAGATGTTCTCGTCAGCCTCCGAGTTCCAGTCGATTCCGACTGTGGCGTGTTCGATGCTGAACTGCTCTCGCAGCACCGCCTCGACGCGCTTGACCACAGCTCGCGCCTCCTCGTCCACGTTGGGTCGAACGTGTAGCGTGGCCATCGTGCGACCGGAAGTGAGTTGCCACACGTGAACATGGCTGACAGCCGCCAGGCCGGGCACAGTGCTCATCAGGCCTTGTTCCACCTTTTCCGGCGAAGCGTCCTCTGGCGCACCCTCCAACAGGATATGGATCGACTTGGCCAGGAGCTTCCAGGCGCTGCGCAGAATCAACGCCGCTACTAGAACCGACAGGATGGGGTCGATCGGAGTCCAGCCGGTGAAGTAGATGACGATCGCTGCAACGATGGCGCCGACAGAGCCGAGCAGGTCACCCATCACGTGGAGGATGGCACCTTTCACATTGACGTGATCGGTTTCGCCGCGGGTCATGATCCACAGCACGAGGACGTTGATCAGTAAGCCGAGCACGGCGACGATCATCATCGGGCCGGCGAGGATGACGGGCGGCGCCTGCAGCCGCTCCCACGCCTCGTAGGCGATCCATGCGACGATCGCGAACAGGGTCACGGCGTTCAGGAAGCCGGCGATGACCTCGAAGCGCAGGTAACCGAATGTGCGTTTGCTGTCGGCTGCGCGGCGACCGAATCGGAAGGCAGCGTAAGCCAGGGCAAGTGCCACGGCGTCGGTCAGCATGTGGCCAGCATCGGCAAGTAGGGCTAGCGAGCCCGACAGCACGCCGCCGACAGCTTCCACGAGCATGAAGCCGAAGATCAGGAAGAAGGAAACCAGAACCTTGCGCTCGTTGGCGCTCGTCACTGTGGGGGTGTGGTCGTGATCATGGTCGTGACCATGGTCATGTGCATTGGATTGGGACATGGGCGCCTCTGCTGGTTGAGTGTTTGACTATGGCGAAATATAACACATGAATATGTGTTCATGTGATATATTTTCGCTCACCCTTCTCAGCCTCCGAAGCCATGCGTTGTGATGCCGCAACGAGAAAATGTGCCTATCCTTTCGGCCAGATACGGTGCAGGTCATCCAGAATCAGCTGGTGATGGTGCCTGCCTTGGTCTGCGTGTGTGCGTAAATGAGGGTGATCCGGCGGCAAGCTGGGGTGGTCATGCGCCACGTCAGAAGGGTCGCTGGCCGGCCACAGCCAGAGCGTCAGCGCCACGCCGGCCAAGCCGACCAGGGACATGACAATGAAGGTCGATGGCAAGCCCATGACCGCGCCGAAGCGGCCGGCAAGTGGGTAGCAGATGAGCCAACAGGCGTGCGACAGCGCGAAGTGTGCCGCGAAGATCGCAGGACGGTCCTCGGCATGGGCCGAGCGGCGCAGAAGACGGCCGGATGGCGTTTGCGCCACGCTGTAGCCAAAGCCGATGATCAACCACAGCGGCAGCAACAATGCATAGCTCGGCAGCAGTGCGCCGATCCCCGTGCCCACGACCAGTACGGTAGCGCCGGTGAGCATCGCGGTTCGGTCGGCCACCTTTTCCAGTAAGGATGGCAGAACGAAGGCTGCCACCATCGAACCGCCTCCGAATGCCGCCAGTGCCGACGCCACTTCGACCTCGCCTAGGCCAAAGCGCGCCTTCACGAGAACCACCGTGTTCACGATCACCATGGCGCCCGCCGCCGAGACGGCCAAGCTGATCGCCAGCAGGCCCCGCAGGCGTGGCGTAGCGAGATAGATGCGTGTGCCGCGGGTCGTGCGATCCCAAATGCCGCGGCGCGGTCCGGGAATAGTTGTGGGCAACCGCACGCTGACCACGAGCGCGGCTGAAACGAGGAAACCGAGCACTGTTCCCGCGAACAGGTTGTGAAAGCTGATGACGGTCAGCAGCGCAGCAGCCAGCATCGGGGAAATCAGGCTTTCCAGGTCATAGGCCAGCCGGGACAGCGACAGCGCCTTCGTGTAGTCCTCTTCATCGGGAAGGATGTCCGGGATAGTGGCTTGGAAAGTCGGCGTGAAGCCGGCGGATGCCGCTTGCAGGACAAAGATCAGCAGATAGATCTGCCAGACCTCGGTGACAAAGGGCAAACAGATCGCGACAACCGCTCGTACCAGGTCCAGCGCTACGAGCAATGACCGTCGCGGGAACTGGTCGGCGAAGGCCTGTGCGACTGGAGCGACTCCCACATAGGCCAGCATCTTGATAGCCAGCGCCGACCCGAGCACCGCACCTGCATCGGCCCCGGCCAGCTCGTAGGCAAGTAGGCCGAGCGCTACCGTCATCAGGCCTGTGCCGACGAGTGCGATCACCTGCGCGGTGAACAGGTGGCGGTAGGTGCGGTTCTTTAGGACGGAGAGCATCGAGAGACCTCAGAGCAGTCTGGTTAGCGCCTTCATTTCGGCTAGAACGGAGTCCTCATCATGAGATAGGCAGTGGTCGATGTGGTCATGGATCAGGACGCGCTTGGCCGCTGTGACGGCGCTCTCCACCGCAGCGAGCTGGCGAGCGATGTCCAGGCAGGTTTCTTCTCCTTCGATCATCCCGATGACGTGTCGCAGATGACCCTCGGCGCGCTTGAGCCGTTTCACGAGATCTGGGTGGCTGGTGTGCTTGTGCATCTCTTTCATGCAGCAATCATATCCCCCCCCGGGGGATATGCTCAAGGAGTCTGCATAGCTGTTTGCGCAGTGGATTAGCCCCACCTCGCCTCTCGATGTCTTGCGCCCGACGCCCTCTCTAAGGCGATTGGTGCTCAAAGGATGTAAGGTTTTCTTTCCCATTCATATAAATAGATATACAATTGTTCATATCTAAGCCAGTGAACAGTGGCTTTTCAACGACAAGCACTTGCTCGGAAAGAGAACACCCAGCCGGGGGTAAGTACTGATGCAACACCGATGGAGAATTGAATGCTTCGCAAAGACATACGCAAGGGATGGATATGGGCGGTATCCACGCTTTGGGCCGGCACCGTGCTAGCCCAGCCAGTAGCCGCCCCTCACGTCCCATCCAGACCAGACAGCCACATGGTCGCCCAATTGTGGGAGTCAGCTTGGCAGCGGCAGCCAGAAGCCGCTGGAGAAGGCGCCTGGCAGCAGGCCGCCCAAGCACGCCAAGAGACGGCCGGCAGTTGGGTGGCAGGTCCGATGGCGCTGGAAGCCTCCACCAAAACTGATCGGTTCAACAACCGCAACGGACAGCGCGAATATGAAGTCGGGGTGGCTATTCCCCTTTGGATGCCTGGTGAGCGCGCCTCGTCGGCACGCTGGGCGGACGCGGAAAGCCTCGCGCTATCCAGCCGGATGCTGGCCGCCAAGCTACGCACGGCCGGACAGGTTCGCCAGGCATGGTGGGCATGGCAGCGTGCCCAGGCCGAATTGGTGGCGGCGCAGGATCGCACCCGCAGCGCGGACGAGTTGGCGCAAGATGTGGCTCGCCGGGTTCGCGCGGGCGACCTGGCGCAAGCCGACAGAAACCAGGCCGATGGCGCCTTGGCGTCGGCTCGTAGTGCCCTGGCCATTGCTCAGGCCGAAGAAATCACGCAGCGCGAGGCGTTGTTGGCACTGACCGGCATCGAGAGTATCCCGTCGCAGGCCGATTCCGCGCAGCCGGAGCAGTCAGGTGTCCGAGTTCAACCGGCATCGGCACAGCCGTCCGGCGCGTTGTTGGGTAACCACCCTGCGCTGCTGGAACTGCAGCACAAGGCGCTGGCGGCCCGCCGCTCTGCGGAACTGGTGTCCCATCAGAAGTACGCCAACCCCGAACTGACCCTGGCGACCACGCGGGATCGGGGCGGCTACGGCGAACGCTACAACCAGACGATCACGGTGGGTGTGCGCATTCCCTTCGGTACGGGTAGCCGTCATACCGAGCAATTGTCCAGCGCCAATGCGCAGGCACTGGAGGCTGAGTCGGCACTCGCGGCCCAGCGCACCCGGCTACTCTCGGAAATTCGAACTGCCCAATCGCGCGAACTGGCAACCAGCACCCAGATGCAGGCCGCTTCGGAGCGCCAGCGACTAGCCCAACAAACGCGCACCTTCTACCAAAAGTCGTTCGCGATGGGCGAGACGGACATGCCGACACGCCTTCGCATCGAGCAGGAGGCCACCGAGGCCGAGCGCGCGGCGCTGCTCGCCAAGGTGGAGCATGCCGCGGCCATCTCGTCCCTGTTGCAGGCACAAGGCACGCTGCCGCAGCCGACCGAGACTTTCACTGACATCTCCGGCACGCGCTGATCGGCGCGCGCTCAACCATCCTGGAACCTTAGAAATGTCGCAATCCTCTTTCTGGCGTGCAGCTGCCTTGTCCAGCCTCCTGCTTGGCAGTAGCGCAACGTGGGCCGGCGACGGCCATGACCATGGCGAAGCCGCTCCTGCCCCCGCAGCGGCCGCGCTTCCGCGCTTTGCCGCAGTTTCCGATGACTTCGAACTGGTGGGTGTGCTGAACGGCCAGCGTCTCACACTCTACCTCGACCATGCTGCCGACAACCGGCCGGTGACCGATGGCGAGCTGACCCTCGAGCTGGGTGGTCAACAGGTAAAGGTCAGCTCACACGGGGTTGGAGAGTTCGAGGCCGATCTGACTGAGCCGCTATCCGATGGCGAGACCTCAATCATGGCCACTATTACTGCGCAGGGCCAATCGGACCTGTTGACGGGCGTTCTCGATGTTCATAGCGAAGACGCCGAACACGAGCATGCCGTCGCATCCGGCCGTGTGGTCGTACTAGGTGGCGGTGCCGCAGTCCTCGGCGTCGGTGTCCTAGCGTGGGCGCTGCGCAGACGTACACGCACCAACGGTGCACTGCGAGGTGCAGCATGAAGCGCAACTTCCGTTTCCTAATGACGACGGCCATGGCGGCTGCATTGGCTCTGGCTGCTCCCGCGTTCGCTCACGACGGCCATGACCACGGCGACGAAGCGCCGGCTGCGTCTTCCAATGGCCCCCAGCGCCAGCCTGATGGCAGCGTGTTTCTTCCGAAACCGTCGCAACGTCAGATCGGTGTACGCACCCAGCTGATCAAGCAGGAGCCCTTGGCCCGCAGCCATGAACTGGCTGGCAAAGTAATCATGGACCCGACGACAGGCGGCAAGGTCCAGGCAATGGTAATGGGCCGGCTGGTGCCCGGGCCGGATGGTCTGCCGCAGATCGGCCAATCCGTGCGCAAGGGCCAGGTGCTGGCTTACATCGAACCGGCCAGCGGTGTGCTGGAGCGCTCAGGCCAGATGGCCCAGGTTGCCGAGCTGCGTGCGGGCCAAGCGCTCGCGCAGAAGCGCTTGGCCCGGCTGCGCGAGCTGTCGGAGACCGTGCCCCGCAAGGAGATCGAAGCAGCCGAAAGCGAAGTGAACAGCCTGACCGAACGCGCCCGCGCCTTGAGCGGGGGCCTCGCCGGCAGGGACGTACTGAAGGCCCCAGTCAGCGGCGTCATCGCATCCAGCCCCGCAGTTGCCGGGCAGGTCGTGGATGCGCGCGAACTGGTGTTTGAGGTGGTCGATCCGACCCAACTGCGCATCGAGGCGCTTGCCTACGATCCGGCAATGGCACAGAACCTGGCCGGTGCTGCACTCGCAGTAGGCGGTCAGAAGGTGCCGCTGAGCTTCGTCGGTGCCGCCAGCAGCCTGCGCGAGCAGGCCCTGCCCATGCTGTTCAAGGGCACCAGCGAAAGCCTCTCGCGCTTGGCGGTCGGTATGCCGGTGGTGGTCTTCGTGCAAGAGGCGACGACGGTACCTGGCTACCGCGTGCCTTCCGGTGCGCTGATGAAGAACCCTGCCAACCAGAACATCGTCTGGGTCAAAGACCAGGCCGAGCGCTTCGAGCCGCGTGTCGTGAACATCACTCCTTTGGATGGTGCATCCATCGCTGTCACTTCGGGCCTGGCGGACGGCGACCGCGTGGTTGTCGAGGGCGCGTCCCTGATCAATCAAGTTCGTTGAGGGGCACCATTCCATGTTCAAGTGGCTTCTCGAAAATAGCTTACGAAACCGGCTCCTGGTCATCATCGGGGCGCTGGTGCTGATGGCGTATGGCGCGTTCACCCTGACGCGCACGCCGGTAGATGTCTTTCCCGATCTCAACAAGCCGACCGTCACTCTCATGACGGAGGCTGGCGGCATGGCTGCCGAAGAAGTCGAGCAACTCATCACGTTCCCGCTCGAAACGGCCATGAACGGCCTGCCCAGCGTCGAAAGCGTGCGCTCGGTCTCCAGCGCCGGGCTTTCCTTCATCTACGTGACATTTGACTGGAAGACCGACATCTTCCGGGCGCGCCAGATGGTCTCCGAACGCCTGACGTCCATGGAGGAAGGGCTAGCCCCGGGCGTGACGCCCACTATGGGGCCAATCAGCTCAGTGATGGGCGAGATCATGCAGATTGCAATCCCCATCGGTGCCAAGCCCTCAGGGCAGAAGAACGCAGCCCCGCCGCTGTCGGCCATGGACACTCGCGAGTACGCGGACTGGGTGCTACGCCCCCGGCTGATGGCCATACCTGGTGTTGCCCAAGTCATCCCGATCGGAGGCGAGGTCCGTCAGTTCCAGGTCCAGCCCAACACCACGCGAATGTCAGAGCTGGGCGTGACTGCGTCCGATCTGGATGCGGCTCTCAAGGGCTTCTCCGCGAACACTTCCGGCGGCTTCCTGGAGATCAATGGCCGCGAGTACCTGATCCGCAACCTGGGCCGCACGTCCCGACTCGACGACCTGCGTAACCTGCCTCTCGCGGTGCGTGCGGGCCAACCCATCCTGCTCCACCAGGTCGCCGATGTTCAGTTTGCGCCAGCCATCAAGCGCGGCGATGCGGGCTTCGAGGGCCTGCCAGCCGTGATCCTGGGCATCCAAAAGCAGCCCACGGCCGATACGATTGCACTGACCCGCTCGATCGAGTCAGCGTTGGCGGACATGAAGGGCTCACTGCCGGCTGGCATGGCCGAGCCACAGGTGACCTTCCGACAAGCCAACTTCATCGAGGCGTCCATCAGCACGCTGCAAGGCAAGCTCATCGGCGCATCGGTCTTCGTGGCGGTGATCCTGTTCTTCTTCCTGGGCACTTTGCGCCCCCTGGTGATCGCGTTGACCGCGATTCCTGCCTCGATCTTCGTGACCGGGCTGGTGTTCCACTATTTCGGCCTATCAATCAACACCATGACGCTCGGTGGGCTGGCGATCGCCATCGGCGGTCTCGTGGACGATGCTGTGGTCGATGTGGAGAACATCATGCGGCGGCTCAAGGAGGACCGCACCCGCCACCCTGAGAACCGGCTGACGCCCCTGGTCATCGTTGCCAGGGCCTCGATGGAGGTTCGCTCGGCGATTCTCTACGCCACGATGATCATTGTGCTGGTGTTCCTGCCCCTGTTCGCGCTGCCGGGGATGGAGGGGCGCTTGTTCGTGCCGCTGGGCATCGCCTTCATCGTCTCCACGCTGGCCTCGCTGCTGGTCTCTGTGACGGTCACTCCGGTGCTTTCGTACTACCTGCTGCCCAAGATGAGGACGCTGGACCATGGCGACACTCGGCTTCTAGCCTGGTTGAAGACGCGCTATCAGGGCGGCCTGCAGCGGGTCTTGCAGCGGCCGCGTGCCGCCCTTGGCATGGCCGCTGTGGCTGTCACACTGGCTGTCGCCGCGGTGCCATTCTTCCCGACCACGTTCCTGCCCCCGTTCAATGAAGGAACGTTGCTGGTGGGCCTGCGCCTGAATCCCGGTGTGACGCTGGCCGAATCTTCGGCGCTTGCCCAGCAAGCCGAGCTGCTGGTCGCGCAGGTGCCAGAGGTGCAGCACGTGGGCCGGCGCAGCGGACGGGCCGAGCTGGACGAGCATGCCGAAGGCGTGCATGTCAGCGAGCTGGACGTGGGCCTGCTGCCCGCCTCGGAGCTAAAGCGCTCCATGGAGGAGATCACCGCCGACATCCGTTCGCGTCTGGCTCACTTGCCCGGCTCCATCGGCATTGGCCAGCCGATCTCGCACCGCATCGACCACATGTTGTCGGGGGTGCGCTCGCAGATCGCCATCAAGGTGTTCGGCGAGGACCTGGACGTCCTGCGCGGGCAGGCGGATCTGCTGCGCGCCAAGCTGGCCGGAATTCCGGGGCTTGCTGACCTGGAGATCGAAAAGCAGGTCCTAGCGCCGCAGATCAAAATCCGCGTGGATTATGCGGCGGCGGGACGCTACGGCGTGGCCGCACCGCAAATTCTGTCCACGCTGCAAAGCCTGGTCGAAGGCGAAAAGATCACCGAGGTCATCGAGGGCAACCGCCGCTTCGCGCTGGTGGTTCGCCTGCCCGAGCAGGCGCGGTCGATTGAGGGCTTGAGCCGCATCCTCATCGACACGCCCATGGGTCGGGTCCCGTTGTCGCGCCTTGCCACCATCGAAGACAGCGACGGCCCCAACCAGGTCAGCCGCGACGATGGCCGTCGACGCATAGTTTTGTCGGCCAACGCTCAGGGACGGCCGCTGTCCGAAGTAGTGGCCGACATACGCAGCGTCGTCCAAGAAGTGCGCTTGCCCGAAGGCTACTTCATCACGCTGGGCGGCCAGTTCCAGGCACAAGAGGAAGCCTCGCGACTGGTGGGCCTGCTGTCCATCGTCTCCCTGACGCTCATGTTCGTGGTGTTGTACACGCGCTACAAGTCGGTCGTCCTATCAGCGCTCATCATGGTGAACATTCCATTGGCCCTGGTCGGCGCCGTGTTGGGGCTGTGGCTGTCTGGCCAGCCGTTGTCCGTGGCCGCCCTGGTCGGCTTCATCACGCTCGCGGGTATTTCTGTGCGCAACGGCATCCTGAAGGTGAGCCACTACCTCAACCTCATGCGCATGGAGGGCGAGGACTTCGACCAGAAGATGATCGTGCGTGGCTCGCTCGAACGGCTTTCCCCGGTTCTGATGACCGCGCTGGTCACGGCCTTCGCGCTGGCCCCGCTGCTGTTCGAGGCGTCCCGACCCGGTACTGAGATCCTGCACCCCGTCGCGGTGGTGATCTTCTCGGGGCTGGTCAGCTCCACGCTGCTAGACACCTTCCTTACACCCGCCATGTTCTGGCTGTTCGGCCGCAAGCCTGCCGAACGCCTGCTGGACGACCGCGACGCGGAGGCATTCTGATGCAACGCCTTCTGTCACCCGATTTCAACCACCGTAACCCTATAGGAGCTTTCATGTCTGTTCGATTTCGTTCCCTCACGGCCGGCACCGCCCTCGCCCTGGCATCCGTCACCGCCTTCGCCGCAGGCGACCATGACCACGCGCATGACCACAAGCCGCTGCATGGTGGCGTCGTGACCGAAGTCCGGGACGTGGACTACGAGTTGGTCGTTCAGCCCGCAGCAGCGCAACTCTACCTGCGCGACCACGGCAAGCAGGTCAATGTAAGCAACACCAAAGCCAAGCTCACACTGTTGACCGGCTCACAAAAGCAGGAGGTGCAACTCACGCCTGCCGCGGACGGAAGCCGCCTCGAAGGCAGCGGGACCTTCGCCGCAGCCAAGGGCACGAAGGCCGTCGTCCAAGTCGAACGTGGGGGCAATACCGCGAGCGCCCGGTTCGTTCTGCCGTAGTGTTCAACGTGATCGTCAGGGAACGAGCTGTAATCTGGCGACCACCTGACAAAAGGCGCGACATAGGCGCTCACTATTTCCTCAAAAACTTTGGAGATGTAAATCATGGAAATGCATTTCGACGTCATTGTTATCGGTGCCGGCCCAGGCGGATACATCGCGGCCATTCGCGCTGCCCAATTAGGCATGAAGGTCGCTTGTGTAGATGCCTGGAAGAACAAGGACGGAAAGCCAGCACCTGGCGGCACCTGCAACAACATCGGTTGTATCCCTTCGAAAGCGCTACTGCAGTCGTCAGAGAACTTTGAACAAGCCAAGCACCACTTTGGCACGCACGGCATCTCCACGGGTGATCTGCGCATGGATGTGACCACGATGTTGGAACGTAAGAATCAGGTCGTGAAGTCCAGCAACGAAGGCATCCTTTATCTGTTCCGCAAAAACAAGGTCCAGTTTTTCAACGGCCTGGCGTCTTTCACCAGGACTGTCGATGGTGGCTTCGAGGTGAGCGTCGCCGCCGATGAGGCTGTTACCTTGGTGGGCAAGCAGATCATCGTTGCCACAGGCTCCAACGTGCGGCCACTCCCCAACCTACCGTTCGATGAGCGGGTCGTGCTCTCCAACGACGGCGCGCTGGACATCGCGGCCGTGCCCGATCGGTTGGCCGTCATCGGTGCCGGCGTGATCGGCCTGGAGCTGGGCTCCGTTTGGCGCCGCCTGGGGGCGGATGTCACGATCCTCGAAGGCTTGCCCAGCTTCCTGCCAATCGTCGACCAAGCCATCGCCAAGGAGGCGAAGAAGGCGTTCGACAAGCAAGGCCTGAAGATCGAACTAGGTGCGAAGGTTCGCGAAGTCAATGCAACCGAGGCTGGCGTGACTATTCACTACACCGACAGCCAGGGCCAGACGCAGTCCTTGCAGGCAGACAAAGTGATCGTGGCTATCGGCCGTGTGCCCAACACCGAAGGCCTGAATCCGGCCGCCGTGGGACTCCAACTGGATGAGCGCGGCGCCGTGCTGGTGGACGATGAATGCCGCACCAGTGTGCCCGGCATCTGGGCCATCGGTGACGTGGTGCGTGGCCCGATGTTGGCGCACAAGGCGGAAGAGGAAGGTGTCGCAGTGGCCGAGCGCATTGCCGGCCAGCACGGTCACGTCGATTTCAATACGATCCCCAACGTCATCTACACCAGCCCAGAGATTGCCTGGGTAGGCCGCACCGAGCAGCAGCTCAAAGAGCAGGGCACCGCCTATCGAATCGGTTCCTTCCCGTTCATGGCCAATGGCCGCGCGCGTGCGCTGGGCGACACGCCGGGCCTCGTCAAGGTGATCGCCGATCCTGCCACTGATGAGATACTCGGCGTGCATGTGGTCGGCCCGCAGGCCAGTGAACTGGTGGCCGAGGCCGTGATCGCCATGGCGTTCAAGGCCAGCAGCGAAGACATCGCCCGCATCTGCTTTGCCCATCCGACCCTCTCCGAGACGTTCAAAGAGGCCTCGCTGGCCGTGGACAAGCGCGCGCTCAACTTCTGATTGATCGGAAGCGGCATCCAAACCACCTCACCGAACGCAGCTGCGGGCGGTGGGGCGCATATCGCCATGGAACGTAGGCCACGCCGCAACGGCATGCTATGCCCAACAGTTACTCGTCGTTGTGGTCTTCCGCGATGTGGGTGGCCATATCCAGCAGCACCTGGTTCACGTGCTTGTCCGCCACCTCATAGAAGATCTGTTTGGCTTGGCGCACGCCCTTGACCAGGCGAGCACCGCGCAGCAGCCGCAGGTGGTGGCTCACCAGCGACTGCGAGAGTTCGAGGGTTTCAGCGATGTCCCCGACCGAGGAAGAGCCTTTCATGCAGCACAGCATGATTCTCAGCCGGGACGGGTCACCCAGGAGGCGGAATGTCTCAGCCAAGATGGTCACGTCATTCTGTGACAGCGATTCCAAATCGGCGCTGGGACCCTTCGGTGGGGTACTGAATGGCTTACTTGTATTCATTTTTAAAATATTTCCTAACCTCGAATGGCTGTTTTCGCCCTTCAGAATTAACAAGGCAGCGGCCGCTTAGGCGCGCGCAGCAAAGAACCAGTGCGAGCCTGGCAGGCAAGGCCTCCGTTCCCCGTGCACCGGGTCATTTCTGAAACCTGACAGCATCCGAAAAAGCGCTTGACCTTCCCACGATGGTAAACCCTAAGCTCCCTCCATGTCGAATTTCAACTATGGGAAGCACACCATGAGCATGGCAACAACGAGTAGTGCTGGCGCCCAAGCAGCGGCAATCAGCCTGCCCATCGAGGGCATGACCTGCGCAAGCTGTGTCGGCCGAGTCGAGGCCGCCCTTGCCAAGGTCGAGGGCGTGGCAAGCGTGTCTGTCAATCTCGCCACCGAGCGAGCGGACATTCGCCTGAACCGTCCTGTCGATCGCATGGCGCTGATCCAGGCGATCGAGAAGGTAGGGTACGACGTGCCTCAGGGCACCATCGAGCTGGCGATCGGAGGCATGACCTGCGCTTCGTGCGTGGGCCGCGTCGAGAAGGCGCTCAAGGCGGTGCCGGGCGTCACTGAGGCTGTGGTCAATCTGGCGACCGAGCGCGCTACCGTGCGTGGCGTAGCATCCGTGCAGGATCTGATTGCTGCTGTCGATAAGGTCGGCTACGAGGCCAGCCCGGTCGATACAGGCATGCAGGCCGACGAGGAAGCTGCCGAGAAAAAGGACGCCGAGCGCGCCGAACTCAAGCGCGACCTGACCCTGGCCGCCGTGCTGGCGCTGCCTGTGTTCGTGCTCGAAATGGGCTCGCACATGATTCCCGGCATGCACGAGTGGGTGGCTTCCACCATTGGCATCCAGCAGAGCTGGTATCTGCAGTTCGTGCTGACCCTGCTGGTGCTCGCCATTCCGGGCTGGCGCTTCTATGAGAAGGGCTTCCCGGCGCTGTTCCGCCTGGGTCCCGACATGAACTCGCTGGTCGCGGTCGGCACGGCCGCGGCCTTCGGTTATTCGATGGTCGCCACGTTCGCGCCCAGTCTGCTGCCGGCCGGCACGGTGAACGTGTACTACGAGGCGGCAGCCGTCATCGTGGCGCTGATCCTGCTGGGCCGCTTTCTTGAGGCACGGGCCAAGGGCCGCACCTCCGAGGCCATCAAGCGCCTGATCGGCCTGCAGGCCAAGGAGGCGCACGTGCTGCGCGACGGCCGCATCGTGGACATCCCGATCAACGACGTGGCGCAGGGCGACATCGTGGAAGTGCGCCCCGGCGAGCGCGTGCCGGTCGATGGTGAAGTGACCGAGGGCCGCAGCTTCGTGGACGAGTCGATGATCACCGGCGAGCCGATTCCCGTCGAAAAGGCGGAAGGCAGCACCGTGGTCGGCGGCACCGTCAACCAGAAGGGTGCGCTGACGCTGCGTGCCACCGCCGTGGGCGGTCAGACCATGCTGGCGCAGATCATCCGCATGGTCGAGCAGGCGCAAGGTTCCAAGCTGCCGATCCAGGCCGTGGTGGACAAGGTGACGCTGTGGTTCGTGCCCGCCGTCATGCTGGCCGCGGTGCTGACCTTCCTGGTCTGGCTGGTGTTCGGCCCGTCGCCCGCGCTGTCCTTCGCGCTGGTCAATGCCGTGGCGGTGCTGATCATTGCCTGCCCTTGCGCCATGGGTTTGGCGACGCCGACCTCCATCATGGTCGGCACGGGCCGGGGCGCCGAGATGGGCGTGCTGTTCCGCAAGGGTGAAGCCCTGCAACTGCTCAAGGACGCCAAGGTGGTGGCCGTGGACAAGACCGGCACGCTGACCGAGGGCCGCCCGGTCCTGACCGACCTGGAGATTGCCGACGGCTTTGACCGCAACCAGGTGCTGGCGAAGGTCGCCGCTGTCGAATCGCGCTCGGAGCATCCGATCGCACGCGCCATCGTCGAGTCGGCCGTGGAAGGTGGCATCGCGCTGCCGACGATGACAGACTTCGATTCGGTCACGGGCATGGGCGTGCGCGCCACCGTGGACGGCGCGCGTGTCGAGGTCGGTGCCGATCGCTTCATGCGTGAGCTGGGGTTGGACGTGGGCAGCTTCGCTCGCACGGCCGAGCGCCTGGGCAACGAGGGCAAGTCACCGCTGTACGCCGCGATCGACGGCCGGCTGGCCGCCATCATCGCGGTGGCCGATCCGATCAAGTCCAGCACGCCCGCGGCCATTGCCGCGTTGCACCAGCTCGGCCTGAAGGTGGCGATGATCACCGGCGACAACGCGCGTACCGCGCAGGCCATCGCCAAGCAACTGGGCATCGACGAGGTGGTGGCCGAAGTGCTGCCCGAGGGCAAGGTCGAAGCCGTGCGCCGGCTGAAAGCCAGCCACGGCCAGATCGCCTACGTGGGCGACGGCATCAACGACGCCCCGGCGCTGGCCGAGGCCGACGTGGGCCTGGCCATCGGCACCGGCACCGACGTGGCGGTGGAGTCGGCCGACGTAGTGCTGATGTCGGGCAACCTGCAGGGCGTGCCCAACGCCATCGCGCTGTCCAAGGCGACCATCGGCAACATCCGCCAGAACCTGTTCTGGGCGTTTGGCTACAACACGGCCCTGATCCCGGTGGCCGCTGGCGTCCTGTACCCCGCATACGGTGTGCTGTTGTCGCCGATCTTCGCGGCTGGCGCGATGGCGCTGTCCAGCGTGTTCGTGCTCGGCAACGCGCTGCGCCTGCGCCGCTTCCAGCCGCCGCTGGCGGCGGATACCGCTCATTGAGAAAGGAGGAACACCATGAACATCGGTGAAGCATCCAAGGCCTCGAAGGTCTCGGCCAAAATGATCCGCTACTACGAGCAAATCGGTCTGATCCCTCCGGCTGACCGCACCGATTCGGGCTACCGCGCCTATACCCAGGACGACGTTCACCGGTTGCATTTCATCCGGCGTTCGCGCGACCTCGGCTTCTCGGTGGCCGAGATCACGGACTTGCTGGGACTGTGGAATGACAAGTCGCGCCAGAGTGCTGATGTAAAGCGTCTGGCCCAGCAACACATCGACGAGTTGGACCGGCGCATCGAGAGCATGCTGGAGATGGCCGCGACGCTCAAGGCGCTGATCCGGTGTTGCGCCGGCGACGAACGGCCCGACTGCCCGATCCTGCACACGCTGGAGCAGCCCGATATCAGTGACAACAAGCCCGAAGCGCGCACTGGCGCAGTGCCGCGCCGCGCGCGAGCCAACGCAGCAGGAAAAAAGCCGTGTGCGCACTGAGCAGCCAGGAGAGATATGCCCAAAATCACCGTCTTGCCCCATCCTGAACTGGCGCCTGAGGGAGCCGAACTGAACGTGCCAGCAGGCACTTCGATCTGCGAGGCCCTGCTGGACAACGGCATCGAGATCGAGCATGCCTGCGACATGAGCTGTGCCTGCACGACCTGTCACTGCATCGTGCGCAAGGGGTTCGATTCTCTAAACGAAGTCGAGGAATGCGAGGACGATCTGCTCGACCGGGCCTGGGGACTGGAGGCGCAGTCGCGGCTGAGCTGCCAGGCCATCGTTGCGACCGAAGACCTGACCGTCGAGATCCCCAAGTACACGATCAACCATGCCAAGGAGAACCACTAGGAGCCTGCGTGCTGCCTCAGGCGCACCGGCCTGCGGCAGGGTTGCTCTGGCAGATGGAGGACTGACGGCATTGCCGCCAGATAACCAACCCGTGGGCCAGACCAACCCGCGAGCCAGGTGTCTACACTCCCTTTGCACGGTCGTCGGTTAGGCTGGAAAGGTCATCAACGTCCTTAAATCCGTGACGGCCGGCCCATGGAAAGTCCCACAGGAGAAGTCCTGCATGTCTGCGCCCAAGCTAGCCACGCTCTACCGAATGGTCATGCCCGGCCATACCTGCCCCTACGGGCTGAAGTCGCTCGATCTGCTCAACCGCAAGGGCTACGAGGTCGAGGACAAACACTTGGCAAGCCGCGAGCAGACGGATGCGTTCAAGAAGGAGCATGGCATCGAGACCACGCCCCAGGTCTTCATAAACGGGCGGCGCGTGGGCGGCTACGACGACCTACGCAAATTCTTCGGCATGTCCGTGAAGGACAAGAACGCCGTGACCTAGACCCCTGTGATCGCGCTGTTCGCCACGGCGGCCGCAATGGCGCTGGCGGCGAGCTGGGCGGCCTTCGGCCAAGTCTAGAGCATTCAGGCGGCAGAGTGGTTCGTGGCCTTTGCCATGTGCCTCCTGGCGCTGCAGAAGCTCAAGGACGTGGACGGCTTCGCGACGACCTGCTGGCCAAGCGCTGGGTTCGGTATGCCTATTTCTACCCGTTCGCGGAGGCCATCGCAGGCGTCCAGATGGTCGCGGGCGTGGGGATGTGGGTGTCGATTCCGTTGGCGCTGTTCATCGGGACCGTCGGGGCCGTGTCGGTTTTCAAGGCGGTCTATGTCGATCGCCGGGAACTCAAGTGCGCCTGCGTGGGCGGGGACAGCAACGTGCCGCTGGGCTTCGTGTCCCTGACCGAGAACCTGATGATGGTGGCGATGGCCCTGTGGCCAAGGTCGGCCTACCTTGGGATGCACTGAGCGCCGCGCCAGGTACGGCGCAGCGCACGTGCTCGCATCGGCCGTCCTGTGTGCATGCCGGCCACGATGCGGTGTTACTGCGCGCGCGGCGGGAAGCCAGCTTCGCTCAGGGCCGCGGCGATCTGCTCTTGCGAGGCCGAGGTCTGGACCTCGACACGGCGGGTCGGCGGGTCCGTGACGATCTTGGCGTTGGGGTCGATCATTTGGATCGTTTTCGTCACAGTGCGGGCGCAGCCGCCGCAGGTCATGTCTTCGAGATGGAATTGCATGGAAAACTCCTTTCGGGTTGGGGTGTTTGAAGTGTGCTCCTTGCCACCGTTGGAAGGTCAATCGCTATTTGCATCCCCGCCACACCAACCGGCCGAATGCTCATAGGGGCAAGGCCGTGGTGCTCTTTACGCGATCCAGCACGAAGCTGGTCTTGCAGTCCTGCACGCTGGGGTGCTTGAGCAGCGTGTCGAGCACGAAGCGGGAGTAGTGAGCCATGTCCATGACGACCACCCGCAGCAGATAGTCCATGTCGCCGGTCAGCGCATGGCACTCCACAACCTCTGGCCAGTTCTGGACAGACGCGCGGAACACGTCCATGGGATTGCGCTTGTGCGAGTCGGAGTACTGGGCCGACTTCTACACGAAGTTCTTCAACTTCCAAGAGATCCGCTACTTCGACATCAACGGCGAGTACACCGGCCTAGCCTCCAAGGCGATGAGCGCGCCGGACGGCCTGATCCGCATCCCGCTGAACGAGGAAGCACGCCAGGGCGGCGGCCAGATTGAGGAATTCTTGATGCAGTTCAGCGGCGAGGGCATCCAGCACATCGCCCTGCTGTGCGACAACCTACTCGATGCGCTCGACCGCGTGCAGATGGCCGGTATCCCGCTGCTGACCGCCCCCAACGACATCTATTACGCAAACTTGGAAAAGCGCCTGCCCGGCCATGGCCAGCCCGTACCCGAGTTGCAGGCGCGCGGCATTCTGCTCGACGGCACGACCGAAGGCGGCCAGCCCCGCCTGCTGCTGCAGATATTCTCCGAGCCGCTGCTTGGCCCGGTGTTCTTCGAGTTCATCGAGCGCAAGGGCAACTACCGCGAGGGCTTCGGCGAAGGAAACTTCGGTGCCTTGTTCGAGTCGATGGAACGCGACCAGATCAACCGTGGCTCGTTGGAAATCAACCCGGCCTGATTTGGGCCTTTCCATGAAGGCAGAGCGCCTTCAGTCCTACATCTCGCGAGCCCCTCTGTGGGCTCGCGCTACTTTGGCGTCAGTACTGCCTTAGCCGCTCAAGCATTGAGCGGGTTGGCTTCGGCGTCACGTTCCGAAACAGTTGCTACCGCCCTTGACTTGAGTTAATACATGAACATATGTATTCTTATTCAGATACACCGATGGCCTTTTTCCTCGCCCTGAAGAGGGACCCAGCACTACGTCGCCCCCTCTAAGCGCACTTCGGCAGCAATGCGCCGTGGCCAACCCAATGACCAGGATTGCTGAAGGACGTGCCCATGGAACTTCGTCATTTGCGCTGCTTCGTGGCTCTCGCCGAAGAGCTGCATTTCACCCGTGCTGCGGAGCGCTTGCACATCGAGCAGCCGCCGCTGTCCCGCACGATCAAGGAATTGGAAGACGAACTGGGGGTGCTGCTCTTTGACCGCGATCGGCGGGGAACGCGGTTGACGCCAGCGGGCACCACCTTCCTTCAGGACATTCGCAGGCTGTTCACCAACCTGGAGCAGGCACGAGAAAACGTCAGGGCGATCGCCGCAGGCCTAAGAGGCAGCGTGCGCATCGCCATCTCCGATGGCGCCATCGACCCGCGGCTGTCTGCACTTCTTGCCCTGTGCCGCCAGGAGGAGCCGGAGATCGAAATACGGCTCTCCGAGGTCACCCTGGCGGAACAGTTGCGGGGACTGCGATCCGGCGACTTCGCGATCGGTTTCGCACACACCGCGGACGTCGGCGACGGACTGGTGACGGAGCCCATCTGGCAGGACCCGCTGGTGGTGACCGTGCCGATCCGGCACCCGTTGCTGGCCCACAAGGAAGTGTCGCTACGTGAACTCGTGAGTTACCCGCTGGTGATGTGCGATCCGCAGCTTTGCGAGGGCTACTGCCGCGAATTGACCCGGCTGCTACATCCCCTGGAGCGCGAGTCCACCATCGTTGAGCATGTCTCGTCGCTGGACATGATGCTCACATTGGTCGGAGCTGGTTACGGCATCGGCTTCGCAACGGCGACCCGAATCGCGGCGTGTCAACGTCCCGACGTGGTGATCCGGCCGTTGGCGCTCGATTCGGCCGTCATCATCACCTACCTGCTTCGGCCCGAAGGCGGTAGCGGACTATCCGCACCCGTAGAGCGCTTCATCGAGCGTTTGCGTTCGCCAAAGAGCGATTAGCTACGACGCCTGCGCCACATCCGGCGTCACGCATCGCCCTGAAGGTAGAGGTTGCGCTCCGTGGCCGTCATCAGTTCGGCCGAGCTGATCTTGAGAGCCAGGGAAATTTTTAGAATGAGAGCGAGTGTCGGCATGTGCTCGCCGCGCTCAATCTTGCCCATGTGCGAGCGCGCGATCCCCGCCAAGCCCGCGAACTCATCCTGAGCAATCCCCTGAGCCAGGCGAGCGGCTCGCACCGCTTGCCCGAACGCCAACGCCGGTGCGGACTCATAGGTGGTTACTCCGGCGGGCCGTCCAGGCCGAATAGTGCGCTTCTGCATTCGCAGAAGCGTCATGGAATCACTGATCTTTAACCACGTTAAAGATATCTCTTGAGTATGATGTCGGCTGCTCTTTTCGATCCCGTTGCCTCTTGGGGGCATCCATGCACAACGCCATCAGACCGTCCCCGAATTTCACACTCGCCATAGCGCCAGGTGTGCCGTCTTCACGGCTGTCGGCGCTGCTTGCACTGCAGCGAGCGCACGAGCCGGGTGTCGCGATCGCCGTGCGTGAAGTTTCGGATCAAGAGCTGGTAACGGGCCTGCATGAGGGCCGCTACGACGCGGGGCTATCTCTTAGCAGTGCGGGGGATCACCTGACGAGTAGCCGGAGGCTGTGGTGCGAAAGCATGGCCGTCGCGATACCACCGCGGTTCCGTTTGGTTGATCAGGCGAAGCTCACCATCTCCGATCTTCAGGACTATCCAATCTATCGCTGGCAGGCGGAGGCTTGTCCCTTGCTGGACGAGAGGTTGGCCTCCCTGATGCCAGTGGACCAAGAGAACATCCTGCCTGCAACTTCATTCGAGATGATGGCGCTGTGGGTTTCAGCCGGCTACGGCATCGGCGTATGCGCGCAATCGCGCATCGAGCGTGCCCATCAATGGGGGGTAAGCATGCGACCGCTCGCCGATGGCCCCTATGAGATCGTGACGTACCTCCAACGGCCCCACGCGCAAGCAGATTCTGCTGCCAAGCGTTTCGAGCGCAGGGCGCTGCAGATCGCCGAGGCAGGCGCCCTGTAGCAGGCACTCCTATAGGCCGGAGCCGTCTCATCCCGGCCATAGGTTGCAGCATGGGACTAGACCGGACTAGACCCCTTCAAGCACCGCTGCGCTGTCCACCAGTCGGCGGACGCTCTGCCGCACGTCCTCGGGGATGGGCCGCGGGGCAACGGCCTCGGGCACATCCGCATGGTGCTGGTAGTCGCCCATGAGAACCCGGATGATTGCGGGCACGTTCGTTGGCGTGACCGCATCAATGGCCGCACGATCACCCAGGTCGGGGTGAGGCTGGGTCAGCATGCGGTACAGGTCCCACGAATCGGCGTGCGGGCATTGGTTCATGAGCACTTGGGCCAGCTTGTGCTTGAGCGGCACCAGTTGCCAGTCGGGAACCCGCTGCCCCCGGTTGCCCAGGCTGATCGACAGCAGCTTGCCCGCCTTCAGCTCGCGGTTGATCTGGTCCTTGGACTTCCCGGCCAGCTTGCCGAACAGCGGGACCGGCAGATTGTTCGGCGACTCGTAGATGGCCAGCATTTCCTCGCGCTCGCGCTGGATCGCGGAGACTTCCGGCTCCGGGGCATGCACCGGAGGCGGCGGCACCTGCGACAGCCGCTGGAACATGATTCCGCCGCTGTTGGGGGTCACGACGATAGGCGTGGCCACCACGGGCGGCACGCCGGGGACAACAGGCTCAGCAGTCGTGGAGACCGCGCCCACCACTTCCTCCACTTCCGCCATTGCCGGCACCCCGTCGATACGGATGGTCAGATGCGCGCTCGCGGCTTCGACTTCACCCTGTTCGAGCAGGTCAAGACGGTCTGCCCAGTCCTGCATCATGCGACGCCGAGGCTCCACGTACTTGGCGTGGTTGTAGGCCGAACTCACCTTGTTGGGGTCGGAGTGCGAAAGCTGAGCGTCCACCCAAATCTTCGGGTATCCGATCTCGTTGAGCGCGGTCGAGATGGTGCCGCGGATGCCGTGGCCGGTCAGGCGCCCCTCGTAGCCCATGAGCTGCACGGCCTTGTTGAGGGTGTTCTCGCTGATGCGCTTCTTGAGTTCGCTGCGATGCGACAGCAGGTACTTCTGCGCTGGACGCATCACGCCCAGGAGATAGCGCACGATCTCGATGGCCTGCAGGGACAGGGGCACGATGTAGGGCGGCACGTCCTGCGGCCGCTTGCCGGCCTTGCGCATTTCGTCCTGGAGTTGCTTGACGACCTGCGGCGGGATGATCCACAAGCCGCGGTCGAGGTCGAATTGCTCAGGCTCGGCCAGGCGCAACTCGCCCGTGCGCACCCCCGTCAGGAACAGCAGCCGGACGCCAAGCTGGGTCTGCCAGCCCCGGGGGTTGTAGCGCCGGAGCTTCTGAAGGAACTCGGGCAGCTCGGGCAGGTGCAGATAGGGGTTGTGGGCCACCGGGGGCTTGGGCTCGGCCACCACGTCCAGGTCCGCGGCCGGATTGACTTCCAGCCCTTCGGCGATGACCAGGGCATAGCGGAACATCTGGTTGAACCAGGTGCGGACCTTCTCGGCGGTGGTGAACGCCTTGCGTTTCTCGATCGCCGCCACGACGCCCACGAGCTGGGGCCGTCGAATGTCGTAGATCGACATCTTCCCCAGGGTAGGCAGCACGTCCTTGTTGAAGATGCGCAGGATCTGCGAAAGCGTGCTCTGACGGCCTTCCTTGAGTTCCTTGCGGCGATGCTCGACCCAAGCATCGAAGACGTTCTTGAAGGTGTATTCGCCCGCCAGCTTGGCCGCGTGCCGGCGCTGGTCGCGTTCGATTTGGGGATCAATGCCCTTGGCGAGCAGAACCTGAGCCTTGTCCCGCTCGGCGCGGGCCTCGCGCAGACTGAGGGCGGGATAGCCACCCAGGGACATGCGCTTTTGCTTGCCCAGCCAGTAGTATCGGAAGATCCACGACTTGCCGCCTGCGGCAGAGACCATCAGGCCCAGGCAGTCGTTATCGGAGAGGGTGTAGCGCTTGCCGGTGGTTCTTGCCTGCCGGACTGTCAGATCAGAGAGTGCCATTTCGAGGCTCCTAAGTTATGACTTAGGCCTAATGCTCGTCATGGTTCCCGCTCAGCCCCAGCAACTATCCGGTAGCCGTCCCAACCGTATTCTTGTGCCTCAATTGGTCACTCAAAAACGGTAGCTGTGGGTGGATTTCCGTGGCGCTCGCTGGAATGAAAAAAGGGGCCAAAGCCCCTCTTTTCAACGACTTACAGACGTCAGTAGAAGTCTGTAGATCACTATCTGGAGCGGGAAACGAGA